>Ga0179591_1534959_pt1 | contig 12652 bp, 7 predicted proteins | sample CZOMad2_1_08_16f_FD_182891 | JGI IMG/M metagenome (GOLD analysis project Ga0179591, IMG submission 182891) | Vadose zone soil fungal communities from Angelo Coast Range Reserve, California, USA - CZOMad2_1_08_16fungal (PacBio error correction) | ecosystem: Environmental > Terrestrial > Soil >...
CGTACGCAGATATCAGAGGAACTACCGCACTGCGCGAGCGGCAGACGGTGACGCGAGCGAATGGTTGCACTTAAAATGGTTCACTAGTCAGAGAAAGAACACAAATTGAATTGTTCGCAGTTAAGTGAAGAGGAAGAGAATCTAGTGAGCCAGAGACGGTAGTCAGGAGTCGCTGGCGAGTTCGATTCGTAATACTAACAGGCCCCTGGCTTGAATAGCTGGCTTCTTTGCAGAGCTCGGCAGTTTGGTGGGCTCGGATCTTTTCACAGCATCGACCCGCATGCAGATTTATGACCTTCCATGTGTCTGGTTTGGCGACGATGCTACAATGCTGAAAGACCGCGATCATCGTCCGTCTTCGCTAATACAGAATAGAGCATCTATCCTAGCTCTTCTGCGGCAGTCAGGCCGTCCTGAACGAAGAGTGCTCAGAAGTAGGGGCGCATGGTGACCATAATAAAAGTCGGAGCTCACCGATGGTTGAGCTTCACTTGATACGATGCCAGAAGCATTTCAGATCGACGGCGCGTCAACAGGCCGTATTCTAGCCACAATGCGGAATTCTCGCTCGCACGTGCCTAGTAGCCAAGGAGAACGCCCCTACAGGCCTAGAGACCCGGTCGATCGGCTCACATTCGTGGTGGTGAGACGGACCATGGGTCAGTCAGAGAAGTCCCCTCCGTAAATCCCCCTCCTACAGTCTCACATAGGAAGGATGGTCACCATTAGCCGTTAGGGTTCGGTCGCGTCGAATAGGCTCAACAGGCAGCGAATCTCCATCGTTATCGTAGCAAGGCAAGGATCGTACCGTTCTGCTCGTCAATCAGATCTGCCTGGGCGCAACAGAATACGGATTACAGTACGACTTCATGCCTCTGAACGAGCTGGGGCGAGCACAGAATGGCACGATCCTATCATTCCAAAAGCGAGTGGTTAAAACCGTAACGGACGACTCATAGTTCCCTAGACGTCGTATAAGCTGCAAACGGGCGGGGGGGGGGGGGGCATGAAAAGATCAGAAGCATCGACGTCAGGACAGCTCCAACGCCGAGCTATCTCGTCGTCCAGCCTCAAAGCTGTTGGGTACAGCTGTCGTTCGTCTACGCATCAAGAAATCTGGTTTTGTGACATCACACGTAGGGCTCGCTGATAACTCTATATCGACCTCGTCAAGCCGTGTACGTCTGACCCAGTCACGTGACGATGAGGTTGAAGGGGCAAAAACGGAAAACTGACCCACATTATCGAATTTCATTCCTATCGCGGGATCGCCTCGACACTCGATCCAGGCTCATCCGGGGCTGTTTTCCTCGATTTTCCATTCTCAGGTGCTCCTAGACTCTAATTTCTGGCTCTCTGTATGCATCCATCTAGCTATTTAGCTGCTATTTTCCGATGCGAGTAGTCTTCAGGCGGCGAGTAGAACCTGGTATCAGCAGTAAGCCTCGGTTGGGTCTGATCCAAAGCGACTACTCAGAGATGGCAACCGTTCTAACAACCCAGAAGGCAAGAGTAAAAACAAGTTTGTCTGGCAGCGGAAGCTAAAGGCGATCCGCGCATGCATGATACCGTCCGCCTTCGCGGCAGATGCGTCGCGCATTGATCGTCGAAGCGGACGTAGTGTCTATAGCTTCAGCAACTGAAAACATACCTACGACCCGATATCGACAGAACCGAGTTCGTTCGCAGTGATTTCGAACGACATGTCGTAATCAGTTCGCGACTGGCATCGCTGAGATGTCTCCGTTGCCTGGCTCCTGCATCCCTGGAGAACCATTGTTCCACATTTCTCGGAATCCATCGAACTAGGCAAGCGGCACAGGTCGCTGGTCGAAGAGTAGATATGACCCCGCGCATGCAGATGAATGTGTCCGAGAAGAACAGTTGTGACTGGATCTGACGAGGCGAAGTAATGGCCCGATCCCGTGGCCCGCGGCAGCTGCAGCATAAATCCGCATCGAGATAGAAGTAGACACTATCGGCGCATCAAAGACGCGATTTCGTTATCAACATAGATGCATCCGCAGGGCGTAGAAGACTTTACTCCGTCTGGTAGCCGTCGGCGAACATTGTCTTATTTAATCCCTTGCGTCGGGGTCAGATCTAAGCTTAATGGCGGGGGGTGGACACAGTCAACGACGAAAATTCAAAACATTAGGTCTGCAGAGTCTAGCAAGGTATGGCGGAGTTTCCGCCAAATGGTGCAATGCTCGTCCGCATGCGACGCTATACGTTGGGGGGGGTGGTGCGCCGGCCGGCCACGAGCAATCCAGTCACCTCTCGGACTGCCGGCAACTCGGTGCTCGTACTAACGGACTCGGATATGAGCAAAGTGCTGACAGTATAGTGGGGTTCCTCGAATCTTGGAGGAAATGAATTGATAGGGAGCGCTATCATTTAAAGTCTACGATATTCATTAACTGGTCTAGGTCGAGCTGGCGGTACCAGGTTGAGTGCACGGAATCGTCGCAAGGAAAGCATTTTACGGCCATATCACTACATTGAGGCGAATCGACTGCAGACAACAATGATATAAGCGAACAGCCTTTTGGCCAGGCTTTCCGGTCTTCGACGTGGTGTCTATATAGCGCAAGCAGAGCGTTCCGACCCCGCAGACAGAAGAAATAGCATGCCGATTACAACGAATTAGCCGCATACAAATCAGGACCGCTGGCTTAGCAACAAATCTCATACTGCAAATCAGCATGAATCCATCCCTACAAAGAAGGCAATCTAGCAGAGCGGCTATTACATGACGGCGGACTGATATGAAAAATTGCTGCAGAAGTGGCGTCTGCGAAAAGAACTTGAGCATGGCGTCAACACTCATACATCGGACGCAAGGAGAGACGTGTCTTAGCAGCGAGTTGCCCAGCGCATGGAGCCCAGAAGCAGGACAGTGCAGGGGCCGCAAGCCGGGAGCTGAGGCCAGCCGGCGGCGGCAAGACTAGAAAGTGAAGCTCATTCGCCCCGTTTTTCGAATGAGATGCGCAGTATAAGTACTGTATTCGACCCAGAGATCTGTAGTTCGTCGATGACAGCAGTTCGCGTCATGTGAGCAACGGAGTTCGCCGAGCCAATAGAGACGGATGGCGAACGCCGGAGACTTAAGAGCATGCCGAGAGCGGGCTGAAGTCTTTTATGAGCTCCAGCTGCTTAGCGGGCTAACGATCGTGAAATCGCCCCTTAGTACGTACTACAAGCTACGGACGACTTACTCGATACCGAGTAACTGACAGGGTTTGGACGAGACCCAGCTGCTTACGAGTTAAGTGGAGCGCAACTCAGTATACATGGACCATATAGATGCAACGCTAAGACGGTACGACTGATCTTGATCTACAATCCGATCGAACAACGTGCGGCTAATCAAAGAACGCAAGAGCATAGACGTAGAACTAGTCAAATGGCAACGACCGTATTGGCGCTGCTAACACCGTTAATGGATTATAGATGGGCAGAGTAAGAGCACGGAGCTCACATAAGTTCAATAACCAAAGTCAGATCATGCCCTTCGGGAGGAGCGCGCTACTGACGCTCAGGTGGGTCATGTGCCAAATGGCTATACTAAAAAGCAAAGAAGTCAGTGAATACGTGCTGCTCAACTGCGGAAAGGCGTCATGTGAGATGCGCGTGGCGGCAGGAGCGCCCAAGTAACAATGATTGGTCACTGTCAAGCCAGAGACAACTAATCACGGTCAATCCGAGTTTATCTCTCAAAGATGAGTATTGGTCGATAGTATCTGGGCGAAGCTCCACATGGTAAAGCGGCTGCGTCAAATTAGCTGCCTACTGTAAACGCGACAGTCAACGGAAGCCGAGCCGGTCGTACCATCCTACTTCCGCGTGACGGCGCGTGCGCATGTCTACGATCTTCGGAATAACTGCCGAGCGTTGAACGAATGGTCCGACTAATGTGACTCGAGTTCACACCTGCATCAACGTCCTGATTGAGTTAGGCCTTTGCTAGCAAGTGTCACGAATCTATGCTGACTGGAGCACTACGGGAGCTCCGGGCCAAGCCAGTCATAGTGCTGCAGTGGTTCGCATGAGCTCCCATAATGGCTGACCGATGCCCGCTGGCGCGAGATCGTACCGTGCGTACGCTTGAAGCGGATTTTGTTTATGGGCAAGGCCTGTCAGCTGTGCGTGGCGGTGACGAATGTTGACTGCTAGCGTAGACATCGGCAGAAGCGGATTTTCCCGAGCATCAATAGTGTAGCGAAGCACAGGTATGTGGCATGGTGCGACGATAGCGGTGTATGCACGCGAACTTGCCGCTAGATAGAAAGTGCGTCATTTTCGAACGTCGCCTAGTGCGTTGGCGAACCGCCCCTAAGCGTATGGTTTCAGGCCCGCCCGGGCTCGGTGCGAGCTATCCTGCACTGTCATTTCCATCTGTCCACGTTTCTTAGTGCGTCTTACCGAAGGGTCGAACCTGTTGAGCGTAATTGAGTTACACATCAGAACAGGCATCGAAGATGTGCAACAACAAGCGTTCAGAGTGGGTACACAGAGACGAGAATGGTGGTAGCTGCTGCCAGGGGCTCTCAAACACTCCGTAAAGGCGCTGGAAGGCTTTCGTTAGCACGGCAGTACTGATACAGCACGGGCCTCCATGTCTACGGGCGATGGGACTTGCAGTACGTATGCGTGCCGGACGTCTCCGATGCGGTTGGCGTCAGATGCACACGAGCTGTATGCTAGCTACGTACGCGCTCCACGATTGATCCCCGTGTAAACGCTTGTTCGAATAATCCGCTTCTGCCGTCCACCTGATACTTCGAGTCGATCGTTAGGCCTAGCAGGTATGCGAAATGAGTCGCGTCGGTCAGCAGTGCGGCGTGGGGGAGACGGCTCTCTCAGCAACTCCCGGGAGCTTCCGGTCGTATCGGCGCAGGCAAGATCCGGCAGTATTGTCTACGAAGTCTGTGAAAGCCGTAGCTCAGACTCGGCTGAGCTGAGTCGACTAATGCTAACTGACAATCATGGCCACTCAACGACGGCAACCTTAGCTGTAGTCGTGTGCTATGGCCGCAGGCCGAGATCTGGTCCCTTCTGGACGATTGCGTGCCTCCGAGGTACAATGCGGTGGAGCGACAGCTCTCTTGTCAGGCTGAAAATTATTCGGCTGCTCGGATCACGCGCTAATCGAGCATCTTTTGGCCGGCGCCCGATTCAGCTTAACAGATAGCCTCTCATAGACTCTTGTATTATGTCGCTTTAAAATCGGCTAGGCGTGGCTTCGCAGCTGATCACGTCATGTGCGTCATTGATAAAATGCAATTCTTTCGGCGGTCTCAAAAGCTAGCTTTCAAAAAGTCTCGTTGAAGATCTTAGTCTAGACGGGGGGGGGACGGGGATTACGAGAACCTCTGCCTCGCAGGTCCTACGTCGGTGAGGACATCAACGGATTAACGCACACGTTGCATACCTGGTCAACGATTTCCCCCTCACCTCTACGAACGGATATTCCTTCTGGTATTTCCCTCGCGATGCGGATGCCTTGCTGAAACTGATCATCAGCGATTGGCGGAACCAAAAGATCGTCGCCCGGACTATGTGTACTGCAGGGTACTTCACGATTCCGCTACAGAAGATCGATATCTGATGCATTCGAAGGCTGTCAGACAACCCTTCGTGACTTTTGGCGGACGAGACGTGGGACGCGAGCAGGCCCATATCTACAGAGCGAATTATCCTGCTCTCGAGCCGCTAACACGACATCTAGAGTCCAAACTCGATTCGTGTAAGCATCGGTTCTGCGGGCTATTTCAGGAACCATTATCTTGCTCAGGTCGACCATAGTTGCGGCGGATCGCCGTAACTGCTGAGTCCTCAAAAGTTAGATATAGGACTTTCGACAAAGGGGCCTGGGGCATGTATCCCGCTCGATGCGGAGGCGTGCGTCTCGGGGGTCAGCCATGCGTCCGCTGCCGGTCCTGAGGAGCGGCGCTGCAATCCGTCGTCGCGCGGCCTACTGCGGAAGCGTACTGTTGAATCACTGGGCAAATACGCAAACTACCTCGCAGATGGCCAAGCTACGACGGCGGCGTGGATGGGGGCATCCCTGGCGGGCATTACCGCGCACGGCGTGCTGGCGGCGAATTCAAGGCACCCGCGCCCACTGACACCCCCGAAAAAAAAAAAAAAAACAGTGGACTGATCTGACTAAAACTCTGTCGCTGTGGGTCAAATCGCGGCCAGATAAGGCATGTGCGGTCACGGCGGGCCTAGAAAGTGATTGTGAGTAAGTTTGTGTGCGCAGAAATGAACTGGGCGGGAGCCGGCCTTGACTCCTCGCCACACCAAGCGGATCGCTGCGCTGGGGCGGGCCGAAGAAATACTAGCAGCGAATCTGGTAACTCTACTTTAGAGTTGCCGTGATGTGGCGTTTTCATCTGGGCGAGATTCGTCCAGGCACGGGACGATTTTTACTTACTCTCGTGCGGCCTATATCAACTGTTCTTCATGGAACATCTCCGCGCGCGGCTGTCTGTCGCAGCAGCGAACAACCACGATCTACTCCTTTCAAGCAGGCAGGGCGCGTCCGCCCTGTTGACAGCAACGAGTCTGATATTCGACGAAGCAATACCTAAGAGATAGCATCGTAAGGTTCACAGGTCTAGGCGCAGCAAGCACGCCGTGGAGACACTATGGGCATGCTACGTTCCAGGCAGGTCAGAAGAAGCGACACTGCCTGACGGCTGTCGCTATGCTCTGCCGTGTGTACGCAGGCGACAGCGCCCAGTACCTGAATGCGGCGATCCCGCCCCATAACCCGAATAGCGCGGGAGGGTCCGGCGTCGCTCTCTGGGCAGAAATTGAGTCCTAGACATGCCTCGCCTTGGATGGCAACACACGAGCCCGTATTGGTATGCACGCTGAAAGACGTACATGAAAGCACAAGTCTACGAGTGCAGCTCAGTGGCAGGTCGAGGCTAAGATCTAGAGAATGCTAGGAGCGAAGTCAGAGATCAGACGCTCATAGATTTCGAACGAACTGCGAGCAAGTCGCGAAGAACAGAAAGCAGCGTGGGGCTGGGCGACAGGCATGAAGCCTGTAGGTGGCGATCAGAGGCGATCAGCTCGTGACTTGAAGCTCCTGGATGATGCATACAGAGGGATCGGCGGAATATATTTTCGCGGTCACGTTGGTCTAGAACAGCGAGACTTTTGTCACGTACTTGCTGGCTGCAATACTCTAATCGGCGGCGACGGGTGTTGGTTGCTGGAACGACGTAGGGATGTGGGCGGCTAGCTGGCCATTCATGCAGAGCGGTTAAGGGAACTCGATAATACGATACAGATAGGCCGTGTCCGCGGCAGTACTGGATATCGCCGCAGCGTAGGAATAGTAGAAAATATAACTGGTGAAAGTTTCGCGTCTCTATCGATGGCAGTGTGCTGGTAACGTATGCCTACTCATAGAATCCGAGAGTTTAACTGCATTGGGGGCGATTAACGATAGGATGGGATCTTTCACAACGTATGTACGTGCTCATGCTCGGGTTATGCAACCATGGTGGGGCAGTGAATAGAGGGCCAAGACGTGCGATCACCGTAAGCGCTCTTTAAGCACACGCTGAACGTTAGTAGAATATCTCCAGGGCAAATGCATGCCTGGCATGCTGCGGCCTCGTGAGCGTGCGTTGATGCGACAGCAAGTTTAGCGGTATGCTCCCGTGGGATAGAGTACCGTTACCACTAGATGAATAGGGACCAGACCCCTATAGCAGGTGCCGTATCGACCATGGGGCGGCAATCATGTTGGCCTGATGGTACAGTACACTCTGTCGTAGACGGATGCCACGTATGATGGGATTGCTTGAGGGGCCGATGGCGAATCGTGCCAGGCTGGAGGCGGAGGAGATCGTGTGGCCATACTTATGGGCGCAGGCGGCAGTAGCGTCTAAAATGGCCCCGCACCCTGCCTGCTGGTCACGCGCGGCGTGTCCGCATTGTCAGCAACCGGAAGATACCACGACAGGCCCGGGAAGAAAATGTGGGCATGTAGCGGAGCGGAAGAGAGAGTAATCAGTGCATAGGGAGCATATGAATGCACGATGCACTGATCGATTTGCAAGGAGTCACTTCTGAGTCCACGGTAGGCTCGACCGACGTAGCAGCTGGGCCTGGACTCTAGCGTAGCTGGCCTATGATGCATCAGTGCGAGCCTAATGTTACCGTACGATCACATAGTACACCTGTATCCGCGTTCGGCAAAGGTTGCTAGACAGCCGTCTATTGCTATAGATGCTTATTCATGAAGCATGCCGGACAATAGTCCGCCACGCGTTGGCGACGCTGTGCTTCGAGTGGACGATATACGTGGATGTAACGGCGCGTCATCGGACGCTGATCACGGGAATCACCCTTGGAAGTGCATCGGATGTCGGAGGCGTCGTCTAGTCAGCTCACTTTGTAGTATTTTACAATCGCGGATAGTGTACGCAGTAGGAAGCAATCGAAGAAGATGACTGAAGATAGCGCGTAGCCATCTTATAAGACTGCAGGGTCGTGGTGAACAGACGTCGCTGCGATCCAGATCTATTGGCCAATAGATCAATTGTCCGGCCATCAGCGTGAACTAGGCTGTGACACATCAGCAGACGGCTGACCAAGAGCGGGACAGGTTTCAGACGTCAGTCACGAGGGGACTGGGCCACCCGTCGGAGGGCGGGCAGCTACATGCGTCATCGGTGAGCTAGGGAAGATGCGAGGAATTCATGCAGATGCGGTCTCGAAATGCACTCGGGTGGAAGGACCTGTCGCGCGCTCTAGTCTGGGTAATGAAAGCGCAGCGTTCAGTTCTCTTGCGGTCCGCCGAATGACCAGGCTGCAGTACTTCAGTGTAGACATGCCGAGGGCGGCTCCGGCGCGAGCTCTCTAGGCGAGCGTTTATGCTGTCAGCGCCGGCGCCGCTTGCTTCGCGTGATGAGCTCAAGGCCAGAGACAGGAGTCCGAGTTACGTTCCGCCTTAGTCCGTCAAATCATATGGATCAGAATTGGTGATTGTAAAATTTCAAGGATCGCGTTAGTGGCGGCGAATAACGTGTGATCGTGCGGCCCATGGATCATCGCCACCAGCTGACCGGTTAGCACATGGAGGGGGATGAGATCGAAGCTATCTCGGCGCGCGGCATAGACGTGGCGTGTCGAGACATGAGCTTCGCGATGACGCGTAGCTTACCATTCATTCAGGGGTCAGTGTCAGACGACCTACCAGTACTCGTCAGGCTCGTCTCGGACCGGCGCGTCGAGACTAGAGGCACGAGGGACAATCATCGTATCTGAGCACCAGTAAGGATTCGGAATCCGACGTAGCGAATCAGCGAGTAGCTACAAACCTAAGAACGCTACGCGGCGAAGATAATTGCTGACAATGGTCTGCGACACATGCGCGTCCGCTCGTAAGCCTGGTGTTCTGATGACCAATGTCACGAGATCAAATAATCAGTCAATGGTTGAGACTGCGACGCAATTAGCGCCGTCTTGTTCAAAGCAAACATCTGGGGGCCGTCGGCTGCCCATTCGACGATCGAAGGCACAGCGCGATATTGGCGCTTTCGTACTGGCGATCCGATAGCCAGGGCCAACACGATCTAACCCGATAATCGCAGTACTCGGCGTACGGCGCGCCGACACTAGCCGTTGTAGATAATCGGTTTCCACGTCTGGACTACGTGGTCGTGAATAGGTATCGCTTTACGTCGTGCAAGTGCGCAATAGACAGCGGAGCTCACTCGGAGCCTGCTGCTTGCTGCGGTCAGCAACTAAGGCAATAGAGTTTCGGCGGTCAAAGCTTATCTGGTGCGCATTATCATGAAAGATCGTCGGTTCTGTCGATGAAGCGTACGACTGTAACGGACTTTAGGCAGACGGGATTCCGCGCGTGACGATCAATAGGGGCCTCTTCGCCAGCGTTCACTATCTCAGGTGACTCCTAGAATCAGACACCTGCCAGGCTCTTGCCCGCTTCTTGCGCGTGGCTGGGAGACGTATTGCGTTTCTTCGGACCTGCGCACTTACGCTAGCTCAACGCTCTCAATGTGTGAGGAGTAAACGCATCACATCGACCAGAAGTACCTAAGATCCCTCCACGCGATCTGGGCTGGTCCGTTCAGAGGCGTGACTCTGTGCGTCTGTGTAGTTATTGAGTCGAAGACGTTATGAAAATAGACTGCGCGGCGTCGCGTGGTCGTAAGACTGACGACCTGTGGCGCCTGTAATGACTCGAGTTAGCTGACGACTGCCAGTAACAGCAGGCAGTATGTCGTCCAGCGTACAACATCTTGTCAGTCTTAAGGGCGGAACTGCTCCGGCTACAAGGGGGTCAGCGACAAGTTACGGATCTCATCAATGTGCGCACTGCGCCTTAGCAACTCGATTGGCACTTGGCTATCAGTGGTCAGCGGTTAGCTAACGTTGAGCGAAGCGCACTTGTCCAGGCATGTCGCTTCTTGGGTCGCCGATCACTGCCGATCGGCAGTCGATTCGCGTCTCCGCGTTGCGTCGAACCGACTGCAGCTCGACTTCGCCCTGACGGCCGGCTTGGCAGCTCAGGTGGGGGGGGGGGGACGCCAATATTGGGGGGGCATTCATTCTGATTATATGTATTTTTCCAGTGTCTCTGTCTTGAGGAAATAAATTTGGCTCTGCCGGCTACTGCGTGGAGACGCATGCCGTCCGACAGAGTCAACCTGTCTTCGACGCTTCGAGGAACGATATGTAACTCGAGTCGCTCGGCTTCTTGGCGCGTGTGCGGGCTCTCGGTCGCCGACCAAGTCTCGGCGTTCGGCACTCGCATCGACGCGGCATTGTCGCACATCGCGCTTCGTGCAACCGGATTGCGATCTTCAGTGAACGACAGGATGAAAGTGGACGATAAGAAGGCCTGAGTAGCCGTCTCGACTTCATGGGGCGCTTCTCTGGGCGAAGGAAGATAACTGGTCAAACGGATGCTGCTACTGTCGTCGTTCCGTCAAGCGGGGGTGTGGAACAAGGTCGATGCTCGGGCGGTACTCGCCGCGGCATCCAGATGGCTCCGCCGTGCGGACATGTGCTTCGCAGGCGCGTAGTCATTAGCTGTGCGTCTACGGTGGGCGTGTGAGCAAGATCAAGTCGTGTACGTTGGCGTATAGATCGCTGTCGCGGGAAGCATCCGGTGGCTCCATGAAGTAAACATAGGTTCCAATCTCATCAACTGCACGCTCGTTTCGACCTGCAGTCTGCTAGGGGGGGTGCGGCGCTACGGCGAGCGGATCGGGGACCGGTGTAATGCGAGCGGACGCTGGACTGAACCTTAGCGAGCAGATCACACCTTGTTCCTGCGTAGATGCGGCTGGCCCGCAGCTGGCAGCGCGGCAATACAGTAAAGCACAGCGTAAGCCGTGACCGTCGCCATAGAAATATGCGTAACGAAGTCTGACGTCAAGCGATGCCTTGCATGCAGCAGGTATGGCTTAGGTCCGACCATCGGGGCTGATACCAGTGGTCAGTGCTCATTTCGCCTATGTCTTAGTGGTCGTCTTGCGATCTACCTCGATAGCCGTAAGTGCAGCTTGTGCTAAGAGCTCGGGGGGCGGACAAGTCACGAACTAGCATAGCGTCACGTGTCGATCACGTTACTAGACGATCGGACTGGCACTATACTGCGTCCTTCTCCAGCTTCCAGCTCGCGGCGCGATCGTTCTGCCGCAGGTGCGTCGAGCCTAGCGGGCTCGTGGCTCGTCACTTACGATGCATCGGAGCTTGCATGCTAATGAATCTGCTAAAGCTAGAACTAAGAGGTGGAGCTCGAGTCCATAAATGGCTCTGAGTAATGGGGGTTAGTTAGGATGCAGGTGCGAACGGGCGCATATGTCCGTGAAAAGTCTATTCCGTACACTCACTTCTGTCCAGCTACGGTCGACAGCTTGTATCTGCAGTCGTACATCAGTGCTCGTCCAGAAACAACAATATTATGAGGGAAAACCAGAAATATGAAATAAGAAAGGAGAATAGAGCTGGCCAAAAATAGGCTCTCTGCCGTCGTACAGCATGGCCAGCGGATCAGCTGCGCTAAGAAGTCCGCCCTTGCTAGAGTGCTTCAATGAGGCAACTAAAGATCACATTGCTGTCGATGAAAGATACGTGTAACTGGCGGCAGAGCCGATGCTGGAGGCGAAAATTTGGGCCAAGATGCTTGCCATGGGGAGAAATCCGCCGCGGCCCGAAGTCGAGCGCTTTGAGCTAATGTCCGCATTGTCTAACGAGTTCAGCTGGACAAAGGCTCCATCGGAGAAGAAGAAGAAAAAGAAACACCACGATGCAGTTTATATCGGCCCTTTCACAATTCGGAATGGCGATTGGCCTGCGACGGCTGGGGCTAGCTCCCGAATGCCGCATAGTGTACATCGAGCGAGGTCTTCGCTGACCGCTCAAGGGACTATCATTCTGTCGGGACAGACAGGCGTGCGGTGGTAGTCAGGGTGAGGCAGTAACGGTCATGATGCTCACGACCGAAGGTCTAACCGGATCCTGTGGATCGGTCACCGAGACCTCTGTTGAACGCCTATTCGGAACGCGCGAACTATGGACCATCAGGAGGCTATTTCATGCTATACACAGTTTCCAATGGAGATGGGAGGGGGCCGGTGTTTGGGAGCGA
>Ga0179591_1240398_pt1 | contig 12651 bp, 8 predicted proteins | sample CZOMad2_1_08_16f_FD_182891 | JGI IMG/M metagenome (GOLD analysis project Ga0179591, IMG submission 182891) | Vadose zone soil fungal communities from Angelo Coast Range Reserve, California, USA - CZOMad2_1_08_16fungal (PacBio error correction) | ecosystem: Environmental > Terrestrial > Soil >...
TGGGGGGGGGAAAATCGAGAACATCTTCGCATGACTCGAGCTCTGGGTGCGGACCGGCAGTCGCGGACTGAGGGTAGAAAAAAAAAGATAAGGGAAAGCCAGGTTCGAGAGAGAATCTGAGTTGGGGAAAATAGAAACTCTCCCGCTGCAGAAAAGCCCGAGCAACGCCCTGCTGAAACGGCGGCCGAGGAAAACCTCAGTATGGGAAGAAAGAAGCATTGGGGGGAAACCTATAAAGCAAGAGGGAGGAATGTATGCAAGGGTGACCACGGTCGCCCACGGCGCGCGCTCGACTACCACAGAAGTTAGTGGACCGGGAGGTTCTTAGTCGGGAAACATTTAAAATGATGGACCACGAAGGAGTATCTCCGGCAGCCTCGCCGAAGTCCGCTGAGGACGAGAGGAGAGGAGAGGAGCGGGGAAGGAAGACAAAGTCGGGAAGGGAAGAAGAAGGGAAAGGGCAAAGGGAGGGAACCGTTTGCCCAGGGGGCAGCTCTATGATCCGGCTGTTCAGCTAGAAGGAAAAACTCAGTGACAAGGGGGGGGATCTGGTTATGATAGAGAAGGGAATTGAGAAGAGAGATAGAGAAAGTTACTCCTCCACTAGACAAGTTCGACACCTCAGCCAGGATCCATCGCAAGAAAATGTTAAAGCAAGGGGCTGAAGGAGCAAGGGGGGGGAGAAGTGAATTAGACGTCGTTGTCTGGCAAGCGCCTGTGATGCGCAGGCTTCTATAAATAGAGAAAGGGAAAAACGGGAGACGGCCGTTGCGGGAACGGGGGTCGCAAAGAGGAACGGTACGAGTTGGTTGAATGCGGAGAACTGCTCTAGACATGGTCGGAAATCCTCAGAAGGAAAAAAAAAATTCTAATGAAGAAGGGGGGATCTACACCGGACCCATAAACTACTTGAATAGAAGGGAGTTATGCGGAGAGTCCGACAATACTCAGAATCCGATCGCCCTCCAGGTCGAGGTCAGGTATAGATGACATAAATCAGCTACCGGAAAAAGGAAGGTACATATGTCTTTAATTCGCCTCTCGGATCTTCAATAAGGGGATGAGAAGGCTTAAAAGGGAGACGGGGAGCTAGAAAAAAGAAAGAAGTTCTTCATCTGCCAATCTCACTTCCGCAATATCACTCCGGAAATTCACGACTAAAGGAGGAAATGCTAGGATGGAGGGTTAATCGAAAAGGGGCGAAAAAAGACCATTTTGAGTACTGGCGGCAAGGAGCGGTACTGAATACTAGGAAAAAAAGGCTTCTGATCTATACGAAGGAAGGAAATTTCGCACGAAATTGAAGCAAGGCGGGAAAGGATCGAAGAGGAGACCCGTTTCTGCTGGCGCTCGAGGGCTCGACCACTGTTCGACCTGCGCACCATCGCAAAGAGGAAAGAGAAGGTAAGACAAGAAAAAGGGGACGTAAAATCCCTTTGAAGAGGGACCAAAGCTTTAAAGCTAAAAGCAGGGAGAGGTACTTTTCACGCCTACGACGAGGAAGGAAAGACATAAGCGGTCGTAAGAACAAACAATGGGAAAATAGAGGGGAGAAATCGGCAAAGTTGGACAGTCCCGAGAAGGGGAGCCTGAGAATGAGGTAGACGTGCTCGGTCACTTAAAAGGAGAGGCTCCAGGCTAGAGGGATCAGAGAAAGACCTGAAGAGGAAAAAATGAAAAGCCGGTTCTTCTTTACTGCGAGGACACATGTGACCGGCCGAAAGGGAGTACCTAAGGAGTGTAGGCTCGAAATTTAAGGAGACAAGAAACGAGAAAGTGTGCGCGACGGGCTCCGCCTGCCGGCGTTTGAAGTGTGGCAGGGAAAAAAATGATTCAAGGGATGGGGGTGGCTCAACGGGGGAGAGAAAGTATGTATGGAGTATGAAGATATTCTCTAGTGGGCCGTTCCGGGACTACTCATCCGGTCATTCAAAAAAAAGGAGTCTGGCGAAGGAGAGGCTGGCAGTAGAATGGGGGGGGGGGAGAAAGCCGGAACTCGTCCGGTGAGTGAAAGTTCTTACACGGGGTTTCGTCATGCCCTGGGTCGCGCCTCACGCTAGCTGGAGGTTCCAAAAAAACTCTTGTTGAACTCGCTCCTTGACGAGGGACTTTCCCGAAAAGAGAAGCTCGTGGGAGAAAAGGGGGAAGAAGGGCGGTTCTGTCTGGTTCAGCGGCGCGCGCATCCCTCGCCGAGTATGTCAGCAACGGGAGAGCGTTATGGGGAAGAAGAGGGCCGGCGAGGGGGGTGGGGTAAATCTCTCTCTTTTGGTCCGGCATGAAAGAAGAAAAAAGAAGGTTAAAAAACTGGTCTGCGTTCCAGGTCTGAAAAGCGCAGAGGCCGCCAAGAAGCGCACTGAAGGAGTATTCCAAGAGTAGTTCTGACTGATCTTTCCTCGTTGGGTCACTGAGACGGGAGGGGAAGACCGTGACAGGGAAACCATAAAAGAAGGGATGGGGAACCTACAAGAGGAGCGAGACACTCCTCTGGGGCGCCGATCGTGAAACCGCTCGTCTTTAAAAGTTACTCAAATAAAAAGAAAAGCGAGTGGTAAAAGGGGCATGTTCTGTTGAGACTCTATAAGATCGAAGGGGCGTTGAAAGAAGAGGTCAAGGAGGCTGTTCACGGGCTGGCTTCGGACCGCCCGCTGCGGGCTGGGGGGGGGAAGGTCTCCTAACTGCGTACAAGTGAGTTTTATAAGGAGGGGAGAACCCTTAAGGCTTAAGGGAAGCCTAAGAGACCATACACGCGCTGCTCGGCTGCTCGGCCTTCGGGAAACGGGAGTCACCGGGAATAGGGGGGGGGGAGAGAAAGGCTTGATAAATAAACACTGGAGGAAAGGGAGAAAAGAAAAACTGGGGATAAGAAAAAATGGGAGGCACTCACTTGCTCAGACACCCAGCTGAAATCCTGGCAAGACAACAAGATCGTGAAGCGAAGAGGGATAGAAGATCCTTCTGAAGAAGTCTAGGAGAGAGAGCTGGTCAGTCGAAATTCACCTACCGGCAATCCGGGAAAGGGAAGAGACGAGCCTGAAAAACGAGACGAGGTCTCTAGCAAAAAAAAAAAAACTTAGGAATGAAAAGAGGTCGGCGAGGTGCGGCGCGAACTTGCCAGCACTTTGGGGGAAAAAAGACCTATGGAAGCAATACAGAGAGAAACGGAAGGGGGCTCTGAAGAGAGAGGAATGAACTTCCTCGCCGCTTCGTCTTCGCGCGAACTCGTCCGAAAAAAATTCCAGGGAAGAGAAAAAGGGGAAGAAGAAAGTTATAGAAAAGGGCTGCAGCGGAGTCTTCGATGAAAGAGGTCCCTATACAAGTCTGATCACACTGCGAGGAAAAGGAAATGACGTGCAATTCTAAAGCGCGTCGGAACTTGCAGCGCCAGACAGAAAAAGGGCGGGGAGAGGAGAAGCGGCAGAGATGTCCTTTTAGAACGGTCACAACCCGCCACGTTCCAATCTCTGCGTCGAACAACGAATACGACCGCGGCCTCATCAGAAAAAAAAAAAAAGCAGACTACTGGAAACCTCGCAGGAGGGAGAAGTAGATAGAGAAAACAAAAAATCCCTCAGCGTCCAGTATCGGAGCCTACTTCAAGAGAGAGGAAAAGTGGGGGGCAGTCAGGCTGAAAGGGCCGACTGCCTTTACCAAAGACTTTAAATCGCAAAGGCTCTTCTTTCCTTGCAACGAACTTGTGGAGCTCTGAAGAAAAAAGAAAAGCGGTAAAAGTTCTGAAAAAGGAGGAAAAAGTCAAAGGTTAAGAATACAGCACTACTATGGGCACGCTGCGGCCTGACCTGGATTGGAGAAGCAGCGGCAGGAGGATCGTACGGACACCAGCAAAAAAAAGCGGCCGGTAGACTTCTCCGAAGTCTCTGAATGCAACTAGCCAAAGAGGAAAAGTCGGTTAACGCTATTTCCTCAAGCAAACGCCGCACTTGACCCATGGCACCAGAGCAGGGAGAAAGGCACGCAGGAAAAGGAAAACTAAAGCCTAAACAAGGAAAAAGATCTTAGTAGGGGAGCGGTGAAAAAAATCTTAAGAGAAATCTCTTTGTCAAAGAGGATTGCCGGCGTGACAGGGGTCAACTCGCTGACTGCTTTGAGAAGGGAAGAAAGAGGGGAAGAGCAAGAAAAAGGGACAAAAGGTCACGGGGACATTCTCTAGTGAAGGGGCGACACATCATTGACGCCCAGGCGCTCCGTCGCCTACTAAAAGAGAGGGGTTAAAGAGTTAATGTGGGGGTCGGCAGGTGCAATACCCACTACGGAGGGAAATAAAAACTACGAGAAGAGAAGAGCACAGTGCATACTTGTGGGATGGTAGAAGCTAAAACGACCTGGAAAAGAGAAAGAGAGGGAAAAGATTAAAATTGAGTAAAGTTCACTGCGCATACTCTTCTATTCCTCTGAGGGGGTTCCGAAGGAAAAGGGAAGGGGAGCAAAGGGAAGAGGTGCCGAGAATCGTTTTCGCCGTATTTCACAAAAGCGGAGGGCATCAGTCAGCTCTGCGAGGTGCTTCTTCCTGTTCGTTCTGTCCAAAGGATGGTGAGGGAGGAGAGAGAACTAAGCCTTCAATATCTCTTTCTCCTTCTCAGATAATGACTAGGGAAGAGAGAGCACCAACCATGATCGGCTCAATCTCCAGGCGGGCATCACGACGCGCTTCTCCTCGCCGCTAGAGGCGGAGAAATTCATCGAAGGAGGAGAAACAGACGCGAATAATGACAAACGGAAAAGTAGATTCTTCAAAGGGGGTCTAAGAAAAATGAACGCAAGCGCGCTCTCTTTGGGGGCGGGTCTAAATCCGTACCAGGCTTATTCAGCGAATAGCAAAAGCAAGTGTTCAGAAGAAGGGGTCAGGGGCATCAAATCCGCCATCGAGAATGAGAGCGGATAAAAAATCTCATCCGTGGCCGATTCTAGTAAGTCCATCTCTCGCGAGAAGAAAAAAAAAAAAAAGTACTCCAGAAAAAGGGAGTCTTAGATTGCGAATAATTAAGAAGAAGAGAAAGACGGCTACTGAACAAATCGCTTACTCTTGAAGATAAAGGAGGATCTAATGAAGAATAGGAAGGCATGCACCCGTCTAAGGTCAAGGGCGGAATTTTCGTAATATCCCCGAGAAGTATAGGCCGCCTGTGCGCGACGCAGGCCCTTTAAGACAAAAGGAAAGGTTAAATCGAGGGAGAGTTGCAGCCCACTCAAGCATCTTGCTGAAAACCAAAGGAGGGAGGCAGTTGGTCTAAAAGGAAAGGCGCCTGGAACTCGGGAATTCTACCATCGGTCGGGGAGCCCTGCCGTGCCCCGGACGTCCCGGAGGAATGATAGAAGGAGAGGGAAAACAGTGCAAAAGCGCAAAGCACATAATCCAAAAATAATTAAAGTCGCTAAGCTACCCGCGGCGTTCACGTGCATAAACCCAACATGAAATAGGGAAGCGCGAAAAGATCTCCATGAAGGAAGATTCAGGGAGTCATAAGGAAGGGCTACAGAAAAGGAAAAAGAGAGATCGTCCTTGGGTGCGGCTTGTGGGGCCAGCACTGCGGTACTTGGGTGGGGGGAAAGACATCGGCAGGGGGGTGCGAGGTCATATCCACCTCGATAGCCCTCCGTCTCCAAGTGAAGAAAACTCCCGAAGGGGAACTAGAAGGCCTACTAGATGTCCCCATTCCGGCACGTTCCCTGGTGCCTTCAAAGAGAAGGAAAAAGAAGGAAAAGCAGCCGCGAGGTACAGAAATAAGATCGTCCTTGGGCAAAGATAGCGCGAACGGCGTGTCGGCGAGGCGCGCGCCGCTCCGTGGCGGGATGCGCACGTCGGTACCAGAAGAGCAAAAAAAGGGAAAGAGTGGACCTCTGGAGGAAAAAGGGAACGCGCACCTAGGGAGAGACACGGTTTAAAGAAGGGGGCAGCCCATTCCGAACCGGGTTATCGGCCGAAAAACAGAAAGGAGAGAGACGGACCTAAAAAAGAGCCTGCAGAAAGACGAACACTCGCTGCTCAGAAGCGGCGCGTGCTACGTCTTGCCTCTGCGCGTAGGCTTGTCTCTTTTCCAAAAGGGATAGAAAAAAACGGGTACGAAAACCGAGGATTGGAAGGTCGAAAAAGATCTCGATAGGAAGGGAAGATGCCGTGTCTGCCACACGCTCGGAGAGGCTGTAAACTCCGAACAAAGATAGAAGAAAACAAAAAAGGATGGATAAGAAAGAAAAGAGTGTGAGTAACTTCGCGCATCTCCAGGGAAAGCGGTTTGGAAAGAAAAACATAGGAAGAAAAGTGGTCACTCAGACCATCTCGAAGTTGAGAAGGGAGACGGGCTCCCGGCGCTGTGTCCAGAGCCGCTCATAGCAAGCCCAGCACGCGCCCAAAAGGTCAGAGATTTTTTAACTGGAAGAAAAAGAGCACGATAAGTAAGGAGAGGGGGGGGGCATTGGTACGGAACCGCGGTAGTTCATTGCACCCGTTGACACTTCGATCAGGCGCTCCGGTCAAACGGGAAAAAAAGACTCGGAAAAGTCGAAAGGTATTTAAAAAAAGGCCCGCCGGCAATCTGAGATGCTGAAAACGATAAAAGGAGAGGGGATCGCCACGCAGACAAGCCGTGTCTCGCTCACCATGCGTCATGACAGACAAGGATGGAAAAAAACAGGGAGATAATCTAACGGGAAAAAGATCTAAAGGTCAGGGCAACCGTCAGGGGACTGGCCCGAGTCCTATCATCAGGAGGGGGGTCGGATCTAGAGGAGGGTGGGAGAAGAGCTGCTCTTATATTAAAAAGAAGAGGAAGCAGGATACATCTTCTCGCAAGATTGAATCCAATACGAAAAAGAACAATAAGAGAAATTCATAAGAAGAAGGGCATCATGAATAGGAAGTGTTCAAGGAAGAATCAGTGCATGGAGACGATCGTGCGCTGAAGCGCCTCGGGTTCGGCCGTCCCGAGAGGCGGCCAAACGGGGAAAAAGGAGGGCGCTGGGGAAAAAAGAGGCCGCTTCAAAGGAAGAGGGGTCCGCGCAGGGTCACTGTCGCGACGACATGGTTCGGGCTCGTGACGAATCCTATAAGGGGGCTCTGAATGGAGGAAGGAGGAAAACACACGATTTCGACTGCAAGAAGTTCAATGCGCCTCGCTCCGACAAGGGCTACGCGCAGGAAAAAAGCGACCCAAGGGGAAGGAGATTAGGATGAAGACCAAAGCAAGAAAGTTAAAAAAAAAAAAAAAAAAAAAAAAAAAAAAAAACAAAAAAGAGAAAAAGAAAAAAAAAAAAAAAAAAAAGAGAAAACACAAACAAAGAAAACCCAGAACCAACAACCGGCCGTTCTATTCTGCAAGGATCAGGAAAACTTGCTCAAAAGAAGAGAAGTGGAAGTCAAAGAAACTTAGAAAAAAGGCTTCAGGAGAGAGAGGAAGAGCACTATTGAGGAAGATCTCGGCAAGAGCTTTCCTCAACGCTACTCCGGATCGTGTTCTCGAGTTCGATCAGGAAGTTTGCTTAGAACTAAACTCGCAGAAGGGGAAAGGGTTGAACGGAGAAAGAGCGAGGAAGATGGTACTAGAACAGCATCGACCGTCCAAGCTTGCAACCGTATCACGCTAATTAATAGGAAAAAAAATGAGAAAGGGGAGAAAAAGAGATTAGACAAAAAAAAAAGCTGTTCAGAACGCACTATCATCAGGGAATTAAAAATGGAAATGTCGACGGCGCACAGGCGCGGAGGATGACCTGCTCAGGAAAAGGAAGATGAACGGGGGAAAAGCCTGAACTCGGAACGCGACTGAGGGAAAGAGAAAAACGCCTAAGAAAGGAAGAAGGGGGTCTAGCGAAGCGCGTCGGCTGCACCCCCGGCGCCTATCCGGGTCCTCGGGAAGGCAAGAAAAAGCATAGAAAAGCATGAGAAACAAGCGCCTCAAGTCAAACTTCTACTACGAGATCCGCGATCGCCGCACCGCCTACTAAAGAAGAGGAAAAACCCCGAAGTAGAGGTTAACGGAAAACCAGGACTAGGGGAAATCAGGGGACCTTGCGGAACGGCCCACACTGCGTACCAAGCAGAAAGCAGAGTGGGAGGAAGCATGGGACTAAAGGTAAGCGAAAGAGGGTCGAAAAAGAGTTCGGAGGGGGAAAGGTGGCAGTCGAGTTAAACAATCTGGCGCTTTCTTTGTCGAGTCTTCCGTCGTAAGAAAAAAGAGAAAGCAAAAAACCTGTCAAAGTGAAGGAGGTGGAAGAAACAAAAAGGCAAATCTGGGGAGGAGGGGGCTCACTTCTCAGGAAGGGTGCAGCTTTGCGCACTCCGAGTCCTCTTTCCTCTTACCCTTTTTCTGGGAGATAAAGCGGATCGAGGAAACATGAGAAGGAGAACTTAAACTTAAAGGGGGAAAAAACCGGCTCTTGTGAGGATCGAGGAAGTCTTCTTTGCGAAGAGCAACAGCTCTTTTCGTCACCCTTGTCGGTCGCTCTTTCGATGCTGCAACAAGGGAAAAAGAGAGGGGGGGGAAAAGAAACTGGGAGAGGGTTCTGAGGAGAGAGACAAGCGTTTTGTCACCGCTCTCGATCTTTTTCAAAATCAGAAGATAGAAAACACCGTGAGCGCAAGGAGTCTAGAGAGTAGGACTCTGTGCTTCCGCCGCGATGCCCCCCGCCTGGAGGACGCTCAAGAGGTATTCGTCATAGATCAAAAAGGGTCATCAGGGGGGAAAAGGTCAGAAGGAGGGGGGCTCGCGGGCTGGTTGCCTCTGAATAAAAAAGACACGCTGGAGGAGTTCATACCTGAAATAGAGGGAAAAGAACATCTTTGGGGAACCTGAAGGCGAACCGCGACGCGCTAGGATTAAAGGTTGCAAGCTCGACTTGAAAGGGGAGGGGGAGCACTACCTCAGATGACTCCAATGGGCTCGAGGAATTAAAGAACCGTGCAGAAATCCAGTCTTCTGCCGTATTTCTTGAGAGCTCGCCTCGAGGAAAAGGGGGAAATTGGAAAGAAAATCTGCAACTGGTCCGGGGAGGGAGGAGAAGAAGCTCTACTTTCACGACCAGTAGAGACCGTAACCCGCGACTCGTGGCCTTTCCTTCGCGCTGATAGAGGAAAAAGGAAAAGCAAACTCAGTAGAGAACAGGGGAGGTGCTCAAAAAAAAGGCGCCAAACGGGAAACGCAAATAGTCTCGCTTACAACACTGCCGAGATAACCCGAAATAGACCCCTGTGCAGGCCGCTTCCCAAGGGCGAAGACTCGACTTCACTTCAGAAAGAAGAAGAGCTAAGATAAAACTTCTCAGCTGAACGTAAACAAGGAATAATTTAATTTGTAACAGCAGCAGCGCCGAGAGGCGAGCAGCAACGCCGGATTCTCTCTAAACAACACGTATGCAGAAAGAGAAACTATTTCTGAGAAGGATAGAGAACTGCAAACTTCTGTAAAAAGTACTGGTGAAGTGAAGCAGACGGACTCGAGCGGAGCTCCGGGTTAGTATGACGCCCCGACTCGCGCGAAAGGAAAGGGACTCTGGAGAGGGGAGTTAGAAAAATCATAAGGAACTCGGTCTGCAAAAGGGGGGTTCGGAAAGACTCAATGGGAACGTCCCTATACCGTGATCGACTGCGGCGGCCACAGTTGGGTCTATCAAAATCGTATCAGAAAAAGAAAAAAAGTCCATCGAACAGAAAAGAAAGTCGGTACGCGTACGATCGTGCTACCGTCAAGATGTCCTGAGACGCGACGATACCCAAGGCAAGAGGCAAAATACTCTAAAGAAGAAAAAAAAAACGGGTAATAAAGAACAGCATCGGAAAAAAGAAGAAGGAAAGATTAGGACCCACTCCGCCTATCGATTAGCCATAACGAATGAGGACATCGTGAGGGAGTAACCGAACACAAAACGGCCCTTTTAGAAGACAGAGAGGACTATGGTCCACGATCTCGGCCCACAGGGCGTTGATTAGTCTGACCAGACAAGTCTTATCATGAGAAGAAAGATGGTAAGGGACTACCCCAAAAAACCCCCGAGGGAGAAAGTTCTTTACAAAGAAGGAAGTGGATCCTCACCGACCGATTGGCCGCATCTCCTTCTTCAGTGAGAAAGAGGCGACTAATCCAGCTTAGAGGAAGATTCAAAAAAAAGTGCGTCACCGTCGCCGCCGCCTCCACATATCTATCAGAAGGAAAAGGAAGAGCGCAGGAGAAATCGGAGCCATAGAGCTTGATTCAGAGGAATCTAAAGTTGAATTGCTCTAGAGGAGAACCGAAAGCGCGCGGCTACTCAACGAGCTTCGACCTCTGTCTACTGCAGACCTTGCAACAAGAGAGGCAAGGGGAAATGGAAGGGGACAAAGGAAACTTAGACTTTAGCGAGACGCCCGACATAGAATGAAGAAACTTTTACTAAAAGGAAATGCACCGCGTAGTATTTTCTATACATCCAGAGAATTTCTCCTAAGAAAAAAAGGGGGTAAAGGAAGATGATTTCTGGCTGAAAAAAGTAACGGGGAAACAACCCGCGTGGTAAATAATACTACGCTGCGCGCACAGGACCGTGCAGTCCAAAAAAAAAAAAAAAACCAAAACCACAAAACCAAAAACCTTTTCACACAAAAATTCACCGTCAAAAGAAAAAAATCCGGAACCTCTGTGCACGAAAAACGGGCGGACGGCATGCGCGCTCCACTCTGCTCTCGACGTGGTCGCTCTCGTGTCGAAGGGGAAGAAGTAAAAGGATGCTTAGGAGGAAGAAGGGGGCCCAAATAAAAATGCCGTTCGTGAAGAGACGGACGGTAGAGGAGGACAGATAGGGAGGCCTCGTCTAAACGTGGTGAAGACGCGGCAGCTCGGCGGGCGCCTGCTAGGAAAAGGGTCCGTCAGGGAAAAGGGAAAAAAAAAAAGAGATGCGCATACGGGTGCAGAATCAATCACGCTACGCCGCGCTAAGGCGTAGGCTTCGGCAGGAGGAAGGTTAGGAGGAGTAAAAGGGAATCGGAAGCGAGACCACGGAATAGAAAAGAAAAGGGAAGATACCTGGCGAATATCTCAAGACTTCTACGCCTCGCTTTTGCGGCGCGCCTTCGTCAGGAATCCCGTCTCTAGAAAAGAAAGGTACTAGTGAAGGAGAAAAAAAGGGAGAGAGTGGCTAACAAAAAAGCCGTCCTGGAGAGACGCAGAAAGAACGTGCGACCGATGCCCGTGCAGCCAACGCTCGCAACTGGACTCAAGGGAGAGAAGTGGAGAGACTCTCGGGGATTGAATGAATAACTCCATCTCCGCCTTCTCGAACCTTCCGAAGTTCCCGGCTGACGAGGAGACTCTGGAAGTCAAAGAAGGCCAATGCGGCAGATTGAAATAGTATCTCGCGGGACGTTTTCTTGTGTTCAAGAGCAATCTACGTCTCGTGGCATAAGGAAGGGAGGAAGTATAATTCTCCAAAAAAAAAACCGTTCTAGGGGGGAAAAACATCAGTTGTTGAAATCCCTGCTCTTAGCGCGCCGCCTCCCGTCATCATGGAGGGAAAATTTGAAATCTAAAAGAAGTGCGTTAGCTCGAAGCGCTACTGCACGTCTTTCATTCGACAGCGTGTCGGAGCCCAGTTAAAGACGAGAAAAAGAGGCTGAGTCGCCGATAGAGCAAAAAATGTCGTCAGCGAGTCACCATGGCGTCCACAGCTAAAAACTCTGAGGAGGAAAGAAAAGCCAAGCAGGAAAGAGGTTGGGCCGAAGGCAGAGAAGCGTTAATCAGGGGAATACCAAGCGCTTTCACAGCTACAGATCGTCCATGAAAAACGGATTCCTTGCGAAGAGAAAATTCAGAAGGAGCTACTGAAAAGACGTCGGCGCCGGGCTGCTGGGAGTCTCCTGCAGGGGGCGTCGGGGGCGGCTTCCATCGCTGCGCGAGCAGATCGCTCATCCCAGAGAAGAAGAAAAGCGTTAATTAGAAACAAAAAATCACTCGTCCAAAAAAGGAAGGGATCGATAGGCAAAGGACCATAGGGGAACTCCCGCGGTTTCCACGATCTACCCGTGACGGCCTTCTCGTAAGGCGAAGAGGAAGTGAGACTCAGAAATTAAAAAAGAAAAGCAGAAAGGAGGGGCTTCAAAAAAAAATACGACTCCTAAGACGTTACGCAAAGAGCAGCAAAGCGGTCACCATAATCCCCAACGCGCCTTGCGATCCGAAGCTTTAAAGCGGAGAAAGAGGGAATGCCGGGAAAAGACTTTTGAGAAGAAAACTCGATTTAAAAAAGGAAAAAAAATCACGCGCCTCGACCCTCGATCGTGCCTTGGGCAGTACTCGCCAGCACTCTTCTGAAAAGGAAAAGAAAATTGGAGAGAGGAGGGCTGATAGGGGGGCGATAATGGCACTATACCAAAGAGCCGTGGGAACAACTGATGGAAACGGAGGCCAACCGGTGTCGGATGTACAAATCCTATTAAGAGAAGAGAAAGAGGGGACGGACAGAAGGGCGATAAAAAGCTCTCGAATGACCCTTTACTTAGTCGCTAGCAATCAACAAACTCTTATTATGGAAGGAGGTGGGGAAAACACACAAAACAAAAAGAAAAAAAAGAAAAAAATTGAGTCTATAGGACCATTCCCTCTCTACGAGTGACCGGCATCTCTATCGAAAAGAAGAAGCTACGAAGAGTAATTTTGAGAATGCTAAGAG
>Ga0179591_1167629_pt1 | contig 12649 bp, 13 predicted proteins | sample CZOMad2_1_08_16f_FD_182891 | JGI IMG/M metagenome (GOLD analysis project Ga0179591, IMG submission 182891) | Vadose zone soil fungal communities from Angelo Coast Range Reserve, California, USA - CZOMad2_1_08_16fungal (PacBio error correction) | ecosystem: Environmental > Terrestrial > Soil >...
ACCCAACGGTCGCTCCTCCGTTTAACAAGTTCGGGGGGCCCCAAATAAAAAAAAAGGGGAGGAGGAAAGTGGGGAAAAAAAAAGGAAACAAAAGAGGGAAGCAAGAACATTCGAAACGTGTCCCAAAAGGGGGGGGCGTATTTCGTTGTCAGGGCTTGCAGATAGAAGGAAGGAGTGACGGCGGACTGGAGACGCGACAGACCAAAACAAACAAAAGAAAAAGGTAAAAAAGAGGGCTTGGGTTCGGGAATGGATGGGAAAAAGAAACACCGCCTGCACCAGTTTGACGCCAACGCCTTCTAGGGAACGGTAGAAAGTCCATCGGGGGTGGGAGGGAGGAAAAGGGAAAAAGGACCGAAATGAACATTAGAGAGCGCAGGAAACCTGAAATCCAAGTCGGCATAGCACACCTCTCTTCCCCGGGGGGCCAAACTCTGCCATTTGTTGGGCCGTCGGGTGCTAGAACCACCAAAAAAATGAAAAAGGAACAGGAAAAAAAAAACAATGGGCGGAAAACCTCCGGGTGGCGAACCAAAGAAAAAAACTCAATCGGTGGCAAACCAGAACCCGAGCACAAGTTCCCGTGTCGACAGACACGATGGAGCAGCAAGAAAAGAAAAAAAAGGAAGAGAGGACTAAAAAAAAAAAAAAAGAGCTTACGAGGGGGACATAGCGGCAACGGGAGAGGACAGGTGGGACGAAAGTCAAACACATCGGCAATTTGATCTAACTCGGGAAACATGTACTCCTAATAGAGGGGGCCTGGGAAAGGAGGAGGAATGGAAACAAAAACCAACGGTGAAAGATCAGGAGACAGAATAACGGGGACAGGCCAGTGGGCGTAGACATCATTACTATGGAAAGATTGGGAAAGCGAGGGTTGCAAAGATACTGCCAAAGGGTGGAAACCTCCTATGAAAAAAGGGGAAAAAGACGGCAGGCAACGGCCCTCACCCAAACACACAATGGGGGGCGGGTATCTTTCCCATGAATGTATCTGATCCTACTCCTGAAGTAAACTGCGGTTAAGCTCCACAAATACACGAAATCCCAGGAAAGGAAAGAAAAAAGAGCACATGGGGGGGCCACCGAGAAACCACCGGCCGGGAGCGAAAACGATCAGGGCTCAAGCAAAAAAATAAACGTTTTGCCAGTGGAAGGGACCGCCCCGTAATAGGAAAATAACAAAAAAAACGGAAAAAAAACAGGGAGAAAAAAAAAAACACGTACCAAGGTGGGGAACTTTTTTGCCAAACCAGCGGGCACCACCCTCCGTGCAATGACATCCCTTCCAACTATAAGAAATTGGCCATAAATGAGAAAGGGGCAACGACCAAGAAAGGTTGGGTTGGCCAGCCTTTAAAGGGGTTGCATCAGAGGGACAGATAAGCACTCACGGAGCGGGGCATTTCCTCGGCTGGCCCATCCTCGAGGACATTTGATTTGAAAAATAGTTTGCGGCAACTGAAACAAAGGGGACTGGGGGTGACAGTGGGGGAAAACACGCGAAAGGACCATCGGACAGGTCATTTTTTCCAAAAGGTCTCCGAGAGCTCCCAGTCTTCAACTTGAGACGTCTGGAAGCCAGAAGGGAGGGGGAGGCATCAAAAAAACTGGTAGCCGAACGGGGTGAAAGGACTAAAAGGGTGTCTTTTCGCTAGTAAACAAGGCCGTGAGGAAAAAAAACCCATCCAGCCCTAGGGTTGGCAATAGGCGGGACCAAGAGGGAAAGGGGCCACGAAAAATCTCGCGGGGAAAAACACCAACGAAAGAAACAGGAAGAAAAGAGAAGGGGAGGTAAAGTGGGCCGGGAAGAGGGGGGTGCAAAAAGGGGGAAAGGACTTAACCCAACTCAACTCGAGGATGGTCCTCAGGGTTCCTCACCGGGAAGAAGGGTTTAAAAAACCATAGAAAAGTTGATGGAAGACAAAGGGGGGAAACTGGTCAAGGAAAAAGGTACCCTGGTGAGAGGAGAAACTCGCACAAGTTCTTGTAAAACTTCGCATTTTTTCTCAGGGCACCTGCGGGGGTGGGTGGAAAAAGAAGGCCAAACGATTCGAAAAAGAAAGGGGGGCCAGAACGCAAAAATGAAAGCCGCAAAAAAAATATGAATCCAAGCTCTAAGCTTGGGATGACATCGGAGGTAAGTGCCCCTCCCAAACAGGGGGGGGAGGATCAGGGGACGGAAGTGGAAAAAACCAGCACCCGCAAAAGCAAAAAAGAAAATGGGGAGATGAGGAGACCAGCGACAGGGGACAAGGATTTGAAGTGCACGGAGTGTTTTTGTGGGGGTTGCAAACTAAAACCCGGTGTTGGGGAACCAGCTTGGAACGGAATGGGGAAAACATATAAAGAAAAATAAACAAAGAATTAGACTAAAACGGTCTGCCACCTGGTCAAAACGGGTTTATGTGCGGGAAGGGACCAGGATAGGGGTCGAACGGGGTAACTCGGTGCCAACATTGGGTGCTCAAACGCCTTCCCAGAAAGGTAAAGTCAGGGAAAATCTTTTGACTGATGTGGGTTCATGGAACCTATACTAAAGAGGGGAGAGAAGAGACTGAAGGGGAGGAGAGAAAAAAAAAGAATGGGCGGCGAAGCACCGATTTGAAACAGAAAAAAACGTAGCCAGGGTGTCGAGATGTGTGCCCAAAGAAAAAGTATCTGGGCAAAAACAGCGCTTCCACTACTGACAGTCAAGTCGCGACAGACCGGGGGGGTTGCAAAAAAAATGGTCCCCAGATCAAGACGAATTAAAAAGGAAACGACGGTGGGGGTTAAAACACATGATCCGGGTCCCGGATTCCATATCGGAAGCACCTGTTGGTACCCTAGTTTCAGATGCAATTGAACAGAGAAAAAGGAAAAACCGGGAAAGCCAGCGGGGACCGACGAACGTCACACGAGAAGATGTGAAAGATCGTGTCTTCCTGCTCATCGTGGATTGGGCCCCAAGGGAACTTGGGAATAAGGAAAAAAAAAAAAACAAAAGAAAAAAAAGTGGGGGTTGGGGGGGTCAAACAACAATTAGCACAAGAAAAAACGACCGGTTCAAAGGGGGAAGACGTGACAGGGGCAGTTCATCGACGCTATAAAAAAAAAAGGGGAAAGGGAGGTGAAGGGAATAAGGGAAAAGGCACAGGGAGACCGTCGGGGGGTCCATTCCACTGCGATACCGACCAGTATACCGGCTAGCCCTAATGATGGGAACTGGCCGTAAAGACGCAAAAGAAAGGCTAACAGTGAACGACAGGGGAAGGCGGGGTTGCGCCACAAAAAGGGTGGCAGAGCTGAGGTTGACTCTGATAGCCAAGAAAGCCATGAAAAAGGGCAACGCAGTAACCAGGTTGCAAAAAAAAAAAAAGAACCGGAGGGAAAAAAAAAAAAGACGTCTGGGCACAAACCCAACCCCAAAACAACCGTTTTGCGGGGAATGAAAGGAGCGCGCGAGGCGTTGGTTTTGCCAAACGGTGGGTACCCCGATGGGGGACCGCGAACAAAAAGGCGGGTACGGAACAAAAAAAACCCCCCAAAACCCAAAACCAAACAAAAAAAAACAAACAAGAGAAAAGCCGGGCCAGACAAGGACGGCGAAAAAACTTGTGTGGTGGGTGGGCGAAAACCCAGGGAACAAAACCGGGAATAAAGAGGGGAAACCGCTTAGAACGATTGGTATCCATCTTCAAATCGACGAACGAAAAAAACGCCCGAAACAAAAAAAATTAGGCGCGCTTATCCTCCGCTTTGGATGTCTCGTATTGCGGTGTAGGAAGAGTAAAGGAACTACAATGGCTGTGTCCAACGGAAGAGGGGCGCAAAAGGGAAAATGAAAAAGCGGGGACGAGGTTGATAGTATCGAAACGGATCCAACTGTGGTCTGGTCTGTCGCTCACGTCCACATGGTTGACTTTCACTATATCCTCCAAAAAAGGTGGGTGATTTGAAGGATGTCTCCCAGATAAAAAAATGAGCAGAGAGGTAAGACGAGGAAAGTGCCGCGGAAACTGCTCTGGGGGGCAAAGCCGGCCACCTCTCCCGTCCGTGCACTCAAAAAGCGACTAAGGGGCTTGTGGGGGTAACTTGGAGGGACAGGAAATAAAAAGAAAAAAATTGACGGGAAAAAACAATTATCGGTAATCCTAATAAAAGACCTTAATCCTGGGGAAAGGGGGCAGCGTACAGGGGAAGGGCAACATACACTGATGACGGTGACTCAGGGGGGGGAAAACATCTCGCCCTCCCAGCCAACAACATAAAGACCGGGTTTGAAGCCTGTCAAAGGCGAAGAAAGGAAAAACAGACGGCTTGCACGGGGGGGTTGTGGAACCTGGCCACCCACTAAAGATCACCAGAATGGAGGGGGGGGTACAAACCCCGTCACTGGCGAGAAAGAAAAGAGGTTTGGAAAAAAAAAACAGTAGATGCATAAACTGGGGGACAAATCGAAAAATGACAACTTTGCCACTCCATGTACTTTCAGAGCCAAGAAATGGCCAGCACATTGAGAGTCAGGCGAAAGAAAGTTTGAAAAACCCTACGCTCCTTTTGAAGACCAGACCCCTCTAGACATCAAGCAAAGACCTCATGGAAGTGGGGAAAAGCGAAGAACTGAACGGAAAGCATGCGACGCCGTCGAAACGTTTTGGCGCCCTTGGATCTGGGACAATGCGGGACATGAAAAGAAACAAACCAAAAGCATGGAAGAGCTGAGCACGGCAGATCAGAGATGCAAAACAAACAGGAGGAGAAACAAGAAATGGCCCCTGTTCGCCAGTCCCCCCGACCGAAGAGAACCCTCGAAATGTAAGAACGGAACATGGTTCAAAGATACGCCACGGCCCGTGCGCCGCGCGGTACGCTTTCAAAGACACACGGGTCGTGAGTAAGAAAAAGAGGAGGGGAGTCCAAACGAAGGGAGGCGGGTATAGCGCGCCGTGGCTGTAAAAGTTGTCTTCGACTGAATACGACCCAGGGGAGACAACCAAAAGGGCGGGAAAAAAAAAAAAAAAAGTAAGGTCAAAAAAAAAAGGGGGCGGAAAAGTGAGGTTTGAAAGTCGGCAACCCTTCAGATCTAACTCAGTTCTGCAAATCGTCGACGCGCGCCAGTAAAAAAGTGGGGCAGTTGGGGAAACCAAACAAAAGGTAGGAGAGTACGGGGGGGCCAGGTGGAACAAACGGCCCACCACGGCCGTGCGGGCATGTCTCGCCGTGGGCGCCAAAAAGCGCCAAAAAAACAGGAAAACACTTCTGGATGGGGGGGCGGTCAGAGGACAGGGGGGGCAAAAAAAGGCAAAGAAAGCAACGAGGAGACCCGAAACCCGAAACCATGACACCATGAGCAGGCCATCGCTTAGCCATTAGAAAAAAAAACCGATAATGTCCCCTTTCAAGCCAGGAGCCTCGGGTGGGAAAAAAGAAATCCCAATCCGGAGGAGCTGTACGGGCGCAAGACCCAAGGGAGAAGGCCGGCAGCTAAGCAAAAAAAGAAGATGACTATTCTGCTCATTCGGTGAGGCTCATTCAGTGACAACCTCCAAAAAAAAGTTGGCAGGAAAAGGCCAGGGGGGAACCGACGACAGAAAAGGGCGTCGTGGGGGAAAAAAGAGCTATGGCCACCCGGTTGCGGCGGGGGGAGAAAAAAACCTGACAAGAGGGAGGCGAAAAACACGCAAGAAGGGAAAAGTAACACAAGCACAAAGCGAGGGGGAATACTCGGGCGCCGCGTTGTGCTTCCGCGCCTCGTCGATGGGGAGAGGGGGGGGAGCACCGGGGGGGCGAGCCACTCCAAACAATACGACTAAAAAAAGTGCTCACTAATGATAGAATCATCATCACCAAGCAAACTCGCCCGAAATAGACGAACACCAGCGAAGGCGGCCGCAACGTTTTGAGCCGAACGTCGTATGCCCGCCAAAGGAGGAGAAGGACAAAAAAGAAAAAAAGAAGGTCCAGCGAGAACAAAAGGTCTGGCAGGGGGAAAGGCATAGCTTTGAAAAACCGTGCAAGCCACGCCCGACCGGGGAAAAGGTGCATCTCCATTTGAAAAAAGAAAGGGCAAAAAAAAAAACTTTTGGTCGTATTCGGAAACCGTGGAGAGGAACTCCGCGGACCTCCGGGACCGTGTCTGCCTGCAGGGGTTCGATTGACAAAAGGGGGAAGGGCCTTGAACAAAAACCGTGGAAATGTGGGGGAGAGTGGGGGAATCGAAAACGCAAGAACAAAAAACAGGGTGGATTACAAACAGCGGCTAGTTGTAAACTGGGGGGAAAAGAATGGGGCCAGAAGATCGGGTGGGAAGGCCAACAGGAGGCTCGACGGTAGTCAAACGGTTCGGGCCCCTCAGCTATTTCACGGAATCCGAAAAGGTAAGGAAGGTCCCCGGAGGAAGAAAAAAGTGACCAGGTAAGGCAAACAAAGAGGGAAAGTTGGGTTGGGTGCGTCCAAAACGGGAAAAGAGACCGCCAAGCACTTGAAGACGCTAAATGACCCAGGACCACAATGGTGGAAACGTGGTCGTCCAAAAACTCAACAGTTAAGAAACAAACAGATGACTCATCTGGCACAAAGGAAGACCAAAGGAGGCACAGGGGGCAGACATCAAAATGCTCAAAGCAAGCCACGAATCTTGCCCTCTTAGCTGCGGGATGTTCATCGGGAAGGGCGGTGCCAAAAAGGTAGGAGAAAGGGGGAAAAATGACGGGGGAACACTATAGCGTCAATTATCGAAAAGCGGTAAACAAAGTCTTCCCATCGGCCTTTGAGACCATCTGAGTAAAGTGCTTGCGAAAAAAGGAGGAAATCAGAGCAGGGCAACCCTGGCGGGACAACAAGGCAATATGGCATAGTGGGGAAATAGGGTGGCAAGGTACAGGGGGAAACACCTCATAGCAAAAAACGGGTGCAGTCCTCCCCATCGGGAGGGCCTCCTCCCCACAGGGGGGGAAGAAAGGGAGAAAGGGAGAGACCTAACCAATGAGTATGAGGTAAAGCAGAAAAAAAAAGACAACGATGACAAAGTAAAGCCAGAAGCCTTACACAATGGTTGAAACCGAGCCCCGCCTGTGATCGAAAACCGATCATTCACCTCTCAACGGAAAAAAAAGGGACCAGTGGACCGACGCCAAAAATAATCAACTGATGATTATTAAAAGGGAACTTCAAAAAAAACCACCGGGAAAAGTCTTTTACAACCAACAAAGAGGCACCAACATCGTGACAAGGACAGACCCTTTCCAACATGGGGCTAAAAAGGACAGAAAAAAATTGAATCGGCTACCCGGTTGAGCAGGAAACGTGTTGAATAGGGGCCAAAAAAGAATCCGAACCTCCCAGAACGCGGGTGGGGGGGGGTGGAGCAGGCAGAGATGTCCCCCATCAACAAAGAGGGATTGAAGAAAGGAACGAAGAGCACGTTGAGGTTCTGGTAAACCGAAGTAAGACGCAATCGGACCGGAAGCAGGTGGGGACCAAAAAAAAGCATCGTGACCAGTATAAATGCGACGTCCCTGTGCAAAGAAAGCATGGCGATTGAATCGTCTCGATCAACCGAAAGGAGAAGAAGGGAAAAAAAAACGGTGGGTGTCAAAGGTCTTCAAGGGGGGGTCCAGCTGACAGGGAGGAACAGAGACAAAAAAAAAAGTCCCTTCAACTTGCCATCGAGATTACACTGACCCCTCACGTACATCTTCTCTCAAAAAATAAAAAAAAAGGATGAAAGGAAAAGAAAAGGTCGTGGAAAGGGAGAGCGTCGACTCTTGGGAAGGAGCTTTCCCCCCAAAAGAAGCTCCGGGATGGGGGGCTCTATTTCCTCAACCGAAAAAAGAATTTCAAAAAAGGGAAAAAAAAGGGAGGGGCAAAAAAAAAAATCTCAAACAAGAACGTTGAGAGCGCGGTAAGGGAGCAAACGGCCAAGGGGGGGGAACTTGAAAAAACACTCTATTTGTCGCAAAAAGTTGATCCTGGAGAGGGGGTTGGGGGGGGGAAACAAATGCAGAGGGCAAGGGAAAAAGGAAAAAAAACAAGGGGGGGGTGACAAAGAGCAAGATCTTCACTAAAAGCCTCGAGGATTGACATCGAAATGACAGCACCAGGAAAACCGGGAAGGCATCAGAAGGGGAGAAAAAAAAAACGGAAACAAAAAAAAAACTCTAAAGAGCAAAGGAGTATAAGAGGAGGCACGAGCAGTTAAGAAAAAAGTGCACTGGGGTGCCCCTGGGACCGGTTTGGCAACAAAAGACAAGTCTGGGTAGTTGGGTAAAGGAAGGGGGAAAAAGGGGAGAAAAAAAACGAAAAATAGACCTAATGAGGATGGGGGAACAAATCCCAGAACGGGGGCAAAAGACTGAAGACTTGTAAAGAAAAAACAGGGAGGGTATAGGTTGCCCACAAGGGGTTGACTCAAAGTGACCGGGAAAAGGGAAAAATAGGGAAGGGGCTACAAAAATCAAAACTGGGCAGGGAGGGAAAGGAAATGGGATAAGAGTACAAAAAGCACTCTTGGGCGAGTGCAAGCACATGGCGCCCTGCAAACAGCCTGTACTAGAGGTGGCCAGCCGTTACAAAGAGTCAGGGTCACATCTGCTTTCCACTATGAAACCATGAGAAGGGGAAAAGAAGCAAAAAGGGTTCATGAAAAAAAAAAAAAAAAAAAGGCACCGACGAATCCGAAGGCCTACTTCGACGTGGGGGGAACAAGCCCCAGAGACGAGGGGGCTGTCTCGACGGGAAGGAATCAATTTTTTACTCGATGTATGGTCGAATCAATTGACTGAAGAGCAAAAAAAAACGTTAAGAAAAAAAAAAAAAGCATGGAACGAAAAGAAAACTCAAACGGGAAAAAAGGGGAAAAGAGAGTGAGTGAACAAGCGCAAGACAGTGTGCGCCCCACGCTACTTTTGGCATCAGGTGCGTTGGGGGCAACGATGGAAAAGAAAGGGGGAGGAAAGAGAGTGGCCCAGGACTACGAACGGGCCGCAAAGGAAAAGGGGGAAGCGCCGTTTATGTCATCGTGCGGTCGGTTCCCGCGACCCTACGCCAAAAAATGGCCAGGAAGGGAAGGAGCGAAGGACCGGGCCAACTCGGACTTCGTTTCATTTTCCACAAAGGCCGAAGAAAAACGACCAGGAGAACGTCCGAAAGCCCTATGGGATGTTCCGAAAGGGGAATCCTCCGCAACAGTGGAAAAATTAAACCAAAAGGAAAAGGAAAGAAAGAAAAAACCCAACACTGGGGGGGGAGCAGGGCAGACTAGTATCAAACAAGGATGGGGACACACAAGCAGTAAAAAGGGTTGCAGCGGGGGAAACACCACAAGCCGAAAGACCGGGAAAGCCCCAAAGCCGGTGCAGCTAGGAGACGCCGACACGAAGAACCGTTAGGGGGGGAAATTTTAGAAATGAGCTTGCGCCGAGTCGGGGTTGTGGGAAAAACGGAAAAAAGGGGAAAAGGAACCGCAATGGAATGCGCATGGAAAAAGAAAGAGGAGGAGCCAACGCAAAAAAAATCGAGGCAGGCTTAACGTCGCCGCCCAAAAGACCTCAAAACACTGGAAAAGTTGCGGTTAGCAAAAAAAGGAAAGGGGGGAAAAAGGGAAAGCACGCGACTGGTCAAAAAGGCCTCGCCAGCAGAAATAATCATCAGGGAAAAGAAGATCAACGAAGGGCAGAGGGAGCGCCGCTGATATTCTTGCTCGTTGTCTTTATCTTCTGCAGTAAAAAAAAAGTAAGGAAAGGGATTTTGAGGGGCCAGCAACCGGCAAACAGGAGAAGGACGAGATGGGGGTCATATAAAACAGGAGCAACGTTGGCTTTGTCTGTCGCTCAAGGCCCATGGGGGGGTAAACGTTAAAAGAGCGAGGTTGGAATATCAAGAACAAAAGCAGAATGAGGGTATCGGGTCGGCCTCCCGTCACTGCCGCCGCCTTCCACCTAGGAACCTGGTCCGGACCAGCACAAAAAAGGGGGAAACAATGGGAAAAAATCAACAGGGAAAGCGGGACGGGGGGTTTTTTGGATAGTGGCAGACCAGCATAAACCTATTGAAGAATTACATATCGTTCGAAGGGCTAATCGCCAGGGTCCAGGGAACTGTAAGAGAAAGACAGTTCAGCCCGACGCTGGGAAGGACTGAAGGGCCTAAAACGCGTCCACGAGACCTCCCACCCAGCAACACCCAGAGTGTGGCGCCAAAAGGGCAAAAACGACCGAGAAGGAACACCGGTAATCGGTAAGTTTTTGGACCCTTTGTCCCTCCGGACACACCTATGCAAAAGCCCGAAAAAAGGTATGGGGGAACGCACCGCTAAGCCCTCCAAAAACTAGTCGACCATGGGGGGGTCGACCTTAAAAACGACGTAGGATCGGAATATTTTCCTATCTAAACCTAAAAAGGAGGGGGAAAAAAAAAGACCTGGGAACGAAGGGACAAAACGGCAAAAACAGGTGTCTCCGGTCTATCGGGTTTATCCGAATAACCTGGTTCCGACTAACGCGCTGTGAGACCAGCAAACTATGGGTAACGCCCAGCAAACCCTCTGGGGTACGTTGGATCTAATCTCATCCACCGAAACACCGTGCTGGGAAAGACAAGTGAAAAAAGGGGCCAAAAAGGGCTAGTGAAGAAAAAAAATGGAGTACAAAGGTGCGGTACAGGATTTAGCGGGGGGGAAAGGCGCGCCCCAGGAGGACCGTTCCGATCGAGAAGAAAAAAAAAAGACACGGAGAGAGAAAGAGAGAAAGCGGACGCGCCCAGGCAAAAATCAAACAAAAATTCAAACAACCGCAAAATGTGAATATCACTCGCACCAGGGGGGACTCGCCAGGACCTCAGGGAAAAGGGAGGGGTGAAGCAAACAAACTACGGGAGGGGATTCCTCGCGTCTTGCTCACCGCGTAGCGGCAAAGTTCTTACGAACTGAGGAAAAAAGAAAAAAAAAAGAGGGAACACCAAAATGAAGGGGAAAGAGAGGGGGGGACTTTGCGTGGGGAGGAACGCAAAACAACGCCTATCGAAGCTCAGGCGGACAACCAGCCTGGTCGAACAGCGGCGCTCTGAGGAAAAAAACCAATTCCACAAAAAAGAAAGGAAAAATGAGCGGAAGGGGTCAAAAAAAAAACCGCAAAGAACCAAACCGCACAGAGACCCGGTGAGAAAAAAAAACAAAGCGCCAACCCGTGCCAGGCCGGGTGGCTGGGCGGGGGAAAAAGCAGAAAAATACACTGGGGAAAGATTTAGAAAGATAAAAACCAAGAACCATCAAATCAGGCAGCGAATGTAGCAAGACCGGTATAATGTGAGGTCAATAATTCTTCGACGACTCTGATAACAACAAGGTAAAAAAAAAAACGAAGGGAAAAAAAACAAACAATGCCGGGAAGGGACGGCGCAACAGGAAGCGCCGGGACCGGAAACAGGCCAACTTCGCTGATCTCGGGTCTGCATCAGTCCAAAACAGAGACTCAAGGGGCCGCCCGGAAAAGATGGAGCGGAAAGAAATAGGAAACCCGCGGGGCTCGTGGGGTTAATCATCGAAATCTCTGAATTCCTTTTGCTGGACGGGGGAGAAAAGAGGACAAAGAGGAAGCGCCCTAACGGCAGGGAACCACCGCGAAAAAACAAAAGCTGCGACTACCATCACGCAAAACGCATATGCAAATCGAGTCTCTTCGATGGGGGGGCGATGTCCCGCACAAACATGTAGAAACCAAAGCCGGAAGAAAAGTATCCACCGGGAAAAAAGGGAACGGGTCGCAACAGAAAAAAAAACCGCCTCGATGCGCAGTCATAAAAAAAAAAAAACCGGGCCTCATACGCAATTCCAGTCGCAGCGTCTCACTACCAGTTCTTCCGCGAAATCGGTGGGGGACAAAAAGGAAAAAAAAAAAACCAAAAAAAAAAAACCATGCTCCTGTCGAAAGGGGACAACTCAAGGGGGGGAAGTATTAGGGTCAGGAGTGAATAGAGCCAACGTGGGACGCCGTCACGCAGGGGCAGGGGTCTCTGAAACCGGTACTTTCAGGTGCAAAAATCAATGGCCCTTGTTCTATGATCGACTGCTAAAGAAAGAGAAAAAGGACTACAACGACGTCATAGAAAAGGGAACTCGCGTTGAGGACGGGCAGGTCAGCAAAACAAAGCCAATGCTCGACGTGAGACGGGGTCACTGGGTCTCGAGATGGAAACGGAAGCCGAGGTCAGGGGGGCAAAAAAAGCCAAAAAACTAGAAAAATAAAGAAAAGCGTCACAGTTGTTGTGTATCGAGAACGAAACGCACAGAATAAAAAAAGAAACCAGGAAAACGGAAGGAAGTGCGGCGGAAAAAAAGTGCGAAAAAACGGGAAACTCCATAGCACCACGCCAAACCAAGGTGCGTAAACAGTCACGAGGATCCTTCAAGCAAACGATCTTTCCACTCTTCCGAAGGACGTGAGTTCTGTCGTCAGAAAAAAAGGGAACGGGGAGAAAGGGGGGAAAAAAAATCAAGTCAGCAAATCAGAAACTCTGGAAAAAAACAGCGCCGAAAAGAAGCCCCGGAGAAAAAAATTCGACAAGGGATTGTAGGCTAACCAACTGTCAGACCGCGGCTGGAAGAAAAAAAAGCCGCCGGGCAGGAAAAAAAGGGGGGGAAAAGAGGTAAAGACAAGGGACAAAG
>Ga0179591_1183735_pt1 | contig 12649 bp, 14 predicted proteins | sample CZOMad2_1_08_16f_FD_182891 | JGI IMG/M metagenome (GOLD analysis project Ga0179591, IMG submission 182891) | Vadose zone soil fungal communities from Angelo Coast Range Reserve, California, USA - CZOMad2_1_08_16fungal (PacBio error correction) | ecosystem: Environmental > Terrestrial > Soil >...
TTTTGTTTATGATTGGCTCGATGACCAAAGACTCCTACAAGGGGTAATTCAAAAGGCAAACTTAAACAGTCCAAACAGCACCGCTAAACGCGCACGGGTGGTCTAATGGCCACTTATGTACCCCGACGCGAGAATGAAAAGAACAACATTCTTGGCCGGGGGCGACGGACTTGGCGAGGACAAGTAACGGGTAAATACGGCGGAACCAATCACCAATCTCGGGAGACGAAACATGGGAGCGGTGTTTTAAGGGGGGGTGTCGACAACCAAGGTCAAACCGTCTGTTTAGGGTTTCCGGTAGGTAGACCAATCATAACGAATTCGTCTATAAGGGTGAAATAATCCCTAGATGTCCACACAGCATGTTGGATAAAAGAATAAGGCCCTGTCAATCAAGCGAAAGAAACAAGGATTCCCAAGGTGCCGGCGGCAAAGGGGCATGGACAGAGTCAGGTCTGAGGGCTCGACTGGGAGTGTGGGGGGGGGGGTGTTATTGTTTAGTTGGTTTTTTGGTTCTGTTTGTGTTTTGTCTTTGGTTGTTGTGGGTTTGAGGTTTATTTTTTGAATTTTTTGGGGTTATGGGTTGTTGTTGGTATTGAGGCGGTTTTTTTGGGGATGGTATTTTTTTTTTTTAGTTGTTTGTTTGGAATTTTTTTGGTTTTTTTATTTGTTTTTCGGTGGGTTTTTGTGGTTAAAAATTTTCTTGGACCCGGTTAACTGGGGAACTATGCAACAGGCAGGAACTCTTTTGGGAGTGAAGGGAAGGTGGAAGGAAAGTACAAGAGTTGAGGGTTTAATAAAAGGGGGCCACAAAAAGTCTAAGTGCGAGGGAGGGTGGCGAGGTGGGAAATACGAACCGGGTGGAAAAAAGGGGGGGGGGGGGGAAACTTGACAAGACGAAGGGGAAAAAGAACCCTGTCGTGGGAGAGTTACGGGTAAGTACCGTAATACACAAAACAAACCAGGAGAAGCGGCAGTTCGAAAGAAAATCTCACCTAGTCCTTCCAGTTAACGTAAAAACCGTCCTTTCCTGCCTCCCAACACAAGGGAAAGTCGAACAAGTTTGGTCGACACGAACAATGAATGAACTGCTCCTTTTCAGGTATAAGACCAATGGTTCGTGTCGGTTGTGGTAAAAAAGTAAAAAAGAGATTTGCCTTCATACAGTTCCGTGCAAGGAGAGAGAAACAGCGGTAAACTGAAGGTGAGGGAGGGGGAGGCAACCCTACCAAGTTGAGGGCAAGTCAAGAGTGTCAACTCGACTGGCTAGGAGGGTCGTCAGAAAACAAATGAATGGTGAAAAACCTAAAAGACTGATAGGGACTAGCGTGAAGGGGCAAAACGTAAGGTATGACGCAAAGTATCCGGAACTACAGGAGGGGGGGGGCAAAACAACAGACTCCTGCAAAGGGGCAACTAGTCCTGACAGACGCTGATACCCGCAGGCGTTAAAAAAGACTTTTACGGTTCCATTTCGGATTGGCACTTGGGGAAAGTGTGGCCAAAAGTTAAGGGTCAAGCATCACACGGCCGCAGTGCTGCGACAGCTTTTTTTGAAGTGCCTGTATGGTGTTAGGGCTAGGTACCGCGGTTTGTCGAGGGAACGGGGCAGTAGGAGTCCACGATTGAGAAGTGGAAATTGATTCAGGCGGGGTTCGGGTGGCGGGTAAACATCTTGAAGTGATGGGAGGTGTGTGGATGGTATTAGAGGGCGAGTGAGGGGTGAGAGAGGGGGCGTAATAGGCAGGTTGAGGAGAAAGGTGCAAGTCTGGCGTAAAGGGTGTAGGGGGAGGGGAGGGTTAGGATGGGGGGGTGAGTCGTGGCGTTCGGTGCGGTCGAGATGTGTGGGCGGGGGGGCTGTTAGGAGGGGGGAAAAGGATGTGACGTTTGGGAGGAGGGGGCTAGGTGGTGGAGAGAAGGGGCAAATGCTTCTGGATCGAGGAGGGGTGGGGTGGGGGCATGAGGTGGAGGGGGTAGAATTTGGGGCAGAAAGTCCGGTCTCTGGGAAGGCCGGGGTGGGATGGTCCCAGGAATTGCTGGCTGCGGGCGTTTTGATGGCTTGGTGGACGGAAGACCGGTCCCGTTTTTGTCAAAATCCAAAAACAAACACAAAAAAAAAAAAACAACACACACAAACCAAAAAAAACACCAAAAAAAACCACAGTTACAGCCAACCCGACCATTCTCCAACCTTGGAAAATTAAAAGAAGCGTGGGCCTAAAACGGGGAGGGGGTTTTCTGGCGGGAGGGATTTTGTGCTGCGGTTGTTCGTTGTATTTTTCTCGGGGGCAACAAACGAGGAACTTACGGAAGGGCTGGCATTGTTCTAGCCATACAAAAATCTTCGATCCATCCGACTATCCCAGTCTAATTGGCCTATCCGGAACGTGTGTGGCTAGGGAATAGACGGACCCGGGGTTTACAAAAGACATCGCCTCATGAAAAAACCCAAAAAAAAAAGGAGGGGAAAGGAAGGGACAAAAATAAGGGAGTTATGGACTGTGGCCAACCCGGCAGCATATGCCAGAGGCAACGGGAAAAATGTTCAAATTGCAAAATCGGCAGATGAGCGGTGCTTTCTGGCCAAAGTAGCCAGCCGAAGCGGGGGGCAACGTCAGTGCACAGACACGGGGGACCGGGAAAGGTAACATCCCTTCACTCGCAACAAATAAAAACAACAAGCCAATAAGGGCACGGGCGCTTAATGGCTGCATCTCGTCCGTCTGGAAAAATGCTGGAAAGTAAACCATGGAGAAACACCTGCAATAAATACGCAACGGCACTGTAAGTAGGCCGGAGGAAGGGGGCGAAAGAGAGGCAAAATGGCCCTGGATTCCGGGGCTTTCAAGGACTACTTTTCATCCGAAAAAAATGCAGAAAACAGGAGGGGGACAATCAGGACAACTGCTCGAATCGGGCGTCAAGGAAGGGGTCTGCCATCCCGCAGCGTATGGAGGCCCTGGAAAAACTGGAAAAGAAACGGGAAAAAAAGGTTTTTCCTGGAAGTAAAAGAAAAAAAGAAAAAAAAGACCCTAACATGCTCATTCACGTGGGTAGGGGCGGTGGCCACGGTTTTGGATCTTGACGAACCGGAAGAAAAAAAGGGGGGAACAAGGACAGCTTGCGGGGGGGAAGAAGGCCGCACTTTCGATTGTCGACTGCAGAGGACGGCGGCGGGTAACTCAAGCCAAAAGAAATTTGCCAGAGGCCGGGGCATTCTTTTGGGCAACCATTAGAAAAACGCCAGCCGCCAGAGGGGGAAAAAAGTCCAACATGGAAGGAACGGACAAACAGAAGGATACGTAAATGGCCTGAAACAGCACACCCCCACCATACGCACTTTTCACAATAAAAACAGCGCCATTAACGTCGGCTGAAAAACAATACCTCAGGAGAATCACTCCGTGACGATACTTCTTGGGGAACACGAAAGTTCCTGTGCCGGTGGTGACGAAAGGTAAGCTGGCCCCTAAAAATTCGAGAAGAGGCGACAACGACGGGCAGGTGCCTTCCAACGGAAAAGGGCTCAGCCGTGGGGTAAACACCGATGGGGGGGAATTTTGGGGGTTGCGGGAGGGACAAAACATAGAAAAGAGAACGGATTGTTAACCTGAAGGTACATGGGCTGAAAATCAGAAGCTGCAACGACCAGGAATAACAGGTGGGAGTCGGGGGGGACGGCTGTTTCTGAATCTTTAATAAAAGACGGCTGGATCCTTGGAAAACGGTGGGAGGGAACTTGGGGTAGGCAGCATGTCCTCGGGGGTGGGGGGCGAAAGAAGCTCCCTCCGTGAACTTATGGCAAATAGTTTCGAAAGCGTGTGGCAGTCGTAAATTTTGAAAACTGCCCCCTTTGCAAAAAAAAGCGGGGGGGGGGGGGAGGGTTGGGAGGATATACTACGGGGAAATTGCCCAGTAATGTCGTCGGCCGCAAGACTGAAGGGTGGGGGAGAGGAATTGTGATCCTGCGAGGTACAAGAGAAGGATACACAGAAGGGCGGTTGGTCTGTTGAGACTCCTGGATCTTGATATCATAATAAGTTCCCCAAAAGTCCGTCCCTCTATGGATAGCGTGACCTGCCCTACGCCCTGGACTTCCCCGCTAGTAAGGGAACTGGGGGGGGGGAAGGGGGGAGGAAGAATTAGGGGGGCGCCGTAGGTCTACTTGAAAAATTGATGGGAAAAAGCACCGCGACGGTTCCGGGAGTCACAAGTTAAGCGCGGTCAGACGAGGAGAACAGGGGCAAACAAACATCAAGGGATCAAGGGGCGGACAAGCGTGATCCAGGAGGAAAAAAACACAGAGGAAGCGGGGAAACCCGGCACAAAAAAAAAAAAAAACCAACACCCAAAACAAAAAAAAAAAAAAAAAATTGGATACATGCCTCAACGCGGCACCGCCTCACGGCGGGTGTCTTAGGCCCGACCACTGAGTTGTACCAACAGGGGAGGGGACGCAACAGCGAAAAGGTTCCGCACGAGGGGGAGGGGGAGGGACCAATTCTCTGAGAATCGGGAAAAAAGCGTTGGACTGCAGAAAGACAAAGGTGGCAAAAGCGAGGGGGAGGAAGAGGAGGGGGGAGCGGAGATTCAGGTTGTCAAAGAGACATATATCTGTAAGCGGGACAGGGAATACAACAAGCGGGAAGGGAGGGGGGGGGGGGTTCTGCTATAAAGGGGAAAGGGAAATCTTCAACGCCTCCAAAATCCTTCTTGTTTTGACCGAGAACAATTGGTTCAGGGGAAAGGGGAAGGGGTTGAATAGAGATACCAGGGAAAGAACCAGTTGGGGCATCTCCCGATTTCAGGGAGGTGGGGGCCCGCCCTCGCAAATCTCCTAAGAGGAGCTGGGACACACGTGATGGGAAGAAATTACAAGATACCCTTGAAAATGACCTTTCCAAATGGGTGGATCGTAAATGTGGGGTATGGTGACTGAAGGTTGGGGGGGTGGTTAAGGCATTGCCGGGGGGACTCTAAAAAAAGAATCAAGACCCACGGAACTGACTATCCTAACATGGGGGAAATATCGAAGACTGCACCACTTAGGGAGACTGGTCCTATGTCCTTAAGGATCATTACAACACTCATCAATGAACAGGGAGAAAGGGTGGAACACAACGAAAAAAAGGTACAAGGGAAGGGAACAACATAGTTTGTACTGTTCAGCGTCTCTCCGGGAAGAGAGACTTTCTACTGTATTATTGCACAAAAGTAAGGGCTTCTTAAGGATCGGATTAACGGGGGTCGATACGGAATGAGTCTCCCTGGTGCGGAAAAGGCAGGGCCACGAAGATAAGGGGGAATCGAGAACCAGAATTGGGGGGAAGCGCAGACGATCGTTCTGTCTGAAAGAAAAAAAGGGCATAGTACACGGGAGTGGAAAACGGAAGAGCGATGGAAGGGGAAGCCCTCAGCCCTCATCTCGCTTTTCGGTCAGAAAAAAAAACAAAAAAACGGTGTTGACAGGGAGCGATATGACAGTTGCATCTCATAGAAAAAAAAAACAAAAGGAGGAAAATTATTGAAAGAGTTCCAAGGTCCATAGGCGGACGAAAAACCGTTGACCGAAAAGGAAAATGGGAAATTTCACAAAAAAAAAAACTCTGCGGACAATTCAATCGGGATGGAGTCTGTACTCTCCAAAGAGAAGACTTTAAGTAGGGAAGGGCCAAAAAAGAAGGGCTGGAGTCCTAGTGAACACTGGAGGGCGAAAAAAGGCCTGGAGAAATGGGGGAGAAAAGTCATTTTACAAAGTCTATAGGAAAACCGTTCCTGGGTTCGGATGCGCTTGTAAAGCGTATGCAAAGGTCTCGAAAGACACTAGAAGAAGGGGGCTGGACCGGAGCGCGAAAAAAAAAAATCAGGGGACAAGAGATGAGAAAGGAGTCGACACATTTGCGGGTAACAAGCAAGTCGCAGAAAATTCAGAAGAGGGGCTGGGGGTTACAGGAGAAGTAAAGGAAAAAAACGGTCATCCGGGGCCATGCCTCACAGTGGGGGAACGAGCTGCACAAAAGCACTAGATTCACTCAGATGCCGCGCGTCCGCAGTCGCGTGGCCTGGATCGTCCGGCAAAAAAAAAAGGGGAGAAAACAAAGAACAAAGAGGAAAAAATAATCCCAGGAAGCGAAACCAGGGGCCAAAAAACTTGGCGGGGGGAGGGGGGGGGGCGGGAGTCGGCTAAGACAAAAACAGAAAAAAACTTATAGCTGGTTCCTAGGGAGGGACGTGCACCCTTAAAAAACGGCTCGAAGAGTCCAAAAAAAAGGGCAAAAGAAAATCTGGGAACCCAGTCTTTAAAGAAAAAAAAAATACGGATACTTGTTAGTCAGTGGGTTCCGGACCAACCACGTCATGGTGGAGGAGCGGCCAGGAAAGAAGAAGGAAGGGGCATCAAACCCACAATAAATTACAGATGTATGTTTAAGTAAGCAGTGTATTTTAAAATCCTCGGAAACCCTTGAACCCATACGAAAAGTGTCGCCTCAAAAGGGGAAACGAGCAAGCGCCACAGAAGAGCTTGTGGCACGTCATCGATGATGGTGGGGGGTACAAAACGGAGGGGCTTGGGAGGAACAAAAACGCTAAAAGGGGCTGCAGTTCCAAAGCAGTCCGGCCAGATTTTTAGGCAACCAGCTACAGATGTGAGGCACATTATTCATGGGGTCACGTGGAACTCCTAAAAAACGGAAAACTAAGTTCAAAAGATTAAACAGACTCAACCCGCTGCGGTCGTTGAAGGTGCAGTGGGATCTGGGGGGGGAAAGGAGATAAGAAAAAAAAGTTATATCGGCAAGGGGAGTTGGGGGGAAGAAATATCAAAGCATGGGGGGTTACCCAATTGGAGGCTCCAGATTTTGGCCGGCATTCTACAGCCATCTCGGGGGGACAGAAGCGCACAATTGAGAGTCATATACGAAACTACCCGCGCGGTTAACGGGGTTAGAGAGGCCTTGTTGCAAGGAAAAAAAAGACCAGCAGGAAAGCAACGGGGTGTTCACCATCCCGGGCCTGATAACCTCTTTGGGGCAGAAAAAGGGAACTTCTTTGTGCGGGGCTACTACAATCCAGGCAGTAGGCTATGTCGGGGAAGTTCCTGGAAACATAGCTCCGGAATACGCGACAACCATCGAGACCAAACAAAAACCCCCACACCCCAAACCACAAGAAAACAACGGGGGAGGGGGGTTGGAGCTTAAGAGAGTGACCTTTCCTTCACCCCCCAACACACAGAACACGAACAGCGTGAGGTTAGCTTCCAAAAACCCCATGGGAGGCCCTGAGGAGAGTAGGCGATTTCTTGGAAATGACCTGCCGGGAATAGGGGGGGGGGGGCCACCCGGCATCCGATACCGAAAAAGGGTTGTTACAGGGGGCATATTATAATAAGACTGAACTCCGGAAAGAAGTGGTCAAAAAGGTTGCACGAAAGGTGTCCTGAAATCTTGTAGAGGGAGGGGAAAAGAAGAAAAAGATGTAGGGGGGGGGGAAAACTAACAAGGTCCTGCAAGAAAACGGATCCAAGCAGGTCGGGGGAACCTTTATTGAACTGATGAAAGGAAAAAGAACAAAGAAAAGGGGAAAACGGGATATACCCACCTTCGTAGAGGGCCGTGCGACTTAAAGGGCAAAGAATGGAAAGGCGGGGAACCAGCGACTAGGGGATTTACCAAAGCCTGTTAGATGGGGTCGGGAAAGTGTTCAAAGTCGGAAAAAAACAATGAGTGTTGCAAAAGCTTATCAACTGGGGAACGGGACGAGAAGTGCCAACAGTGGACGAATCGGAACTCGGGCGAGGCCGATCTATTAAAGGAAAAGGGCCGCCTACGGTGGGGGGACGAGGGCGCGTAGGGGGGGGGTTTGGGGTGTTTTTTTGTTTGGTTGCCCGACGGATGGGCGCTGTGTGGGGGGAGGAAGAAAGGTTGGGGAGAAAGGCAATTAGAAAGTGACGTTCAAATGTCCAAGCGAACGACGCGGAGTGAGAAGTTTTCAGGTAACAACACCGGGGGAAAAGGGCCGGAAAGCACGGGGGGAATTGAGGGAGGGGGTCTGCATCGCAGCGTGCTGTCAAACGAAAATCGACCAGGCGGCCGTAAAAGCTAAGACACAAAAGCAAGTCCACTCTCACAAAAAACCGTTAAGATTTAAATGATAAAAGGACCCAACAAACAGGGTACCAAAATGCAATCAAAAAGGAATCTCCTGGGGTGAGGGGTAAAGAGGCATTTGGTTAAAACGCAAAAAAAAGCCCCGAGCGCCACCGTGTGAGACGGGTTGAATCGGTGGGAACGGTTTTCCCGGCCTCCTCACGAGGGCAGTTCGGGTTATGGGAAACCTTCCTATGTAGCGTCGAATTTCCTATGAAGAAAGGGGGTAGAGAGGATAAGCAATGGGGATATCCCAGTCGGTATTAAGATTGTATTGGACCTATAAACGAAATACAGGACACAGAAAAAAGGCAACGGTCACTAGGTCGGGTGCCTTTCATACTCCCTAACGAAAAAAGAACAATGACTTTCAGAGAAAAGGGCAAAAGTATGGCAATGAGGGGTTGCCAGGAGAGGGAAGAAGGGCAAGGCAGAACAGCAAAAGGTGACGATCGTGCGCAGTTCTGTGCAAAGGAGACACTGCACAGATGGGGGATTGGGGGGGGGGTAATGTTTTGGCAAAACGGACTTTTCCGGAAAAAAAGTCAAAAAAGCTCAACCGTTAACAAGCGATGCCTACGGTGTGGGCGTTAGGGGACGAAAAAAAGATCCAGGGAAAAGTTAACGAATGTGGCCAAAGGGAAGCCAGCACAGAATTTCATAGAAAACGAGAAAAATCTACACAAGATAAGCAGGATTCAACCGAGGCGGGGGTCGTATTGAAATATCTGTCCCACCCTGTGGGAACAACGGGGGGCGGAAAGAGACGAATAGACAAAAAAAAAGTAGATTAACAGATATAGATTTAGGTTGTCCCAAGGGAAGAGAGGAAATCTACGAACGGAGGGGAAAAGGACGGGGTTATGAAGTCAGAGGAGAGGGGAGAAAACCAGGCAGGGAAGCACAGATGGGGGGATAAAAAACGAAGGCATCAGGAGGTAAGCGGGGAAGGCACAGGAAAAAAAAAATAGAACAATCGGCACCAAAAAAGAAAGGACAGGGGGGTGCAGCTTAAAGGCGAGGAAAACTCTTAGAAAGACCGTGAGAAGGCGGAAATTACACCATAAAAATTAACAACTGCAGCAATAACGAAAAAAAGGTGAATCGACGGGAACTTAGGAGGGGGAAAGAGAAGGAAAGAGATGTCAATCTTACTTGGAACTTCCCACCTGGGTAGTTCGTGAAGCTGGTCCTCCGGAAAAAACATAAGAAACTGAATAGAAGCGTAGGAGGGGCTACAAGTGTAGGGGTAGGCAGACAGAAAACACTCCTCTGTATTGAGGGACTTTGAAAATGCCAAAGGCGGGGGTTGGGGAAGTCATGGGGTCGAATACAGGGGGGGGGGGAAGACAGCACGTGAGTGAGGGGAAAGCGGAAGGGTGATAGGGTACCTACTAACGGTTAAGCAGGACCTTGATGGGAGGCCAAGGGGGAAAGGTCAATGTGTGAGAAGAAGGAAAAAAGCATGACAGGAACCTCTCAAAATAATTGGGCTCGGCCTTAAGAGTTGCAAGTAAGATGAAGGAAAAGAGCGGAAAGACCAAAAAGATGGAAATCAACTCTGGATGGCCGCAAAAGAACTTTCATCCAAAATCGAAAATGGCAGGGGGGAAAGGAAAGACGCTAGGCTGCCTAAGCATAGGAGGAAGGATGCCTGGAGGTCAGCGACGTCCACATTAGAAGGACGTAGCCAAACACCAGGTTCCTTCTCGTCCCGTTCGAGCAAAAAAAGGGGGGGGAAACCAACTAGGAAGGGGGGTGGGGATAAAAAAAGACAAAAAAGAGTTTCATCTTTTTAAAACCGCCGTCATGAGAGCAAGCAGCGTCAAACTTAAACCTAGGATCAAGGGGTGATTCGAGCGAGGGCGGGAGGGAATCAGAAAATGAATCCTCAAAAGACGGGTAAAGGGATCCGTGGCTGGGGGTCATTAAAGAAAATGGAGGGCATCAGGGTAAAAGAAGGAAGAAATCAATCCCGCAATTGAACGGAAGTTGCAATAGTGCCTCGGTCGGAAAGGGTCTACGCCGGAAGAGTGAACAGGCGAGTTGTTGTTGGGTGCTCAGGGCGCATGGGGAAAAACCAAAAAGATAAGGGGAGGGTAACGAGGGAAAAAGGGGGTGTGGGGGGGGGGGGGTGGGTGGGAAAGAAAGCGTTGTTAGGAAGTCAAAAGGGTCATAAGAATACCAAAGGGGGGGGCGAAAGGGGGTGTAATCGTGGATCTTAGCTCAAGGTGGACAAATTAAATGCCGACTCTAGGACGCAAGCAGGGGAAGAGTGGCCTCCAAAAAAAAAGAAAAAGAAGACTGGAGGGGAGGAAAAGGGAACGGATGGTAAAAATTCTTCTATAATGGACAACTCTTCCAATTTCAAAGGAATTGTCGGGGGGAAAAAGCGGGGGGAAAAAAGGGGGTCGAGGCAGCTAGAAATTACAAATCATGGGGAAGCGTCAAGGTTAACATCTGTGGGATAGTAAGAAGAGAGAAGAGGGGGACCGAAAGTTCAGGCGCCTCCAAGTCCGAAGAGAGGGGGTGCGGGGAGACAGACACGAGGGGGGGTTGACGTGGGGGACGACGAAACCAGCAAGGGGACCGAAAACATCTCGGTTGAACATAGGGGAGAGAGAAGGATCTAAATTGGGGGAACTTTCCCAATCCATTGCAAATCATCAGGGGTATTGAAAAGAGCGGAAGGGAGCATTGTGGAGCACGAACAATGTCTAGTGAACGTGAAGAAATCCCCAGATGGAATCGGTGACTGAGAAAGAACGAGACGTAGGGAAGCACTCAAAAGAAGGGAGGTCCATCACAAGAATCTAAGTCGGGGACAGCGGTGGAAGAAATGAGCTTACCGTGTGGAAGTAGCGCAAGTGAGTGGAAGGGAGGAACTCGAAATCGCCAGAAAAAGCGACTCCTCGCTCTGTTTAGGACAAGGAAAAAGACCCCTGGAGGAATGAACCAAGGGCGAGGGGGGGGTGAATGGGGAGGGAGGAGCAGGGAGGGGAGATCTTGGCATTCCTAGAAAAGGCCACAGCAAACGGGACAGGGGGGACACCTGGTGCAGCTAGTGCACACTGAGGGGGAGGTGAGAAGGGGGAAAAGGAGGAAGGGAAAAACACCAAAATATGGTTCCTGGGCGGCAGGTAACCAAAGAACTCGGTCGAAGTGAAAATCAGATAAAAAGTGTAAGTTCGAGCAAGACACCTTAACATGGTAGCTGCAAGTCCAGGATTAGCAGAAGGCCGAATACTTCAGAAAGAAAAAGAAAAGAGGGAAAAAGGGGGGGGGAAGAAGGGGAAAAAGTCCCAAGGGCGCCGGAAAATCTCACAAGATTCGTGTCCGCAAAATCGGACAAGAGACGCCCGCGATGGTGGGGATCGGGGGAAATCACCTCAGGACTTCTTGGGAGAAGAGAAATCAAGGAAAGGGCCGAATGAGGGTTACGGACTCCAGAAGACACGCATCGGAGGGGCGGCACCGGTGGGTTCCTCGTATAGGAGAACAGTGCTCTCAATCAAAAAAACCACAGAAAAAAAGGAGAGGAAGGGGAGGAGTTCACTTTCAATACTCTGGGGTAAAGCTAGGCAAAAAAAAATTGCCGGACAAAGAAGTAGCGGTGAGTTCCCGGGAAAATCTCTGAATCAAACTCACTAAAGGCAGGAAATTAGGAAGCTGAGAGGAAAATTGAACATAAACTGTCTGGACTAAAAATAAAAACAAACCCCCCACAAACGAAAGAAAGAAAGAAGAAGAGAAAGAGAAGCGTGCGGAGATCTCCTATGTGCTTCAACATGCCTTGAAGGGAAAGGGCGAACGAAATGTGGCCATAGAGACACAGGTTAAACCCAAGGTGACGGAGCATAGGGAAAAACGTATCGGACAGCTTCAGGGCCCAGGAGAAGCTCGAACGGGGACCGGTAGGGGAGGAAAGACGAAGAAACTAGGACGCGCGTCAAGGGGAAAATCAAGCTTTTTCTTTGTGTGAACGGCACTCCGGAACAGAAACTTTCTTTTGGGCAAACGACTAGGACCGTCAATAAGGGGAAAAGGGGGCCAGAAGTGGGTTACGCTAACAAAAAATGGGGAGCTGAGTCCCGTCGCGGGGCACCGGGGTTCGCAAGTCCGGGGAAAGGGTTAGGGGGGAAAAAGAAAAGAAACGGAAAAAATCAAAAAAACCATCGAGAACAAGGGGACCAGGGTTAAACAGGGGGGGACCAAACAGGGCTTGGAAGGTTGCAGATCCGAACCACACTCCGAGGGGTTAGCTTGGCCGATGGAGGGACTCTCACCGGAAAGAAAAAAAAAAAAGAAAAAAAGGGGCGCTAGGGACAAACGGAACAGACTAACACTACCCTCGTTACCCGAACTCGAGATGGGTGTTGAAAAAAGGCCGAGTTTCTGAAGCTGAAACGGGAAACGGCGGAGAATTCTCATAAAAAGAAACCCTCTTTCAGAGGGGGATTTGGTCCTGTGAAGAAGCTTCCCCTCGAATGTGCAAGAGA
>Ga0179591_1394125_pt1 | contig 12649 bp, 17 predicted proteins | sample CZOMad2_1_08_16f_FD_182891 | JGI IMG/M metagenome (GOLD analysis project Ga0179591, IMG submission 182891) | Vadose zone soil fungal communities from Angelo Coast Range Reserve, California, USA - CZOMad2_1_08_16fungal (PacBio error correction) | ecosystem: Environmental > Terrestrial > Soil >...
CCTGGGCCGGCCTGGAATAAAGGAAAAACAAGTTTTGGTTAGGAAATCAAGGGGGGGGAGGATTTCAACGAGGGGGACGAGTTTTCAAATCTGTCGAGGCAGAGAGAAAAAAGAGACCGCGATCTGGAAAGGAGTAGAGAGGAAAATCGGAACAGAATCCAGAGAGGAAGGGAGACTTTTTCTTTCCTAAATGTCTGTACGAAAAAAGAGCGACGAGGAAAATCGCCCAATAGTTCGCAGAAAGAAAGAAGGAGGACCTACCGTTATCCATAGGAAGAGAGGGAGGGCTCGTCCGTGTCGAAGCTGCTTTAATCGTTTGTGCGGGAAGCAACGTTGAACTTGCAAGAGGGGGGGGAGAGGGACTCGACGGTGGACGAAAAAAAAGACGGGGGAATCTCCGCTTCCGGAACACCGCAGAAGGAGGGAGTCTCCTGTTGGGGAGGGAAAAAGTATGACCGCTTATGTACCTCGCAGGAAAGAGAAAAAGTATACCTGCTGGAAGGAAAAAAAATCGTTCTGAACGTACAAGATGTGCAGCTTCGCCACTTCGGTAAAAAAAAAGGAGCTGGTAAGACAAATGAGACCGAGGGGAGGAGGGAGCGGGCCTCTCGATGAGAGGGTGGAAAAGGACCTCTGATGGTCAGGAAAAGGGAGGAGGGAGAAACGCGGCTCAACGAGACGTGAAGAGAGATTCGAAGGGTAAGGTGAAGGACATAAAGAGAAAAGAGGGGCGAAAAGGCCCAATAGGATTATCCAGATACTCTTAAGAGCCAAAGGAGGCATAGGCCGATCCATGGGAAAAGGGAGGAGGAGCAGCACATCACTTCCTACGAGTCGGGGAAGAAACAAGCAAAATTCAATTTTGCCGAGGCCGTGACCGAAAAAACGATATTTCTGCTCGAAAAAAAAAAAAAAAGTTCCGATCTGGATGATAAAATAAAAGGGAGAGAGTACTAGCTGGGAAGAAGGAGGGAAAGGGGTTCACACACCGGCACCGCTGAATGGCAAGTGTTCGCAGGACAAAGGAGCAATCCGAGGGGGACCAGAAAAATCCCGCCAGTCAAGCTATCGCAAGGAAGGAGGAGAAAATTGTCATAAGAATCGTTGATGAAGGAGAGGAAGGAGGAAAACCCGGGGCCGCGCTAGGGCGTCAAGGGAAGGTCGGTAAGGGAATGACGAGACGGACAGAATAAGAGAGAAGAGGAGGTGGCCGCTGTTGCTACACAAAGGCGACGATTTTGGAGGAAAAAGAAAAGGTGCGACGAGAGCTGGGATACGTAAGGAAAGGAGGAGAGGATTGAGCGCGAGACCGCCGTGCGGGTAAAGGAAAAGAAGGGAGGAAAAAAAAAGGAGCCCTTCGGCAGCAAGAATCGCCAGAGGGGCGAAAAAGCAGGCGACCGGCGACTATCTTCATAAAAGGAAAGAAGGGTCAGCTTCAGTGGATGATAAACTTGGCCCTAAGGCCGTTTCTTCCGAAAGGAGAAACCCAGAAATTTTGGCATAAATTCCAGGCTGGAAAGAGAAAAGAAGGCCTCTATATCTGTGTGTGTCGCGACACGAGAATTTCGTGGTGAAGAAAAGGAGAAAGGAGCGTCGAACGCTTCGATGAGAAGCCGAAAGAAAAGGAAAGGGAGGTAGGAAGGCTGAAAAGGGAGCCAACAATCGTCCTGCGAGAAATGGAGATGACCGTTTTCTTAATATGCACAAAAAGAGGAAGATCCATCTTCATTTGCTCGGTAAAGTCAACCACTACCGGAGGGACAAGGAAATCGACGGGCTTCATCGCGACGGCAAAAAGGATACGGCAGGCTACACACGTGTCCGCTGACCCATGGAGAAGGGAGGGAACAAACGCTGCTGGCGATGTGCTCAAGAAAGGGAACGAAACGTACAGGTACGGAGGAAAGGAGGAACAGAAAGGAAAGTCGTATGGGGGAAGCACTGAAGATGCTTTCCGCGACCCAAAAGAAAAAAAAGAGAGGCGCCCCCTGGAGAGCCGAAGGGAGAAAAATAAAGATCTTGAGACTTTCAAAAGTAGAGCGAACAAAAACAACCTGAGGGCGTAAGAAAAGATAATGAACTCCGTTTACCGTCTCCAGAAAGGAAAAAAAAAGGGTAGCGAAAGCTCTCATTCTCCAGGCGAACAAAAGAGCAAGGACGGGGAGCGAAGTGTTTTGTCGAGGAAAGAATACGGGAAAAGAGAAAGAGAAACCATTTGCCCCAAGGACCTTTCCAAGAGTACCTTCCCTGTCCCGTGCGACAAAAGGGGAAGAAGAATCGCCAGCCAATCTTTTGCGACCAAAAAAAAAAAAAAAAAAAGGGTTCACGACACGAGTTGGCGACCGGCAAAAAGGGCCTTATCGCTGAAATCCGTCCGATCCGTTGCTCGACGCCAGAGGGGAAGAGGGGGAAGAGCCACTAGCAAACTGAAGAGTGAGTAAGAGAAGGGGAAGGCAAGAGCACACACGCGGTAAAAGCCGGTCAGGAAGAGAAGACGGAAAGATTTTTTGCTCCCTGGTCACCGCCCGGTGGACAGACTCCTTTCCAGGGAAGGGAATTCGGAGAAAGGGGGGGGAAAGAGTCCTCGCTCGACCACTATATATGAGGAATATATTCTCCCGTGGTGGAGGAAAAAGAGAAGGGGGGGCGCAGAGCTCAGAGGAGAGGAAAGAGTGCATTTCGACCAAAGGAAAAAAGGAAAGAGGAAAAAACGCCCCTTCACGAGCGTCGCAATAATTTCTCCCATCCCGGAAAAAAATCCGGTCCGAAGAGATGAAAGGGAAGCAGAAGTCGCCGTAGAAGAGGCAAAAAAATCTGCTGCCCACGTCTCTTGGGAAAAAAGGTGAATTGCCCGCAAGGGAAGAAAAAAGCCCTATCTCGACCGGAAGGATAAGAGAGGGAGGAAACGATTCCTCGTGTATTGTCATCAGAAAACAACGTCTTCCTTCTTGTGGACAAGAAAGCGAGAAGAACGCGAGCGAGGAAAAGAAACAAAACCGAGCGACCTTCCACGGGGAAAAGAGGGCGTCCAGGGGAGACCGTGAGGGAAGAGTAAAAAGATTCGTATAACTTGGGGGGAGAGAGAAAATAAAGGGAATGCTCTCGTAGTCAAGGGGGGAAAGAGCCCATTCGCATTGCACGCGTACCGCATGCTTAACACCACGGAAGGAAGAGACCGGTTGTGAAAAAAAGGGTCCCGAACGAGCAGAACAAAAAAGAAAAGCATCAGAATCGGTAAAGGGTACTGAAGAGGAGGTGCCGGAGGAAAAAAAAAAGAGAAAAGGAACGCCCTCTCCAACTTGAAGTTGATGAGAAAGGGAACGGGCCTACTCTTAGGACAGGAAAGAAAGAGAAACATCATTTCCCATGATCTGAACTCGAGAAGGGCTTCACGCGAGCTGGGAGGATAAAGGAAAAAGGACAAGAAAAAATGTGCTTAGAAAGAAGGAAGGCTCCGCTGCGGTGGAAGGAAAAAGAAATAAGGCCATGCTTAACTTCTCGTTGAGCTTGCGACCGTTAATCCACAAGAAAAGGGAAAGAAAAGACCATCACGCGCGCGGGGGAAAAGACAAAAGAGTCCCAGCTAATCAAAAAGGGGGAGTCTCTGATCGTCGTACCAACCGGCCGACGGCGTCCGAGAAGAGAGAAAAAAAAAAAGGCGTTTGCAATCTTGGGGTAAGCACTGTATAGGGGAGAAAAAGGTCCTTTTGTGCCGAGGTGAATGCCACGCTTTCCATAAGCAGAAAGAAAGAAGACTAGAAAAAGGGCGTCCGGCACGAGTATAGAGGGGGGGCCGTCAAGGCGTAGATTCCACGATTAAAAGAAAGCTACTAGGTTAGAACCAGTACTGGCCGTTTCAAGCTGCGAAAGAAAGAAGAAAAAAGGAGGGGACACGGACGAGAACTCCAGAAAGAAAAAGGGAGAAAAGTACTCGCCGACGACAGAGAATAGGCGAAAAGGAGGAAACGGATTACTCTTCCTCTGTCCACTCAATTATTCCTTCGACAAAAGAAGGAAAAGAAGTCCCGCCGACCTCGCGGTAGGAGGAGGAAAGGCCCCGGACCCGAGATAAAGCCGACACTTAACTTCTTGGGGCGCTCCTCTGCCGAACGGGAAGGAGCGTCCCCTCGTGTAAAGAGGCAAGGAAGGACATTACGAAACACCAAAGGGAAAAAGTTACCGTCCAGGAAAGGTCTCGAGAAAAGGAAGAAAAAAAACAACGGAGTTAGGCGAAAAGAAGAAGGGGGCAGAGCGAACGTGCTTTCCTGTGAAGGACATTGGAAAAAAGGGGGGGTGAGTCATTTACTGACCGTTTCGCTGTGAGGCAACTGATTTTTACGAGATTGGGGAGGAAAAAGGAAAGGAGACCGCGCCAAAAAGGGAAAAAGACCGCGATACTTTAACGGAGAGGCGGAAGAAAAAAAAGAGGACGAACATAACCTGAAGGTCGCAGTTTAAGTACTTTTTCTTGTCAGAAATGAGGAAGGAAAGTGGTAGGGGGAGGAGAGTAATAGTCAGCAGTGCGAAGGAAAGTCCTCTTTCTTGAGGATGTGTGAGGAAGGGAAGAGAGGCGAGGGCGTTCTCGTCAGGGGAAAAAGGGAGAAAGGGGTTCTGGCGGACAAAAAAGAGGTGCCTCCCTCTTAGACTGCGACGTGGGAAAGAAAAAGCAGAGCCCTGCCGGCCCCCGCAAGAACGCGGAGAGGAAAAGAGGCTTAGCGTCGCCGCTTATGGAAAAAGAAAAAACCTCTGCCAAATTAGACTGACCCAAAGAATCGTGCTTACGTTAAAAGAAAAAGTAGCCATTCGCTGTCCGCGGCAAAAAAGGAGACTATCTGAGACCGCGGGTCGTCTTCGTGAATGGGGGGGAAGAGCGGCGGAAGATTGACGCCGCGCTAAAAAGGCAAGGGGTACTGTGCGACGCGGTCAACGAAATAACCTTACTTTCGGGAGGGGAGGAAGGGGGGAAGTAAGGACGCCGGAGCCAGAGGAGAAAACGGAGGCTTAGAGTCACCTCGATACGACGAAGAGGAAAAGAACGTTATCTATTGCTCGAGGCCTAAAATGTTACCTTACTGGAGAAGGAAGAAACGGAAAGGAAGAAAAGAGTAGGCCATTTGCGCCAGCACGAAGGAAGAAGGAAGAGAAACACACTCGAGATTGGAGGGAGGAAAACCGCATCAAGTAGACCATTTCCGATAGAGAGAAGCCGCTTCTGGAAGAGAGGGGAGTTCCGTGCCAGGGGTAAAAAAGGGAAAAGGTCTTATACGAAAGAAAAAAAGGGCTGACCTGCAGTGGCAGAATTTGTCCTCTTATTGCTACGGGGAAGAAGGGGAAGAGCATCAAGGGAAAAGTGATTCGGAGACAAAGGAAAGAGGTGATCCTTATTCGGCGGACGGGAAAGAAAGACTTCGCTGCGGAAGTGAAATCGGTTTTGTAAGGAAAAAGAAATCGCGTCGTCGAATTTGCAAGGAAGGCCCACCCTCCAGCGACGAGGGTGAGGCTGACAAGCCCACGAGGACAAGGCGCCGAGAGCTGGGAGAAAGGGGGGGGGGGGGGGGGGGGGGGGGGGGGGGGGGGGGTGGGGTTGGGGGGGGGGGGGGGGGGGGGGGGGGGGGGGTGGGGGGCGGTCGAGAAATTCTTCTTTATTCGCGAGAAAGAAAACGGGGGCTATGACCAAATGAGCCGGAAAAAGTAAAAAAAAAGGAGAAGAAAAAAGTGCAGCTGCTCACGGAGACGAAAATTGCGCGCCGATCTCGAAAGGAGTTAAGGCATGGGATGAAGAAACGGAAAGAAAAGGGAGGGGACGGAAGAGGGAAAAGAGAAAAAAGACGGAGGACCGATATCACTACCGAAGGAGCAAAAAATAAAGGGTGTCTACCCCACTGGAATAAGGTCGTTGATTCAAAGATCTCGGTAGCGTAGAGAAAGCAATCGAACGGAGTTACCAAGGCAGAAAGGCGTGACCAGGGAGCAAAAATCGACAAAAGGAGGGAACCGCTTGTTCTGATCTGAAACAGCCAGAGGTACTATAATGGAAGAAAAGGGAAGGGCGCGTGTTCTCGGCAAACACGGAATGAAAAGAGGGAGGAGCAAAGGAGAGGAAGAATACAGTAAACGCTACTCGCCACAGGTTTCTAAACCTCGTAGAAAACCATTGACTGCAGATCGGGAGAGGAGGGAAAAAAGATGGGGCGAAAGACTCGCAGTGAAAGCAAAAAAAAGAGGGAAAGGGAGGGGTCACCTGGCGGAGCGGATGAGCGAAGAAAAGAGGTCCGAGACCCACCTTAAGGCGAACCGCGACATCGAGTCGCCCTGGAGCATGCGAAGCGAAGAGAAAAGAGGAAAAAGTTCACGTCGAGGAGGATCAAGAGAGAAAAAAAAAGAGGGAAAGAAAAAAAAAACGTTGCGTCTCAAGCGCCAGAAGTCGAAGAAGTTTCTCGCAGCGGACAAAGAGAAAAGGGAGAAAGAGGGCGGAGTCGCTCAGTGTGGGTCAGGAAAGAGAAGGGGAGAAGGGATATCACCTCCCCATTGGACCCAAGGAACGGGCCAAGAAAGAAGCAGAACCTTGTCCTAGCGCTTGAGCACTCGCAAGCCTTGGCTCCATAGAAGAAGATAGAAAAAAAGTGAAAAAAGTAAGTGCGCCGTATCGCGCTGGCCGGGAAGAAGGAAGGGAGATAAAAGGACATCGTGTCCAAGCTGCAGGCGGGGGGGAAGAGGGGGAGAAGGAGAAGTCTCGTCCACGGCCGTGCAGATCAGCAACTCTCCAGGAGGAATCTTCTTTCTCAAGCGAAGGGGGAGAAAGGAAGAAATCGCTCCCTTTCCGGGGGAAGAGAACAGGAGAGGGGAAGGCAAAAAAAGAGATATGTAGTGATAAACACTCCCTCCCTTGGGTGCGAAAACAAAAAGAAGGAAAAGATCTCCTCGGGCAGTAGATAGGAAAAGGCATTGAACCAAAAGTTCGCGGCGGCGCGGCAGAAAAAAAAAGCAAAAGGGAACGATCCGGCAGCCGGTCGGGCTTACGGAGCTTCCAACTAGGAGAGGAGAAAAATTGGGAATCTAGTCGCCGAGCAAGAGAAAGAAACCACAGCTAGCGGGAGGACAGAGGGGAGCGCTAAGCCCTTCATTGACCGCACGAAAGGCTCAAGGCGCCTCAATACATCGCCTAGAGAAAAAAAAAGAAAAATCCGCTCACCCGAGGGGAAGGAAGAACAACAAGCGAGCCTGAGGGTGGGGAGCAACAGCGGGAAAAATCTTCTGGACATCGTCATGAAACCGAGACGCAGGACCTTGAAGAGAAAATGGAACATGTTGTCGAAGCGCAGAAAAAAAAAGGAGTAGACTTTTTCTCCGAAGACACCGGGGGAAAGAAGTAATGCACCTGGAGGCAGCGAATCGGGATCACCCATTCTCAATTGGGGAAAGCGAACAGCCTTGGGAATGAGGAAAAACAAGGACAGAAGGGACGGTGTAACGAGGAAAAATAACTCTCGAACAGCCTAGAGCACGTATTGAGAATAGGAGGGAAATGGTCTCCTTGATAAGGGGGGGACGATAGAACTCCAATCAGCGAGGGGAAAAGAAATCGGTCCCCCTGAAGTTGGCTTGCGGAGAAAAGGGGGAAAAAAAGAGGCCGTGAGTTGATGCAAAAGAAAGGGGACAAAAAGGATCCACACGGATGGAACACTCGCTTCACTCGAGCTGGGCGCTATCAAGATGCTTCCTATAGAGGGGGGCGTGGCGAACGCTTTGCTCCGAGAAGGAAAACAGACTAAGACCTCGAATAAAGGAGAAAGAGGAAGTCTCCCGTTATCAACACGACAGAGCCCGACCAAATAAAAAGAGGGGAATAGCACTCTCCCAAAAACGAAAGAAGAAAAGCGTTCTCGAGAGTAAAAAGAATACTGCGTCCGCGACGAGAAGGCGAAGCTTTTGCAAGAGGGAAGTACAGCCGATTCTGGTGAGCAGCAGGTCGAAAAAAGGGTGAGCGCAGCTTCTCTGGCCATGAGAGGAAGAAAAAGAAGAGGAAAAAAAACTCCGCACCTCGTCTTGCGGTTGCCGCGGAGATTCCACGACTTGCTCAGAAAAAAGAAAAACGGAAGGGAGCAAAAAAGGGAAGGGGGGAGAAACGTGCTGTCGGAAAGAAAAAAAAAGGAAAAAAAGGAACTCCCTCGAGGGGAGCTCCTCATTTAGCAAGGAAAAGAGAAAAAGATGCGAACTATTGGGCGACCTAGAAAGAAAGGGAAGCTCATTAGGACCTTCGACAACATGTAGAAGGAAAAAAGAAAAAGAAAATCTTTTCTTTGTCTAACAAATGTGGTACTCCTGAAAAAAAAGGGGAAAAGGAGATCGCGGCCTACAGACTTGAGAGGGAAATCAGATGCTCACCGAAGTAGACAAAAAAAAAGGGAAGAAACTCTAACAGCGACCCCGGTCCTTCAATACACCAATCCACTGTAGAAAAAAGCACGGTCGCGAGGACTTAGTATCGAGAGAGAGAGAGGAGATATAATAATGTCAGAGAGGAAGGAAAGGAAATTGTGCCTGCGTCGGCCTTGGTGTTCGTCATGACGAGGTCGCTGTTCGATTTCAAAAGAGGGAAAAGGAGAAGGACCGAGCAAAGAAGTCAGCTGGAGGCAGGGTATGGGAAAGTTCTCGCTTCCGGCGAAGGAAAAGGGAACCCCCCGAAAAGAACCGATTTTCGGCAGGGGCGGAGGGGCGTTCCTAAATGTTGAGGGGAGAGACGATGAAGAGGAAGAAAAAGGTCGCATAGTCCCTCGATCCCGGCGTAGTAAGAAAGGCGAGCTCAGAAGGGAGGAAGACGGAGGAAGATGCTTGTTACTCTCGTGGGTTCTTTCGACAGGAAAATCATTACGGGGAGTAAAAGGAATGCTACGTTGAAAAAGTGGATAGCCGCTTCCTGCCAAGCAAACGAGTGAAGGGGGGGCTACCCGATCCTGATGCGTCCATTCGATGTACCGCGAAGAAATAAAAAAAAAAAGTACCCCTGCGAGCACAGAGAAAAAAGAGAGGGAATTACAAATTGGGAAAAAAAATCGCGGAATCGAGTCCGCCGTCGGCCAAAGGAAAAAATCTCTCCCTCTTTGCTTCTCCAGCTGTCCTCTAAGTGGACGCGCGAAGCTGATGGGGGAAAGCCGGACGGTACGTGGTGATAAAAAAAGAGAAAGATCACGATCCCGTTCAGCCAGACACGAGGTCTTCGCGGGGGAGAAAAAAAGAGGAGCAACGCGTTTCTACAAAGGGAAAAAAGAGAAAGAACAACGATCTATACGCTAGAGAAAGAGCGATGGCTCGAGGCCGATCAGGGACCGCTGGGCGATGCGTCTCAAAAAGAAAGAAGGGTAACAAGTGCTCCGCATCGCAAAAGGAGAAAGAAAAAAGGAGAACAAACTCGAGTTTGAGGAACACGGCCGCATCGCCCATTTCCGATGAGGAAGAGGAGAAAAGGCTGGATTCTAGGCTGTTCGAGATGGAAGAAAAAAAAGAGAATGCCTTGGTGGTTAAGAAAGAGAAAGGAAAGTTCAATGCGAATGTGAGGACGTAAGATCGCCTCTCGTGGAAGAGGGAGAGGATTGATTTCGGAGAAACAAAAAAAAAAGTGACTACGGAAAGCGCGACGGCTTAAACAAGGGGGGAAAGAGAAGGGAAAGTAATGTCGCTCGTGTTTGTCAATGAAACTAGAAAAAAGAACTCGTCGAACTTTTGCCGCTGGGGGCCAAAAAAGGGGGTTGATGCTGACAATCCACGAGCACTAGGGGTGCGAAAAAAAAAGAGGAAGGTCCCGCGATAGGGCTATTCTTGAGGCGACGTACCTCACGGTCATTCACGCTGAAGAAGAAGGAGGCATCAGATCGGAAAAGGAAGACAAAGTGCAGAAAAAGAGGAGCACTTGGCCTCGCCTATCTCGGCTACGGAGGTGACAGGGTATGAAGACCCTGTGACGGAAGAAAAAGGCGGGAAAAAAAAAAGTAATCTAATCAGAGAAATTTTGGAAAGAAAAGAAGACCGAGGAGCTCTGTGAAGGAGAGAGGGAAACCACTGTAGAATGTCGGTTTATTCAACGACATATCTCGGGTCGAGACCTTCGAGGAGAGGGAAACCAGAAAGGGGATTATATGTCCTTAAAGGGCGGGGCAAAAAAAAAGAGACCGGAGAAGAGATTTCACGAAGGCGGTGAAGGGGGAGGGAACTGCCGCTTGACGAGAAGGTATCAGGCAGTTTGGGGAGAGGGAGAGAAGAATGCTGGAACCCGATGTACTTAGAGCAAAGGAAAGATTCATCTCTACGGCACAGAGAGAAGGAGGACGTGTCCGGACCCCAGGGCAGATCTTTCGCAGAGAGCAGAAAGGAGACAATCGCTCGGCAAGGTTGACGAGAAAAAGGGGGGGAAAAACGTTGACAGTTCCGGGGGACACGAGAGGAAGCAGCTTTATCAGTTCTGTCCGAGACCCCCACTGAAAGAGAGCTCTAGTTCGCCAGGGAAAGGCGAGAGAAGGGAAAAGAGACGAGTCAGGATCTTGAGACGTTAAGAGGAAAAAGAGAACACAACAACTTAGGAGGAGGAAAAAAAGGAAGGAGGGACAGGAGAAAGATCCTGAATAGTTCGAAGACCCCATGGGTCCAAAAGAGCAGTCTCCATGGCGAAAAACTCGGGAAAGGAAGGGTCTCGGACAGCATCCGATACAAGCGGAGAAGAAGAAAAGAAGGAAAGGACCTGTCCAACGAAGGGGACTAAAGGAGGAAAGGGAAAAAAAGCGCTTGATCAATCGCCAGCCAGCTTTGCTCCAAAATCTGCCAAGCAGGTGGGAAGGAAAAAAGGAAAAATGAAAGTATCGTCGCTGTCCGGAGCGATGAAAAGAAGAGATAACGCCATCGTGTTCCAAGGAAGGCGGGAAGAAAAAGGGAAGGAGTGATTCCTTCTCCGTCCGCGGCCGTTACAATCAGCGCTTTCCATCCGTCCTTCGGAGAGAAAAATGAAAGGGGGAGCACTGGTCACCACCTTTAGACGCAAATAAAGGGGAAGGAGGAAGAAAAAGACAATCGAGCGTATGCGACCTAAACCGATATCTGCAGTGAAAGAAAAAAAGGCGGTGGAAAAAAAACATCGATCAGAGGGAAAAGAAAGAGTAAGGTGCTCTCGGGCCCAAGGGAAAAGGGAAACGGCTTCCGCTTCCTCTCGGCCGGCAACCACGTCCCCGAGCGGGAAGAAATTCTTCATCCCCGCGAGGAAGAAAGAAGGAGAAGAGATCGAGCGAAAGGGAAAGGGGATCCAGATCACTTTTTCAGTCCGCCCAGCAGCGAGGAGAAAACGGCCGACATTTGGTCATCGGGGGCAGAAAAGGGAAAAGAAAGATTCTCAGGCGGAGAATATAGGCGACGCGTCCGTAATCCAAGCTCTCTTAACACTCTTGCCCAAAGGGGGAAAAACAGGACGGAGGGAGGGGGAAAAGGAAAAACACGGAAAACCGCAGAAACAAGATCGGACATCGAGGGAATAAAAACAGACAGTCCCTTTCCTTCCAAGAGGGCGGCAAGTTGTAGCCGGAAAAAAAACACAAAAGGAGAGACGTGTGTCAGGAAGCACTTAATGGCATGCGCCGGGGGAAAAAAAAAAGCGGCCTCACCATTCGCCTGGCAAAGGAGGGAAAACACACACTCAGGCGGAAGGGGGGGACACCCTGTCCCCGTAAAGAGAGAAAACTCTCCTCCCGCGCCGATAAAGAAAAGAAAAGGGTTCCCTTGATGCGGCGGGGGAAAAAAAAAAACGAGAAAACGCCTCGGCCTACGGAAAAAGGGAAAACAATGTACCAGCCTAAAAGGGAGTTTATTCTCCTCATCGAGGAAAGAAAAAAAGCGGAGCATCGTTCACGGAGCTGGGCGAGGAAGAGAAAAAAAAGCAGAGGGGGGGTGCTTGGCGAACAAGAACGGGTCCGGTTCCGTCAACCGCCCAGCCGCAGCCCAGGAGAAGAGAGGGGGATCCGTGAAAGGAAAAGAAAGGGAAGGCACTACCATCACGAGAGGAGGAGAGAAAGAAGAGGCCAGCCTCACGAAGAAAAAGCAAATCCGATCGTATAAAAAAAAGGCGTCGCCGCGAGGGAAGCAGAAAAAGGTTGCAGAGGAAGGAACAAAAGCGCAGCAGTCTACTTTTGCCGTGAGCCGACGCTGAGCAGGAAAGAATAAGCCATCGGTCGCCAACCACAGGCGAAAAAAGGCGGGGCCCTGCAAAACGAAAAGAAAGGAGACCCCCTTTCGCCGTGTCCGGGACGAAGCAACCAGAATTGGAAGGAAAAAGGGGTCAAAAAAAACACACTAGCGTACCAGCAAAAAAGGAAGAAAACGCCAGCGAAAAGGAATCACGTACTCTCGAAACAACCTAGATGCGAACTATTGGGAACACGAAAGGCCTCGTCCTCACAGATTCCGCGACAAAAGGGAAAAAGTACAAGACCATGATATCTTTCTAAAGAGGGAAAGAGTCGCCGCGACTCCGCGCCGGAAAAAGAGAACAGAGGGAAGGTCTTCGTGGAGCGGGAGAAAGAATAGACAATCTCGTCCCCCTCGTTGACTGAACAGCAAAAAAAAGAACACCAAGGAGGAAGGTTCTCCAAAGAAGGCAGGAAAAAATCCTCGG
>Ga0179591_1187933_pt1 | contig 12648 bp, 15 predicted proteins | sample CZOMad2_1_08_16f_FD_182891 | JGI IMG/M metagenome (GOLD analysis project Ga0179591, IMG submission 182891) | Vadose zone soil fungal communities from Angelo Coast Range Reserve, California, USA - CZOMad2_1_08_16fungal (PacBio error correction) | ecosystem: Environmental > Terrestrial > Soil >...
GGGGAACTAACGTGCCGGCAATTCCACAACAGATTACACACCCTAAAAACGCGGTCGGAACGGGCTCCCAGTATTCGTATCCAGGGAATGTTAACGATGCTGTCGCAACAATAGCAAGAAGACCATTTAACAAGGAGGCGGAAGGACACGAACTACACAGCTCGATTTGGATGTCCAGGTCACGCCAAACGTAGATTTAGAAGTAGCAGGTGGTTACAAGCCCCTATATGGACATCATCAAACCCTCTAAAAACTATACAAGAGCAGGATACAAGAAGGGGGCATGGATCGTACACACGTCTGAACCAAGCACGCGATATGGCGTTGTTTCAAGATTAAGAGAACTGAAAACTAACGGGAGACATAAAAAACGTCTTCACGAACTATGCACCGGCTATGGCATCTCAAAATATACGGCTGAGAGAGCGACTGCAGGTCGGCGCAGCGATAGAGTTCGGCCTGGAGTGTGGGTGTTGCCAGACACCTCAAATTAATCATATATATATCTGCCCGCTCGGAATCAGATTTCAACTAATAAGGGATAATTTGTACTAAAAAAAAAAAAACCTTCGATACGGCTGGTCTCTCACAAAAGTAAAACAGTGTTCTAGATCTCCCTGCATCGATATGTTTGTACATTTGTGATAAAGGGAGCGGATCATTGGTGTTTGATCTGTGACAGAAAAATTCCACCGTGGAGCGTCACCCGACATATGGCGTCACTTCATCCTCTTAGGGGTTTCAACGTCACGCGGGGAAGGGCTGGGGGTTCGCACCGAGCCGTCACTGAGTGAACCGTCAACGGACACCGTCCATGTGCATAATGTTTCGCTTTCTCATGGGGCCGACAAGGAAGCGAAGGCCCCACCACGACGAGAATGGGATCCCGTTTTCGCCGACTAGTCCGTCACGTGTCTTAGTTGACGAAAAACCGTGAGACAAGAGGTCTTCCCTTCAGAAGGGGGGGGCGTACGCGAGGGGCGGGTCGGCGAGCCAGAACCACTCCCTGACGACGGTGCAGAACATCACTTAGAGTGAAGAACACGAAAGTGCACGGTGATATGTGTTCTTCAGATCTATGAGTGAAGGCTGAATCTCCGGTCTGGCGAAGGTTTTACGGCGGACCGGTGACCTAATTTGGGTGTAGGTGAGGTGTAGAATGCGTGATGGAACGTTCTCGGCTCTGGCGTTCGAAAAACGGACCCGCTCCTATTCCAGCCAGTTCGCGCTCTAGTTAGCATATGGCTCTTGGATGTTGTGGGACGGGAGGACGGGGTTCGTGTGGAGGATTGCTGAGAGAATGCGAAGATGTTCGGGAGGAGACCTTTAATGACTTCATACGCCGAAGATGGATGTCTCCGAAATCGGTCAGGGGGGGCGACCTCAAGGTGTTGTGTGGGGGGAAGGATAGGGAATGTTGGCGTAGGCGAGCGAGACACTAGGAATGAGAGCGATGGCACGAATACGAGACGAGAGCTACATATATGAGAGGGCAAAAGGGTAAGACTGGTTCAAGGGTGCACATGTGCCATCTGATAGGGCGGGCTGCGACATTGCTGGACTGAGCCATGCCGATGAGTGCCGACAATGGGGGTATTAGGGGAGAAAATGGCATGTGGTATCTCTTGCGGGATCCGCAATCTGTGGCACGCACAAAGGGCGTGTGGATGCGTGGGTCATGTGTAAGAAAGAATCATTGGGATCATCACATGCGCGTCACTGTGCGGTGTGTATTCCGCTCAGGCGGAGGTAGGGGGGGGGGGACGATTCCATAACCAGGATGAGAGGGAGAGGTGCCGATCACTCATTCAGGGGCCAAAAGACGGTGAGTAGAGAACAATGGGAACATTGGATTTACCTCAGCAAAGCACGTGATTTGTTACTGAGATATAAACAGAGGGGCAGTCGATACTCTTTGCCGACAGATTGCGCTTGTCTTATCAGCTCCCACAAACCACTAGGAACTTTAGAAATGAAAACATCCAACTTACTCACCGCTAAATTTCAGGAAGAAAGAAGGGTACTGAGTTTTTGGGTATTTTACCCAGTGCGCGAAGCGGATTGGCCTCGGGCGCCGGGGATCTCCTCGACGCAGAAATATCTACTAGAACAAAAGAAAACACCCTGTTCAAGCGCGCGACGAGGTGCGCCGGCTTCAAGTATGGATGAGGCCCTGACTTGAATCGCAGGGAGCGAGCCTATTGCTACAGCAAATGAAAAAAGAAAAACACGCTTGAAAGTCGCTGGCGTGAGTGAGCCGCCCGGAGTATAACGTGTTCTTCCAGAGATGCTGATCTCCGAGGGCCGGTAGTCCCCTTGGGGAACTGCGAAGGTGTGCGGCGTTCATCAAGGACTGCTTTGGAGACGCAGAACGTGGTAATCTAGAACATATAGAGGGAGAGAAAAAGAAAGCACCGGAGACAGGACCAGGTCGTCTTCCCCAGGAAAACGTGTATACCTTCGGTCTTCTCGGGTCTCACTTAAGCTTGAGCGGGATAGGGGGCCGTGCAGCGGAGGCTGGAAATCCCCAACGAATCGAGCTGATTGGCAGACGCTCCAGATACTACTCTCTCGTTCGCGCGCTTCCGCCCATTCTCATATTCAAGGGGAACCTTGGGAGTGGCAGAAAGGTATGAGACCGGGTAAGATCAAGACGGACGGCGAGGCCGGCGATGACAGGAGAAAGAAGTGTCGGGCGAGGACGATCGGTGTCGAAAGCGTAGCCTAGATCAGCGCGACCAGAAGAAACGTCAACTTTCGTCGGAAGGAGGGGAAGAAATTAGAATAGGTCCAATCACGCTTGAAGAGAGTGGCCCACACGTGCCGTATGGCAGGGACGTCCCTTTGGATAGATCGCGGCAAGAAACTCTTCATCTGTGAGAAAAAAAAAGATCTCGCGTATCGTGAAGGACACAAGCGAAGGCGGATCTCAAGGAGCACAGTTTTGGTAATACTCAGCCGTTCGAGTTCCCATCGAAGTTACGAAATAGTTTCTACTCTACCGCGCACGGAGAAGCTTGCACTAGAGGCGTAGCACGGGGTTTGCTGAAAAGACGAAAGCACTTAGAAAATGCTTTCATCGCCACGACAGAAGTCAACAAGAAGATTAGCCGGTCTCCTATCAGGAAAAAAGGGGAAAGGGGGGGTAGTAAATTAGGTCAGTCTGATGGGTACGGGTAGTATCTGTAAAGGGGGAGACCGGCGATGGAGGTAGACAACTTCCAGATTTTCCAATTTGCTCCGGATCAGGTGAAAGGGGAACCACATGAAGAAGATGTGTAGAGGTGGCCATCGAAGATACTTCGAGAACAGGTCAGAGGTGAAATCAAAGGGGGGGTTGATAGTATTTCGTGGAATCTGCGAACAAGAGGAGACATCTTACATCTCTGAGAGAATTTAAAAGAAAGGAGGGAACTTAGTAGAGCGTAGGCATCTACGTATTGGACACTTAGGTCTTATAGCAGGCGTTCGCCAATAGTAAGTTTAAAGAGAGATAGATGAATACAATTTCGGAAACAGTACTAATAAGGATTCTTGCTCACGTTCGCGGAAATTCGGGAGAACTTTCTAAACTTCGCGAACGCGAGTGGAAATAAGCAGACCGAAAGGAAACCTACGATCAGAGGGAGCAAAGGCACAAGCGAAAGCTAGAGAAAAACACGAAGGAGGAAAAGAGGAGGTGAATTAGGGAAAGGAGAAAAAAAAATTTGACGTAGGGTGGCGGTCTCACCGGCGAGGTGACGTCGCTCAACACGCGTAGCGACCATCAGAGTCGAGCTCACTCCTCTAAAGGGTCAATACCAAATGGGATCTGGGCCGTAGAAAAAAACAGAGTGTAGAGAGGGATGTGCGAAGGCAGTACGGGTTAGAGAGTAGATTGAAGAAGCAGACGAAAAATTCTCAAAGGGGGAAGGGGCGGACAAGTCATCCTGGGTCTTCCGGGAGGGAATAGGGAAGGAAGTCAGTAACGTCAGCAGAAGAAGCAGCACAAGTCAGATCGTCGCGAGAACTCCGGAAGTCGTCGATGGAAAAAGAGGAAATGAGCGGCCGGATGAGTCGTTGGTTGCCAAGCACAGAGAACGGGGTACCACACTGGGCGAATGGGGCCTCGAAACCGCCGGCGCCCAGGGAGAAAGAGGGAAAAAGATCCGGAAGACCTCAATGCAGCACATACGACTCAGAGAAAAGACCACAATCGAGACTTCTACAGATTCATGAATCGAATGTTATGGTTTCAACGTAGGGGAAAGGGGAAAGAGAAAAGGGTCTGTTTGCAGAGTGAACAAAAAGGTGCATAATGGGAGATAGAAAAAGTAACTCGGAAAAGGGCAACGAAGGAAGCGAGACTTCGAGGAGTCACTTTACTGATACTGGGAACCCTAGAACTTCTTTATGGACACAAGGTGGTCAACGTTAAGAGAGAGTCGGACAGAGGGGGGGGGGACTCATGGAAGAGGGAAGATAGTCACCGTGGACTTCAAAGAGAAATCTCAGGAGGAGGAAGCAAGAATCGATCAAAGGGGGGAACATCAGGAATGGGAAGATCCACGTTCTTAAGGGGCTCAGAGGACATGTGACGGCCTCGAAGAACTTCTGACGTAGGACGGGGGGGCAACGCGTGTGGACCGAGGCAAGCACAAGTGCTGGGGGGAAAAACGAGGAATATGCCGACGAATCAGGGCTCCTCAGTGCCGCCGAAATCTGAAAAAGGAAGGATAGTAACTATTTATAAGCGTTTAGCCCGTTCAAAAGGAAATCAAGGCCTGGCAGGGAGGGAGAAGGATCAGGCATCTAACGATCGAATTTATCGGGAAAACGGGGGGCAGGCACATAAAACTCTTCTATCAGAGGAAAAAAAGGTAACATCAGCCTTTCCTCTTCCCAAAAAGGGAGGGAACAGGAGGGAGACAAGACGTGTGAACAGAGAAAAAAAACGAGAAAATGAATAACTAGAAGGATAGGGACTAGGGGGATCTCTGACGGGTAAATACTAAAGGGTCATGGAAGAGAGGATACGAAAGAGAAGAAGCCCCGATCTTGTGTATTAACCGTCATGGATTCGCCACCTCATTCTAAAACCAAGAACAAGGGGGGGAAAAAGAAAATAAGAGCGGGAGAGCTTGGAAGGTCTCCAATGAATAAGTCAAGTAAGAGCAGGCGACCTACATATCTATTTACAGACCTTATCTCCCCTCTCAGCAGAAAAAGAAGCAGTCAATTGTTGGGGGACGGCATTAAGGTAATGACGTGATCAAAATGCTGGTATAGGGACAATCCCTAGTGTCACGGGACAGTGCAAACAGGAAGAGAACGACTGTTCCGGAGGAACAGAATCGGCAGACGCTGAGAACCATTTTGGAGAGGGTTCTGAGGAGAAGATAAACTCTTTCTTCTAGAAGAGCCGAGCACGTCTCCTCCCGAAGGGGGAATAGACGTTAACTGAAAGAAAGATTAAGGTAGAATACAAAAAAAAATAATAAGGAGGGGAAAGTGGTGAGGGTTAATTATGAGGGTGTTTTCAGTTTAGATAAAAGGGAGTCCGAGGGGGGGGGTAAGTGAGATGAGGAAGAGTCCTTCAAATGACTGGGAAACAGAGAGGGAATAAAAGGAAAAATCTATAGGGAGAGAGAAAAATTCAGAGGGAAATGGCAAGAAGTTAAGAAAGGTGGCCCGATTGTGATGCGACCTTCTTTACTCATTGAACGAAAGGCAATGAAGGTGAGGAGAAGAAGAAGCAACTGAAACAGAATACATCCGTGGTATGTAAAGCTGGAAAAACAAAATAACCGATAATATCTAGGGGGTAAAACCACCAAACTTTACTGGAGGAAACAGGGGGAATGGGGGGAACAAATGATTGAAATAAATTTAATACAGAGAAAAGAAGAAACAAAAGGGGAAAAAAAATTGTCGTCAAAGTGGGGACTCCCTTCCGAAAAACTTCACCAGATAGAGACCCTGGAAAAATTTTGGGAAAGGGGATCACAACGGGGAAAAGTACCGTTACAAACTTCGAGAGAAAAAGAAATGAAAAGGAAACTCGACCAGAGGAGTCCGAAGGAGAGAGGATGGTAACCCCTTTCAAGATGGGACAGAGGAGATATAAAAAAGTCTCTGTTCAAAAGGAAAATAAAAGGGGTGAAAAAGAGGCATAAAGGGCTCGTCTCATAGCATGCAATCTCTCATCAGGAGCGCGGGGTCTCGCGAAGAAGTACAGCAAAAAACAATTCCTATCCGAAAAAGAAAAAGAAAAGGAAGGAAAAAGGGGAATATCACCGGGAAAACATGGGACCCGTCCATCGTTTCCGGGAGAACTGGGAGGTCTGAGGTGGAGGAAACGTGGGCTCAAGCCCGAACATAATGAATTGGCGAGAAGAAAGAAAAAAAAAGTCCGCAAACAGGAACGAGTAACCAGGCTAAATAAATATTACAAGTCATGAACAACAACACGTCTTCCGGGTCCTTGAATAGAAAGGCAGGAGGGGAAAGGGGGGGATGTCTTGGAAGGGAGGAAAACGCAGAAGAGAGAAGACTGGAAAGGTTAGCATTCGCAAGAAAAAACTACCCCCCAGGTAGGGCAACCGGTTGAGAAAAGAAGAAAAAAGTAGAAAGAAAAGATATGAACATGAAGGAAGGATCATAGGAGAAAGATAAAAAATAACTAAAAAGGAAAAAGGAAGACACTGAAATGGGGGGGGTCCACTAGAAGAGGAAGTCGTTTCTGTGGGAGGGCCTTGGGGGGAGGGGGGAGAAGGGGGGGGGGGAGGGGGAAGGGGGACAGACAAAAAAAAACTACCTCTTAACGGCGGGCTCGTTAGTCTATGTCTAAATCGCTCAGGAACGAAAAGAAAGAGTAAGACTTTATAGAGAACGTGATACCGCATGAGAGAGAGGGGTTTTGGGGGACCTGAGGGAGGCCGGATAGAGGGGACGGAAGAAAAGAAGAGAAAATAAAAAGTCCATTGGATGGAGATTGGGCCTGGGAGGGAGACATCAGTTAAAAAGGTATTATTCTCTTGAGGGGAAAAGGAAACCAAGAAAAAAGTGAGTTAAAAGGTGTGAAAAAAGTTAGAAAATGGAACTAGAGTGGTTTGGGGCCTAAAAGGGGAGGTGACCTTTCAGGGGTGTTCACATATAAAAAAACAAAGGGTAAAGGAAAGGTCATGGGATAAGGGGGGGTCACAACAAAATTATATGAAACTAAAGAGGGGAGACACTTGGGACTTGGGGGGTTTCTCGGTTTGGAGAGAAGATATAGAATGTATGTCGAAAAAAGGAAAGAAGGAGGGAAAACCAATGGAAAATCTAGATAAGGGAAGAAAAGAGAAAGGAGGGGAACAGGGGGGGGGTGGGGGGCTGTCAAACAAACAAAAAAAGTCAAACACTTGTCAGCAATGGGGGGAAAAAGTGAAAAAGGGACAGGGCCGCTGAAAGGAAAGAGTCACTAGATCGCACAAGAGAGTTTGGGAAAAATGGGACCCAACCCACATCAGGAGCCTGTGCGGCAAGAGGGTTTAAGGAACGGGGAAAGGTTATGAAAAGGGTGGGGGGCCTAAGAAGGGAGTAATTTGAACAAATTACATAAGGCAAGAGGGGTAAGATGTTTTTAAGAAACTGGGGTAGAAAGGGGAAAAAAGGGTGGGTAAGAAGACTCCTGCGGTGGGGGGTAATAGGGATATGGACCAGGGGATTTTGTAGAGAAGGGGAGGTTGACAAGAAGGGATACTTCTAGAGGGAAGTCGGAAGGGAAAAATGGTTAATAAAAATTTCGAGGGGAGGGGGGATGGGAGGGAAGAAGACGGATGCAGGAAGAGAAAATTAGGGGGAAGATGGGTTTGGAGGGAAGGAAAAAAGGACACGGGGGACGGCTGATACGAATCAGTGTGCGCCATTAACGGGAAAAGGGAGGTGTGTAGGGGGGGGGGGGTGAAAAAGGTGATCTTGGGGGAGGGGGGGCTGGGGGGAAAAGGAAGGGAGGGGGAGTATCGAGCGTCGAGAAAACAAAAAAGGGGAAGTAGGGATTAAAAGAGAGAAGGTGGAGGGTAAGGCAATTCTCTAAGGGGAAGGGGAGAGGCAAGAACCACAAAATAAGATGATAAGAAAAAAATCCGCGGGGACAGCTTGGGACGAAAAAATATTCGTAGAAAGAGACATTGGGGGGGCAGGGGTGACTGGGTAGAAAAAAGATAAAAAAGGAGGGGAGGAGAAAGGGAAGGCAGGAAGAGGAGAAACCTTCTCAAAAGAGAAAAATTTTTGAGTGGGAAAAGACAACTCAAGGAGGGAGATATTAAAGATAAAAAGGGAAAGGTGTGCACGCCATCTATGAATGGGACATAAATCCGCGGGGTCTCCTAGAAAAGAGCAACGGGGGGGAGTCGAGTAATACCCTAATGAGAAGGAGAAAACAGCGTATGGGAAAATCAGGGGAAAAAAAAAGGGGATTGGGGGGGAAAGGGAAAATTAATTCTATTGACGTAAGAGTGGTGGACGAAGAAAAATAAAGGTGCACGATAAACGCCTATGAAAACTAGACAAAATGCATTGTTAAAAAAAAGGGAAGGGAGGAACTAGAGGGGGATGAAGGAAGGAAAAAGTCGGGGAAAGGGAGGATTAATTAGGGGTCTTTCGGGGAAGTTTGTTGTTTTTGGCAAAACCATTGAAAGAAGAAGAGGAGAGGGTCAGGGGGGACCCCCGAAGAGTAATCGATTGCAAAGAGAGGAAGTCAGGGTAAGAGGGGTTGGGGGGGGGTGGAGGAAACATACGTCGTACGCGACTGGACTTAAAAGAACAAAGGAAAGGGGGGGGGATCAATAGAAACCGAAGGGAGTTCACGGAGTTTGGGGGGGGAAAAAGTTAGATAATAGGAGTAAGAGTATCCTTTTTTTGGGAAAGGAGGGCAAAAAAGGGGGGGAAAAAACGAAGCAAAAACGGGAGGACATGGTGAGAACCGATGGACTGGGAAAGGAAGAACTTTAGGGGTCTAGGGGGGGGGGGGGGTAAAGGGGGGGATGTCGAAAGGAGAAATAAAGGAGGGGCCGGAAAACGGACACGTCCAGAGAAATTTCGGTGTTTCGAAGGGGGACGAGGGAGGAAAAGGGGGGGAAGGGCGGAGGAGAAGGGGGGCAACAAAAAAGAAAAAAGAGAATGGGGGAAAAAGGTGAGGAAGGGGAGGGTCAGGACATAGGTGCAGAGGGTAAGAGACAGAAGGAAAAAAATAGGGTAGGAAACAGCATATAAGGAGATCAGATTAGTGGGGGGGAAACAAAGTAGCCTCAAAAAGCCAGGGGAAAAGGACCAGGGTAATTGGTAAAAAGCTAAAAATAATCTATGGAACACAGGTCGGAGGAAAGGGAAATATTTATGGGAAAAGACGCGTGGGAGTAGAGGGAGAGAGAGTAGATCAACTGAGGATAACGGGGGTTACTCAGTACCTGTGACCGAAAGTGTTGGGTTGGAGGGTGGGAGGTAGTTTTGAAAAGGGAATGATCTGGGAATAAGATGGAGGGGGGAAAAGGAAATCTCCATAGAGAACAGGGAAAGGGGTACGAGAGAAAGAAGGTAAGAGGCTCATTTTGGGCAAAAGGGGGGGGTTAAGCAAGGAAGAAGGTGATTATGGGGGAATAGTTACTTGGGTTGGCTGGAGGGTTGGCAGGGCAGGGAGGGACAGTGAGACACAGGGAGGGGAGATGAGAAAACGGGAGGTATGGGACTTCATGCACGCGAGGGTAAAAGGGATAAGGGAAAAAAAAAGAGGGGACTGGTACATGGGGAAAGGGGAGGAAAGGGGCTAAATGTTGGGGCATGTGAGCTTATGAGGGGGGAATTTATTTGTTGGAGTGAGGGAGGCGAAGACGATGAATGGAGAGAAGGGAGAGGGATAAAAGGAGGAGGTAAAGGAGGGGCCGGAAATATAGGGGGAGTAGAAGCGAGGTGGGGGTCAAGATGTTGCCATTTTCCTCAAAGAGAGGGGGGGAGGGAAGGGATGGGGAGAACAGAAGGTCAAAAGGGGGGGGAAGGGGGGCGGGGACAGGGAAGATAAGGGGGGGGAAAGAACGGAAAGGTTTTGTGGGAGGACTTTGGGGATACCCCATGTCCAATGGTTTCACTAATGAAAGGAAAGACGGGAGCAAGAGGGGAAAGTAACACCCTTCGGAAGGGGTTAGGGGGAGGGATGAAAAAGTTGCTGAGAAGGGGGGGGGACACATGCCGTGGAGAAGTAAAATGCATGGGTTGGGAAAGGGTCAAGCAGCGGGTTATTTTGTGGAAGATGGGAAAGAAACAAAGTATGGGGAGCGGGAGTGGAGGAGGGAGGAAGGGAGGCGGGGAATGGGGGGCAAAAGGAAGTTTCCACTGAGACGATGTGAAAAAAAGGGGGGTATGGGACCTTCAGCAAAGAAAGGGAAAGTGGTGGTGGAACAGAACTCTAGAGAGATGGGAGGAATTGAGCTCGGAAAGGGGGGGGGCCTGCAGCACAAGGAAGTGCAGCTTGCGGTATCCGGTAAAAAAAAAAAAAAACAAAAAAACGATAAAAGGGGAAATAAAAAAGAAAACTCGAAAGCGCACACCGAGGGAAAGGACAATTTCCTCGGAGGGGATTGGGGGGAAGGGGGGGTTTTTGGGGGAGGTGAAAAAAAAAAAAAGAAAAGGTACGGCATAGCTTGAAGATAGGGAATAAGAGGACAGACTTTCTCTCACTGAGTCGAGAGGAGAACTAAGGAGGAAAGAAGTAAAACCAGTAAGAAACAAAGTTGTTTAGGCAAAGTCAGGTATATATTGGGGGGGAGAAGTAGGAAAGGCAGGGGGGGGGGAAGGGAAAAGGACGCTGGAGGAAAATATTAGCTCGGAATACAAGATTCTACTCTCAATGAAAGAAGAGAGATAAAACAAACCTGGCACATTAGGAGGGAGTGGGGATGGGGGCCCAGCCTTTGAGTGACACTCTAGAAATGTGAAAGAAGAGTAGGGAGAGAAGAGGGGGGGGGGGAGAAGCTTAGAAGGGGGAGGGTTCAAGTCGAGCCGGGGAGAGGCGTTCTCTTTAGGATAAAAAGGTTAAGGGGAGAAGGGGGGAGGGTGAGAAGGGGGAAAAGGCAGGGATGGGGGAGAAGATTAGCAGTTAGAGGAGAGTATCGGCTGCCGAGTATACAGAATTAGGAACAAATAAAAGCGTCTTATGACACTGGAGAAATGAAAAAAGGATGGAAGGAGAGTTGGGGTCGAGGGAGAAAACTTCGTGGAAGAAGGGGGGAGATTTGGTGACGCTTGAAAGTGGGGGAAAGGCCGAGCAGAAAGACGATGAAAGGGAAGAGTCAGAAAGGAACTAACGGATCTGTGACTAGGGATGACCATTTTCGAAACATTATCAAGAGAAGGGCGAAGGACCAGGTTAAAACTTGGAGAAAGATAGAAGACTAGTGTAAGATGCGGTACGGAGGGAGGATGATTCAGGGAACCTTATAGGGTCTGGACGTACGTATTACTATCTGGGGTCACCAATAGAATCTGGCTGCAAAAAGGACAAATCATTTCAAAGGGGGAGGAGAGGCTAGAATGTAAGGGTCAGAATAATTACGGAAGGCTGGAATCTTGAGACAATCCCTAACCGAATGAGAATGGACAGCAGGGAGGGAAGGAAGAAATCAGGGTATATATTCAAGGGGGAAAAGGAGGAGGATCAAGTCTCAGGGGAAAGATCGGGATCGATAAAGTGTCTGACTAAAAGGAAGGGAGAGAAGAAAGGTCTTCACGGGCTGGTGGAGAAGATCCTGGGTCAGGGGGAAAATCTACGGCTTATCAGGGCCACTAAAAGGGAAAATGAATCTAATCTTAAAAGGAGAGCAACAAGTGGAGGGGTTCAAATATAAAGAGTCACGGGAAGTGAGAGAAAGGAGAGGAGAAAGGCCGGAGGAAGAGAAGGGCTCCTATCACTGGGAAAAGGGGGACGCTCAGAGGAGGTCGAATTCTCAAGGGAAAAAGGGGAAGGGACGAGATTGAACGGATCCTGAGAGTTCAGGGATAGAACTGGAAAGGGAGAAAACGTTGTCATAAGGGGGGGGAGTAGTTCGGGAAAAAAACACGTGCTCCAAGGAGATTTCCGGGGAATAGAAATAAGGATAGACCAAGTCGGGAGGGGTACGATCGTCGGGGGCATCACTGTGGTGGCTTTCAGAAAAGTCGGTCTCTAAAAAAGCTTACTACAAAGAAAGAGGAGATAGGGAGGGGGGACTCCCAAGTCAAAGAGGGAACAGAGGGGGGACTGAAGGAAAGAGGGGGGAAAGTCAATACCTACGTAAATCGACAAATAGAAATCTCTTCTATCAAGTATGGAGCAGAAGGGGGGGGGGTGGGGGGGGGGGGGGGGGGGTGGGGGGGGGGTGGGGTTGGGGGGGGGGGGGGGGGGGGGGGGGGTGGGGGGGTGGGTTTTTGGGTGTTTTGGGGGGGGGGGGGTTTGTGTTGGGGGGGTTTTTTGGGGGGGGGGTTGGTTGGGGGGTGGTGGGGGGGGGGGGTGGGCTCGAACTAGGAGGGGAGACATGTAGGATAAAGACTGAGAACTATCTTTCATACCAGCACTATAGAGAAAGCGGCTTTAAGAATAACTAATACTATCCAGTTTATACCGTTGAAAATACTAAAAGGATTCGCATCAGTCAC
>Ga0179591_1216554_pt1 | contig 12648 bp, 13 predicted proteins | sample CZOMad2_1_08_16f_FD_182891 | JGI IMG/M metagenome (GOLD analysis project Ga0179591, IMG submission 182891) | Vadose zone soil fungal communities from Angelo Coast Range Reserve, California, USA - CZOMad2_1_08_16fungal (PacBio error correction) | ecosystem: Environmental > Terrestrial > Soil >...
GCGTCTGTTTTGGCCTAGGCCGTACACGGAGAGGGGTGGTACTACGATCTCTATGTTCCCTTGACAATCAAAGGAGGGCGAGAAGTCAATGGGCAAAACTCGGGGGGGGACGCAACACCTCCTGCTCTAAAAACTGTTGTAACGTACGCGACAAGGGGATATGACCGCATAAAAAAAAAGCTACGATATGCGAAGGCAGTATAACCTTGTGTAGTGGGGAAAAATCAAAAGGAAAATCTCTCATGGCCCTTGGTTTAGTATAAAAATATAAGCAGAAACAAAGGAAAGCCTCCACAACTGGCTTATGGGACGATGGAAAAAAGGGAATTAAAAAATTTCTTCCTCGGTGGAAAGATGACCTCACAAGAAGAGACACTGGGAAAATAGGGGGAGAGTTGTAAAAAGATGGCCACTGGGTAAGGGTGACGGTGAAACGACCTTCTATCTGCCAAAAAGAAATGGAAGAACTATAAGCGAAGAGAGAGGAAGTAAGGGCCTGAACCGATAGGATTCGAAAAGAGATAAAAAAATCAAGATTGACTGGAAAGAAAGACGCAATCTTATTCTTGAAATCGCGCTTTGATGAAACTGTTTATATAAAGAAGAAGGCTTGATTCTTCAGGAAGGAGACCTCTTCGGAGCCACGTCAGACTGTAAAGTTCGAAAAACTGAACTGCAGCAGTGAGGAAAGAATAAAGGATAATAGAGAAGTTTAAACGCTAAAGCAAGAAAAGGCCCAGGACAACTTGACACGGTATGGGGCGCAAAGTTGGGGCGACAGCTATGGAAATGAGGAAAACCAAGTCCTGGTTCTAAGGGGGGATGGGGGGGCCGGATCAACGACCTATACGGATAGAAGGCGCTTCCCCATCTGTGGGGATTGGACAATGAAAAAAGTACCTATACGGAAGGTGAAGTGTAGGAGGTAGCCAATCTTACTTCGGAGCTAGAAGAACTTTCTGTTGGAATCATTCGTCAAGGGGCAACGTCGCAAAAAGAAAAGAAACGACTCAAGCTAGGCGGGTCGTTACCGAACGGGGACGGAACAGAAGGAACATCCTGGCCCCTCACTAAAGGAACGAACAGTCGGAGGTGGCATTAAGTGAAACCGATAAAACAACAAGGGAAACCCTTTCCAAAAAAAGGGAAGATCGCGGAAGAGATCCCTAAAGAGGTCGCTTCCCGCGCAAAAAAGGGGCCAGAGGATTCCAGGGGGCGAGATAAATCAAAGGTAGCAGAAAAAAAAAGTAAAAATGAATTGCCCACGATGAAGCAAAAAAGCGGAACCATCAGTCCAACAAAAAAAAACAGCAAGAAAGACCCTTGATCGCAAGCAAAAGACACATGAGGGGGCGAGGAAAGTGGTATGGGGGGCGGAGATGGTAGCCTGTGCCATGAGCTAATGACCGGGCATGCAACGTTGGGTATGCGGGATCTTAAAAAGAAGGCCTCAGCATCAAAAAATCGAGGAGTGGAAGCAAAACGACAAGCCAGGGCGGTGAAAGGGTTCCGGTGACTCTAGAGGAGGATCCTCTGGGCCAAAAAGAGGGGGCGACGAGTTGAAGAAAGGAGAGTGTTTGAAAGAAACACAGGGCCGACTAAGAACCGGAGCCGTGCCGGGGTTCGCACGAAATCGGGGGCGACGGTGCTCTACGAAGATTCCTCAGGCGACCCCAGCGGTCTCGGAAAGAGCAGCATGTGAGGGGGGGGAACGTGTCCGGGCCGTGGCTAGGCAAAACTGCTGTGATGTGCGCCGCCGAGAAAAACGGGGGGAGCTAATAAAAGGAAAAAAACAACGGGGATAGTGGAGAAGGGGAGATGAGAAGAGGGGGTGTTGAGCGGAGCAGAAGAACAAGCAACGTAAAGAAAAGGCACGAACTGCTACACTAACAGGGGGGGAGCGGGGAAAGATTGCGGACACTTGTGGGGCAAACGGAAGTCCAGAGTGATGATCTCGAAGAAACAAACCGTCGAGGGGCCTGCAATTAGCCGAGGGAAAAAAAGTCTGCACAGCGGAGGGAACCGTGAGCCTGGGATGCCACTCAGTCCGTGGCTGCACTCGGGGGCAAACTAAAAGAAAGGAGTGTGAAAGCGACGCGGCGTATGAGACATAAAAAGCTTAGGGAAAAGGAACTGAAAACGCATTCAAGTGCGAGACAACTCCAGGGGCAGCCGATGTGCCGAGTTAATTGGTCAATAAACCTAGGCATTCACGCTTCGGACAAATAAAGGAAGAAGTCAGGTCGCAAAAAGGATATAAATGCCTCAAGCACGTACTCCTCCGTGAAGAGGGAGGGGGACTGGATTCACAGGTCTAGTTCTGACGCTCGGGGGGCTGTTTGGGCATTTAAAACTTTACATATTCAGCGGGGGAACACAACTCGTATGCGAACTGGTAAAGTTATTACTAGTACGGACGTAACTGCTCCACATGAGACCAAAAAAAAAAAAAAGGGTGTAGGAAACCTCAAATTTGCAATCTAAGCAGAGGGAAAGTCGGTGGGGGGAGTCTCGTCGATCAAGTTTTTTTTAGTTGGGGACCCTGTACTTTGGTTGACAGTCTATGGTGGGAACACTTAAGGGGGGGGAGAACAAATCATCGCGACTGTGTTTGCCTTAAACTGGCGGAGACTTAATTTCTTATGACGTCTCTGTCGAAAGGAAAAGTTGATTTAGAACACCGAACGTGTAGTCGCGTCCTTCTCACGCCACCCAGTCTATCTTCTGATAACGCTCTTCTTACTTTCTCTCAAGACTGTCGCTCATGGGTTGCATTCAAACCCTGAGAAGAGCAGCGGTCTCGGCAGAATTTAAACACCCTGGGGCAGAGAGGAGGAATCCTCTGATTAGGCGGTTTGCCATCACTCAAATACGTAGAAAACAGATGGTTGGACAAAAGATAAGTCCAGGACCAATGCGTCGCACAACCGTGGAGATACCAACAGATTGACTTTAAATGGTGCTGATCTTCTGGCCGCCAGGCGTGGATCCGAGGCATAGAAGAAAGGGGTTCGGCTCAACCGACACAGGGGGGAGAAGCAAGTTTTCCCAATAATATCTTTAATTTTGTTGCGCAATTCTCATTCGACTGGGGATCAAGGGCCCTTCTTGAGAGTCAAAAAGGGGGGGCCATTAAAATAAGAAGCGGAGCTCAGTGGATATGAAGGCTTTCGATGAGGAGTGTGATCTTGAGAAAATATATCGCTGGAAGGATGACGAGATTAGTTATCCTAGAGGGACGTATAAGTTTCGGCTTTGGTTGGGTGAAGGAGAGACGCGCAGGAAACTAAAAAGTATAAAAACTTGGGACATTCGAAAAAAAAGGAAACGTTTTCAGTGCCGGGAAGCGGATGCCCAGTGGAGGGCGGCAAATTTACAAAGGAAAGGGCGCGGTTAATAATGGAGGGGGGAAGAGTAAACCCCAGGTTTGGGGGGAGTTAATTTACGAGGGAGACCTTGCAATCTCAAAAGAAGGGGAAAGAGAGTTTGGCTTGGGCGTACAATCAAAACGGTTAAGAAGTGCTCCTTCAGAGTAGAGGTTGAGGTTTTACACAATATTGCCGGAGATTCGAAGGGGGCGAAGGAAAGGGGGGGCAGATGGAAAGAGGGGGGACCCAGGGGCGGACTTGCTGGAAATGTTTGAAAGGAATCACGGAGAAGGGGAATGGAGAACGGCAAAAAAGACAAACGAAAACAAAAAAGAAAATACATAGTTTGGTGATCGTTAAGAGAGAAGGAGAAAAACGCAAGAAGAAGCGACGGGAGGGGGCAATTGTGTGGAGGGGTATTCCCTAGGAGAGGAGGGGAAGGGCAGGAGCCTTCATATGGTGGGGACACCGAGCGTTGTGTACTTGGGCGAGGAGCAGATGGGGGAAGGGGGGCATCCGTGGTGGTTTCCGACGAAAAAAGTGGTGCCTCTTCCTTCTGCGGTTTTTGAGGGCGACCATCATAAGAGGGGGAGGGCAGTCCAGAGGAGGTGTTGACGACGAAGGGAACGAACGGAGGGAACTACATCTGTTTCAGGAAGGAAGTAACTCTTTGAACGGAGGGGGTCTGGGTGGAGGGGTTCTTTTAAGAGAGAGTAAAGGAGAGTTGGCTGCTCCTAGATCGGTAGAGGTTTATGCTGAATGGCAGAATATGACTCTGATGACTTCCGAAGCGACGCAAAGGCTCAAAAGGTACCTTAAAAAAAAGCGTTCAATTCGACGCTTACGGCGAAAGGTTAGTTGAGGCCTGGGGTCGGGACAGGAGGGGAGCTAGGTTGGAGAAGAATGTAACTGAAAGAGGTTGCTCTGTGTGGATATTCGGGGAGCGGTTTCGCTGAGGGAAAAGAGGAGTTGGAGGGTTTTGGTAAAAAGAGTCACCAAAAAGAAATATAACGTAGAAGAACCGATAAGTTTAAGGCAGCTTAAAAAAAGGGGGTTAAATTTCCTTCAGAAGGGGGTAAAACTATCCTAACTAGCGCATGTTAAGAAGGGAAAAAACAAGGAAAGGGTAGAGTGATCCTACGATTGATGGTGACTTGGACTAAGGTAATTCAGAGGGGGTGGGAGGCCCTTAGGGGACTTGATTTCTAGAAAGTCTGTAGAAGGGCGTTTCTGAACTTATGGATATATGCGGGTGTGAGTGTTGACCATGGTTCCGGAAGGGGCCGGGCGCGGGAAGAGGGAGAGTTTGCAGGGAGTAAGGGTCAGGTGCATTCCCGTCCACTACTGCGCGGAAGGGGGGTTGGTACATTACTAAGGGGGGCAATTGCAGAAAATGCATACCGAGGAGTGGTTGTGGACGCAGATCATCACGCAAAAAGGGTGAAACGGGAACAGACGATTTGAAAAGGCTCCGCGTGAGAAGCAGAAGCACGGCTTCACGGTATCCGGGGTCATAGGGGGGGCAAAAAATTCGGGGGGGGTAATTGCGGAAGGGGGGGGAGAGAGAGCACACCTCTGGGAGGAGTGGATGACTCAATCGTTTCTCGTTAGTAAGAATATCAGGAGGGGGGGTTGGCTCAGAGGGAAGATGGAGTAGTAGAAGCAATCGAGGAAAAAAATTTGGAGACACGATTGGGCGGGGATAGTTTGGTTACGGTGTAAATTACAAATACAGGGCTTCTAGAACCGCCGCCTCAGGAATAGATCGGGAAAGACCTAAACGGCCGGATTGAGGGACGCAAATTTCCGGTGGGGGCGAATTGGGCGGGCAAAGCGGGCTGTAACTTGAAGGAAAGGCATCGGAGCTAGTTCATAGGATTGGAGGAGGCGGACAAGTGGGGAGAGATTTGCGGTGTGGGTCGTCAAGGGGGGGGGGGGGGGAGAAAGGAGCTTTGGATCATTCAGGAAGGACGGGAATCCTACTGCGGGGGGTGAAGAATTTTATGAGAAGTGTGAAGAGCATATGATCCGTTGTACTGTCCTTCGGAAAACCGAAGGCCGGGGGGTAAGGATGCCAGAGGAAGGAGGTTTGACGCCGACATTCTTGGGGGATGAAAAGGAGTGGGCTAAAAGCTTTCCTGTGGGGAGAGGAATTTGGGAGTGGCCATCAAAGCCGGGGTTGACCAATGAATAGAAAGAGCACAGCCTGGACGCGTCGCTCTTGGCTAAAGAACCTCTGAGGGGGCAGTGCGCAAGAATGTGAGCGATCCAAACCGGTCTTGGAAGGAAAGTCTTGGTGTTCACTTGATTAAGGCTTAGGTATGCAAACAGCAGTCAACACTCAAAGGATTGTTGAGAAAAGGTGAGATATCGAGTGCAAATCCAGATGCGCGGAGGGATGCAAAACCGTACGTAACTAGGAGGCGAGATGAAAAAATGGCGGGAAGGTCAAATCAAGTCACGGGGGCGTAAGAGAGTCCACAACCCTTGATACTCTTGTTACTGAATGAATGCGGATTTGGTCCTTGAAAACGGTAATCATGCGGCTCCTAGAAAAAAAATAATCAGTCAGAGGAATCCAGAGATCGAAGAAGAAAACACAACAACGGAGGGAAAGAGAGAGATCAAGGTACCTGATTACCCCCCCAAAGACAACCCCCAACCCAACCACCACAACCCAACCAAACCCCACAAAAAACCCAAACCAAAAAAAAAAAAAAGAAAAAAAGAGAAACAAAACCAAAACAAAAAAAAAAACAAAAACAACCCCAGAAAAAACCCCCCCTCTAAGAGTGGAAACTTCGGGTGGGTGTAGGTTCTGGAAGGGAAAAGAAAGTTATGAACAAGGATCGCTCAAGTTTGGTTATTTTAAATCGAAAAAAAAAGGGAAGGTATTAGACTACATCCTAATTAGAAAAATGGACGTGGGAAAGGGTGAAAACGACCATATGGGGGGATTGTTGACATCTAGAAGCACAGCGGCTCAACAAAATCAATGGGGGGGGTGTCTTGGGGGGGGTGAAATAAATAAAATTTGAGTAAACAAAGTAATTAGGAGACCAGGAGGCTATCAAAACCTTCTGAGCAAAGGAGACTAATCAAGGGGATCATATTCCTGAAAACAAAGCCTCAAAAAAAGAAACGTCAAATATTTGAGGAGAAGGAAGGGAACCACGGGGCAGCTGTCTCAAACGCCTGCAAATCCTAAACTGGGCCAAAAGAACGTTCAGACCGAGAATAGTTGAAGGAAGGGGGGAGGGGGGAATGGAGGGAGAGGGGATAGTAGGGGGGGAGGAGGGGTGCGGAATACTACTGGACGTGGGAAATGATCTCGAATGAAATACTTAAGAAAACTGACAACCCTCCAGGGAAATGCATTTCATAAGCTTTCTGGGAGAACAAATAAGAATTGCCGAATGAGAAAGAAAACAAAAATATAACAAGTAAACTACTAAAAGCTGAAAGGAGGGCGCACGTGCAACTAAGTTAGTACAGCAAGAAGAAGGACAATCTTCCAAGTCAAGAAATGGAAATCGATCACAGCTGATAGAGGGAGGAATTATTGACCGAGGGAGGAAAAGGACGGGTTCGCGAGGGCTATGAGAACGGGGGAAATTAACCTAAAAACAAATAGAACCTCATACAATTTCAGGAGAAGTGGGTGTCCGTTGCAGTAGGGGACATCAAAAGTTAGAGCAAAAAACGAAGAGGATCTTGGTCCGTCGCCGACTCATACGAAGAGCTGGTGTCATCAAGAAGCGGCTGTGTAATCAAAATAAGGATCCAAAAAGCATGTAGAAAACCGCTCCTAACCTGCAGGTATAGGATCCGGCGAAAAGATTAGGCATTGGAGGCGGGCAAAGGGAACAGGGGGGGAAAAAAGAAGGATATGGCGCAAAAACGCCGCAACTATGACATGGGCTGACAAAAAAAAGGGGGCCAATCTGGACCACAAAACCTGACGAAAAAAAAAGCAGGGAAGTGCATATGAAGACAAAAAAAACATAAAGAGCGAACTAAATCGCCCACACCCCCCACCCCCACCCCCACCCCCCACCCAAAGAATGGGAGCTTGGTCCAAAGGGGGAAACACTGAACGATACACGCGGGCAGGGTCAACTAAAAACGATACGGAGGGCTGAAGAAAAAAAAGCCCAAGGGTACCGCCCTCCCAGCTGCGGCTCATAAAGGCAACCCAATCGAGTTTGTGAAAAAAAAAAAATGGGAGGGGTTGAGTGAAGGGGGGAGGGGATTGCACTAGCAGAGTGATTAAGAATGCCAGGACACAGAAGGGGGGGTTCTCAAGTGAACCAAGGGGAAACGGGGGGGAACATCGTTAGTCTTAATGGGGATACGCACACCGCTCTAGACAAGGACCAAGGGGAATCGGAAAAAAAGAGACGCACTACGAGCAGGTCACAGATAAGCTGGGGCAAGGGGACAGGGATCTTGCAGGGGGGGCGAACTTGCAGAAGAAGCAGGACTGTGAGCAAAAGGGGAACTAGGGGGAACGCTTTTTGGCTTGTTAGGGAAGGTTAGGTCCACCGGAAGAGGGAGAGCGGTTCCTACAAAACCGCTCCACAAGGGCTGGAGAAGAAACCAAGATCTATTAAAACGCTCGAAGCAGAAAGAAGATAAGGTCACCTACAAAAAGCCCTTACAGGGAAACCAATAAATTCACTTTTAGGGGGTATCTTCCTGTAACCTATGGACGCCAAAACAGAGGCCGGGCCTTCAAATTTAAGAAAGAAAACAAGAAAGGGCGGAAATAAAACCAAAAAAAAACCAGTACGGAGACTATGACAGCTGGGGGCTACATCCGAACGCATAAATGGGGAAAGGAGAAACAGTTGTCTTAAAACTAACCAAAAAATGGACATCTGGTAAACGAAAGGGGAACAAAGCAAAAGGAGTCCTCTGGCACCATAGGGCGTCCGCACACACAGAAAAGAAAGCTTCACGTAGCCGCAAGGGGCACTCAAAACATTATTCTGCAGGTTGAAAGACTAAAAAATACAACTATGTGATTAATTTTGGGTCTGGAGGCGTGTGGGTGGCACGTAGCCGGCCCGGATGAGTTTGACGACTAAGTGAACGACGTTCAAAAGCTCGGGCTAAGGGAAAACTGGGACGCACCACCACATGCGCAAAAAGTGGGGAGGCGAGCCGTAAATTCACTATACCACTAAAGACAGAGAAAACTTGCAGGTAATATAACAGGGGGGGGTTGGGGATGGGGGTACGCCAATCAAAGAGAATATGCGAGAGGCAAAGGGTTTTGATTGAAAAAAGCAAGAAGCTAACAATGCAATACGCCACACCTTTTGCTATTAAAGGAACCGAAAAGTAAAGGAAAAGCCTGGCATTTACGGGGAACTGCCAGCAATCGGAAAAGAAGGGCAGCCCGGCAAGGGGCGATTCAGGTAAGAATCGGGGCAAGGGATGTTGCTTTGGGGAGAAGAGCTCGCTGAAAACCCAAAAAGAAACTTGGGGGGGGTAGAGATCGAGCGATGCATACTTACTCTAAACAGGAAAGAAGGGACCGAGTATGTGGATAAAATCTCAACTCCGGAGGACCCTCCGTCATCCAGCGTAGGAGGCGCCCAAAAGGGTGATTGGGGGACAACTTGATTAGGAAAAGGAACGTGTCTTCAAGCCACCGACTGCATTGATCAAAATTTGAAATATCACGGGGGGGAAAACGAAGCCCCAAGGGGCGTTAAAAAGCACAGGGTCGATCTCGCATTGGGATAAAAACCAAAGAAAAACAACAAGGAAGAAAAGCGCCCAGTAAAGGGGAATCTGGTTTAGAGGGGGAAAAAAGGGGGGCACATTTTTCGCCGAATGCGAGTTCGTTTTCAAAAAAAAACCTGTTCGGGGAAGTGGAGGGAAAAGTGCGACGAACCTGCATCTCGCCGCTCGAAAAAAAAACCAGGTTGGGGAATGGAGGGGCAGTATGCCGCGACCGGGGGGGGAGGGGTTTTTCAGCACCCCTGAGAAAGCAGAGCCGCGCGAGGGATCAAGTGATCGGCGGTGGGATCACCGAGAGATATGAAAAAATCAATGGTGGGGCAAAAAAATTCCCGCGACTCACGCGTCGTGGGATTACCGAAAGGAAACAGCGGGATGTCCTTATCCTCAGACAGAATCATACTCATAGATATGTGAGGGGAGCACCGATACACAAAACAAGTAAACAGGGGCCAAACACAACTTCAATACGGAGAAGATAACCCATATAACGACGATCTTTAAAGGCACAGGGGGGGCGGTTACATCAGGAGTGAGGTCAGGGAAAATAAACGAAAGGGGTACAAAAGAAAGATCCAAGGGAAGAAAGGTGGGTCCCCGAGGACGCCAATCTGGGGCCAGATAAAACCGACCTCGGAAAATACTGAACGAACTCGAAAAAACTTCACCCTCAGGCAGTCGGCAGTTTTAATGTGAGGCAGAGTATTTATCTGTAGAGGGCGGGACTGAACAGCTTGTGTAAAAAAAAGGAGGCGTGTGCGAAAAAAGGAGTAAAATCTGCCTCATTCGCCATCGGGAGGGGGAAGGAGGGTGACCACCTTATTTTACAGGGAGTTGATCTATACAAAAAGCCGCCGCGCCAAAAGTAAAAAAAGACGGTGCCAAAAAAGAAGGGTGGGTGGTCAGAACTCAACAAAGGACCTGCGGAGTCCTTCAGAAGCTCATGGAAGAAAAATGTTCGCTTCCCTCGCGAGAAACTGGAATGAGAACAACGGTAGGACAACTTCCACGCTTTCCTCACATGGCGGGTTCAATAAAAAACGGGGGCAGGAAGAAACCGGGAGTGGCGACGAAAAAAAAACAGCCACTCTCATCTCTCAACAAACAAAGTATTATAAAAGGGGAGAGAGAGGAGAGCGGCTTTTATCTTCCGAAAGCACGCCACGGCAATCGTCCAAAGGCAAACGGCGAAACCGAAGAAAGGGGAAGTGCAAAGGGACGTGGTGCTAAAGAGCTGGTAACATCTTCGATGCGATCAGCTCCCCCATAGGAGGGAGGGGCTGATTTACGCACCCAGGAGTGACCGAAAAAACTAACGTGAAAAGCATGGAAACAAACAGTCAGAAAAGGAGAAACTGGGACAGCTTGTAGCCGCGGGCTATTTGGGGAAAATCGAGATGAACTCACGCACTTCAAGGTGGGAAAAAAGACGCCGATACTGCCTGATTCACTAAAAGAGACAAGCAATGACCAGGAGAAACGAAGCCGAGGGATAGGAAAAAAAGGGCAGATAAATGGGCCACGACATACACGTAATAGAGACGCCTATGGGAGGGGGACGGGATCACTTTTCTCAGTTAGGTGCTCGTTCGTGGGGGGGGTGGATGGACCCGCTAAGAGGCAGAAAACGGGGAAGGAGAACTGGTCATTGGCTTATACTCTACTAACGTTACCGCTCGAAAATCACCTATCAACCGGAGGGGGCGCGAAGCGATCATAGGAGGGAAAGGCGAAAAAAAAAAAAAAAAAATGACTTTGTGGGGGTTGGTCCGGCTTTTTAAGGACGGACCTAGGCACTGGCGTTCTACGGGGAAAAGCAGGGCGAAGAGAGGGAGAAGGCAAATTGAGGGACGGAAAAAGCGTTCAGCGGGCAAGGGGGACATTTTGGGGTCAAGGGAACAATTAGAGAATGATCAAATCAAGAAAGGGGGACCTTCGCTCCAAAACTAAAAGGACGAGGAGGGACGGGGGGAAAAACAGCCGCTCGAGGTCGCGGAGGTAATGACATGACCAAGGGGGGGACCACCTAGCGGGAGGGGATCCGGGTCTGCTTAGAAAGGGGGACGCCATCCAAAGGAACAAAGAATGAAAAATTAAAAACCAAAAAAAAAAACAAAGATCCAACCGGGCCATATCATGGACCCACCGGTATCAAGACTAATTTCGCTTTACCTGGCGAGCGTTGGGGTCGCTCCGAGGGGGGGAGGGGGGTCAACGGAGATGAGAGGCGGTCATCAAATTGGAATGCGGTCAAAGAGACTTCCCTTTAGCAACAGAATAAAAAGAATGAGTGGGCCGGCTCCGGTGAAGGGTCACCTGTTGGGGGGCCAAGACAACACCACGCTAAGGGGAGGAGAGGGGTTATAGCTTTTAACTATGGGGGTGAGTTTGGCTGAAGGAGATCTCCTCCGGACGTCTTCGAGGTACTGAGAGGGAGAGAAGTTCTTTGTGTTCCAAGACTCAAAGACTTCTCAAAAAAAAGGAAGGGAAACCAGAAACGGTAAAGGGGTGGGACAGAACTTGAGGGCTGCCGATTTATTCCTTTAGTCAAAAAAGCAATGCTGCATTTTCATATTGTTCAGGGGGGGGGTCCATAGTAAATAAAAAGGTGAAGGGCTTGTAGCTTCTTGTGCAATCAAAAACCTTAAAATGGCATCGCGAGTTCCGTTGACATTGGCGTAACAAAATAAACCCTTTAGGAAGAAGAATTCTCTCTATTTTGGGGGGATTGTGGTAATAGGCAAGGTCCGGCTCAAGCAAGGGGAGGGCTAAAAAAAAGGGCGATGTCGCAAAAACAAAACCCCGTTGCCCCTGATTGAGAACGGGGGGGGGGGCGGGAAATGGGGTCTTAACTGGTCAAGGGGGAACACGTACATGGGCAGAGGCCAAAAAACGAAACAAGAACAGCCAACAGAAATATGTATCTTTAGGGATCCATCTACAAAGAAGAGACTCGGTAGTGAAAGGGGTGCTGGTTTCTTCTAAGCATTCTGAGCATGGTGTGCTCATGCCAATATTGCAACAACGGCCGACACTCGGGGGGGGGGGGGGCCCGAAAGCGTCCAATGACAACAATGAAAAGTGGTTAAGACGGGAAAAGGGAAAGACGTCAGAGGAGGTGAGGCCAGTTCGAAACCGACATAGGTCGTTTCCCAAAAGGGGGTGAGCTGGACGGCCTCAATCTTCTGGGCGCTAAAATTTCGTAGTTTCCTTGAACGGGATGGGTCGGCGGGGGGGGAGGTGCTATCAGGAAGGAGAGGCGTGTCTTCCCGACAGCAGCTTCCTGATCTCTTCTGAGGGGATATATTGTCCGAAAGAAACGGCTACGCGCTTGAATGGGGAAGAAAAAATACCTAAAAAGCGTTCAAACTACTAGTCTGAAGGGGAGCATTGTATAAGTTTGCTTGGCCTTGGGCTTCAATTTTGACACGAAAGGGGTTGGCCTTCCCGGTACGGGACATCAGCTGAGGGAGGGGGTCCCCTCGGGCCGTGGAAGGGGTAAATATAGAGCGGCGTGGAGGGGTGTTTT
>Ga0179591_1280868_pt1 | contig 12648 bp, 22 predicted proteins | sample CZOMad2_1_08_16f_FD_182891 | JGI IMG/M metagenome (GOLD analysis project Ga0179591, IMG submission 182891) | Vadose zone soil fungal communities from Angelo Coast Range Reserve, California, USA - CZOMad2_1_08_16fungal (PacBio error correction) | ecosystem: Environmental > Terrestrial > Soil >...
TTCTCTTTACAGAAGGATGCAGATGGAGGAGAAGGGAAATGATATGGAAAGAAGAAAGAGACAAGCGGGGAAAAGGCATGCCCGAGGCCGATCTGGAAGGAAAAAGAGAAAAGAGGGGAAGGAGGAGCCTGGCCTAATGCTTCTTCCAAGGGAGAAAAAAAGGGGAAAGAAGAAAGGTGGCTCTGCTCAGAGAAAAAAAGAGAAACCGGAAGGCGAAATCAATTCTCTGGTTTAGCAGCACCATACTAAAAAAAAAAGAAGAGAGGGGAAAAAGAAAGAGTAATAACTATCTCAACGGTGTTGCGAGGGAGGAGGAAGAAGGAGAAGAAAAAAAAAGAACTTGAAGCGGGGGGGAAGGAGGAAGAGAGGTGCTTTGGCCGTATTACAACTTTAAAAACATTTGAAAGGGGGAGAGCGCAAGGAGGCTCGCCTTTATAATCCTTCCGGCGGGAAAAGGGGGGAAAAAGAACGGGAATAACTCTCAAAAAAAGAAGGGAAATTCAGCGTACTGAGAGAGTCATTCATTCCAGCCTAAGCGACAATTGAGAAAGGGGGAGGGATAGGTGACGATCACTATATCTCCAACGTCGCTGCAAGGAAGGAAAAAGGGGAAAAAAAAAAGAGTGAACTTTTTAAGGAGAGGGAAAGGGGAAAGGAAGGACCGATGCCTGAACGGCAGCTACTACTATCTGGTCACCGATGGTCGGGGGGAAAAACGATCTTCTCCTGCGGCATCATTCATGCAGAGGAAAAAAAAAGGAGGGGACCCTGCTATTGCCGAAGGAAGAAAGAGAAGAGTAAAAAAAACAACGAGGGTCGCAAAGAGGAGATAGCCTGAGCAGGGAAAAAAGGGAAAAGGGGGAAGAGAAAACAGCGCCCGAAGCGTCTCGAAAGAAAGGGGGAAAAGGAAGAAAAGAGAACAGCCATACCAATCCGGTGAAAAAGGAAAAGGCGAGAGAGGACTTTACTAAAAGTCTTTCACTCAGCAGAGGGGAGAAGAGAAAAGACGTTTGGAGAAGGAGGGCAAAAGATCCATTTCACCATCCGTTAGAGAAATTGGAAAAGGAAGGAGAGAGAATACCAAGAAAAGGGGAGGGATTTGTCGGCAGCAAGGAGATAGGTACGCAGCCACTGCCTGCCCTCTAAAAAAAGAGGACAGGGAGAAGAGGAACATTGCAGCTTTCCACTAACGTTACCGTGGGGGGGGAGAGAAGGAAGGGGGTAACTGTTCCCCGAGAAGGGGAAATGAGCCGACGAGTGATCTATTCAAACGGCACTATCTCCAAAAGAAGAAGAGTAGACGCCTTGATTATTTCGATCATGCTGGAAAAAGGGAGAGAAAAGGTCAGAAAAAGGAAGGGAGGGATGGTGCTGCTTCACCAGCGCCTTGTAATTTCAAGGAAAAAAAAGAAAGGAAAGAGAAGTGCGCTCGTCGTTTGAACACCGGGAGGAAAAAAAGGAAACCCGTCAGAGAAAAAGGGAAGGGATCAGCTGAAAATGAGAACTATCTTATTCGCCTTTCCAGATCGGAAAAAGGGGGGGGGATGGGGAGGGGTTCTTCCATCTCCATGTCGTGAAAAGGAAAGAGAAAAAGTAACTCGAAAAAGGAGGGAAAGTCATGCCTGTAAGAAATTGTAAGCTGGTTGTATAGAAGGGGGAAAAAAGAATTGTCTTTTGTTCCTTCCCCTTTTTGAGGAGAGAAAAGAGAAAAAGCGAAATTGCGGAGGGAAGAGACTGCGCCTGCTGCTTCGCGCTTCAGCTTGTTTGGGGGGGAAGGGGAGAAAAATGGGGAGATAATCTATCGTCATTTCTTAAACAAAAGGAAAGGGAGGAACAAAACTTCCCAGGAGGAGGGGACAGTGACTGAGCCCGGTCCATTTTACTTATGCCGCGCATGAGCACCAGGGAAAAGGAATGAAAAACCCTAAAGCCTCTACATCAAGAAAAAAAAAAAAACAACGTGCTGCGAAAGAAAAAAGGGGAAGGTTATATCGTTTCCTCCGTCGTTCCAGTGGGAAGGGAGGGAAAGAGGGAAACTAATCGTCGTAACTCGCGGGGGGGGAAAGAAAATCAGGAGGGGAAGGAGCCGGGGGAAACAGTCTGAGTTCCAGAAGAGAAGAATATTCCGAAGAAGAAAAAAACGCCCGCCTTTAGGCTTTTCTCAGAGGGGAGAGGAGCCACCGGCACGATCCGAAAAAAAAAAAATAAGTCGAGAAAGGGAAAGAGGAAGCCGTGGAAGGTGAGCCTCTGGCCGCGTTCAGGGGGAGGGATAAAAGGAGGCCTGGCGACTTTGTGGTCCCGCCAAAAAAAAAGAAAAAAAATCTCGCGGGGGGGAAGGAAGAGACAACCGAGCGTCGACCACCCCCTAGCCTTCGGTCTTTGCGCGGGAAAAAAGGGGAGGAGGAGAAAAAAAGGGGGTTCTCCGACAAGGGAAAGAAAAAGGGGAACTGGGGCCTTCCGAGGAAAAAAAAGAGACGAAAATGAGTACTGCTTCTTCTGAAGGCTTTCATCTGTTCAAGAGAAGGCACTAACCACTTCTGCATCTCGATGGTAAAAGGAGGAAGGAAGGGGTGGAAATCTAGAGAAAAAAAAAGGGAGGAGGAGGAAAAAAGAGCGATTTCTTTTCCGCCGAATGCGATACAAAAGAGAGGAGGGACGCCGTGTTTCGTGCCGGATATTCGTCCGGTAAAAAAAAAAAACAAAAAAAAAACCACCAAAAAAAACCCCCCCCCCCCAAAAAAGAGAAAGATGAAGGCATTCGCTCCTCCGCAAGACTCATTTGCGGAAAAGAAGGGAGGGGATTTAAGGAAGGAAGGGAGGAAATTTTCTTCTACATTTCGACGAAGAAAAAGAAGGAGAGGGTGTGTTTCGTACGCTCTGTTCCGATCCGCATCAAAGGAAAGGTAAGGGGATCTCCGGGGAGGAGGCGAACACCGTCTGCAGGCCTCGTGAGAAAGAAACGGAAGAAGGGCTTCCATATCTCAAAAGAAAGAGGAGGGAAAGGGGGAGAAACCGCATCAAAAAGGGGAGGGACAGGATCGTGCCGGTTTCTCGCTAGTCCGAGGTAGGGAGGGAGGAGGAAAAGGTCTTATCCTCCCCTTGAGCGAACGAAAAAGGGGGGAGGGGTAAACTGTGAAAAAAAGGAGACTGCGCATGAAATCGCCAGGGGGGAAAGAGGGGAAGGGAAGATAGAGAGTATTAATCATTCTTTTACTTTCAAGAAGAGGGGAAAAGAAGACATTCGTGAGAGGGGGAAGGGGAAAGGAAGGTGGCCGGAATGGCCTCATTGCATATGTGATTCGTCCGTGATGGAGGAAAAGGGAGAAGGGAAAAAGGGTTTGTGATAATGTCGAAGAGGGAGAAAAAGGAAAAATCAAGGTCCGCATCAGAAGGGAAGGGGGGGGAGATGGCAAGAATTTGAAGCTTTTCCATTGCGTTGTCAGAGGAAGAGGAAAAAAGGAGGAGAATCCATTCTGCATCAAGCCCAACAATCTAGCGCGAGGAGAAAAAAAAAGGGAGGCCACTGAAAAGGGAAAGGAATCAGCGCGCCCAATTGCCGGACCAACGACAATGGTAAGGGAAAGACACTTCCTCTAATACAACATTCTTACATTGGGAGGAAAAGAAAAAGACGGAACCTGCAAGAAAGAAAGAACGGGGAAGATGGGAGCAATACCTCAAGCTCCAATCTGTGCAAAGGAAGAAAAAGGAGACGGAGAAATGGTCAGCGAGCTTAACGGTCTTTTCTGCTGGAGAAAAAAAGAAAAACCTGGGGTTAAAAGAAAAAGGAGGATGCAGGTGATTTTTCTCGGCTCCTAGGAAGGAGAGAGGGGGGGAGGGGAGCACCATCCGTCGACTCCAATGTCTTTACTCTATAAAGAGGGAAAAAAGAGGGAAGAGAGTAAACGGGTGTTTAGAGGAAGAAAGGACGGTTAACTCGAATCACCTCTTCTGCTCTGCCGATCACGGGAAGAAAAAAGGGGGGATGGGGAACTTATTTATGGGGAGAAAAAGAAAAAAAAAAAAAAGCTCTCGAAAGAAAGGGCCGCGTATATGCCGTCTTTCTTTTCATAATCGTAATGCTGGGGAGGGAGGGGAGGGGGGGGGGGGGATGAGAGGGTATGTATCTATTTCAAGTCTTTTCAGAAGGAAGGAGAAGGGGGAAAAAAAGGAGGGGCAAAGAGTCGGTGCAGGGGAGAAAAGAGGGAAAAGCGCATGCCCGGCAAACTTCTCAACACTGTTTCGATCAGAGAGGAAAAAGAAAGAAAAAAAAAAAAAAGGAAAAAAAAAAAAAAAAAAAAAAAAAAAAAAAAAAAAGAAAAAGAAAAAAAAAACCCCACAAAAAAAAAAGAAAAAACCTCTCCCCCCCCAAATGAAAAAAAAAAAAGGGGGGTCCTAACAGGTAGCTCAAGTCCGATCGAGCCGGCCTCTTCCTTCAACTTCCTCTACTACTAGGGAAGGAAAGGGAAAGAGAGTCTCCTTCTTCATCAATTCTTCATCAGTTCGAAAGAAGGGGAAAGAAAAAAAGGGGAATCCGAGGCCGGCAGAAAGCGGAGAGAAAAAACACGGAGGGTAGGAAAAAGAGAGGATATCCTTATCTTCCTGCTTCAATCTCACAGTTCTGGAAAGGGAAAAAAAGAAGAAAGAGGAGGGTGCCTGCATTATCATATCTTTGTCCTGAAAAGGAAAAGAAAGTTCGAGCTGCAGGGGAAGGAAAGCGCCGGCTAGCTCGGACTTTATCTAAAATTCGTGCACTCCCTCAAAGAAAAGGGGGGGGGGGGAGATGTTTTCCGGCCCATTCGCGGGAAAAGGAAAAAGGGGCCAAGGTTTAGAGGAAAGAAAAGGGAGTTCGGCTGGCAATGCCTGCCCATCTATCATACCAAGTCGAATTCACCGCGGCAGGAAGGAAGGAGGAGATACTTACCAGAGAAACAGAGATACTCGGACGGATTCTCAAGGCGAGAAGCAGGAGAGAGAGGGAAAGGTTGGGAAGGAAGAAGTGCCAAAGTCCTTCGTTCTCACTGTCAAGAGAAAAAAAGGGGAAGAAAAGGATCGGAACGGAAAAGGAGGAAACGGAAGCAAAACCGTGTTAAGATATTATCCGCCTTGATATTTTCGATCAGGAGGGGAGGAAGGAGAAGAAGGGGAGTCGGATTGTGCTCGGGAAAAAAGAGGGGGACGGGTTTCCGAGGGAAGGAGAGAAAGGGGGACCACATCAACCTGCCCGCCTTGCGCTCGGCAGGGGGGAAAGAAGGGGGAATAAGAATTCTTTCCCTTCCGAAGGAAAAGAGGGAAAATCAACATGGGGGGGAGGAAAAGGAGGAGGCTCCTTCGCATATCGTCCTAAAGAAAAAGAGGGGAGATTCTTTTATTTCTCCCGAGGAAGAAAAAGGCTTGAGAAGGATATCTGTAACGCTCAAAACCTCGTCTGCATTCAAGGAAAAGGGGGGGGGAGGGGACGAGTACTTATTTGAGAAGGAAGGAAGGGGGAGCCTAACCTTGGGAGGAAGAAGGCGGCCACTTGGTCTTGCAGTCCGGCCATTAAAAGGAAAGAGGAGTCTCTCTCATCTTTTTTTTCTTGAGGAGAAAAAGGAGAGAAAAAGGGTCTAGATGACAAAAGAAAAAAGATTCAGGTCTTGACCATTTCCAATACTTCCCAGTCCGAGAGGGAAGGGGGGAAGGAAGGACCGCGTCATTATCACCATATACAAGAAAAAAAGGGGGAAAAAAAAATAGACCTCAAGGAAAAAAATCTGCAGAGGTCCATGCCGGCCACCGGCCGGGCGGAGGAAGAAGAGGGGCGAAGAGGGTACCTTTTATATCCGGATTTAACGAAAGAGGAAAGAGACAGGAGGGAAACTCCTCTCGGTTTCCGGAGAAAAGGAATACCTTGCGAAGGGGGGAACAGTCTTATAAAGGTCACATTGTGTATTCTCTCCCTTTTAGGGGGGAAGGGGGAAAAGAGAGAGGGTGTCCTCAAGAAGGAAAAATAGGCCTCTCTCATCCACCTTCACTATCAAGGGGGGGAATACTCTTCTCATCAACCTCTAATCTTAAGCCGTGGGGGGAAAGGGGGGAGGGCATCCTCGGGAAAAAGGAAAAGAAGACGACTGTGTTTCTCCTCCTCGTAAAAAAAGATTGAGAGAGCTATCTTCACTATTCCTTCGACCACCAGAAAAAAAAAAAGCGGTCTTCTGTAGGAGAAGGGGAGGAAATGTCCTAAAGATGTACGCCCAGCGTCACCATTCCTTCGACATGAAAAAAAGCGCGAAATTAATTCTTTTGCTGCGGCGGAAGGAGGAAGGGAAGAAAAGGGAGAGAAAATGAGAACAACGGCGGCATTCTCGATGGTCGGACATCGGGGAAGGGGGAGGGTCTGACACTAAATAGAGCAGAAAAAAAGAACAACGGAGGAGGAGTACCCTATATATCACTTGCGGGGAAAGAAAAAAGGGGGGAAAATCTCTATTTCTCTCCCAGAGAGAAAAAAGGGATGAAAGAGTACCCGGTATCGGACCCTCTTAATCCTTCCGCGAAAAAAAAAAGGAAGGGAAGAAAGGAGGAAGTCTACAGGCATGGTGACTCTGTATTACATTCTGGGGGGGAGGGGAAAAGGGAAAGAAAAGGGGTTGTTCCGGAGGAAGAAAAGAAAGAGAGCGGTGTGGACGACTTCTCTTTGTCCGATCCGCCGATCTCAAAAGAGGAAAAAAGAAAACGAGAAAGGCCTCGTTTAGCCACTATTCTCAGGGAGAAAGAAAAAAAAAAGAAAATAAGATTCCGGAAGGAAGAAGGGATGCGCAGCGTAGCGTCACCTCTCACCGTCGCTGCGGATCGTGCGGAGAAAAAACGAAGAGGGCGTTGACTGCTTTTCTGACTGGAGGAGAAAAAGAAGGGGGTTCGGGAAGACAGCATTTTCCCCCTTGCGCCTGCGCAAAAGGAAAAAAAGAGAAGGTCCTCCTATAGCTCCTTATTAATCATTCGGGGGGGAAGAAAGAAAAAAAACGAAATATAGAAAAAAAAGGAGAGGGAAGGACCGCCGGGGGCCCTTCATGGCCCTCATGCAGATTGATTCGTAAGGGGGGGGGGGAATGAGCAAAAAAAAGGTTTTTTTTGATAATTGTCTATGGGGGGGGGAAAAAAAGAAAAAAAAGAAAAGAAGGTCAAAAGCATCTAAGGGGGGGGAGGAAGGTCAAGAAGGGAAGCTTTTCTCATTGCGTTGTCAAGAAAAAGAGCAAAATTTTCTACTAAGGGAAAAAAAAAAATTTCGACTTCTCGCGGGAAAGACTAAGGGAGGGGGGAGAATGGCCGGACTGCAAGTAACAATTTCCGCATCTTGCGCGCCCAAGGGAAAAGAAATTACTGTCTCATCACTTCCTCGAAAAAAGAAGAGAAAGTGAAGAGAGGGGGGCGAGGGGGAAAGAATCGCTTACCTTCCCACTCGTCAGAAAGGAAAAAAGGGGGGGGGGGAAAGAAAGGGGGCAAATTCATTCCCCTATTCCTATACGGAAAGAAGAAAGAAAAAAAAGAGGAGTCTTTGAGAGGGGAAAAAGAAAAGGAGGAGGCCAAGTCGAACCCTCAATTTTTCAACGCCGAGCCAAGGGAAAGGGGGAGAGGAGGCTATTTCGACGCTCTAAACCTTACAAAGGGGAAACGGGGAAAAAAAAGGAAGAAAAAGCCACAGGGCTTCTACCGAGAAAGAAGGGAGAAACAGACAATAAAGGCGTAGAAACTTATCTTAAACGGTGGGCGAAAAAGGAAAAGATGTAGGAGTCTGCCTATCAACTTTATGCGGACAAGGGAAAGGGGGAAAAGGATTATAAAAAAAACATTTAGAAAGGGGGAGGGACCAGCTGCTGGACAATCTCCAGCCCTTCTCGCCTTTAAAGAAAGAAGAAGGGGGAAGAGGGAATTCTGTCCTCCATAACTAAGTAGAAAAAAAAGGGGGGTGATTTCCTGGGGGGGGGGTTGCATTTCATCCGAAGAGGAGGGGGAAAGAGGTGCCGATCACTATATCTCCACTCTCATCCTGCAAAGAAAAGGAGGAAATGAGACAATTCAGGAAGGAAGGGGGACGATGACGGACGGCAGCTACGACGGATCTTTTCACCTATTGGTCGGGTGGAAAAAGGAAAGAGGAGAAGGAGGAAGAAAAAAAAGGAATTCATCATTTCGAGACTCTTCTTCTCTGTCTCTACGTTGAAGGGGGGAAAGAAAAAAAAACACTTAGGAGGGGGGAAGCACTGAGCCAGGCCGGAGGCAATCTCACAGTTGCTGCCATGTCCACGTCGAGACAGGAAAAAGGGGAGAGGGGAGAAGCATAGAAGATCGTTTTACTCCTCGTCAAAAAAGAGGGAGAAGGGGGGCATAACCTTCGCAGATAAAAAGAAGAAAAAGAGTGCACGCCTCATCTACTATTAGATCGACCCGGGGGGGGGAGAGTTTGCGCTCTCTTGTCGCACAGGGGGGGAGGGGGGGGAAGGGAAGAAGGAAGGGGCGCCGTAGCAAGAAGGAAAAAAGAGAAGGCGGGAAGGAAAAGGAGAGGGAGGCGTTAATGATTCTTTCGCATCATTATCGATGCGGAAAAAAGGAGAAAAAAAGAGGAAAAGGGAGAAAAAAGACGGGCGATATGGACAGGGCTCTGTCCACGAAACGTTGAACTGTTTTTTCACTCTCAAAGGGGGGAAAAAGAAAGGGAGAGGCCGGAAAAAAGGAAAAAGAATGCGCCGCTCAACAACTTTTTTAAGATTGTATAAGGAGGGAGAGGGAGAGGTCGCCCGCCCTTGTGTCGTCTTGATGGGGAGAGGGAAAAAAAAGGGGGGTGAGGGGGCGGCTTCGCATGAGAAAAAAAAGAAAGGCAAAGAGACTGCGCTCTCTCTTTGAACACCAAGGGGAGGGAAAGTGGAAGCCTCATTGGAAAGAGTTACTCGCTGAAAAATGGGGGGGAAGGGGAGGAGAAGTACAGATAGGCCTCTTGTCTGCCTTGGAAGGGAGAACAATATTCCATTCCAGAGAGAGGGGGAAATCGACCGCGGAAAAAGGACTGCAACTGGAAGAAATTTTTAATACTGTTGTAGAAGAGGGGGAAAGAATCCTTTTCTTTGGTCCAAAAAAAAAGGGGGAAAGGTGAAGTCCGGGGGAAAAGAAAAAAAAAGGGGGAGGGGCTTCGCGCGCCTTCGCCTGCCTGCGGGGAGGGGAGGAGTCTAATTTATTCTAATAATTTTAAGAAGAGAGAGGGGGTCATCTTAAGAAGGGGAAAGGGCAAAGACTTACCATTCTATCTTGCAGTGAAGGGAAAAGGGGGGAAAAAAGAGACTTACACCAAAAAAAGAAAAAACACCGAAAAAAAAGAAGGACGAATCACATTGCTGAGGGCCAGAGGGAAGGAGAGAAGGGAAGGGGTGTTCATCTGTCGAGGAAAAGGAGGAAAAGCATTATGAAGGAAGGAGAAACGATCGGCGGAACTCTCGGTTTCCGTGCACGAGGAGAAGGCGCCGTTTTAAACATTCTTAGTGGGACTCAGAAAGGAAGGGGGGGGAGGAGCTCCAGGGGAGGAATCAGCAAAGTCAGAACGCATTCCCCAAGAGGGGGGGAGAAGAGAAATCGTTCAGAGGAAAAAACAGGAGGTTGAGGGAGGTTGCGACTCGCTTCTCATCACTCTTAAGCTGGAAGGGGGGGGAAGAGTTTTTTCCGGGGAAAAGGGGGCACGGCCTTCTACGGGGGGGGAAGAAGGGAAGAGGACGGAAGAGGAAAGGACATCGCTCTTTTTTGTGAGATCGCGGATCGGAAAGGGAAGGGGGGATGGGGGGAAGAGGACGCCGTCCACCACACTCGGGAGAGAAAGAGAAGAAGAAAAATTAAATTAAAAGGGGAAAGAGGAACGTACCGTCGACACCAGCGCTACATTAGGAGGAAAGGGGAAGGTGACGATACCGTAACTCATCTCCGGGCACAAAAAAAGAGGGAGAAAGAAAAGAGGAGGGGGGGGAAGGTAGCCTTCCTTCTTCTCTACAGAAAAAGAGAAAGGAGGAGGGGGGCTGGCCTCAGGGGGAGGGGGGGGGAAATCAAAAAAGAGAGTCTCTACCATCAGAGAGAGGGGGGGATCTTTCCGGGAGAAAAAAGAGACAAGAAGAGTCCTCCGAGAAAAAAATAGACTCCATTTCTCTCTTTTTTGTCTACTGATAGGAGGGGGGGGAAGAGGGATTACATTCTTTATTAACTTTGGAAAAAAAGAAAAAAAAGGGAGGGTTTCCGGAAGAAAAGCCGACGGCTCGGTGGTTTTCTACTTCTCTGTGCAGAAGGGGGAAGGGAAGATCCTTACTATTATTCCTACACCTTCGAAGGGAAAAAAACGACATATCTTAATAGAAAAAAAGGCTTCAGATGTAAGCGTTCTTCTCCTCTATCTGCAACGCTCACCGAGAAAGGAAAGGAAGAGGGGGAGGAAAAAATCCTATTCTGTCTTTGAAGGGAAAAAAGGAAAGAAAAAAAAAGTCTCCAAAGGGGAGGGAGGAAGTAAAAAAAGAAATGCATGAATCTCCAGAGAGGGAAGAAAAAAAAAGCGGGTTAGGGAAAAAGGGGGGAAGGGCAAGACGCTCTTCCCCTGGAACGCCAGGCTACCAGAAAAAAAAAAAAAAGGAAGGGCCCTCATGCAGATGTGATGAGAGGGGGGGAAACGAAGTTGTGGGGGGAGGAAAGAGGGGGAAATGACGCCGGCCTCCTTCCATGACCGGCTCCGTCAATGAAGGAGGAAAAAAGGGGAGGGGAGGATTGCGTTTGTCCATAGTCAGACATGAAGGAGAAGACCATTCGCCAGAAAAGAAAAAGAGGAAAGCGAGAAAGCAGCAGGCTCATTCGCGCGAATGCCTCCAGAAAAAGGGCAGGAAAGAGCGCGCCAAGGGCCGTACCCAACGACAAAGGGAGGAGGAAAAAAAAAAAAGCTCTCAGAAAAAAGGGAGAAATGGACCAGTCAGGGCCTGAATGCCGCCGGGGGGGGGAAGAAAGGGAAGGAACCTTCCATCGTTCCGCCCTTGAAGAAAGGAGGAAAAAGAAGGGGTGGAGTTCAGAGAAGGGGCAGAATATGGAGGCGCCTCCTACTTTCTCCATGTTCAGAGGGAAAGAAAAGGGAAAGAAAAGAGAACAGGTCGAAACCCTCACTTGTTCAAAGAAAAAGGAAGAGCGCACAACCGGAGAGGAGGGGAAAGAGCGGTGAGCATCAACCATCCGACGAGGGGGGAGAAAGGGGAGAAACAGAGACCTCCTTATCGAAATCATCACGGAAAAGGAAGAGGGAGGAAGAAGGAAAGGAGTATTTGCAGGGGGGAAAAAAGAAGGAAAGAGGAAGGAGCGGCCGATCAACTTGAGCTTGACAGTGAGACGAGTGGAGGGGGGGGGAAAAAAAAGGGGGAAAAAGTTACGTGGAAAGATGCCCTTCCTATCGCCAGGCCTGAGGAAAAAGTCCGTCGTATATTCCTTCTTTTATGGTAAAAAGAAGAAGGGAGGAAGAGGACCAGCCGTGCCGAGGGAAAAGGAATAGGATGGCAGGCATTGAACCGAATCTACATTGCGCCCAATTTCCTAAAAAAGAGGAGAAGAAAAGAGAAAAGGGGAACTGCAACTCGCCAACACGGTTTCGATAGAAGAGGAAAAAAAGGAGGAAAAAGAAAAAGTGCCTCTGAAGGAAAGAAAAGAAGGAAGATGGTCACGCTTATTGGTCGGGTTGACGAGGAGGAAGAAGGAAAGAAGGGAGAGGAAGATGGAGTCGCTGTTCTCGACTTTTACATGTGCATCCCCCGGGGAAAGAGGAAAAAAAGAAAAAAAAAAGATGAAAGTCATGAAGGAGGGAAAAAAGAAAGGTAAGAGAACAGGGGATGACCATTCACCTTCGATACCGCGCCGAAGAGGAAAGAAAGAAGGGAAGGGAGGGGGGAATCCTCGTCAACCCTACCAATCCTTTGACCAAGAAAGGAAGAGGAAGAGGAGTTAGCTAAAGGGGAAGACCGAAGATACGAGGGAATCGACCCCGTGTTTGAAGGGAATCTCGTTGGCGAAAGGGAAAAAGGGGGGAGAAGGGAATGACAATTGTAGAGGAAGGGAGGAATGAAAATATATAAGTACCTGCAGAAAAAAGGAGGAAGGGGGGGGGGGAGGCATCATTATCTATTTCTAGCATCAGCCGGCAGAGAAAAAAGGAAAAGACTTATGTTCAGAGGGGAAAAGGGTGAAAGGTTTGCATCTAATAAGTTCCAAATCCCTGTTCTCGAAAGGGAAGATCCTACTATTTTATCTATTAAAAAAAGAAAAAAGGGTAAGAGGGCAGATTGATTATTTAGGGAGGGATTCTGTGTCGGTCGTCCTGCCATTTTCGTCGTGTGTTGCGGGGGAGGGGGGGGAGAATTGAAACTTTTTCTATCTTCGATAGGGGGAAAAGAAGAAGGCACTCGAGTTGAAACACCTTTCTTGTTTCTACCTTGGCCTCAGAAGGAAAAAAAGGAAAAGGAACACCTTTAAAAAGCAGAGAAAAGGGAAGTAGCTTTGCGGGAAGGGAAAAAAACGCTTGGCGCTCTTATTGGCGCCCATCGGAAGAAAAGGGGAAGGAATCCTTTTTTACGAGGAAAAAAGGAAAGTAAGGGGTATACTGGGGAGGACAGA
>Ga0179591_1325777_pt1 | contig 12647 bp, 11 predicted proteins | sample CZOMad2_1_08_16f_FD_182891 | JGI IMG/M metagenome (GOLD analysis project Ga0179591, IMG submission 182891) | Vadose zone soil fungal communities from Angelo Coast Range Reserve, California, USA - CZOMad2_1_08_16fungal (PacBio error correction) | ecosystem: Environmental > Terrestrial > Soil >...
AAGCCTCAGTCTGGCGCCCGCGCGAGCCACGCTTCACAGAAATCGGGGCGAATGTTTTGCGGATGGTACGAAAGAGAGTTAGAAGTAGGGAAAGAGTCTACTTCATTAGTCAAAAGATGACCTTCCGGAGGCAAAAGAGATTTCCCTTCAGGGCGGACAAGAGGGAGGACGCAGGGAAAGGGCTCGTCAGCGGTCAGGGGAGAGGGGGGGGGGGGGGGGGGTTAAACGAAGGGACAATGGGGGTGCGCCAAAAGTTCTTGGACGCGCGACAATCGCTCGCCGGAAACTCGGAGACTTCACGTAAAGAACGATGTCCACCAGGAACGTTAGTGATCCACTCAAGAATTGAGGGTCAGGGGTTTCTGGGAAGCGGGGAGGAAGGGATCTGCGAGAAGCCGCGAAAGTTGAAAGGGGGGGGAACTTTGAGAATTCGGGCGCGGCGGTTGGTCTTGAGGTTGTAGGCCAATTCTGGAGCGAAATGAGGAGGAGAAAAGGGCGGCGATCGAGGATGAAAAACTTTGAAGCTAAGAGGGGCGTCTTATCAAAAGTGTCCGGCGGAAAAGAAAAAAAAAAAAAAAAAAAACCGAGTGCAAAAGACCCAAGCTCGAGGTCAGGGCGGCGCGCTGGAAGGACATGAGGACACAGTTGCACCATCATGTCTAGGCCGAAGGGAAAATGATTGGGGATTAAAGAGGAGGATCCCGCCCCGAAGGGGAAAAATGACTTCAAATTTAGGCGAAACTTGGGGGGCGTATCGGGAATCTGACTTGACGGATAGAACGGCAGATTAGAAGTGGAGCGGGCGAACAAAGAGAGGGGTGTGAGTGACCCCTGGTGCGCGGTTCCATGAAAGACAGAAAACCAGTCTACTAGAGGATTCTCGCGCGGAAGACACGTTGGGGGAAAGAAAAAAAAGATTATGCGCTAATGTCAGAGGAAACCGGAAACATCTTCGCAGTACAGAGGAAGTCAAGGGCAGTTGCGCGAGGACAAAAAAAGGACCACACTCCGAACACAGGCATGGAGCGTCCTCGAAGACAGGAGAGGGGGGAAAGTAAGGAGGTTTGGGGCGGGTAAGAAGAAAGAGGGCAATGCTTGGCGACAAAAGAAAAATTCAAAATCTGGAAAGCGCTTTTTGGGGATAAGGCATCTCGAAAGGACGACTCTTTCCACCGAGGGGTCGAGTCCATGGAACGTGGGGCACATACGGTCGAGGGAAAAGACGGTCCCAAGTGACGTGGGTCGTAAAAAAAAAAATGTCGAGGAGGAAACGGAATCTGGAGATTTAATCGCCAAAAAGGCTACTGAAGGGGGTTTTTGCTCCATCGAAAAGTAAGCCGTGGGTCTGTGATTCCTTGTCCCGAGAGGCAGGGGCATACTGGTTGTGAAAAGGAAAAAAACCGCCGGCCAAAAAAGGGGTTAGCACGTTGAGTTGGTGGGGGAAGAGGAGAAGTGTAAAAGACTCCTGAAAGTAATCTCGCTGGGGCTGGCCCCAGACCTTCGGAAGAAAAATTAACGGAATAGGGGAAGAACCGGCAGGACAGCGCAACGGGCAAAAGGGAATTAAAAGGAAAAAAACTGCAATGGATGCAGGTCGCGTGCAATCAGAGGACGACCATGGCTTGAAAACCGGAAGAAGCATCAACCAGAAAGTTCCTGATTGATGGATTGAACCTGCTGGGGCAGGCGGCCTTGAGAGGAGAAGAAGGGGAAGTCAGGGAGACGTGACACTTGGTGGGCCTGACGGGGGAAATGGAGGCAGGACGGCAGAGACAGGCTCGTGGGGCTGAGATGGAACAGGGGCGGAAAGGTCGCATCGAGTGAAAAAAAGCGAGGTCTCTCGAGGGAAAAGGGCCAGAATTTTCGCCTGATTGGTACGAAAGGGGCGATCTAAACGGAAGACTAAAAAAGAAGGGGAAGCCGAGCAGATGTGGTGTCGATATGACACACTCGACGAGGGTTCGCCCTTCTTATGCAGAGAGGGGGATTGAGAGTGTCAGCCGCAACCATGTCGGACACGGGCCAAGGCCGGCAAGCCTCAAAAAAGGAACTACGCAGGAGAGGCGGACGCGATATGTTAGCGGATCTGTTATTTGAGAAGGGCCCGGGATTCGCTTCCATGCTGGAGAGGAAAGAATCTTAGGCTCCAATTGTGAAAGGAAGAGACCACGGCCTCGACGCCGGGCCGAAGAAGAAAATCGGAAAACAATGCCTTGGGGGAAACAAGGTGAGCCTTCACCCCTTAACACGGCTCTCGCAACAAAAAAAAAGAGGGGAAGATCGTTCGGGGGAGTCGGAAGGCCTTCTACGGCCTCAGATCTCCGGAGCGGGAGGGGGAAAAAAAGGCGCGTGCGCGTCCAGACGACTGCGGGAAAAATCGGACATATTGAACGTGAAAGAAATTTCCAAAAAATAGCCTGCGCCATAGTAAGCGAATCACTGGCGAGCGGGTCAATACAGATCAACCGAAAGAGAATGAACGTCCGCAACCTGACCGCCAAGACGCTGGAAGAAAAGAAAGGCAATCAGTACAAAGACGAAATAATCAGAGGTTAGAAAGGGGACTACGTATCAAAGGGTGAAAAAAGAAAAGGCGAAGCCGAACCAGCGGCATCAGAATCGCAGGAAGAAGCCTCCTGAACCGAAGAAGCAGTGTTGGCGGGAAGGCACCAGTCAGAAAAAATCCCAATTCAGGGCAAAGGACGTGGAATTTAGATCGAAGGCAGAGGGGAAAAATCTCGCAGAGAAAGAATGGGAACAAAAAGAGGGCACTAATGACTATCGGTCGGCACGCCTGAGGCCAAGACAAGACCCGATAGCAACATATGAAAGAATAGAAAAAAAAAAAAAAAGAAGTCCGAATACATCGAGAAGACATGCAAGGAAAGAAAACTGCAGGGGGAAAAAAAGCTGCTCAAGAAAATACACACAGGCCTGATTTCCTATCCATTGATCGCACAAAGAAGAGGGGGAGAAGGAATAAGTGCCTGGAGAGGGAAAATAAAAAAAGGGAAGCAGGGAAGGTCCACTTCCCAGAAAACTTCTCGATGAAGAGATGAGGAGATCATTAGAGAAAAAAAAAGGAAGTAAATGAAACTACAAAACCTGGGCCACGGGCCAAAAAAGGAAAAGGAATGGCTCAAGATCAATAGGAGTGGGGAGAAAGAGGGAAGGGGAAGTACAGGAGTGTTCAGGAAAAATCACTATGACAGTACATCATACCATAAAAATTCTTGGAAGGGGTTGATTTCCAAATCTTCCAATCAGAAAGTTCGGGCGGTCAACGGCACGATGCTAGACGAGAAAACCTAGAATGAGATCGCAACTTAGCGGGGGGCTAAAATCTCCCGGACCAAAAAAAGAAATTCAAACTGAAAAAAACAAGATGGACATTTCTCGGCGCCTTAAGTTCCGAAAGAAAAGAGCCTCCGTCAAAAAAATCCTAGTCCGGGAAACCGAGAGGAGGGTTTGTGCATTCCAGATTCGGTCTGCCAAAGCCCCAAAAAACACCTGCCCACTAACGTCTGAAGGGTAGGATGAGTACAACTGGGCGTATCTCGCTCAACAGTACTGCCCGTCGCGAACTCTTCGGGGGGGATCGCGACGAGAGGAAGGGGGCCTCGCCGCTGATCGCTCCGGGGAGAAGATGTTACAACCGTGGTTACTGGGGGAAAACTCCGGGAGAGATGCACTCTTCTTTCGCAAGCACGAATAGGAAAAAAGACCCCACGCACGCGTCGAACAGAAAAGGGTGAATTGTCGTCGCAATCAATAAAAAAAAAAAATAACAAGGAAGCAAAGACTCAGGGAATAAAAAGGAAGAGCGCATAACGCGCGTGGGCATAAAATAGGGAACACGGCAAGGCACCCGTAGCTTCAACCGAAAACTCTTAAATCCACGTCGCGAGACCATTGGACAAAAAGTCACGGGGGGGAGAAAGGTAAAACCAAGAATCGCAAAAAAAGACTTCGCGAAATTTTTTCCGGTCCAATTCCGAAAAGTGTAGTAAGCCGGCTCAAGCCAAAAATTTAGAAAGGAGGGCCAAAGGCCACGTTGAACGCAAGGATCTACAAAGGGATCAGCAGAAGCAGAGTCCAAAGGGAATGGAAGACAACCAGCAGGATAAAAAAAACCCGAGAAACCGGTAAAAAAGAACCCCCAAAAACCTAGCGAAAACTCACTGGAGACGGCTTCAGTCGCAGAGCACTGACTGTCCGAGAAGTCAAGGTCCTACAATTCTCGCCGTCATCGGGTGATTCACCGCGCCGAAATCTCAGCGCAAAGATTTGTTCCTCTACAACACGTCGTCGACCATTCTTGATGACCCGCCTCGATCCATCGGGACCAAAACGATAAAAGGAAAAAGCCGTGTTCGGCTTCCCTCAGATGGAAAGACCGCATGGACAGGGGGGGGTGGAGGGGGTGAGGGGAGTGAAGATAGGGAGGTGGGGGTCAAGGAGGAGTAACCGACGTGTTGGTACTCATCGGCACCGGGGGAGAAGAAGTGAAAGTCCCTGCCTGAAAAGAACGCGGCCGACCACTCGGCAATCGGCACAAAGTTGACACAAAGGACGGGCAGAATCGCTGGTGGGCGGAAGGGAGTCGACACAACCACGGGTACAAGAAGATACCGCCGAGTGAAAAAAAAAGCAAGAGCGGCAAAAAGTCGGGGGACCCGTGCGATTTCCTAAGGTAACAACGTTTCGGCATGTCAGACGCGGCTTAAAAAAAAACAGAATAGGAAATACTGGAGGAGTTCCAAGAAAGAGGAAGTTGAAATTTCCCACTGCTCGCGTCGGTACATAGGAGCGGCGCGAGAGTGAGCGTCTGGGATCAATTACCTCCTCAGAATCGAGAATAAATGGAAATCCGGCTTCAGCGCGGTCTGCATCACCAAGCAAGGAAAGGGATAGAAGGGGTGCTCCAAAACTTGGCAAGGGTACCTATAAGCAATCTCTAGTTTCGCTGGGCGGCGGGGCTAAAATAGGGGAATCTAGCTGTAACGCTGGGTGAGATATCGCGAAAACGCTTGCTTGCTGAAACTCAGGCCGGCGATCCGAGCGGGCCGGGGCGGAAGGTCTGACTCGGGGGGGAAATTATAGGTTCGACGGCTTAAAACCAAGAAGGTTTAAGCCCCCTCGCTGCGACGAGCAGGCGGCAGCGGCTGATGAAGAAGGGGGAAGAAAGAAGGGGGGAAAAAGGTCAAATAGCTGGCTATGAAGGGTAATTTTCAGTTGTTGTACGTAACGAAAATGCAGCGGGGGTGGAGGAAAAGGGGTCACTCGGCCACGCTGACTGGGAGGCACTTCGCACATGGCGGTCGTCGGCTACTTCTACTTAAAAGTGATTGATGGGGGCTAAGACGATATCCCTCTTCAACCCGGGGTGTTTGGGGGAAGAACCCATGGTGCGCTGTGGGATTGGAAACAAACGCCTGCAAAGAAGGGAACAGCGCGGCATAGTAATAAAGCTCGCTCTGAAACCTGCGCATAAGCTGAGAGGCCCAAAAGGAATCTAGCGCATGAAAAGAGAGGGAGAATGCTTTCGGTCTAAAAAATTCTACTCAGCAAAATTAGGCAAGGAGAGGAGTATGGCGACGAATCTCTCTTAATGGGGGCAGGTCGTGAGGGGGGTGGTAAACCCATGGCTGAAAATGCTTTGCGAACACAAAAAGTCCGTACTTTCCTAACACTTCTGTGAATACGACTGCTAAGGGGGGGGGCGTTACCTTCAAAGCCAGCCGTCCATGGCCTCGGGGCGAGCGTCAGAGCAGAGCGGTTGGCACGAAAAGCGCGGGAAAAAGAGGCACCCGGAATCCATATCTATTTCAAAAAACTCAAAGATATGGAGACCGTGAAGGATTGCTCCTCACTTTCAGTAGCGGCCGAGTTCAGGGCCATCTCCACGGAAAGCCAAAGGGTGCGGGATTAGTAGGGGGAAAAAAGAAGGGAGGTCATAAAGGGGGGGAAAAAAGGGCGCGGACGTCTTAAAAAAAAAAACATGGGAAGGGTGAAAATCCGTGATCGTTTGGGTGGGGAAGAAGGGAATATTATGTTTAATCTTCTAGAACGCAGCCCTCAGGGACAAGGGAGAAAGGGCTTTAAAATTTAAGAGGATTAAACTGAAGAACTGAGGCCATCGGAAGCGCTCCGCCCTGTAAGGGTATAAGTAGGCTTGAAAAGATCAAAAATTTGCAGATCTTCATGGAGGGGGTCGGGCAATTCCTGCTCGGGCCGACAGGAGAGGAAAGAAGAAAACTCGCAAAGAGGGAGGGGGGGTTTGCCTCCGTTGGGACTTAAAAGCTTCATACCGATGCGACTAAGGCTTGTTCTCCCGGGAGAAACCCTCTCTTCTTGCCTGCCGACCTTGAGGAAGGCAGTGGAAGGGTCCGGGGGAAAGAAGGGACTTAGTTGTACTGCCGATGTGGGGAATCTCAGAAGAAGTTCAAAAAACGATTCTGAACGGAAAGGGCGATAAGGAGAACCGGCCCCCTGGAAGAGGTAGCCAGGTGGTTAGCCGGAGTCAGGCCGAATGGCCGTCGAGAGGTCCTTCACGAGGCGCAGGGGGACGGCTGGTGATATCGTATGAACAACAGGCCTTCGCGCCCTTGATTCAACAAAGGTCGCCTCGGGTGATTGAAAGAGAAGACCACTGGAGGGAAAACACGTCGGGGGACAGCAGACTACAACTTCCTTCGACTTTCGGAGAACAGATGGCGTCAAATCTTGTATTGAATCGCGGAAAGTGAGAGCTACACATCGGGCGCAGGCCGGGGGGGAAAAAGATCGAAGAAGAAGGGTCAAAAAAGGCACTACTGATTGCCACGCGGGGACAACTCAGTGTCTTAAAACACATCAAAGGGGATGAGGCCTTCCTTCAAAAACAAAAGGAAAAAAGCTAAAACCATCAGGAGGAGGAAAAGAAAAAGGTAGGCTGGGGAGGAAGGTCAGAAGAGGAAGGAAGTTAGGGGCACAAGCCAGAAAAACATCGACTTGAGGACTCCGGGGGAAGGAGTCGGGTGAAAAAATATGAAAAAGGGGGAGAAGCAGAATTGTAAACGGAAATCGGAAAGGGAACGAGGAAAAAGAAGTCGAAGAGGGTCATCGATCCAGATCAAGCTGGAAGAAGACCGCCTAAATACTCTTTCTTTAGGCGAGTCCGCAAGGGAAAAAAAAAGGCATCACGCAAACCAAAGTGGGCAGACGGAAAGGGGGCGCGAGAAAAAGAAAAGGGAAATCGTGAGAAAAGGGCGGGGCACGTGACAACGATAACAATCCGAACCAAGGTCAGAACCTCGGCACCAGGAAAAAAGATCCGTGAAGGGGGAAATAGACGGGGACGCTAAAAAAACCTCAAATTAAAAAGACTGAAAACTGGCGTGCGGAACGCGTGGCGACATCGCGGAAATCTTCCCATCTAGAACAACGAAAGACAGAGAGGGAAAAAAAGAAGGACTCCTCAAGGTGAGGCAAGTAAAGCGAGAGACGGGAAAGAGAAAGACGCGCCTGTTACATCGAGCACCTAGGGGGATACAAGAGGAAAGTCTGGCAAGGGGGGACGGCTGCGTCCGGGCGAAAAAAAAAGGGCAGCCTCAGATCAAATAATTTGGAAAAGGGAAATGAAAAGAGAAATTAGACACTCAACGTGGCACTGAGGGAAAGGGGGGGGGGGGAATCGCAAAGAACTTTTAAAAAAAAGGAACTTCCTCTGCCGCTTAAAATGACCGCCGAAAAAGGAAAGCCCTTAAGGTGTTGGGGAGGAGCAGCGGAGAGATAGGATCCTAGCCAAAACCAACGATGAAGGGCTCAAGACTCAATCGGGCGATCCCTCGTCGTCGCGCCGTGGCAAAAAAAATATGACGAAAATCGAGGAAAGGGAAGAACCAGAAAACCGAGAGGGAGCAAAAAAATCTTCATCCACATATGTAAGCCATTTGCTTCGAAAGGGCAAACCGATGCGAAACGAGAAAATAGAGCATGGGAGGCTCGAAAAAAGGAATAGGAGGCTAAAGAGCTCAAAAACAAACAAGGAGTAAGACTAATAAGCGACGGAAGGAATTGAATTTCACGAACTCAACTAATGCCTAAAGTCATTCAAAACCAGGGAGGTCCCGAAACGGGAACGCGAGGGTGGGGAAAATTCCCGATTGGTCGGTTCTGTAACGCCACACGCACGACCGGTAGAGAAGACGGGATGTAGAATATTACTATCGCAAACGGCCTGGCGCGCTTAGGAGACCCGGGGACATTGGCGCAAGGGAAAAAAGAGGGGAAACCTCGGTCTTGACTACGGGTCTAAGTGTTCGTCGCGCGTAAAATCGCACGCGCAGAGTGCCGCCTGTTACACGGTGTCCAAAACCAACAAGGGTCAAGGAATCTGAAGTCGGGCATCAACTCCACCCACCAAAGGATTCTGGAAACAAACAAGGTTGGCCTCGGTGACCTGGTGATAACCGTGCGCAAGAAGTCGCCCTAGAAAAGAAGAGCCAGATGACCTTCTCATCACGAAAAGGGGACTGTGTCAAAAAAACACTTCTTGCCGAGCGCGAAGCGGCCCCAAGAAAAGGAAAAAAGGATTCCCTTCCATTGCCCTGCACCCGGCGTGGTACTGAAGAAAAGCAACGGCACGAACCGCCATCTGGCAGCGGGTGCCCGGGCAAATTCAGAACGACGTTGAGAAGCCAGGAAAACCAACCATGGAAAGAAAAATAGAGAACTGCAAGCCACTGAGCCGGCAAACGACAGGACCCTCCTCGAGCAAAAAGCCGGGAGAAGGAAAAAAAACCCCGGAGCACACCCGCGACCCAGGAATCTCAAAAACAAAAGGGAGGGACACGCGGCCAAAACGCGGAGGAGTCTCGCAGAGCAAAGGGAACTACCTCGCTCCAAAAGTCATCCAGCCAAAATCAGAGTGAGCCCGCCTTGAGGCTTGAGAAGACTGAGAGGAAAGAAAGATCATTTCCACTAGTTCCGTCTCGCGAAGAACTTCTTCGGCGACAAACCGCACTAGCGTCCATCGGCAAACAAATCCACGCGAGCCGGTTTCCCCATCGTAAAGATGGACGCATCAGGGAGGCTACAAGCGAGAAGTCCGGGAAAAAAGGGCGAAGCGCTGAAATGCACCGCACCGAAGAAAAAATCTTCACAATTGCGGGCCACATGGAAGTCGGGCCGGAAAGAAGGGGGTCTAGAGGCGAAGAAGAAACGCCAAAAAACAAATGTCTTCTTAAGGAAAGAAACTCCCAGCCTCTTCCTCCCGCAACCCTACGTCGGAAACAAAGCGGGCGCAAAGTGGTGCAGGGAGGGCAAAGAGAGGCAGCAGGAGTGAACCGCATGCCCGAGGCGTCTCCATGATCGAAAGGGGGGGGGCCTGATCTGTAGTTCCCTTCGTGCGGAAGCGAGGGACGAAGGAACACGGCTCGCGGAGAGATGAAAAGGGGGAAAGGGGCCGAGGGGGGAAAGTCGGTTGCAGCATGGCTGAAGCGCGACGAGGGGAAAGCGCCTGAAAAATCGAGCGTTCTAGAAAGAAAAACGACTTCATAACCCACGCCAAGGCGAGGAAACAGAGGAGGCTCGTGCCTGGGGCAGTAAGTTAGTCAGTGGGGAGAGTGAATTTTACAGATCTTTAGGATAGGAGCTTCTGAAGAGGGGGTCAGGGGATTACGACTCGGGGGGGGCGAAAGGGGGGGGGTCAAGAGCGGCTGGCGATAGAGAAAAAAGCTTCGAGTCAGGTCTTGTCGGTCGCTGACGCTGTGGAAGAAGCCGTAGAAATGGTGGTATTAACGGTAGAACTGAGGCGCACCCGAGGTGGCTGCCTTGGTCGAAAAGTTCAAATCATAAAAGATGGAAAAGGACTTCCAAGGCTCGCGGGAAGGGAAAGGCTGAAGGGGGACAATGTGGGGGGTACATGACCAGGAAATCGGAGCACAGTCTCCGGGGACGCAGTTTCGCAAAATCAAAAGGGGGGAGTTTCTAGGCAATCTACTGCCGAGGCTCGGAATTGTTGAAAAAGAGTAAGGGATACAAAGACTCATGTTTTAATCAAGGGTTTCGTTTGGTCCTGGGAACGTCTATCAGAGAAGATCGAGAGGACCGTGTTAAACTCAACCCGGGAAAGGACTAGAGGCCTGCAGGCTCGTCAGACGATATCGCCGCGAAGTTGAAAAGAGGGGGCGTCTCCAAGGGAACAGCTCCGGAGAAAATTACAATGTCTCTTCAAAGAACGCCGGTTGGAAAAGGAAATAGTCGGGTGAGCCCCCTCCGGGCAATGCCAGTGGGGGCGACAAAAAAGCCGCGTCCCAGGGGAAGACGGAGGGGGGGAAGTACTTGGCTCAGGAGGGTAAAGGCAATGAACTCGGAAAGATAGGATCACTGCGTCCATATCAGGAGGGTTATCTGGGGCAGGGCAGGGCTATTTCTAGACTTCCCCCACGATGAGGGGGTTTCGAGACCATGAAGAAGAACTCGGGGAGGACAGCCGAGGGGAGAGAAGAGTGAAACGAGAAAAAGTTCTGAGCGGTTCCCTCGGGGCTCCAAATATGAAAAAAAACCATCTGAAAGCGGGTTATGGATGGTCCACGGGTCCTCGAAGCGAGGTGAGAATTGGGGAAAGGGGACGAAGAAAAAAAGGATTATAGGGGAACGTTGTTTTTGTTCAGGGTTTATTCGAAGGAGGAAAACTCTACCTCAGACTTAATAGAAAAGGGTTCCCATCACTAAGATAAGATTAAAGGAAAGAGGAAGACAGGCGGCAGAGGAAAGAGCAATCCGACAACGGGAAAAAAACTTCGGGGATGACTCCCTCCGGAGGGGAAAGCTTGCATCGACAAAGTCCTTCTCATACGGAGCGTCGAACGAAAACTTCCTTCTTGATGTCAGGCAGTCGGGGGGGGGGGGGTTCTTAGAGGAGGGACAAAATGTTTTCAGGGGAGCTCGTCTATTCTTCTTTCCGAAGTTTGTTCACGGTCAGACATGTTGATCAAGAACTGATTGCGGGGACAGAAAAGGGGACGCTTGAAGTCCTGTAGAGGGTTGTCGGGATCTGAGAAAAGACTGCTTTGACATGACGAGAGGGGGGGGGGGGGGGAAAGTAAGAGACGCTATATGACAACAACCGAATTAGTTGCGATGACTCTGGGGAAGGGGAAGCTAGAAAACTAAGGGGACAATTGGGGAAAGGGTCAGTTGGGAGTCCGGGGGGGGGGGTAACGAAAAAAAACAAAAAAACCAACAAAGTCGGCATCAAAAGCGGAGCGGGAAGGCTATTCGGAGGAAAAGGGTTCGCTAGCGGTTCAGACTGGTTGGCTTGTGAGAATCTCGAAATGAGTAGCAAGGCAGCGATCTCGGGGAAGGGGGGACAAGGCGGGTGGGGGGGGGGGGGGGGGGGGGGGTGGGGGGGGGGGGTTGGTGTTGTGGTGGGCGAGGGAGGGGGGGGGGTGGGGAGGTGTGGGGGACTGTTGGGTTTTGGGTCTGTGGGGTGAGGGAGGGGGGGTGAGGGGTTAGGGGTTTGTTATGGTGTTTGTTTCTTGGTGTTGGTGGGGTCGAAGAGTGTGGGGGGGGTTGTGTGTGTGTGTATTGGGGGGGGAGTTCGCTGCAGGGGTAGTGGGAAGATTGTCGAGGCGCGCATCATTTTTAAACGCCATGCGTTGAAAATGCCTCGATCTTACGAAAGCGCCAGGGGAGCGTCAAGGTGACAGAGGGGGGGAAACAATGTGAATTGGAGCCCGTTATGCAAAAAACTCTTGAAGAGGCGTCACAGGGATAGGCGTGAAAAAAAAAAAAAAACAAGGATGGAACGGGGCAAGAGGCCAGCTGCTGCAACTGAAAAATTGGTCCGCCATAGGACTGAACGGAGCGAGGATTCGCACGGGAGCGAAAAGGGCAGCGGTCGGGGGTATCGCGGACTTTTGTTAAAAAAAAATTTTTCCAAAAAATCAGGGGACTGGATTGAAACTGAATTAGGCGCATGAAGAGGGGGGGGAGAGACGGAAATGAAAGAGAATAAAACATCATCACCAATGAGGAGGAAAAGAAATAGTTCTAGGGGTTTTAGCTTTGACCGTTCAAAAAAAGGGTAAAAGGGTTGCAACTTTCGTACTCGGGTCAGGTTCAGTGGATAAAAAAAAGGAGGGAAGGTGGGGGGGGGGGAAGATCCCTTCCACGAAAAGAAAGTTTCGAAAAGTAGGCAGGGACTTTCGCCCTCGTGCTTGTAGGAATTCAAAAGGAATTGTCCGCTCCAAGATAACTGCCATATTAAGGCGAAATCCCTGGGGGGGAAACCGAAAGACGCGACCGCTAATACTAAGGTCAAGGGAAGATAAAAAAGGGCACTAAAAGTCTCGGGATCGCGGGAGTCAGGAGGTTTGCGTCGTGGGATGCGGGGGGAGAAAAAAAAGGCAATAGGGGGGGGGGGGGGGGGGGGGGCCGGGGGCATTGGATAAATATCTTGAAAACTCGCAAAAAAGGCAAGGGCACTTAGCGAATCAAATCGAATTTCAAGACATGGGAAGCTGCAAGAAGCCTAGAGGTTCGAGCGCGGGTGGGCACATAGGAATCACCCGGAGAGCAAACACACCATAAGAAAACTCGCAATTCCAGTGCCTAGAAGGCAGCGAGGACAGGAAAAGATGCACAAGGGAAAGGATCTG
>Ga0179591_1321453_pt1 | contig 12646 bp, 12 predicted proteins | sample CZOMad2_1_08_16f_FD_182891 | JGI IMG/M metagenome (GOLD analysis project Ga0179591, IMG submission 182891) | Vadose zone soil fungal communities from Angelo Coast Range Reserve, California, USA - CZOMad2_1_08_16fungal (PacBio error correction) | ecosystem: Environmental > Terrestrial > Soil >...
TAAAGGGTCACCCTTCCTAAGGAAGTACCAAAACGAAAAACCGTGCGGGGGGCAGTGAAAAAAAGGGGGGGGGGGAACAGAACCTCCACGTCAATCTCTGGGTGGGGAGGGGCACGCAGCCCGAGGAATCACTGGGCAGGGGGGGACTGCCACGGGGGACCCGCCACTAAAGAAAACCGAAAAAAATCCTTCAAATCGCCAGCAAAAGGAGAAGTCGGCAAAGGGACCCATTTTTACAGGAAAAATTCAACCAGGAGGGATCGGACCAGAACCAGCTGGAAAATCAAAACGCATGTTGTTGCATCAATCCAGTAGCTGAAAAAAACGACTTTTTACAATTGGCATGAGTCAAAAAAAGAAAAGAATTGCCCAAATTAAGGGGAACGGAAGGGAGTCATGTTTCCGGTGATTTACCCCACAAGCGAAAGAAAGGTGTGACTTATCGTTGGCCCTTTACGGGTTGGCCCATGGTACCGGAGCAGGGAAAAGTCGGATAAGCCAAGCAGGGGCAAAAAAGGGAAAAGGAGAACGGGACCCACGGGGGTCTGGGGTGTTTGTCAAGGGGTACCCCCAAGGAAGAAAGAAAATAGTCCGTGTCAGGAAAAGGTTGTGACTTCAGTGTGGCGTGGGGTAAAAAGATAGAAGTTCAAAAAACGCAGGGAAACATGGTCATAACGGGATTGAAGGGGGTTGGGAGGGGAACCATGGATTTCCTCCTTAAAAGACTCCAGACACTCGATCAAAGACCTGTGCCAAGCGTCGGTAAAACCGTCGCTGCAAAGGAAAAAAAAAACGGCCCCGCCTCATGCAGGTGAAACCTGCCGCATCTAGGTCAGGTCCCTCACACGGAAGGAAAGGAAAAATCCAGTGGGGACCTTCGCTAGGCCAGAGGTTGAAGAATAATGACCGTCACATACAAACCCGGACCGAGGGGGGAAATCCACGAGTGAAAACACACGTGTGAACCCTGCAACCACGCCGAACGTAACCAGGAACAAAAAAGGGGGAGGCCTGGCCTGCAGGATCCCCAACGGGCCGCAGAAGGAAGCCGCGGGGAGCCAGAAAAACCGTGGACCGTCAACGGCAAGGTGAGTTCCAACCAAGCAATCACAAAAGCTCATCCAGGACAAATAAACCTGGAATCGAGACCTTGAAAAAAGGGCAAAGCGTATAGCACTCAGAGGGGAAAGGGAAGAACGGGAGAAGGTTTGATATGCGCCGTCAGGAGCCAAGATGGACAGGCCCAGAGGAACGGAGGGAAAAAAGGTAGGGGGCTAAGCCTGTTCGCCGGCCCCAGGGGAGCTACAAAAGCCTACCGGCGAACAAAAAAGTTCCAGGATCGGAGGGGTTCACATGGGGGTAGTAGTAGTGGTCCGTCCGGGGGGGGGGGACGGTAAGACGGCGATCGGACTAGAAAAACAAAAGGAACGATCCAAAGGGGCAAAGCACCCAAAACGGGGTGTCCAAAAGGAGTGCGCCCCAGCCGCTCGTTCCAGCCAAGAAGAAAAAAAAAAGGCTAGGGGGGCAACGGGGGAGGGTGAGCGTGCCCGGCCTAAACGAGGGAAAGGAAAAATTTCAGTCCATAAAAGCCGCGGGAACGTCTCCTCGTTCTAAGAATAAGTGGGTTAAATGGCTTAGAAACGCCTTACCAAATAAAGGGTACACAAAGGGGTTACAAAATGAAAAAACAACTCCAATCAAATAAAACGCCCACGGGTTAAGGGGTACAACTGATCTAACGGGGGTTGGAATTTTTTGTTGGGCGTAGTATTAATGTACTCCGGTAAAGGTGCCGAGGCGTGGATCAAAAAGTAAAAGCCTATTAGCAGAAAAGTTGATCAGCCTTAACGATTGCGAAAAGATTGATTAGCCGACCAGGGGTCCTATCAGTACCCATTGTGCAATGTTAAGGGGAAGGGTCAGGGGAGGGGCCTAAAACGTGAGCCCACATTTGGGGAAGGGTAAAACCGACTAAGTTAACTTTATGGCGGGGGGAGGGGAGGGGGTCGTGGGAGGGGGCGGTTAGGAACGAGGAGGAGGAAGGTCTAAGGCTCCCCCCCCCAAAAGAAAATTGAATGGAAAAAAAGGGTGGGGGGGGGTAGGCCAAAAAAATAAAACCAACCCCGAACAGGGGGGAAAATAAGGGAACTGGGGACACGAAAGATAAAAAGGGCGGGTCAGAAACGGGTGTCGGGGGGGGGGGGCAAAAACACGGTGGGATGGAAACAGACAAAAGTCACGGACCGCAGGGCGAAACTGCCGAGGGAAGGGGACCACGGGCCGAGAAGCAAGGTGCAAACAACCAAAACAAGATGGGGAAAGAGAGAGGGCTAAAAAAGGGACTCGCGCAAAGCGCAGCCGGGCAATGAGGAAGAACCGGTCTGCAAACAAAAAGCAAAGTGGGTAGCCAAAAAAAAAAAAACAGGGAATAAGTTACGGCGGAGGTGCCCTGGCGATGTCAAACGGGGGGCGGGAAACACGGACGGGGGGGGGGGGAAAAAACCCAATACTCTTTGACAGAAAACAATATAGAGGGGAGAGAACTAAAGGAACAGAGAGAGGAAAAACCAACCGGAACCCACTCCACCAGTGAAAAGCCGGAAACGCCAGGTGTTAGTAATCACAAAAAAGGAAACAGGGTGATACGAAGCGGGGAGACCTGGGGGCCAAGGAACCTTGGAAAGGGAACCGCATTAAACAATCACGAATCTGGGGTAAATCAAAAGGAAAGGCTACACCTCGGAGAAAGAAAAGAACAGAAGGCTCAGGGGGAGGCAGAGGTTTTTAAGCGAGGCAGGAACGAGAGGAAAAGAAGGGGTATGCGCCTTCATGGGGTGTACAACTGCAAACAGGAACAGAAAAAAAACTCCACAGGGGGCGATGATGGGGGGGGCCTGAGTGTGGTGTAAAAAAAAAAAAAGGTGGGTAAGGTCCCCTGAAGTTGCAATGATATAAAGCTAAAGAAAAACCAAAAACATAGACGGGGAAGGAGACGAGGTCGCATCATGGACCAACCAGCGGCTCAAAAGAAAGTGGTAAAAAAAAAAGGGACAACACGAGTCAAGGGGGGAAGGACTCCAAGCCCGGTGCCCTAGCCCAAACGTTCGGAGGAACCGATGGAAAAGCGAGGCCTCGTCTCTTGGGGCTCACACAGGGGAGAGGGGGAAAGGTATGTCGTTAGAGCCAGCGGGTGGAGGGACTAACCCCACTATACGAAACTAATTCCATAAAAGACCGGGTCAGAGGGGACGATCGAGTACGCAGACAAGAGCGAATTGGCTGACCGCACCCTTTAGGTCCACGCCCTTCGAATTAAACGGGGGGGGAGGGGGAAAAATAACTGGAAAAGTCACTGGAGAGGCGAGCAAAAACATCGCAGTCTCGGGGGGGCTTGAACCTGATTAGCTAGAACGGCAGGGTGGGGGGGGGGGGGGGGAAAAGCGAGGAAGTCGAGAGGTTGCTGAATGAGAAAAAAAAAAGGATGGCCGAGACCACCGCACCAAACTTAAACTTTGGGCATTTCAAGCGGGGTCAAAACACAGACGGCTGCATGCCGAAAAAAGGGAAGGGGGACTGTCATATAAAAAACCACACGGGGGGGAAGGCCGGGATAGGTCGAGGGAGACAAAATTTCAAATAGGGAATCACCCGCGTCACCCTGGGAGGAGGTGGCAGGAAGGAGAAAAAAAGCGACCTGAGGGCCGAAAGGAAAAAACATGAGGGGGGGTTGCTCCCGTGGGAAAATGAAAGACAGAGGCCAGCTAAGAATACTGCAAAAAGGAATGCCCCCGCAAGTGGAGCAGGGGCAGGAAAAAGAAGGGACTGGCCCATCATGGGAAGCCTGGGTGAGTAAATGAGCACGCTAGAGGGACCCAAGAAAAAAAAAACGACCAATGTCCGTAGCGGTCACCGAGGGTACGCGGACCGAAGAAAAGTTAGAATAATACTAAACAAAGCCCAGAAACGGCCGACTACAAGGGAAAAAGGGTCTCGGACTGTTTTACCCGCCAAAACACCCAACCCCGGCGGAAACCACTGGAAACCAATGGGAAAACAGGGGGCCTTGACCCAGACGCTCAGAAAGGGAAAACTCAGTGGGAAAAAAACAGGGCAACAATTCAGAACCAAGTCGCTGGAGGGGGTGAAAAGACCCCTGATTTTAGAAAAAACCACGAAAAACCGGGGCCGAAGTCAGTGGGGGGAAACCGTGTGAACACCGGAAGCTGGAAGCGGTGGGGGAAAAGCCAGGGGGGCAGGCCCTTAAAAAAGGCGAGGTGGGGAGTGAAAAAAACAAGTAACTAAAAAAAAGATCCGCGGCTTTAAACAAGAACCCCAGAGGCCCCTAAAACCAGGGGGCTCCGTAGGGGAAACCGGGAAGGGGGGACTTCCACCAGCAAACCAACAAGAAAAAGACGGCGAGGACCTCCAACCGATTGGCGGAAAAAAGGGCAAAGCCCAGGAAAAAGCACGGGCGCTCAGGTGGGGAAACAATCCAGAGGAAAAACGTGGTACCGAGAAGCTGGCACCGTCGCGGCCAGGGAAGAAGTGACGGAATTGAAAAAAATAGGCGGGGGGGGGGGATAAAAAGGCGTTTCGACAAAAGCCCGCGCGACAGGCCGGGGGACGTTGTGAAAACGGCGGTTCAGGACTACCAAGGTCACAAACCAGGATTCGGCAAACAGGGAGGCAGCAGTTAAGAAAGGAACCCCAGAAAGGAACCTCGCCTCACCGCGGGAGGAAAGAGGGGGTAACGGGAGAAAGGGATAAACAACAATAGTTCGGCCAAAACTCGCGCCACGGCACAGGGGGGGACAAGGGCAACGGGAAGAAAAAACCAGCGGCAGCTAGCCGCAGGGGGAAAAGCCAGTTGTAGAGGAAAATCAGTCCCAACAGGGGGAGGCAAACTTGAATTGGCACAATCTTACTGCTTTTGTGCGTCGACCAGCGGCCCCGCAAAAAGCGAAAAGCACGGGCCAAAAAGACGAGAAGGAAGCGCGCACACCGAAAAAAAATGCAGCGGGGAGGAGCCAGACACACGAAAGAAGCAAACGTTCGGCCACTAATGATCACAAGAGACAAAGGGGGGTTCACGCAAGGGCAGACGGGGGAAAAAAAGTTTAGCCGGGGCCAGAAGGTTGCCCGGGGACCAAAAAAAAAAAGCCCACTCCAAGTCAAGCCCGCCCATGGATGGCAGGGGGATGCAAAGGAAAAAAAGGGAACGGCCAAAAAGGGAATGAATGCAGGAACAGACTAAACCAAAAGCCCGGGGAGTGCAAATAACAAACCCTCACGCAACTCAGGCCCAACGTCTGACGGGAATTGTCCAAAAAGGAGGAAAGGGTGCCTCGAACAAACAATTGTCTCGTTCAAGAAGAAAATAGGGAATGACAAAAAAACGTCCCGGGGAAAACAAGACAGCCTGCGATTGGCAAAGGAACCAAGGGAAAGCCTCGGGCGGAAGGGACTGGCTTGGGGGGACGTCGTCGCAAAACACAGAGGGCGCGGCCGTCAAAAGTCTCGACGGATGTCCTGCCAAACGGGAGACCGGAAAAAATCGAAGAGCCCAGCAGACGTCAAAGGGTACAATGCTTCTTTAAAGGAGAAACAATACCACCTGGGGGTGACGCGAACCGGGGAGCAAAGTGGGAAGGAAGGTTAGAAGGGAACCAAGCCCGACTGGCAAGGCTACGCTCGGCGCGGGGAACACGGAAAGAAGGCCTATTCTGAAAGTCCCGCACTTCAACACACTTATAAGAACACGAATAGGTTACGGAGAATAGAAGATGAAAGGGGAAAAGATTACTAACGAAAAACGCCGGGAAGGAGACCGTCGGGCCCACACAGGGGGGAACCAGCACCTTCTCCCGGGCAAAAAATCACCTTTCCCCGGGCTTTCAAACCAGCTGTGGGTCTGGGGAGGGAAAGGGTAAAAAAATGGTCAAAACCGACATCCGAAGCAGAGGGACGAAACGGCCAAAAAAAAAAAAAAAACGAAGTGGAGGCGGAGAAACAAGGGGGAACCAAAAATCAAAAAGGAACCAGAAGCCAAAAACGGGGAGCTGCAAGAAAAAGACTACCAATCAAAAGACCGGCAAACGGACATAGGTTTTCCGGGGAAAAACTCACTGGAACCAGGGGACAATCTAGGGCTAACGAGGGTCAAAAAGGGCAATAAATTAAAAAACACGATCGACGAAGGTCCGAAGCATCCCTCGACGGGGAATGAAGGTGGCAGCGGGTAACTGGTATACAAGTATAAAGAAAGGCGGATTGCGTGTCGAAAAAAGGGGGCTCGCGCAAGCCACTGGACGGAGCCGCCCAAAACTGGTCGGCTGGAAGGGAGGGGGGATGGGGTTACCAAAACGAGGGGGTCCCCAGACAACCCAAAAGGTCCGCGAGACACGTTGAACAAATGCAAGGATCACGAGGCAAGAGGGGTGAGGAACGAAAGCCTTGTTAGTAAGATCAAAAAAAAGGACGGCGAAGCGCAAGCGCCACTTGGAGCGTCTGGGACGAGGGGACCGCTGGAGGGGGAGGAAGATTGGGTCAAAACCCTAAAACGCGAAACGCTCTTCCATTGTCACCATCATAAGGGCGACGTAAGGGGAAAAGGCGGCAAAAGTCATGAAACCGGGGGGAAATGGGAAAAGAAAAAAGAGGGCCGCAGGGACTTCAAAAAGGGAAACCCTGGAGGAAGGGCCAAAGGGGGGGGGGGACCCAGAAGTCCCAGCGCAGCCCAAACTTGCCGACCACTCGTGAAGGCCAGAAAAAAGAAAAAAGGGGGGGGCCAAAAAAGGAGGAACCATTCATTGCCAGCTGTGGTATGACGCGGGGGGAAAGAGCACATGTGACCACTAACAGCCTGGAGCACACTGGCCCCGCAAACCGAAACTAACGAACAAAACGGGGTAAAATTTCGCTATCATGGGGGTCTGAAAGGAAGGGAAATCAAAAACGTGCAGAAAAAAACGACAAATGCGTCAACGAAAACCCCTCCGGGGGGGGGGCGCCCCGAATGACCAAATGTGAGAGGAGAGGAGAAAACGTCACCTTTCAAGGGGGGAGGGAACATCGGCGAACGGAGGGGGGAAAGGGGGCGCACGGCAAAAGAAGGTTACACCTGGCTAGGGGGAGGTTCCGAAAGCCCGCTAAAAAAAACTCATCGACAGGAAAAGGGCAGGCCCAGGACCGGGGCCACACTAAAAAAGCAAACAACCCTAAGCAGACTGGAATAGACGAACGAAGATCGGCAATGGGTACCTGTAAAAACCGAGAAAGGGAAGAAAGAGCAACCTGGGAATACACAACCAAGCCCAGGATCAAAAATCATCTCGGCAGGTAAAATGTCCTAAAAAAACAAAAAAACCGAAGCCTCCCACCCACTCAATCCCCCAACAACAAGACAAAATTCAACGGGGCCCTTGGGCAGCCGGTCTGGAAGGTGTGGTAACCGCCAGCAGGAAGGTGGTCGGGAGAGGTGCCCTGGGAAAAAAATATTACCAAAGAGCGGGAGCGGGGAAGAGACCGGGCCAGGGGAAAGGGGACGTTGTTTTTGGGGCCCCTACCGGTAATTGGGGGGGGGGTTTGGCGGGTAGCCCCAGACATCGGATAAAACCGTAGTCTGGGAAGTTACGAGAGGGGCAAAGTGTGTGAAGCCGGGGTGAGACCGTTACGAAGTCAGGGGACAGCTTCAAAAACGGGAAGTCGGGGCGGAAAGTGGCAAGAAAAAAACATCCCTTAAAGCAAGGAAGCGGACGGATCCAGGCCAGGTGGGGGCACAGCTCTCAAAGAAAAAAAAAGCGGGGGGGGGCCCAGTCTCGGACCGACTCCCGGACAAGGTGAAAGGGGACAGCAGCGTCACCTTACATTTGAAGAAAAAGGTGAGCAGCAAAAAACGCAAGCTTGGAATTCGGCGGATGTTAAAATGATGGAAGGGAAAAGGGAAAAGGCGGGCAACCGACTCACAGGGTGACAGCGGGGCTCTCACCAAGTTTGGGGTGCCCGGGTGGGCCTGACAGACACCGTCCGCCACCCTTTAAGTCGGAACGGGGGAAGGGAGGAAAACGCAAGAGGACAGCAAAACTCGGAGGGCCCGCCTGTGAAACAGGGGAAAAAAACATTCAAGGGACAAAATGGAGGAACGGCCAACAAGAACCAGCCATCCCCCACAGACCATATAGACGCCAAATCCTTGAGCCGATATCGTCATGGTGAAAGGAAAACAGCAAGCAGAGTTTTGGGACTCGACAAAAAATCCGGAAACGAGCACACGACTTTCCTGGCGTTCCAAAGGGGGGACAAGAAAGGGCCAGAAAGATCGAAAGGGGGGTTGGGGTGGAGGCCAGGCAAAGTACTCGTCCGGCAGCAACAAACGCTGACAAAGTTGAAAGGTGTCAAACTGTCGTCTGATTCCCGTCGGGGGCGAATTAGAGCGAAGCAACGGGAAAGGGATCCAATAAAAACGACCATTGGGAGACACCGTGTGACGGGCCCCAGAAATTGCAGCCAGGGGGGAAAAGAAAAAAAAGCACCTTCGGGTGGCACGGGGGGGGGGGGGGGGGGGGAAAAAAGAGGGCCACGAAAGTCCTACTTGACTTGAAAAGGGGGACACCCGATCCGCCGGGGGGGAGCGACGCGAAAACCATTAAAAGACGAAGGTAATAGCGGAGAAGAAAAAGAAACAAAAAAAGCGAAACAAATCGGGTTAAAAGAATACGAAACCATCAGACGACCGCCACGTGTGCGGGGGTCGTTGGCCGGGGGCTTGGGCCCCACAGGGAAGGCAAGTGGACCTACCAACTCTCAAGGTCCAAAAGAAAACACACAAAAAAAAAAAAAAAAAAAAAAAAAAGGCAAGCCCTGGGGGGGGATGCAACGAGCACAATAAAACAGGGATGCGCCCAGGCTGTAGGAAAGGAGTTGGGAAGTCCGGGACTTGATTTACCCCCAAACAGCTGAAAAAATCAGTGGCGGTTACCCCGTGGAAAAAACAGGTTTGGGCTGTGGCAGTTCGGAAAAAACCTCTCACAGAGCCCACAGTGGTTTCAAGGGGAAAAAAAAAACTGTTTTCCTCCACGAAACAAATGGGTATTACGATGGTACTTTTGGGAGTTTGGGTGGTTGGAAATGTGAGGGGGAATAGCTGTGGGTATGACTCTCAGCCCCCGCAAGAATTGTGGAAATGTCAAAAAAGAGAGGGGGAATGGTCAAAAAAAAACAAAAAAAACGGCCCAGCTTTCCCACCTAGGAAAACGGGGACCTGACACGAAAAATACAAGAAAACAGGCGTGGGAAAAACCGGGTGCCAGAAAACGGCGGGAAAAAAAACAAGAAGCCTGGTGGCGAGAGCACCAGGCAAAGGTCCCGATACTCAAAAAAAAACGTGATGGGAGAAAAGGAGAGGGAAAGGGAGTAAAAGGAGTCCCTCATCATCGAGGAGGAAGCCTGCATGCATCAAAGGGGTTGACAAAAAAAGGGGGGAACAAGGAAAATGATCAGGACCGGACATGTGCCGTTGGGGAATATGTGTGAACACAGTGGGGGAGGGGGGGGGAAAGGGGGGTTGGTGGGTCTAAAACACCCGGTGGGGAAAAAAACATACAACATCTCTCGGGCACCCTAACGGAAAACAGGAAGCTCCGAAACCACAAACAAAGAAAACCTCAACCAGGTAAAACGGGTAAACTCACAAGGGGTGAAACCGGTCGGGAAAAAAAATTCAAAACCACGAGCTCGGCGGGCCACTCCGAAAGCAAGAAACGCCCAGGGAACCCCAAAAAAAAACCCCCGGGAGAATCGGGTAGGGGGAAAAAAAGCAGACAAAGCGCACTCCTCAACCGCCAGCAAAAACAGAAAGGTGAGAAAAGGGGCAATAAAAATTGAGAGCTGACACGCCGATAAGACAGGATGAACAGACCTTAAGGGGGGGGGGCAAACAAAAAGGAAAAAACAACTCCTTTAGGATGAGGTGGCGGGAAATGAAGGGGTTGGACCCACAAGGGGGGGTACGTTCTTTGCCAGCCAAGCTAACCGTCAGAAAAAAAGGAAGTCGTAAGTGACTCTAGGGAAAACGCGCCCGCGAAACAGGTTACTGGTCTTAGGTGGACCAAAAGTTGGCAAAAAGAAAAAGTCTTCCCAAAGACAAATCCCTGCCCTACAGAACTTGCCGAGGTATGGAAGAAAACGGATGAACCAAAGGGAAGGGGGGGGGGGGGGATACACTGGGTATATCGTCAAGCCTGATCGAGTAAAAATCGACCCCGAAAAAGACTACTTACGTTTCAGTGGGAAACCTAACAAACGTGAAACCGACGTCGGAAGGGAGCGGAACTCCCACTTCCCCGCAACACGCTATAGATAGCACCGCTCTAAAATGGGGCACAGGGGGAAAAAAAACCGAAAAAAGGAAAAATATTGGTCGATGGGTGCAAAAGGGCGTCCGAGCCCAACATGTCTGCTAAGGCCCCACGATGACTAAGAAAAAAAGCAGGACAATTAAAAAGAACGTCAGTAAAAGTTGGAGTGCATGATTTGGGGGCGTCCGGCTATGGGAAAGACTGCCCCTCCAAAAGGAATTGGCCGGTACAGTCATGGTCCACACGGGATGCCCGCGGCGTGGGAAACACGCCTACATACAATGGGAGCGGGAGAGGGGAGGGAGGGAGTGCAAGAAAAAAACAGTTAAACAACTTCCGTAGATCCCTCTTTCACCTGGGGGGCGTCGGGGGCCGGATTAACGGAGTAAAAAACGCACTCCAAGTGTGGGAGGGTATGAAAAAACGTTTTGTGTCTCACTTCTGCAAAAAGTGACTGCGAAAAACAGTATGGTGAGGACCCAGAGGACAGTGGCAGATCTAAAGGACGATCTGGAACAAAAATAATTTGAAGACAGTAAGGGGGGAGGAAATAAACGAGGAATAAGACGCCACAATTACAAGTAAAAAGAGGGCAGGGAGAAGAGAAGCACACCGACGAATTCCGTAGGGGTAATACCACCACACCGCTCCGAAGTCTCGGAACTGAAAAATAACTAGAATGTGGTTTGACACTGGGGGGAGTACCAAAAAAAAACAACATAACAAAAAGGTACTGTCTAAAAAGGGGGTCAAACCCCTGGCACCCGCCGGAGCTTTACTCCCTCCCACAACAGATAAATGAAAGGGCCAAAAGATCCAGGCGAAAGCTTCAACAAAACAGAAGCTGCGGGGGGGGTGACCAGAAGGGGGAAAATTAGACAAAAAGCGCAAAGTAAATTGCCAAGTCTAGGGGGGAAAATGGTGCAAAGGAGATGACGGGTCCAGGGGGGGGGGGAAGAACGGGGGGAAAGCTCCTATCGCCAGGTGTGGTCCGGTAACGGCACCAGAGATACGGAACGGCTGAACCAACCGCTATTCTTCAAAGGGTCCGACCGAAAACCGGGGAACGGGAAAATGCAAAAACCCGGGTCGTCTTAGCCAAAAAGGGAAGGGAACTACCACCCTGGGGGCATACTTTCAACGCGCAAGAACAAATAACAAGGGAGGAGGTACTCCAACCACAGAAAATGACACCGTTTCTCCTCGACATTCACTCGACGGGAAAAAAGCAAGTTCCGAGTCGTCGGTTGGGATGAAAGTGTAGAAAAAGACCGAAAGATGGGGGGCTCCAACTCCCGGCGGGGGGGTAGGCGGGCACGTTGCCTACCAAAAAGGTCAAGGAGACGGGTAACCCCAGAGAAGACAACGAGTTCCACACCATTCGAAAAAGTCAACGTGAGGAGAAAGCAAAAGCTTCACTCATTTTCCAGTAGAGGGTGGTCGGCCGGGTAACTTGTCTTTTACCACACAAGTCAGCCGGGAACCTGGGTAGCATGGTGAAAGAAAAACACAAGGAAGCTTAGACCAATGAATTTTAGGACTCCCGCCCGGTTTCCAAGTCTAACAGTGAAGGGGGAAAAGAGCAGCGCTTTGTGGACAGAAGAACAGAGGGAACAGGGAAAAGAAAAGAGGGCTATGAATAATCCTAAAAAGAGGAACCTCGCCGTGGAAGGACTGGGCCTACTCCTGCCGAAAGGCACAATAGGACAGAAAGTGATAGAAAACCTCCTAAAAGAACACTCCAGGGAAAGGTGAACGGGAGGAAGGGGGTTCAATGGGAAAGGAAAATCGACAACCTCATAAATGTTAACAGGGAAGCCCAGGGCCCAAAAAACACGCAGTGCGCCGAATGTTGCTAAAGAACAAACTCCGAGGAGGGAAGGTATAGAAAAACCCTCCACAATAAGGCCCGTCCGGAGGTTGACATCACAGGGCAGAGGAAGGGAAAACTTGGGAGAGTGAATGGAGCCTCGTACTCCATTGTTCCTCGCGGGCAAAAGGGACACACACTAAAAGGGCGCCGACCAAGAAATAAGCTGGCAGTAAGGAGGGAGGAGAGGCACAGATTCGGGAGGCGGCAAGTTGATCATGTTCGCCCGGTGGCGAAGCAGAAAAGGAGGATCAGCGTCAATAAAACGACGGAAAAAAAAAGACGTCCCTCAAAACAATCCTGTGAGCGACCCGGGGGAGATGGCAACGCCACAAGGTGCGTACCCGGTTCCAACTAGCAAATAGAGGAGAATCAAAACAATGGCAGGGAAAAAGGAAAAAGGGCAATGATTCCCGTAACA
>Ga0179591_1341183_pt1 | contig 12646 bp, 20 predicted proteins | sample CZOMad2_1_08_16f_FD_182891 | JGI IMG/M metagenome (GOLD analysis project Ga0179591, IMG submission 182891) | Vadose zone soil fungal communities from Angelo Coast Range Reserve, California, USA - CZOMad2_1_08_16fungal (PacBio error correction) | ecosystem: Environmental > Terrestrial > Soil >...
CTCCTTCATCCCGATGTTACTGGGGGGGGGAGGGCATCGTCTCAGGCTAAGACCGACCTTATAAGTTGCGCGTTTCCTGCCGCGACCCGCGGGAAGAAAACCAGATTTTCGATTCCGTTTAGAACTCGACCGCGTCCTTTCCCTGCTCATGCCGATAGAAAAACTTTCGTTCCATCCGCTGAAAGGGAAAGAAAGCCATGGAGCGAAAAAGAAAGAGGGAGGCAAATTTTCCCGCCGGAGCTTCGTAGCGGAATTTCCGCGCTGAAGGGGAGGAAGGGGTAGTGAAGAGAGACGCCTGGTGCCAAGGGGCTCTTGCTGATATGGAGAGAATCGTCAATCGGGTTGGCGTGGATCAGGCTCAGCACCGGCCCGAAAATGGAGAGGGGGGACGACAGGGAACTTGTTGCCGGCACTCCGTTCCAGAACCGGGGGGGGAGAAGGAAATTTCCTTTTCTTATCGGGAAATGTCGATTGCTGCCCTCCACTCCATTTTTCTCTCCCTCCTCCACGCCGGGAGAAATCACGCCTTCTATTCTTTTCTTTCTTTGCTTTCCTCTAGTCCCCGGAAAAGGGAACGCCGGCGTCGCGGCCGAATCCAACCTTGATCTATTAACAGAGGAGGGAAAGAGAGGAGAGAAAAAGTCTTTTGGCGCTTCGCCTATCTTCAGGAAAAAAAAAAGGCAAACGCTGCCCCGCGCACGAACGCGGATTCTCTTATATAGAGGGCGCCAATGGGATGAAAGTGTCAGATCCGCAACACGATCCACGTTCGTTTTGGGGGGGGAAAAAAGAAGAGAACTTTCCCGGCGGCCTCCGAACGTGTGTACACATGCTTGGCCCACTTCCGGAGGAAAAAAAAACCGGGCGCACAGCACAGCCGGGTTATCGCAGGCGCGTCCAAAAGAGGAGGCCGACAGGAACGAGTTCCTCATCCCTGAGGGGTCACGGTCTTCTCTGATAAGTTCCATGGTTCGACCGCCCCGTTCATTTGAAAAGGAGAGGAGGGGAGTAAAAAAAAAAGGTGGGTGCCGCGGCAATCGCATAGGGCAGAAACCAGACTGAATCATGCGGGAAAGGGAAGGGGAAAAATTGCGGCCACAGCCGAGGGCTGGCTAATCAGGTTTTTAAGAAAAAAGAGGGAGTCTTCCAGGTTTTAACCCTGCATCATTACGGGGAGGGAAGAGAAAAAGGAGGGAAAGTTTCAATGCCGCGCGCCATTCGGCCTTGGCTTCGTCCGAAGGTGGGGGGAGGAGAAAAAGGAAGGAGAGGCGACAACTACGTCAATGTGGCTCTTCCAGCAGATTTTTCATTTGAAAGGGAAGCGCGAGACGGCCGGCGTCCTGCGCACGCCTGGAAAGCCGCTTATCTGCTTGTACCACCGGGGGAAAAAGGAACGCCTTCGAAGAGAGCGGCTTGCCGTCCGATTACTTCTCCGTCGCAGGATTCAAGGAAGGGAAAGAAGAAGAAAGAAGATTTTGTGCCAGGCGCCGCCGAAAGGGGAGAAAGGAGGAAGGAGGGAAAGGGGGGTAGGGGAGAATAAGGTTTGTGGCAGCTAAAGGGAGAAAGAGTGGGGCGGAGAGTAAGTTACGGGGAAGGGGGGAAGAAGGAGTGGAGGGGGGGGGTAGGAGGGGGAGGATGGAGGTGGAGGTAAGGGGGATAGGCGTAGAGGGGGTGGGGGGGTGTAAATCGAGGTGGAGGGGGGGATCGGGGGGGACTGGGTTCGAAGTAAGGGACGGGTGAGGTAGGAGTGAAGGAGAAGTTTGGGATTGGAGCGGAGAGGGGGAGAGGGAAGAGGAAGAGAGGGAGGGGAAAGAGAGGGGAGGAGGAGGAACGAGGGAGTTAAAAGAAATGAGAGCGGAAGGAATTAAGGAGGTAAGGAGGGGATCGGAGCGTGGGGGGGTGGGAAAGGGGGGAGGGAAACGAGAGGGGTGAACGGTGGAGGGAGGGTGGGGAGGGGCAGTGAAGAAAAGGACGATAAAGTTAAGGCAGGAGGAAAGGGGGAGGTGAAATGAAGGGGGGGGGGAGGGTTGGGGAAATGGTGTTATGGGGGTGGGGTGGAGGGGATAGTGGGGTTGTGGGGAAGGAGGGGGGGGTGGGTGGGGAAAGGTAAATGAACGGACATGAATGGCGGGGAGAGGCGGGGGAAGGGGGAGTTAGACATTCACCTATCTATGTTACTTCTTTTCCTGCGGCTTTTCTCTTCTCCGTTTGGTCCTCCTCGGGGGGGAGGGGAGGTAGGGGGGTATAGGTGAAGGTTGGCGCTTCTTACAGACCGTCTAATTACCCACCCCTTTTACCAAGAGAGGGAGGAAGGAGAATAGATGGGAGGAGACTACCGCCGAGGGTCGCCAGCCTTTTTCGTAAGGCGGCTCCAAATCAAAGAAGGTGCGGTCAGCACCACCAGCCACGGAACATTGCTCACATTTCGTGTGAACTGAAGGGGGAAAAGAGGGGGGGAGAAAAGGGAAGTATGCATTTTTGGCAGAATCTTCACGCGCAATCCCGCCTGCAACATATACGCCGAAGAGAAAAGGGAAAGAAAGGTTTCCATCTCGGCTCCAAGATTTCCTCCAAATCCATCGTGAAAAGGGGAAAGCAAGGCGAAGCCGGACGTTGGTGATGAGGGCGCGGGTCTGCGTCCGTATCTTCCAAATACTGGGGGAGGAGAGTGTAGAGAGAATTCGTGGAGCGTGCGGAAGCCGCGCGGAGAGGTCATCTCCCAACTTACCTTCTTGTAGCTTTTGCAGACGGAGAAGGAAAGATGACTCGGAGCTGCGCGGCGGCAAATCGGTGTTGGCCTGTCCTTCGCTTGGTACCACTCTATAAGGGGAAGGAAAAGAAAAGGAGGGAGTGCCCGACCGCCGTTCCCGCACCCATAATGCCCTGGTCTTCCCTCCACGGGCGGGAAAGGGAAGAAAAAAAAAGCGGAGGGGAGAAAGATGGTCCAGGCTGTGGCCGGTCGCGCCCAAATCGTTCCATTATTCATCGTTTTGACGCCCCGAGGGAAAGAAAAAAGAGGAAAGGAAAAAGAACAAAGGGAAAGGGTGGTTGCATGAATGCGGTTGTTGTGACCGGCCCTGCCACTCCAATCCCGCTTGAGGAGGGGGGGGAAAAGAGGGAAGGTGTGGGGGCTGCCTGGTGTGTAAATTCTTGATGAGAAAAAGAGGGCAAAAAAATCCGTGCGGCTAAGCGTGCTTGAAACACTTCCAGTTTTCCTTTATTAGAGGAAAAAAGAGGGGGGGGGAGGGAGGGAAGGAAACAGAGCCCCGAGTGCACCGTGCCTCCTCAAAACCTCGCCATTAAACCTATTTAAGGGTGGAAAAAACGGGATGCCGTCCGCGTTCCAGGCAGATTGGTCGGACTCGTTCTTACCCCACTTCCGTAGGAAGAGGGGGGGGGGGGAAGGGGGAAAGGGAGGCGGCGCTCCAGACATCCAGATCGGGTCCACAATCGACCAGGCCCTCCTCCACCGAATCAACGAGGGAGGGGGGGGGGGAGGACAACGGCAGGCAGTCCATTCCTCAGCTCACGAAACAAAGTAAGCGTCTTCGGGGAAGTGCCAATGGCCAGAAATATCTAATCATTACGATAGCTTAACAACTAAAGAGAAAGAGAAAAAAAAAAAAAAAAAAAAAAGAAAAGGACAAGATGCAAACACACATTCAAACGTTAAAAAACCCGGCCTTGCGCAAACAAGTAAACGGAAATGAAAGAGGAAAAAGGGAACAAGAAGAACAAAAACAGTTCGGCTCGAATATCGCGATCGCGAAAAACTAGGTGCTTCGTCAGCGTAATTTGTCATTATTTCCGAAATCAGTAACAAAAGGGAAAAGAAGGGAAGGGAAAGGGAAAACGGACCGCGAAAAGACGCTCTCACAACAAAAACGGGAAACTATGAGGAGGAATAATCGATTGTTCGCTAGAATTGCATTACACTTTTCCCTTTGGGGAGAGGGAGGGGAGGGGAGGAAGAGCAGAGGGAGAATAATGATCCAATTCCGCTGCGCGCCGCACTCGTTTTTCGTCGCGATTCAGCGATATCGAGCCGAACCGTTTGTGTGAAAAAATTCAATAAAAACCCAAGAAAGAAGAAAGAAGAAGAAAAGAAGGGACGGGGGACGAAAGCGGGCAGGGCACGGAAAGGAGCATCGGCAATGTGACCAGGATTTTCCGCTATCGAGGAAAGGAAGAGGGAGGAAAGGCCACAGAAGCGAGGACGCGGACGCTCGTTGAAATGACTGCCTGCGCGGTGGTTACGGCCCCCCTTTTTGACGAGAGGGGGAGGGGGAGGAGGAAGGGGAGATTGTGGAACCGATTTCTGATGTCTGGAGCGCGCCGAACGACATCTTGAACTTTCCCAAAAGAAGAAGGGAAAAGGGGGGTCACGAAGAGTCCGACCAATTGCTGGAACGCGACGGCATCCAGTGGTGTAGAAAAGAGAGGGGAAAGGGCGAAAAAAAAGGTTTTGAAGGGATGCACCGGTGATCCTTGCTGTCTTACCCTTGTGCGCAAAGGGAAAGAAAGAGCGAGGGTTGCAGAGAATAACGGAAAACGCAGGTCGTTTTCAAGGCAGCGCTTCGCCAGCAAGGGGGGGGAAGAGGGGACCTATCATAAAACAAGGAAATTAATACACCCCATTCCGCCCACACCTTTAAAGGAGGGGGGAAAGGAAGAAGAGGGAATGTGGAGTGGCCGGGGAAGGTATAAACAAACCCGCATTCCAATGCAACAACCCCCTGGGTTTTTACGTCGGACAGAGGGAGGAAGGAAAGAAAAAAAAGGGCCCCAAAACGATTTGTGGCTCGACGGCCACCGCCTGGACCATCTTCCCCCTAATATTTTTTGGTGCTGAAAAGGGGGAAGAAGGGGGAAAGGAAAAAGAGGCGTAGGGGTGGCGGGAACGGTGCTCGGGCACTCCCTCTTTTCTGGGACGGCAACGGTTCTCGCTTTTTACCAAGAGGGGGGGGAGAAAAACCGATTTTGCGCCGCGCAGCAGAAAGGGAGGGGGGGGGGAGGAAGGAAGTTAATATGCAAAAACGCTTAAAACGCTAAACCCGCATTTCAGTTTGTACTATTCCAGAAAGAGGGAAAAAGAAAAAGAGGGCGCTTGACGCGCGAAACACCGTGAAGCAAACCCCGTCTTTTGACGATCCGTCCGCCGACAAAAGAACGGCAAGAACCACCAAGTCCGGCTGTCGAAGGAGTGGCCCGGTTTTGGTTGTGCATACGCGGGGAGGGGGGGAAGGAAAGAGAGGTATCTCGAAAGGGAGGGGGGAAAGGGAAGGAAAGGTGTTGGCGCTTTCTTCTTCTAATTTTGCCTTACTTTTCTCGCGGGGGAGGAAAAGGAGGGGCGGCCAAAAATGCATGACGGCACTTTTTACAAAGCGTTTCCTGATAAGGGGGAAGGGAAAAGAGGAGGACAAGGTTCCCCGTGTCTGTTGTTCTAAAAAAGGGAAAAGTTGATTGGCTGCCGACTATCTAAGCTCTTTCTCCCCTCTTTCCGTAAAGAAGAAAGAGAGCTCCGGCCCCCTCATTCTTTGTTCCACTGGGGGGGAAGGGCGCCCGGGCGGGTCCTATGCGCCCTCCGTCATGAAAAAGGAACGGAAAGGCACGCACCGCGCGGGCGGGAGGCACGTAGAAAGTCTCAAAAGAACAAGAAAAAACAAACAAGGCGCAACCAAATCGCATGGATGACGTTCAGAACTATTTCCTGCTGCTAAGGGAAAAGAGGAGGCGTCGGAATAATTCAACGGTCGTGAATCCTTCTCCCCGGGAAGTAAGAGGAGCACGCCGCTCTCTCTTCGAAGGCGGAAGGAAAGGGGGGGAAAGGAAGAGCTGGCATGGGCTTTCCACACAGGGAAGAAGGAAGGACGGCCGGCCGGCGACGCATTTCATAAGAGGGGAAACGGAAAAATCGCTGGAAGAGCACTTGAAGAGTTGTCGAAGCTCATCACTTTGGAGCATGTCAACACGGGGGGGGGAGGAGTACGTCGCGGCGAGCCAAGGCCTACTGGTCGCCGAGGGGAAGGGAAAAAATGCCGAAGTAGCCTGCGGTACCTACCCTTCCTTATTCATTTTTCCACAAAGGAGACATCATCTCTCTCCTTCTTTTCATTCACCCCGGAGGAGAAAAAGATATCTTGACTTTCTTTTCCTCCCTGGAAAAGGAAGGGGAACCCGCAGATTCCTTCGTGTTTCTGGCCCTAGGCTATTTCCTGCGTCCCCCACTTTGGGGGAAAGAAAAGAGGGAGGTGCCACTGACCGTGCGCGCAACCCATCTGAACTTATCTCTCTAATACCTTAAGTGAAAAGAGGACGGAACATGTGAAGGCTGGGTTGCTCCTCTCTTTGGGAAGGCGCTCTGCGATAACCCGGCTTTTCTGTTCTATCATTTTTGTGGGGGGGGGGGGAGAAGAAGGCCGGGTGGCAAAGCATGTGTACACCCTTTCGTGGTCAAAGGGAGGGCGGGCCTCCGCAGTCATCTTCTTCCTTTCCCTTTTTGCGCAAAAAAAAGAAATGAGCGTTTTCGGAAGGGCGGACATGTAGTCGGGCGAAGCAGATATCCAGCGACTGGCCGATCGTTTCTTTTTGAGGGGGGGGGGGGAGGGGGGCAGCGTTGCTGCGGTTTCTGTTTTCCGTTCCGATCGTCAAGAGGAAAAAGAGGGGAGGGAAGGGGATATTGCCGAGGCGGCTTCCTCCTCGATCAAGGAAGTTTATCGCCTCTCCGCCTTCGTTTTAAAAAGGGGGGGGGAAGGGGGAAGAGCTACCAAGTCCCAGCAAGCAACGCATCGAGGCTTGATTGCGAAGGGCGTTCGGATGCGGCTAAACCCTGTCGTGGGGAGGGAAAAGAAGAAAAGGGGAAAAGAGATAGCAAGGAAATTTTTCCTGAGCCCACGGTCTGGCCGGGCCGTCCGGCAACAAGGAAAGAGAAAAAAAGAAAATGGTTCGGGCCGGTGCTGAGCCTATCCACGCAACCCGACTTGACGAGAGGAGAAAGGGGAAAGAAAAAGAAGGAAAGAGCCACGAAGCAACCAGGCGTCTCTCTTCACGACGAGCGGCGCGGGCAGCGCGGCAACTCCGCTTAACTAGATAAGGAGGGAGGGGGAAAAAAATGAGGGGAGTTTGACTCCGATGGCTTCTTTCCCGTTTCATCGATTTAAAAAAGGGAGAGAGGAAGAGTCTTTCTTCGGCATCCATGGCATCTCATTTCCTTCCTCTTTCGAGGGAGAAAAGGAACAGGAAATCGTTGTGGAACGCTGGTCGCTTCATTAAACTCTCCCCCTTCTAAGGAGAGATGAGAGGAGACGTGACTCAGGCAACCCATTAACCTCTTTATTACTTAGAATCTCACCCAACACCAACGGAGTAGGAGTAACACTCTCGTCTCATTCCCCTCCCGAGTTTCCTTTTTGTGAGGGGGAGAGGGAGAAGGAGAGACGCGACTTAGAATTTGCGCGTTTCCTCCGCGACCAATCGTTTCCACCCCTCATTGGGAGGGGGAGTCCCGGGTAAGACTCGACCGCGTCCTTGCCCTGCTCAATGCCAGGATGCGAAGAAAGGAAGGAAAAAGAACGAGGAACGGGAAGAAGCCACGGAGCGGCAACGCCAATATTTATGCCCCTTTTCAAGGGGAAGGAGGAGGAGAGGGGAATTGGCACGGCGCTGCCGGCCGCGCGTCGTGAAGAGAGACGCCGGTTGCCATATTTGCTCTTTCTGATGAGGGGAAGAAGGGGGGGAAAGAGGAGCGTGGTGGCGGGGAGCAGGCTCAGCACCGGCCCGAAAATTTCGGTGGAAAAGAGGGAAAGGGGGGAAGAAAGAAGGCCAGAACCTGTGCTTTCAGGAAATTTCCGTTGTCGTAGCTTGCCAAGGGAGAGGGAGGGCAAAGCCACGACAGGTTTCGCGCCATCCGAACGCCCTTCGCAATCAGCCTTCGATGGCGTTTGCTTGCTGTGCGGGAGAGATCACCGGGAAAGAGGAACGAAGCGTCGAGGCCTAATCCAACCTTGTCTCTTAAGCCGCTGAGAAGAGCGGTCCAGCGAACGTCTTTTGCGCTCGCCGATCTCACTTCCACAGAAACGCCAGGAAAAGGGGGACCCGCGCAACCTCCCTCTTAGGAAAGTGGGAAAGAGCTGCTTCGCCAGATATCCCTTGAAGAAGAAGCAGCACGATCCCGTGTTTTTTTTTTTCTCCACCCTGGCCTTCCGAAGGAGGAAAGAGGGAACGCCGAACGTGTGTACACAATCTTGGCCACCTTCGTCGACCCACCAAAACCTTCTCTCACGCAAAAAGGGGGGAGGCGAGCGCGTCCACACATCGCGGGGCCGAAAGAAAAAAGGGAGAAACCGGGGAATGCCGGTCGTCTCGATAAGTTCCATGGTGCGCCGCACGTGTCATTGTCACTCGCTCGCTTTTCTTCAAAGGGGGGGGGGGGGGGAGAGGAAGAGAATAGAAGAAACAAGAACGGAATCATGGCGGGAAAATTGAAGGGCACAATTGGCTTCCACTACTCCTAGAGAGGGGAAAAAAGAAGGGGGGGGAAAAAAGCACCGGAGTGATGTCTTCCAGTTGTAACCCTCATCATTCCGGGTATGCCTCAGGCGACTTTCTACATTTGAAAGAAGAGGAAAAAGGAGGACGTGGCTGCGCCGAAAGTTTTGCCATTCTCCAAAGTGATAGTCTTTCGCACCCTCTTCAATTGATAGGAAAGAGGGGGGAAAGGGAACAATATTTCATCGCTCGAGGGAAGGGAGGAAGCGCCACGCTGGGAAAGCCGCTGTCCGCGGCTTTACCCCTTTTTCCACTTCCTCCTTCGATATAGCGGAGGAGGAAGGGTAAGGATAAGGGCGAGGTGCAAGACGTTGGAATATTCCGAGCCGAAGATTTGTGCCAGGCTCCTCCGCCATAGTTCGGAAAGAGGGAAGGGAGAGGGGACGGGGGTAATAATGAGACGCTCCGTGCCTCCGCCCGCGTGTGCCTTTCGGCAGGGCTTGCTATATAATGTATTAGGGGAGAGAGAAGGGAAAGGGCAATGAAAACCCAGGGGTACCAAAGAAAGAGGCGGGCCGGAGCGAGCTGGGGGAAGGGAGAGAAAGGACGGGGGAGTACAGCGCTTCGTAGGCTCGCCAATCAACTGGCCTTGGAGAGAAAAAAGACCGGACTTGCTCAGCATTTCGGTGAAATGCCCCATTTAAAAGAAAGGGGGAAAAAGTGCGTCCTGCATTTTTGTCCGAATCTTCAAGGAGGGAAAGAAGAAAAATAGACGCCGTCCCACTCCGCAACACCTTCATCTCCAAAATAGTTTCCGCGGGAGAAGAGAAAGGGAACGGAACACAATCAATGCCGTCTGCACACCCCGGGCACTCCTTCGACAGCCGTACTGTTTTGATAAGGGCAGGGGGGGGAGGGGAGGGAAGGGAGTGACAGACGGGTGGCTTTCACTGTGTTTCGAGAGAAATTCCTGGAGCGTCTTAACCGTGTCCTTACTCTTATCAGCTCCCAACTGAAATGAGTGGAGGGGGGAGAAATGAAAGGAAGGAGCTCAATCTCTCGTCCTGCGGCGCGCAAAATCGGTGTTGGCCGCCTTCTCTGTTACCACCTATACCTGTTCGACAGAAAGAAGGGGAGGGGAAGTGACCGAGAAACAGTTCCCGCACCCATATGCCCTTTTCGCTCCCTCCACGTGCTTTCAGGGGAAACAACAAATATTCGGGGGGAAGATGGTCCATGCTTGGCCCGGTCTGCTCCCAAATCTTCATTCGGACAAGAGGGGGGGGGGGGGGGGGGGGGGAAGAAGGTATTAGACAATGTCCGCGTCAAGCACCCGAAGGTTTTTTTCCTGTAACTTCGGGGGGGGGAGGACAGGCCACGGCCACTCCAATCCCGCTGCTCGAAACTTTCCATCTGTAAGGGTGGGGGGGGGGAGAATGGGGTGTAATTCCTTTATGATCAGGTCAAATCTGGCAAAATCCTTGCGGGAGGAGAGGGGAGGAGGAAAACGACTGCCAGGTTTCCGTTATTCTCTGAAACCGCGCGATTTTTCATTGCGGGGAAAAAAAGGAGAAGAAAGAGAACCGGGCCTCCCTCAAACCTCGCCATTAAACCGTTTAATGGTTATACCTACTGGTCTTCCTTCTCCTTTCCAGCAATGGGGGGAAAAGAGGAGGAAAAAAGTGAGGCTGCGTAGGGGGGCACCGTTCCCCGTTCGTGCGGCGCTCCAGACATCCCAGAATCGTCCCACATCGGAAAGGGGAAAGAAGAAAAGGGGAAGAAAAGGAGGGGCCAAAAAGGGGGACGTCCCCCGCGGCAGTCATTCACACAGCTTCTCGGTAAGAGGGGAGGGGGAGGGGGAAGACCAGAAGGGCTGAGAGGAGATGAAAATTCATGGTCCACATGCATTCTCATTTCCTTGCCCGGCCGCTTGGAGAAAGGAAAAGGGGAAAAGGAAATCGTACGCTGGATATTCCATCACCAACCGAATTCGTCGATATCGCTATCTCTAAAACTAGTTTGCTGAGAGGGAGGAGGAAGGGGGGGGGAATTGTTTCAGTAGTGCGCTTTGCAAGACGCTTCCCCGTCGCATATAAAAAGGGACCCCTTCCCAGCCCCAATGAGAGAAAAAAAAAAAAAGGAGGGGAGGAAGAAAGAGATTGGCGCTGGGCAGGGTCCCTTTTTATCTGCGAACGGGGAGCGGTCTTGCAACGCGCACACGGAAGAGGGGGAGAAAAAGAGGGGAGCGCCGCACATCAGTTTTTCGCGAGCGGATATCGATCCTATCGTGTTTATTTCTTAATATCCAGCCGGACGAGGGGGGGGAGAAGGGAATGGGAAAAAAAGAGGAAGGGCAAGGAAATGAACATCGGCAATGAGTGACCATAATTTCAGCTATCTCGAATTCCCTTCTTCTGCATTAAAGGAGGGAGGAAAGCAGAACATGGTGTGACTTTCCTGCTCTTTGACGCCACCCTTTTTTTACCTCTTGGAGAGGTAGGGGGCAGGCCTGGTCGATGTTGGCCCTATTCTGGATGGTCTGTAGCGCGGAAAGGGAAAGAACGGAACGGGTGCCCACATAACGCATCCGGCACGTGGGGTCTAAAGAGTCCGCCTCAATTGCTGGAAAGGAGAAAAAGGAAAAAAAGGTAATAAAAAGGTCGGGGGGGGGGTTACGCCGGGGGGAACCCTTAAAATCTTTTTAAGGGGGAGGAGGGGGGGGGGGGGGGGGGGAGGAAGGCCACGTGATACGTGCGGGCGACTGGGCGGCACGAAATGCACATCGCGCTGTTGCAGACTAATCACGGAAAAAGGGGGAGAGGGTTTCAAGCAGCGCTTCGCAGCAAGGAATTGTGCCCCCTTTGACATGATCATCAATGGCATTTACCCACACCAAAGGGGGCCGCCCCACACTTCCGATGGAAAGTTCGCGCCTCTGGATTTGGAGTGGAAAAGGGTAAGAAAAACAGCATTCATGCAACAAACCTTCCCTGGGTTATTGACGAGGAAGAGGGGAGGGGGAGGAGAGACGTCAAAACGATTGCGCTCATGAACGAGTTGGCGCGAACCGGCCACAGCCTTTACCATCTTCACAAAAAGGGAAGGGGGGGGGGGATGAACCAGGGCAAGACAATGGCGGGAGCGACCCGTGCATATTTGGTGCTGTACGGGGGCTCCGGTCAATCCATTCATGGGAGGGGGGGGAGAAAAGGGGTATCGCGGTGGGTACCCATCAAGGCGGCCCACAAACGCTATTTTTCTCCTCTCAGCGGGGGGGAAAAGGAGGGGAAGAGAAGGAGGGCAGAGCGCAACGCTACCCGCCAGTCCAGTTGGTAGCTATCCTCTCCTCCTGCGGAGTCCGCACGCTCCACCAATAATGTCTCTCGAACACCGTGAATCACCCCGTCTTTTGACGAGAAGGAAAAAGAAAGAAAAGCGCCTTCATCACCAGATCCGGCCTGTCGAAGGAGTGTCCCGGTTTTTGTGTCAGAGCGGAGGGGGGGGGGAAGGGGGGGGGGAAAGCGATGGGGCAGAGCCTGGAACCGTGCAGCTAAGGTGTTGGCGCTTGGCGGGCTTCTATGTTTCCGGCGGGGAGAGGGGAGGGGGGGGGAAAAGGGCTGTCTGTCGGCCAAATGCGGACGGCAACTTTTTACAAAGCGTTCCGGGATAATGTCATTTCACCACCTAAGGATAGGAAAAAAGGTGGACCGTGTCCTGTGTGCTTAACTAAAATTCTGACAAGTGGATGGGCCGCCGCCTACGAGCGCTGGCGACCCTCTGCCGGTATTCCTAAAAGAGAGACACCGGCCCACCTCCTTCTTTGTTCCACTTTTTTTGTCAGTCGCCCGGTCTGTCCGAGCGCCATCCTTCATATGCAGACAGGCCGCACGCAACAACCTCTCGGGCGGAGGCACGGGGAAGGGGAAGAAAGGAAGAAAAACCAAAGGAAACTCGCAGGTGATCGACGTTCAGAACTATTTTTTCGGCTGGCGCCTTGCCAATCGGAAGGGGAGAGGAAGGGAAAAAAGTCGTGAATCCTGCGACCGGAAGAAGTATCGGACGCAACGCCTCTCTCTTTAAGGAGAAGGGAAAAAGGGGGGAAAACCGCTGCAGCGGCTGGTTCCGCGTGGCGCAGGACGCCGGCCGGCGAGCGCATTCA
>Ga0179591_1363581_pt1 | contig 12646 bp, 15 predicted proteins | sample CZOMad2_1_08_16f_FD_182891 | JGI IMG/M metagenome (GOLD analysis project Ga0179591, IMG submission 182891) | Vadose zone soil fungal communities from Angelo Coast Range Reserve, California, USA - CZOMad2_1_08_16fungal (PacBio error correction) | ecosystem: Environmental > Terrestrial > Soil >...
GCGTGGCAACTTGAGAAGCAATCGCACAGCTATTCAAGGGGTCTCATGTAGAAAAGAAGGCGGGGTTGGCATGGCCTCGCGGTCGACTGGGAAAAGTTGGGGGGACGACATGGAGGACGAGGACTGAAAAAAAAATACTGATAAATCGAAAGCCGACGGCGAATGAGGAAGGATTGCTGGCCGAACTCCCTTATTGGAGGGCAAGGGGACTCAGAAAAGAGGAAGTGTCGAAAAAAGAAAAATAGGCTCAAAGTCGCATTGACAGGGGGCTGTTCATATACGTATCGAACTACCGGGAGGACTAGTCGGTCGGCAAGAAGGAAGACTGCCGAGGGGGGGGAGACGAGGGGGAAGTATCGAGAACCTGCAGCCAAAAGCCTTATCTACAACCAGGGGAACAAAACAATCGTCAAGTTTGAGGGATGATGACCCGATCAAAAACCCCATGGGAAAGAAGAGCGACGAGCGACTGAAGAGGAGCAGGTGAGTGATAAAAACTCGTCCGACGGGAAAGCCGGGTTATAGAGGGACAATCGGAACGTGTTTACGCCTGGGCTAAAAAACTAACTTTAAAGTCTGGGGGGGGGGGGGGTAGGAAATTGAGAAGCCCCTGCAGGAACGTCATGATCGGGTTGGGGGCCACCCGGTGGGGGGACACAGCTAGAAAAGATCAGGGAAACTCCGCGAGGAAGAGTAGACCAGGGGTGCCACGTTGGGGGGGAAAGAGTATGGAAGACGGAAACGTGAGGAAGTAACATTTCGTCAACTCGTCAACCCTGTCTAACGGCTACCAAGGGGGGAATCGCACGAGGAGGGGGGAAAACTGAAGGGTTCTATCGGAGGGCCCTCGAAAGTCGGGCTGCTTTCAGCGAAGCGAAAAGGGGTAATTGCGAAACCCTGCTCGCCCACATGGGTACCACCGAGAATCACAGAGAGGAAGAGCGAATGCCTTGGAAGAAAAATCAAAAGAACGGCATATCCCCTCCCCGGCGGGAACCAGGTCCTCGGGAGGCGGTGTGGGGGGGGAAAGCGAAGCGTAGAACGTACACACCGCTCATGGGGGTTCTTCAAGCAGAACTATTCTCGAAGAAGGATCCCTAAAAGAAACCAAGGGGGCGAGGCAAAACTGCGGAAAAAAAGAAGCCTTCAAAGCGCGATCCAAGTAAATACTGCAATTCGACTTGAAAAGAACGAGAAAACCATCGCGGAAATCGAAGGAAAAAAAGCGTAGGATTCCATTAAAGAGAAAAAAAGAAGAGCAGATGATACGGAGGATTGGATGAGGTCCTAACAAAGAAATCCGGGCATTGGAAGAGGGAAGCTCAAAAATGAAAAATCTCCAAGAAATAGCGTGAGACAGTAAAAAATAACGCTCGAGGTATAAAACCAAAAGAAAGGGGAGTAACAGAAAAAAGAAAAGGGGCTGAACAAGAAAGAGGCCGAAGAAAGAGAGATCAGATAGAGGTAAAGAGATCGTATGAACCCAAGCTGAAACGAAATCACCGCAAAGGATTGCTCAGGAGAGAAAAGAGATTGGAGAACTTGAAGGTACGCAAGATTGAATCTCTCCTCCAAGAATGCTGGACGATTAAAAATTTGGCGAGTCGGAAGGGGGGGAAAGAGTAGAAAACGAGAGAAGAAACCGGGGACCAGAGGACGAAAGATTCTGCGCAACCTCTGTCGTCCTGACTGTCGAAGCGGTCTTCAAAAAACAAACAAGGGGGGCGGGAGAAAAAAAAAGGTTAAGGATAGGGACCCTCAGGGACGGTTTTCCAAAGAAGTTGGCTAAATCGAAAGGGGAGGACTAGGGGAGGGACAACCGGTAACAGCATGGAAACCAAAAAAATTGTAAAAAAAGGACCAGAAGAGGGACAGGCTGAGCAGGCACACGTTGAGCGGGTTGAGAGGAGAGCCAATTCGGGGGGGGGTACCTGAAGGGGAAGGGGGCAGTACGATATATCTCAGCACAACACAACTGATTAGTATTAAAGGAGGGAAATGGAGGGAGCATGTGGGCACTAAGAGAAGGTAAAAAACGAAAGCTAAACTGGTGGTGGTCCTTCGAGGTGAAGGGGGAGGCAGGGAAGAGGACAAGAGGGGGGGGGGAGGAAACCAGGAGGGTGAAACGTAGGACAGTCTCCAGCACGGACTCTAATTCTGGGGAGTGACCGAAACGTGTGGGGGGGGGGGAGACGAGAAGCGGGAAATTGCCAAAGTTTTCCCTGAAAACTTGAGAAGAAGTCACACTCGGGCCTAAAAAAAAAGGAAGGTCAAAAGAGTAAGGGGAAGAAAAAGCTCTTCCTGCCCTGAGGCTTATTGAGGAGAGAATATGGGGAAAGAGCCACGGCTTTTTGGTGGGAAAAAAAAGTACGAGGATCCTAGAGAAGGGGAATTTGAAAATCGAAGTCGGAAAAAAGCCTGGGAGGACAAGAGGCGCAGGCTTCATGAAGAGGGGAAACGTCGGGGGGTGGCTGAGAACCGTCTTCGTTACGAGCGCAGGAGAGCGGCCGATTTCAAGACTTCGGTCAGAAGGAAAAACGGGGCGGGGAGGAGGAGGTGGAGAAAAGGAAGGCAAAGTTAGACGAGGGAGTAGAAAGAGGAGAAGGGATGGGGGGCTCTTGGGGGTAGCAAGAAAAGGGAAAAATGAAAGACTGAGGTGGGGCAGTTCTGCTCCAAAAAGACAGAAGAGCTCCGCGGGGGGGGTTAGGGGAAAAAAGGGACTACGCGGGGAAAAAGGGTTTCGGGATGTCTGCTAAAAGAGCCTGTGGGGGGTGGTTTAAGATTGCAAGGTTTAAAAAGAAGAAATCTCAGGGAAGTGCGAAGAGGTTGAGAACGTGTGTCTCGTAGTGGGGGGGGGGGGTTCCTTGAAAACTTCAGGGGTCAGCGTAAGGAAAGAATTGTTACGTCTCAAAAAGAGGAAAGTGCTAAAGATGAACCGGGGGGGGATGCTGGACCTGGTGAAGAAAGTTCAAAGGGTGCGGGTGTCGGGCTGGGAAAAAAAGGGTGGGTGGAAAGTGCTTTATGGAGGCGGAGGGTAACCCTGCTGGGCGAGAAGGGTAGCCATGCAGGAGAGGATCTCCACGAAAGGAGGGGGAGATTTCAAGGACTGTGGAGGACAGTGAAAGAGGGGGGGAAGGAAAGGGTCGAAGGTCAATCAGGGGTAGAAGGAGCATGTTTGACAGTGATTCCGAATGGGGCACCGGGAACTGTGAAGGAGAAACCTCCACTGAACAAAAGCTCGAAAAAATTCTTGGGGAAAAGGGATCCTGTGGGGCTGCGCAGGGGAAAAAAATCAAGTACGCCTATTATGAAGGACTAAACTACTATCGCGCCAGGTGAGGGGGGGGGCAGGGAGGGGGGAGAAGGATAGGCAGTGGCGAGGACTAGCCGGAGAAGAGGAAGGTGTTGGATTATAATCCCCTTTTATCGTTCCGAAGGAGGCTTTCGATGGGGACTTCAGGACTGGGTCATTGAAAAGGAGGGGGGGTTCGTGCCAGGATTTGCTGTGTGGAGGCTGGGGGAAGGCATGTACGGAAATCCGAATCTTTTACTAGGAAAAGGAGCCGGGGGGGAAAAAAGGAGAGGGAAGGTGGACTTGGTCTGAATGAAAGGTTCAGTATGAAGGAGAGAGAGTTTGCTTAAAAGGGGGGGCGGGTTTGGGACCAGGAAGAAGGGGGGAGACAGGGGGGAATCGTCATCAGAAAAAAATCTTAGGCGGGGAGGTCTCGAGAAAAAGAGAAGAGGGTCATATGGAATCGTCAGGTCTCTGGCCAAAAACTCGCGCAGGGGAAAAGGAAAAACGCGCTCTTTCAGGCATCGGGGGGAGGGGCTCAGTGGAGGAAACCACAAAAGAGAGAAGCACGTAATATGGGGGAAAGTCGACAATGAGCGGATCGGGGTGGGAGACCATTGAAGAACGAAGGGGGGCATGGCCGCCAAGGTTTGCAAAAAACAGTGAGAAGAGAAACGATGCCAAGGAGCGTAAAAAGTTTGGGAGAGATGGAAGGGACTGAAGAGAATGGGGGAGGAAAGCTCCGAGCGGAGGAGTGTCAACCGAGAAAATAAAGTACTAGAGAATGAAACGGGGGTGGCGTATCAGGAAAAGAGAGGGTCACACGGGGACGCGGTTCTTTAGGGTCACCGGGATGCGGGGTCTCAGTAGGTACCTGAAAAAAGCATGGACAAAATAAAGGAAAAACTGGCACCATAGATCGAATGAAGTCACAGAACAAAACTCTAGCTGAGAAGGGGGGAAGATCCCCTGATATCAAAGAAAGTGTGATCTAGACGCAGGGGAAGAAATTCTGGGGAAAGATCGTAGGGGCGACTGGAGAAAAGGAGAAGAAGCGTCGGGGCTGTTTCGAAAAAAGTCGCAAAATCTTGGGAGCTCGTGGGAAGAAAAACGCGGGGAAATATCACAGGGGAGTGGAAGTTGCAGGGGGGATATTGCCGCGGAAAGGAAAGGTTTTCCATTAAAATGTATGTACCTTCAAAACGGGAAACAAGAAGGCACGCAAAGGAATCATTTTCAGGACGCCAAAGATGGTGGGAACTTCGGAGGATGCTGCCAGATCGAAAAACAAGGAAGGTAAAAACGTAATTTAAAAGAGAAAGCCCTTAGGGGGGTCGGCCCCGATCCAAACGAAAGAAACAGAAAGAAATCCTAAAGATAATAAAGACCGCCTTTCAAACGTCCAGCATCAGGGGGGGGGGGCCTCTGAATGGCGAGGTGGGTTAAAAGATTCAAAAGTGACAGGGAAATAAGCTTGAGGTTTCGCCTAAAAGGCAAGGAGAACCATATAGAAAACTGAACGACTTCTTGGAAAAAAAAGGGCAGAAAACGCAAGGAACTTGCGGAGGGGTCCAGTAGACTCAATTGGGGGTCAAGGTTTAAAAAATCAAGCGCAAAAAGGCGCGGGTAGCTCGAGAACGCTCAAAAAGGAGATGTGGGATGGTAATTGGATGTCAGGACGAAGGCAACCTCGCTGATATCGATCGAAATATCCAAAGAAGAAAACCGCCAGACCGGGATACGAGGAGGGTCGGTGCCAAGGGCAGGGGGGCACCGTGAAAGACAAGGAATACTCCTTCTTCTGAAAAAAAAGCCGGCTCGAATAGGGGAACTCAGAGGTGGATAGAAAAACGAGGAAAAAGAAGGATGAGGAAGCGGAAATCGGGAGGGAGAGGTGGGGCCGCTAAAAGACCAGGGTTTAGGACGAGGATGGAAAACATAGCCTCCAGGCCGCGAAAAGAGTATTCGATCGAAAAGCAGGGATCGTGAGACAGGCGAGAAGAAAAGAGAAGGGGGGCGAGAGGGGGAGGGAAGAAGGAAAAAAAATGCAGGGGCCGGAGGACAAAGCTTAAATTCGCCCGTCTGAAAGAAGCAAGTCTTGGGGGGATAAAAAAAAATTAGACCTGTAAAAGTCCGCGGGAACAAAGGAGGTCGAACAAAGCTAAGAGATCAGCGAGGGCAGACGACGAGAACAAAAATTTAAGAAGGATCCTCCAACCCATCTAAGCCCGGCGTGATAAGCCTGCCAAAAAGGGCGACGCTGAGAAGGGAATCTGGAACAGAAAAAAGGCAGGATTCTAGAGCAACACAAAGGGAGTATTAGGAAAGGGGAAAGAGGAAATTAAGGGGAAGTATTACCTCGAGACAAGCTAGTGGAATGGGAAGTCCTGAAATGATTGGCAAGGGATACAGACAAGGCGTAATGGCGGAATTCTTACTACAAGAAGAGAAGAAAGAATCGAGGAACAGCGGGAACCGAAAAGGAGGGAGACGAACAGGGAAGATATGTCCTCGTTACCTTACCGGTGGGCGCTCCGTAAAAGAGGGGATAGAGTAAAGCTCTGGCGAACGAAAAAACGGACATAATAGCAAGGAAAAAGGAGAATTGGGGGCTGAGAGGGGAGGAGTTTCGAAAGAGACGAGCTGACTCCGCTTAGGGGGTAAAGTAGAAAGAAAGGGGAAGGCTAGGGAAAAGTTGTTTACGCCGAGGGTCTAGCGCCAGAGGTCGAGAACGAGGTCATTAGAGGTATCGGCAGTCCCCGACGAGTAAAAGCGTTGGGGGCAGTCTGGTAAAGCAGGGGCCTGGCTGAGAGGGGAGGTCAGATAAGAATCTTTATGGGGTCGAGGGGTGGAAGGAAGGGAGAACTTTAAGAGCAAAAGCTGGTAAGCATCGAGGGGAAAAAGGTCAGGCGAATTTTGGGAGATCGAGTGAAAATAAGCCCCGTTTCTCGGAAGATCGGAAGGTACGGGGGACCGAACCCTAAGAACACATAAAGTCTATCAGTTGGGGCGTTAGAATCAGAAAGGAGGGATCTGGATTGTGGGGAAGAAAGTGAGTCTGTTTGACGTATTAGTAAGCTAAATTGGAGGGAAGGGAAAAAGTCTCCGACCGGATTGGGGGGGGCGAGGGAATGCGAGAGGGCTAGTTTCAGAAAACAGGGGGAAAAAACGGTAACAGCCAAGAGAAAAGGCTTAAAGAAGCTAGTGAGAACGTTTTGACGACAGGAATCGAGGGGGGGGGATTGTAGAAAACCCCAGGACTGGAAAAAAGGGACCGTCAGAAACGGAGGGATCAAACAAAAAACAACGCAGTTTGGCTCGTTGAGATTGTGTGGGTCCAAAAGGCGGGGAAGGTGTCGGGAGCGATTCAAAATCTTGTTACGAGGGCGTGGCCTATACGACGGGAAACAGTTGAGGAGGAGTGAAAAGACGTATAAATAGGGGAAATCATTGGGGGGGAAAAAAAAGTGGGGTGGTGCTTCAACCTGTACGGAATCACGGGGAGCCAAGATGAAAAAACTTTCGAGGGAAACAGGAAAAGAATGAGGTCAACGAGGGGTTGATGATACCTCGAGCTTTACACTTGGGGGAAAAAAAAAATCACGAAGAAGGGGTTCTAGGAGAAAACTCATGTGTTTGTCGATAGGGGGGGGAGGAAACCTTCCTAGGAAGAAATGGGGGTGTTGAGAAAGAGAGGACACGTCTAATGAAGAAGAAAGCTGAAGAGGACGGGAACTCAATGGGTAACCTTAAGTAAAAGGAAGTGGGAGGGGAGGGAGGAGCTTCCGAAGGGGGAAAGGGCTTTTGTGTGGGGAGTGCAAGGAGGTGATGTTAGTAAGGCGTGGAATTAGGGGGGAGCAGACAAGCGGAAAGGGCCACCTCGAATTTGACCTCTTCAGGGAAGAAGGGGGTACTATTTCACAGAAATGTCTATAAGAAAGGAGCGAGGAGTTGGGAATTGCGAGGGGGGAGCTGAAGGGAGAGAAAAATTCATGTCTATAGACAACTGGCCGAAAAGGGAGACTTTCTAAATACAATCAATAAACGGTAAGCGCTTGCCACCTGCTGCCGACGCGCGCGGCAGGAAGCAGTCTTCAGGAGGGGAAGGGGATATGGGGGGGGGGGGTTTCATTAAAGGGCAGGACATAATCCAGGGGGAGAATGCTACCATCGATGCCGGGCGCACTTTAAGACGACGACGAGTGGGTGGCATTTCGAAGCGAAGAGGGGGGCAGGGGAAAGATTACGAATGCAAAAGCCCGCGAAAAAAAATGTTTTCGGGAGGGGAACTGACCTAGGAACGGAGTTGCGTCGCGAAAACGAAGTGTCAAAAGACCAGATGTCAAAAGAGATCTCAGGGGACTGGATAGACTCTCTAAAAGCGGGGATTTGAAAAACTGCGAGGTGACTAGTCACCGGAGGGGGGCGAGGTCTCGTCTCAGGGGGAGATGCAAACAAACGCACGGAGACGCCAAAAAGACCGATCACGGGCTGCCGGACACGAACAAAACAATCGCTTACTTCACGGATCCCCCAGGGATCCCTACTAGGGTATTCCGGGGGGGAGAGTTGTGAACAGTGCAAGGGGAGAACGAAATTACGCGTCGAGGTGGTAGTTGAGACCCGACATACTCCGGTCGGGAGTCGGGTCAAGGAAAAAAAGTCTTCTGAAAGAAACAAGAAAAGAAGGGGAGAGTCCAGTAGGGGGACACGTTGCAAGGGCGGAAAGGCCGCCGGAAGGAGTGCCAGTACATGAGATTCTTCCAACCGGAGGGAACCCTGGGATCAAAGAAAGGGAACGGAAAAAAGCGAGCGTATGGGGGGAGCGACAAAAAAATAATCGCGGCTGTCGAAGGGTAATGGCGACACAGGGAAAAAGTCCGGGGGAAGCGACACTAAGGCGTTTCAACAACCGCGTCAAACAAAGTAGGCGCCGTAATCAAGAAAAAGACGGGGGCCTGATCACCTCCAGAGAAAGTTTGGAAGGGGATAACATCAGCTGAACCGCTCTCGTCACCTGCTCAAGAACAGCGAAGTGAGAAAATCTGAGAAGAAAAAAAGGGAGCAAACTACGAAAACTGAAAAAAGCGACCAGGCCTTACAAGGTCTGCGAGAAAAGTTTCAGGAGTCAAGAGGTTAAAGAGCAGAAGTAAGCGAGCAAACCTTCCCGGCGCGCGTGCTTCCGGGGTCATCCCGAAAAAGTCATGGATGGGGTACTGGGTCCGCAGATAACTGCTAGGGGGAGAACGTCTAACGATCTGCTCATATCGATGCAAGAGCAGGAAAGGAAAAAAAAATCCCAGGAAGAAGGTAAAAACTAGATAGAACGAGCACTTAGAAGGAAGGAGGACAAAGATTCTCCTCTTCTGAAAACAAAGGCGCCGCAGCCGGGAGATCTCGGGAGAGAAGGTCGATACTGAGCAAATCTGAAAGACTCAGGAGTGGAAAGCAGGAAGGCTCCGCTGATGGGAGAAGGTTCAGCGGAATGTGGGAGGGACTTTAAGAGGATGTATATGGTCAAGAGTCGACAGGGGAGAAGGTATTCGAACCAAAGAATCGGCAGCAAATGCCGAAAACGTTCGACAATTAGGGGAGTCCGGGGGGAGGCCAAGGACAAAAGGAGAGGATGCCTGGGCGCCCGAGCGATGAAGACAAGTCGTTAATGGAAGACCCCTTTTTCGCGCCGGAGTTTCTTAAAACATTTAAAGGTCGAATCCAAACGAGAGAGTGCTCATCGATGAGGACAGCTAAAAAGGCGGATTGAAGGGGAGGCCCGAGTACTCACGGGGGATTCAATCAGGAACGTTGAGATGGGGGGATGCGTAGAGGCCAAAGAGTTAGGTTAGATTTTGTTCGTATAAAGACAACAACTCTTATCATTAAATATAGTTATTAACTATTAAGAGGGAAAGCCCACAGTCTAGGCAGAGGTAAGCTTAAAGAGAGGGAAGTGATGGAAAAAGGGCAGACCCGGCTAAAAAGGGCGGGACAAAGGACTCTCCAAGAGGTTGATTCGGAACAGAATCAAAAGGAGGATTCGGGAAGGGGAAAAAAAGTTGAGAAGAACCGGCAGGCGCTGTGGAAGAAAAGATGAACAGGGGTGAATTCTCAGCCCGTAAAGAATAGTGTAGAGTCGAAAACGACCGGGCATTATAAGTCGCAAAGAAAGGGCCGAGACGGGACTGATTGAAAAATTCTCAAACTCATCGGAAAGGGGGAAAGTTGAGAGTCGACATAAAGTACGGCTCGGGGGGTATTAAATGGACTAGAAAAAAGATCTCACCTAAACTGCGCGTCGCGGACCGATCCAACAAGCGGGAAAAGGGTTCTTAGAATCCGACGGGGATAGCCGAGAAAACGCCTGAGAAGAGGAACTTTTTAAAATCTGTGGTCGGGGATCCGGGGGACGTCGCCTACGGCCGAGAGAAAAAAAGGCTCGGAGGAGGGGGGGGAGAAGATGAGTCTCGTGGATTGATCGACCGGTCATATTGACTAAGGCGAGCGGCGTTTTTGAACTATGAAAAAATTACCTCCAGAATCAGAAAAGAGCTTCAGAGGGGGAGAGGAAGCGCTTTCACGCCTGGAAGGGGCATCTGGGGAAATTTGTGTAAAAAAAGGAAGGAAACTGATCAAGTAAGTAAATGGCATGGAGCTTTATCGAGAACAGCAAGGTGGGGGTGGAGAGCAGAGTTGTGTGGGGGGGGGAATCGAGATTCCCGTGTATGTCTAGCCCGTCTGAGGAAGGAAAGGACTCTTGAAGGCGACATTCGGAAAGGGGGAACCGAGATGGGGAGGGGGGGCAATTCTTGGGAAAAAATAGCACCGGCCGTGGAGGAAAGGCTCAGATTGGAGGGGGTTAAAGCGTTGGCTTTGCTGGGAGGGAGTGACCCAATCGGTGAGTTACAAGGTGTCTCGCACAGAAAAAACATATCTGGGGTGGGAAGGGAAACTACGAAAATGGGGGATCGGTCAAGGGAGGCCGGGAGTGTGGAGGAATCCTTCAATCAGGGGGGGTCCATTTCCAAGTGTTGACGGAAGGTTATTCCGAAGGGAAGTTGAAGAGGAAGGGGAACGTGGAAAAGGGAGGAAAAGATCTGAAAAGGAAGTTCAGCAGTGCTCAAAAAGGGGGTTCGCCACGCAAGCCTTGAGTTGCCGGGCTCGAAGAAATAGGTCAGAAGGATGACAGAATAAGGGGGACGGCGGCAAAATATATGACGATATCACACGGCCATCGGGACGAGAGGCTCAAAGGGAAGAGAAGGGGGCAGCAATAATGTTCGGGAAGAGAGGGAGGACGGGGAGGGTGTGAGGGTAAAAGGGTGGCGTTAGCGGTTCTGTTTGGAGGGGATAAGCTTGGGCGGGTGCAGGTACCGAACGAGACGAAACGAGGCAAAGTCTGGAAAAAAAGGGAAATAAAGGCGGGTGGAAAGAAACACGTGAATGAAAGTCGAGGAGTGAAAGGAGGGCGCAGCCTCCTAGAGAAGCGAGGCATTCAAGGAGAGGCGCAGCCGCGGAAGGGAGAGGGGAGGGCGTCCAGGGATGGAAACTGTCGGACAAAGCGCTACCCGGCACTGAAGATCCATCAAAACAGAAAAATAGGAAAAGAAGCGGATTGTCGCCTACGTTTTCTAAGGGGGGGAGGAAAATGAGGACTGGAACTAAATCCGATATAAGCGAAGAGGAATTTATTTGAAGGAAACGTGTGCCTGGGACTCGAGCATGAGAAATCCTGGAATAGCATGAAGGCCGTCCCTCCAGCAATCGAGAACAGCCCGCGAAAGGAACAGTTGTTGCGGAGGGGCTGCCATAGCAAGGTGGGATTCAAAAGAAAGTGTCCAAAGGTCAAAGACAAGTCAGAAAACGCCGTTGGGGATCCTACACGAGGGTCGGGGAGTGGCCGATGTCAAAAAACCCAAAGAAGAAGGAGAGTTCACGTCCGGAGAGGTCAGGCAACCGGAGGAAGAGGGAAAAGCAAAAGTACTCGACGAAAGGCAACGTTTGAAATGCGTCCCGAGACCTGGACGAAGAACAAATCAGAAAGGGGGGGGGAACAAGGGAAAAAGGTATAAGACCGGGAGTCATATAAGGGTGGGAGTGAAAAAAACATTTCTTCTGCAGAAAAAGAACTTTTCCTCACGGAGGGGGGCGAAACCGTTCGGGGGAGGGCCCAAAAAAGAGTGCGCACAGCTCGCTTAAAGCACACTCTCGTTTAAACTCCGCCGCCACGGGTATATCCCGTAGGAAAAAAGGGGGGAAGGGGTTCTGTAGGAAAAGTGTCAGGACAGAAGGGGGACGAAACAGAAAGATGCTAGGGGCAGACTCCCGCATGAATAAGTTTAACGGAACGCAGCTTTTTCAAAAAACGTTCAGGAAAACTCTCGGGCGGAGCGAGAGGGGCGACAAAAAGGGTGCCGCGATCCCAACAGAGAGCAACCTAAAACCAATCAAAACGGAGGAAGGTCCACGGGTTTGGACCAAATAGTTGATGAGGGGGAGGGACACGAGGTATGAAAAGAAATTACCTGATCGTGAGTCACACCGGAGGGTTCTCAGAGAGCTCAGAAAGCATCCTGACACCTCGGAACACGGTCCGCGCAACTCTAACAATTCAGCAAGACAACGACGACGTCAGGGAGGGAAGGCCCGTTCGGGCTGTTTTTCTAAAAAGTGAACACTCAATTCCCCTGCTAAAGCTAGGCTCCTTCGATAAACCCACGGAGTATGGAGGAGGTTGGAGGCGGGTAAGGAGCTTATCACGGCTGACTGGGAGCTGCGACATAAGATCGAAGCAATCCCGAAGAAAGGGAAGAGCGGCTTAGAAAAGGCTGCCGCTGGATGAAAGGGGAAGTAAAGAACAGGTAAGGCATGAAAAAAAAGACAGCCGGACCGGCTCGAATCGAGAGAAGGAAGCTCGTTGTAGAGGGGGAATAATGAGGAAAATGCGAGGGCCAAAGAGAACGCTTGAGGGGGAAAACGAAGCAAGGTTTCGGAAAGCTACTGTCGAGAGTTCTTGCCCATGATAAAAACTAGAAAATCGGGGGAAATGTAACGGCGCAGTGGAGAATGCGAAGGAGAAAAGACAATCAGCCTCTCGGAAGGAAAAAAGTGCTCAACCGAGGCCTTCAAGGCGCTTTCCGGGGAGGACCCGAAGGACCTGCAGAGCAACCACTTCGGAAAGCGCGGACATGAAAGTAGGGGTGAGCAACAGATTTCAAACGAAAATAGAAGTTGGAAGAAGGTGTGAAAAGCGAGGGGGGGAAGCCCAACGGAAAAACGGCGTCTCAAGCCATCTACTTGGACGCAATGACAGGGGAAGCGGGGAAGAAGAGTGAAAAGCTATCTGGGTAGAAAAGG
>Ga0179591_1261749_pt1 | contig 12645 bp, 12 predicted proteins | sample CZOMad2_1_08_16f_FD_182891 | JGI IMG/M metagenome (GOLD analysis project Ga0179591, IMG submission 182891) | Vadose zone soil fungal communities from Angelo Coast Range Reserve, California, USA - CZOMad2_1_08_16fungal (PacBio error correction) | ecosystem: Environmental > Terrestrial > Soil >...
AGCCATAAAGATGGAAGGAAGCATAAAAAAAAAAAAAACGCCCCAGATGCTCACCGCACACCACCAAAAGACCGCATCCTTCTCCGGAAGGTTAAGAAGGGAGGGTCGCGGTAGGAAGTCTATAACGTCCGCTCGACCCGCCAAGCTTTTATTTGCCTTTAGGGGACCCAGCGAGGGAGGGAAAATGGTCACAAGGAAACACCCCTGACGCGTCAGTCCATCCACTAGGACAAGCGGCCTTCATAAAAAAGTAAGGGGGCGGAAAGGGTGGGGGTTAGGAAAAGAGAACAAATCACATGTTCCAACCGACAGTTTGACAACCAGCAGGGGACCCCACCCATCACCCACCTCAAACAACGCAGCACACGGGCCAAGGGGGGAACCATCAGGAGGAGTCATCTTCTCGGGAGTACCTCTACATCCTGAGCATCGGTACCGGTCAGCTAGGGTTACCATCGAAAAGGAAGACTGGGAATCCAGGTCCGCGAAGGGGGAATTAACAAAGACCGCTCAGGAAGGGCGTCTTTAACAACCCACAGAGAAAGGAATCCAATGTTCCGCTAAGTCGTGTGGTGGGACCGTAGGGCATCCAGAGGAAAGGGAAAGTCAAAGATCCCAAAAACACCAAGGGAAAGCTCCCAAATAGATAGAGCAGACCTTAAGTTGGCGTATTCTGAAAAAGCCCCATGCGAATACAATGGGGGGTAAAAAAAATGGCAAAAGAGAAAAAAAAGACTCTAAGGGGAAAGAAAAACTGGGAGGAAGGGACCCGCCCTGACGAAAGACAAAAACGCCCAAAGCGGAATGCAAAACGGAAGCAAAATATCCAAATTTCGACCGGTGTATAGGTTTTTATGGGGAAAAGAAACAAGGGAAACCGCCCAAAATCTATAGGAGGGCAAGGAGGAGGGTCACGATGGGACAAAGCCAATCAGGCGAGCAAGGCGGATAGACGACTACTATCCCACTACAGCCCTCTTTTGAAAGGGGGAAGGGGGGGGAGGGTCCAGTCGAAAAAAAGAGACTAATCCTACCTAGGGCTTAAGGCATTTCGGGGAAAAAGCAGCTCCGACGCGACTCGGCGGATGGGTCGGTTAATAACAAACGCCAGAACACAATAAGAGGGTAATGGTTTGGGAACGAAGTAAAGACAAAAAGGGGATGCCAGCGCAGGTTTCTGCCATCTGTTCATTCTGGTAAGGACTGTGACATCTCAAAGAAAATTACAATTGCTAGAAAACCACAGAACCTCTCGACAATCTGAGGTCCGGCCATAGCGCCGAACCACCGTGATATGGAAGGGGTGTGAAAGATTGTGATCGGGATCCAGACCCTTGGCATCAGCGAAGCAAATAAGACATCTGAAGAACCTCTACACAAGGGGGGAAACAATTCCAATCTAAAAGAAGCTTTTACCAACCATCCTGGTCCTGCAAGGCATCCCATAAGAATCACGAAGAAAGACGATGAACTGAAAAAATCCGGTACATTCTCAAAGGAAACCTCCAGTCAACCGAGACCCGCGGATTTCCGCCGTCATCCCCGCCTCGTTGCGTTTGTAACTGGGTCGGAACAAGAGGGCAGGAGAGAGACAGACGGTCAAAGGATGTAATAGGCCTCACTCAATGGAAGCCGACTAATGCGTCCCCTGGCATGACTGCCGCGGGAAAAGATTCCGACGGTTTGAGTGAAAAAAGAAGAGGTGGCACATGAAAACCTTGATACATAACAAAAGGCCGATAAAAAAAAAGGGAGGATGACGGTACACCCCTAATCTCTTCTCTCGGGTTGAACTTGGGGGGGATTTGGGGGAGGAGAAGTAATATTGGATCCAGAGAAGAAAGAGAAAAGTCACTAAAGCGTGGTCTTTCCTGGTCCGCCGGACCCCCGCGAGGCCTTCCTAATGTTCAGACTCTATCGGAGGAGGAGAGAGGTTCTAACATCAAAAAACACCACCCGCAAGCTCGTCCATATCATTAAGGGAGAATCGTGCCCCCTCAACGCGAAGATGAATCCGCCGGGGCAGAAATCGAGGAGACTGGTTCGCCCTCTTCTGTAATCGCTGCGCGAATAAGGGGGGGGGGATGATCTATCAAGGGAAGAGGGGGAAGGCATGAGGCGCAAAGTGGGTCAAGAAAAGGGAACTTTTGAACGAGGGGAAAATAAGTCGGGCCGCAGCAAGCGCATCCCAGGTTTCTCTACCTCACGAATTGGGGGGGGAAACTTAAAGAGAGAAAAAACCGCGAACGACAAGGGAATGAACCAGGAAAGGTAACACGGGGGAACATACTGGGGCAACCGAACTCTCGCTAAGACAAGAAGTAAAAACCAGGATGGAAGCACCGAGAATAGATTGCCTCGCAGAAAAGCAGTAAACACCCTCAACATCCTTCAGACGAGGGTCCAACAAGGGCCTCGGTGGTAAAAAAAAGAATGTGAGTCTCACGAATCAGGACAAAAAACGAATCACGACTATCTGTATGAGGTAAGGGAAGGATACAAGTCAATAAGAGGCTCCAAGGAGGCAATTGTGGGCGATGAAGGATGTGCGGGGGGGCGGCCTGGACGGCGAGCAATATCTATCTGAGTAACTGAAGTAAGGGGGTGCGACGGGGAAGTTCAAGAAAATCGTCTGCAGGAAAAGGCTGAAAAGACGCTGATCTGGAGAGTTCGCGCCTGCTTTTGAGAAGGATTTCAGAACTCAAAAGGTGTTAACTAAAAAAAAGGGGAGGGAAGGGCGGGCTGACGGGACGCGGAATTTGTAAACGATAAAAAAAGAAGAACTTGGTTTATTACCGGGTGAGAAACCAAGAAGGTTGGCCGCTCGCATCAGCTCGCCGACAGTAATTCCGCCAGCTTACGCAGCCAGAAAAAGAGAACTAACATCTTCTCAGAAGGGAAGGGGGGGGGGGGGGGCCTGGGGGGTATCTTCAGGGTATAGAAAATTAGGGAGAAGGGAACGCATAAGGGCGCGGCGGTTGGTGGAGGGGGGAGAAAGAAAATAGATGGAGGGGCAGAGTAAACAGCCGGGAAGGAGGCGAGAAAGGGGGGGAAGGAGGAGTGACAGGGGGGGAGGGGGTAAAAGACGGGTACAAGGGGGGAGGAAGATAAGGGAAGATCGGCGAGGGATAAGAGGGAAGGGGACCAGGTCGAAAAAAAAAGCAGATGATAGAGTCTTAAAGGTCGGAAGTAATGTCGGTAAGCGGAGAAAAGTCCTCATCGCGAATTTTGATTATTGGAGGACGCTGAAAAAGAGGAGATAAGAACTACATAGAAATAATCCTTGCCTCTTCCGCCGGGTATTGCCTCTCGGTGTTGTAGGGGGGCGCCTACGGGTAATTATCACGGGGGGACAGTCCCGGAAGGTACCGATTATGTGGAAAAGGCCCAGGGGGGTAGAGACCTAAAATTCAAATAGGAAAAGGGCAGTTGGAACAATTGGAAGGAATAAGGTCGCAATTGTCATTGATTGAGGCCATCCCTCCTGCAACGAGTGGGTCCAGAAAGCCAGGGGGAAATCCCGACAGAGGGTGATCAAGAGTTCGGATGGTGAGGTCAAAGGACCGGGCTTGGGAGAGGGGCATTGTATGGGGGGGGGCTTATTCTATTAGTTATGGGCCTGACGTCGAGTGTTAGGACTAGTCCAGGCGGGCTGCCTCTCACTATCGGGGAAATCTCGGGTGAAGAGCTAGTGGAAGTTGGATCAGCCTGTGGGAGAGTTTTTCGACTATCTTTGCGAATGTCTGAAGGAGGGCAGGGGATGGGAAGAAATTGTTCTAGGGGGGGTTCAACGGAAAGAAGTTCGGAAAAAAGCCCCTCCTCCGGCTGGGGCGTTCCGGAATATTGCTTCTATTAGGGAGAGCGGGGGGGGGAAGTCAGGGGGATGATAATGAAATAATTTTTGATAAGAACAGAATGCAGAAACGGTCGACATCCAATTATGTGAGTCTGGAAAGGAGTCAAAAAAAAAAAGAAGAAGAAGGGAGGAAGTGCAAGTGGGGTTTTCCTTATGAAGAACTTCATCCAAAGAAGATAAACTGATGAGCAGTGAAAAACATGCAACTACGCCGATGATGGGAGGAACGTCGCCCGGACTCCCATCCTCCACCACCGAGTGGAGGAAAAGGAGAAGGAAAGTCGCGGAATCCGAAGCTGTCTTAACGTCATCAAGGAAAAATCGCCGGGACCGCGAAGGGTCGGAGGAGCTCCGGTATTCCTGAAAAAGAGCCCCAAAAGAAGTGGGGGTTTTGGAGGTTGGTTAAAGAAGACAGGAGGGGGGAGAGTGGGTGGCGGATTCGGGAGGCGACCAAAAAACAAAATGTTTATGGGAGCTAGGTTCGGTGAGGCTTCCCATGGGGGGGGGGGGACATTTTGTTCCATTGGTCCGGGGGGATGGGTTCAGAAGAGCAACATTAATGGGACGGCTCTAGGGCCTTGGGGCGACGGAGTGGTTTTCGATGTGGGGGCGGGCCGGATGGTGACGTAAGGAGGTGCCACACAAGTTTAGGAAATTGAAGTTAATACGGGGGGGGGTGGGAAACCAGAGGAGGAGGGAGGGCGTATAAAAGGAAAAATCTGGGAGAGGGCTCGTCTCATAGGTCAAAGCTGAAACGGACAGATGCTACGGTAGAGGAAGACGCGACGAGTCCCGCGCTGGCCTTTTATTAAAGAAGGAGTCTTTGGGGGATTGGGGGGGGGGGGGAAGATGCGGGTTGAAAAATGTCTTTGGGGGACCAGGGCGGATTTGGGCTATATCGCAAAAAACCAAAAGAGTCTTTGGGATTGAAGGAGGGGAGAGCGGGGGGAAGGGAACTGAGGAAGTTGGTTTAGAATTTGAAAACAAGGCCTCCTCCGCGGGTCAACAAAAATAAAAGGCGGGGCAAACTGAGGAACTGAGAGGCATACTCCTCGAAAAAAAGAAAGGGAAGAACATTGGAATTATCCTTCTGCTTAGGTTGTGGGGCGGGGTCATCGCTTGGGGCTGGCGTAGCAAACAAGCTGAAAAAAGGGGGTCATTCTCGGGGGGGAAAAAAAAAAAAGAAGCGCGAATATTAATCCAAAGGAAAGGGAGGCTGGGCGAGCTCGTCCAACCATTTATAGAAGAGATATTAAGAGGGATTTGGGGTTTTTGGAGGCCAGAAGGAGGATAGGGCCGTCGAGCTCGCGCGATAGCATTTGGTGGACCGTTTACTAGAAAAAACTAGGGCCTGCCGCACCCATACGAATGAAAAGAATAAGGAAGAAGAAAGGGAAGACATCCGTGGCTAGGAGTCCGGGGGGATGTCTGGTCTTTCAAAGTCAAAGGAACTAAACAACGCGGGTATCCTGAGCGAGCTTCGGGAGTAAAGATTAGGAAAGCAGTACAATTAACCGGAAGACCTATAAACGAACTGGAGTCGGACCGCCGGTTTCCTTAGAATCCTCCAAAAAAAGGGGAGGGGAGAAGGATAGTGTATGTGTCTTTGAGCCCCAGAGGGGGGTTCTTCGCAGAGCTCGGGCTCAAATTTTTCAAAAAACTGAACTTAGGAGGAGGAACGGGAGGGGAACGGCAAAACGCAGGGGAGGGGTGCCAAAAAACGAGGAAAAAGGGGGGCTTTGACGGCAGGTGGGCTCGACACTGTTATAAGGCGATGAAGTAAGAACGGCTTCTTTCACGGAAAGAGGGAGGGGGGCGTGGCGGGGGGCGATCTTGGATGCTGGACAAACAGTGGCGGGGCGAGGCAGACTTTGTACTTTGGGCTCTACGAGGAATGAGACGAAAGCTTTTTTGGGGGGAGGACGGGACGGGCCGGGAGCAAGAAGTCGCCGCTGACTACAGTACGTGGCTGGACTTTTGAGGATGGGTGAATAGAGATCAACAACAATGGAGTGAGTAAAAAGGAGAACAACAAACTTCAAAGCCGCCTACGTCAGCGGAAATCCGCCCGGCGATCACTGAACCAGGGGAAGATGACAAAAAAGAAGGAAAGCTGAGTAATACTTTGCTCAAAATACGGCTGTCACTGACCTGCCAAATCCGCCAGCGCAGCCCCCCCCCCCCAGCCGGACACCCTCGAACTACGCTTGACCTCTCAAGACCTCAAATGCAAGGAAAAAAAGGCTAACAAAAACCTCAAAGGTCAAAGCCGACATAAAGAACATCAAGAAACCTGTCCAGCACCGAAGTCCGGCAGGGGTTGAACACTTATTGGAGAAATGAGAAGCGTCACGTAGGAAAAACTTAGGGTGATGGGAGGAGGCTGCGCCAACAAAAACTAGCCGTAAGAATGAGCGTAGGCCGCTTTGGGCGCGGAGTCAGAAGGACGGTCCGAAAGACCAAAGACGGAAAGACTTTATCAGGAATGAAGGGTGTCCTTCTACTTGGGGGTAAGGGGAAAAAAAAAGGGAAGACTCAGAACTGACATTATTAAGGCGTGGGGGTTCGAACAAGGGGTCATAAAACCACTCTATACGGCAAGCATCGCCACCCGGATTGGGTTAAACTCCAAAAAGAGAGAGGAACTGCTCTGAGGTAATGTGTGGGGAGTTTACGGGGAAACAGGGGGGGCGGCGGCACAAAACCAAAAGAGAGCGCGAGCTAGTATAACTCCCCCAAGGAAGGCTAAAAACAAATACCCGGAAGGAGAGGAATCTGTAACCGGGGGCGAGAACTATGGAAGGGAACGAAGGCTCGACCACCGGCCGGGGCGTCCAAAGAATATACCAACCCGAGCAGGAACTACCGATGACTCAAAAAAGAAGAAATGAGATGGGGGAAAAAGCCCCCCCAAACAAAAACGAAAAAAAAAATGGAAAGGGACAATGGTTCGCCGGGTGGTCGTGCCCTGCCCTCTAACGCTCAGACGGAGTCCCCAGACGTTGTGGGTCTCGTGATGGAAAAAGAAGGATAAAGGAAGAATTCGGACAATTCTACAGGCCCTACGTACGATAAACCAGCCATCTAGGCCGAAGGAACCATGGCCAACGTCCTATTGAAATTCTTGGGTGGCTATCTCGCCCAGCACAGGGGAAAACCCGCCATTTGACAACAATCATTGACAAAAACCACACTCAACAAAAGACAGAAAGGAGAGAACTGCCGAGAAGTGGATGCTCTTAGAAGGGGGTCGGAAGAGAAGCTAAAAAATGCAGCTTCCATCAGATGGGTGACTAAGAATGGATATCGATACACCCTAGAAGGGAAGGGGGAACTTCCTACGCGAACCAGCGATGGCAGAAAAAAACCCCGCGAGGCAGCCAATGTTCCGCGAAAAAAGATGTTTGCAAAAAGGTAATGCAAAAAGTAACAGCCGAGGCAGTCATCGCCCTCAAAAACCCGAAACAGAAGACAAAGAAAGACGGCATAACGAAGGGGAATATGCTACAAAACCGAAAACAGCAGAGACCCGGAAAAGCACATTTCCCGTACCCGAAGCCTAAACACCTGTCCAAATTCCCTACGACTCACCAAAAGCGAAAATCGGAAAGGGGAAAAAAGATAACAAAAAAAGAGAAAGGGAGGGGGGGGGACGGAGAGGTGAGAGGAAAAAAAGGGCGGGAGGGTGAAGGGAGCTGGATCGGGGAGACGAAGAGGGAGAGTGAAAGACGAAGGGAGAGCGAGAAAAGAAACACGAGGGGTACTTCAAATAGGTAAGAGCGGAGGAGAGATGGGTCGTGGGGAGATGTGTAAGGATCCTAACCGTAGCTCCCGCCTACCTATGAAAGGGTGGTCCCTTCTTAGGGGAACGCAGGAAGATACTATACCTCTTCTTAGGTCAGGTCTGGGGATGACAGACGCTCCTCCGAATCGGTGGAACACTGTATTTAAGGGGACTACTCTCCTCAAATAAAAGAGAGGGGGGGGAGGGAGGAGTATGTCCATAGGAAAAGCAGCCTAAAAGATCTTGGGAGCGGATATCCGGGCCCACCTTCCATCACAGTCCAAGGATGGCATGGGGGGGGTGGGGGGAAAGGGAGGAACATTTGCACAAAGAAATGTGGGGAAGGCGTAAAATCGGGGCCATTCGGTTCCTTAAAATTCTGTATCTACTCGAATGAGGCACTTAGGGAAAGGAAAACCCTCGAGGGGGGCCATCAGCGCCCCCAGGCTTCTTGAATTGGTCCTGGGAAAAAGACGGGTTCGAGTCGAAGAGGCCACTTCAGAAGCAAAGAAAGCCGTCCCCTCGAGATACATATAGAAAATCATAACCACTGAGGAAGAGGAAAGAGACCGCAGAAGTCTTTAACCAAAACAAAATATGAGTCCGCAAAGGCAGAACCTCCCTGGAACCTCCATACCTCTAGAAAACCTTCAAACCCCGCCTAAAGAGAGATAAACCCACGAAATATCCCGCTAGGGGGGAAAGTGACCAAAACGGCATCACCGCGACATAGTGATGATATTTGTCGGAGACCATCTCCGGAAAAGTACATGTAGGGGGGCCCAGGGCTTGGTAGGTCCTAACGAAGTTCACAGAAAAAATGCAGACCCTAAGGCATCGACAATGACCATCTGCTCGGAGGCCACCTGGATGCTCTAAGGTTGGAGGAAAAGGAAGAGCAGAACCGAAACTTAAACGCATCCAAAGAACGCCAGGAAAAACCGAATTCAGGAACAATCTCTAGAGCAATTTAAATTCTTATGGGGAGTGAGGGCGGAGCGAAGTTTAGGAAAACCACGAATCCCGTCCGCAAATACAAGTCTTTCTTAGTCCGACCGTAAAGAAATAAGAAGCATCTCCTTGAAAAAGAAGTCGCGGAGGAGGGAAAGTTTAAAATCCCAAAAGAAACTCCCGCCCAAAATCATGAGGCCGTCGCCGACGGCTAAAGGGAAGATCACGGCCGCCTTTACAAACCCTACAATTAGCGTATAACTAGTTGGGGAGAAAGAGGATGGCGGCCGCGAGCGAAGACGGGCGGGAGAACGAGTGCCTAGCCGGGGCAAGTTAGGGGGGCAAAGGTCATCCAAATACGTGATCTCGAGAAGCCTCTTCCGCAGCAATCCTGGGGGGGAGAATGGGCTCGGGAAGAAAGATGAGAGTTAAAATATGACGACCAAACAGCTAGAACGAATCAAGAGTATCAGCTTTTAATCCAAAGAAACCGCTGGGGGCAGCCACGCGCGTCCTCTCTCCTACATCTCTAAAAACCCAACGCAGTGAGACAAGGAGGAAAGAGTCCCATCGCCGGATAAAAAAATGGAAACCACCCGCACAGAAGGAGAAGAAAAAGGGGAAGACGTGGGCAGATAGTAGAGAGAAAACACAACGGAGGGTTAAAAAAAAATAGAGCGGCTCCACGACCGGTGGTTGAATCGCGAAATTTGCAGTTGGGTTGTTTGGGGGTTCAAGGGGAGGAGAAAAGGTCTGAGCTCTTCCGGAAAAGGACTTGGGGCTTCTGAGTATAACGAATGGAACACTATTAGGCACCGGCGGTTTTTTCGTGAGGACTGCGGATATTTAGTATTATTGCGTAACCTTTTTGGATATTCAGGTCAGGAGAAGAACAGAAGGAGGGGGGGGTATGGAGGGGAAAATTGAGAAGGGAGTCTTCAGGGCAAGGGACGTGGGATCGGGAGGAACGCCACGTAGTTTTATACCGGTGCAGGATACAGAAAGTGCAAGCTCAGCTCGCGCGCCTTATCACGCGCATCTGAAGACAGCCGAAAATTTGAGAACCAAAGGCGGACTAAGGAGAGGTAGGGGGGGGAAAAGGAGGACGGATCAGGAGGGAAAGGTCGGGAGAGACTTCCTTAGATCGGTTGCGGGGATTTGGTGGGGAGCGGAAGCGATATAGGCATGAAAGGCTACGTATGGCGGATAAAAGACTCACGGGCAATCTTCTTGGGAGGGGGGGAATCTTCAGACCATGAGTCCTCAGGACACAAAAGAAGACCTCCTCCACGAACCGCGAGGTAAATTGCATCGGTTTGTAGGTGGCGTCTTTTTATTTATCAAAAGGTGGAAGTTAGGAGAGGGGGGGAGGGGGAAAAAGAAAAGGCTGGACATCCCGGGGGGGTGGGAAACCTACGCATTTAAGTTTCCCAGGGACGCGCAGGGGAGCCATTGAGTGAGCAGATCCCACTGCACGCTGTCAGGTCTCAATGGGGGGGGAGCAAACTAGAAAGAGAAAAGAAGATGATGTTAAAGGGAAATCTGGAGCTTCCTAGCTGGTCTCTGCGGAGGGCCGTAGCGACTTAGGTCTTAGGGTTGTTCCTTAGGAAGGAAGGAGGGGGGGGGGATAGCAAATGGAAGGGGATGACTTACGGACACGGGAGCGGTTTAAATAGAGTTGCAGCTCTTTAATATGGGTTCAAAACCGGTGTCCATTGGTTTTCAAAACGAGATGACGATTAGAGGGAGCGCTGCATGGGGCAAGAAGGGAGAAAGGCTAGACGATCCAAGTCCGTTTCAGCAAAAATCCCTCAAGAAGCTTTTCTGGAATGGGGACTGGAAGGATGGAAAGGTTGGGTCATTCGAAGAAGGGGTAGATGACAGAAATTTACAGAATGGCAAGAAACGGGCGCTTTCAATTAAAGTCTTTTCATTCAGGGAGTCGGTCCAAACGAAAGAGAAACTTTTCACATGGGGGAGGGGTGAATTTAAGTGTGTGGAAAAAGTTCCGACCTTCCTATTTTTCTTAGCAGGAACAAGGGGGGTTCTCCTCCTGAAGAAGGAAGGGTAGGAGTAAAAAGAAGACAGGAAAGACATCCATCCTCCAAAAACGGGGCTTATGGAGGAACTGTTCCGGCCATGCCTCCTCCAGGAGTTATGATCGTCATCGATCCATTTCCGTCCTCCTAGGTCTGGGTCTTATCAAGTTGAGGGATTAAAAAACATAAAAAAAAAATAGAAGGGAATATGGGTTGGCTCTTGGGGGGGTTTCGAAGAAAACCAGATTTTGCGAAGGGGGTTGTTTCTTTAGGGATACACACTTTGATGAGGGAATCATTGTAAGGGGATGACGGGAGACTTGTAAAATGGTTGATCGCATGGGGCTTCAATATCAACTTCAGGGAGGGAAAAAAAGAAAAAAGGAGGGGGTCGGGGGGGAGAGGAGATGTCGGGGGGGGGGGGGTGGGGTTGAGTGCTTCCTCTCTTGAACGGTTGCCACACCAAGATAGCGGAAATTGGCTGAAGAAGTTTTTTTTTTCAAATAGAAAAGCGCAGAGGGGGAGATGAAGAGAAAAAAAGGGGAGGAGGCTGTCAACTGGAGCAATTAATGAGGAAGGACATAGCTTAAATAGGGACACTATTCTCAGAGGGTAAGGAAAAGGAAATCTACACAGAACGGTCCGTGGGAAAGGAGGATGTCGGATGGTGGGTTGGGTGGGCCTAGGGGGAGAAATGTCTTGTTTTCCATTTTGCGCGGGGGGAGAGATAGAACACAAAAAAATCCGAAGAGGCGGTGGATAGGGACTGCAGGGGCGAGCCTTGAGGACGACTAGCCGGGGGTAGAAGTGCCATGATCCCATCCTTGGGTAGGGGGGGGGAAGAAAGAAGAAAAAGAAAGTGAAAAGGTCGAAATCGGAGGAACTTGGAGAGCGGAACAAGCCGAGAACACACGGTCGACATTTTTCAGAAAGTCCATTAGGGGCTGGAAAGGGGGGGGGGGGGGGGGCGGTTGGGCCAGAGGGGTAAAAAAGGCGGTTTGGGAGCATATTTAGTTCGAGGGTTTGAATCCCAAGGTACTCCCGGGGAAGGGACCGTCTGATGACAGTACACAAACCATGGGCAAATAGACTAGAAAAAAACAGAGCGTGTGTATTTTTAGCCAATAAGAGGGCTTATATGGAAATTATCGAAGGAGAAGAGGAAGGGGTGTGGACACGGGTGACGAAGAAAACCGCCGGCCACGGAAATACAACACATACATCGAAGATCAACCTACTAGATGGAAGCAATCACCTTGGGGGCGATAATCCGATAGACTGGCTTGTCTCGGAAAATAAGGGGGGGAGAAAAAAGCAAACGGGTCAAAGGGAAGCAGTAGAAAAGCGGAAAAGTCGAAAAAAGCAGTCGAAGGACCACGGACAGTCCGACGTATAGAAGGTTATAGGGGAAAGAGAAGGGGACTTAGAAGGTCACAGCAGCGTCTCTAAACTCAGTATGACGGGGAGGTGAGAGCCAAAAAAAGAAGAGAAAAGGGGTTTTTTCGGCGGGCTTTCAATAATGAAAGGGTTCACCACTTCCTGATGAGGGGGTAAAGAGGAGGGGGAGGGGGGAGGAAGGGGCGGGGGGGCCGATGGGTCTTTGAAGGACGGTGGGCGGCTCCTTTTAATAGGGGGGGGGGGAGGGGGGGAAAAAAGTAAGGGTGAGTAGGAGGGGTCAACGACTCGGAAGAAGGGGCCAGTGGGCGGCGGGCGTCTTCCCAGGTCGGCAGAGGGCCTACGTGGGAGTTTGCTAGGGGGGGAGGGATGAGAGAGGACGGGGGGGTTAAATGAAGTTTTTTCGGGGCGAGGGAAGGTCGCAACGCGACGAGGTCGGCTGTGAATAGTGAAGTCTCTGATAATAAAAAACAACACCGGTATGAGGGAAAGGATATGCCAAAAAGGACAAAATCCGCCTAGGAAAATAACTCCGCCTGCTCCCCGCAGCCCCCCAGGCATAGGCAAAAAGTCCTGGAGAAAGAAGCGGGGACTCAAAAAAATGGGAGTCTCCTCAACCT
>Ga0179591_1347174_pt1 | contig 12645 bp, 21 predicted proteins | sample CZOMad2_1_08_16f_FD_182891 | JGI IMG/M metagenome (GOLD analysis project Ga0179591, IMG submission 182891) | Vadose zone soil fungal communities from Angelo Coast Range Reserve, California, USA - CZOMad2_1_08_16fungal (PacBio error correction) | ecosystem: Environmental > Terrestrial > Soil >...
CAACGCAGAAATTTATTAAAAAAAAAGAGAGGGGAGCGACGGGCGGAAAGAGCCCAGACGGCAAAAAGGACACTGAGAAATCAGGAAAGGAAAGAAACGATCTCATCTGATAGACTTAACACGCGGTCAAACGTTAAGTGAAAGAAGGCCTGTTATTGAAAAAAAAGGATTTAAGAAAAAAATGTTCTTGTTCCTATAGGGGGTCAAAGGAAAGATGAATGAAGAATAAGAAAAAGACAAATACCTGATTTGGTAATCTAAAAAGGCAAGAGTGCATCAACAAGAACTGACATATAAAAAGATCGTTGATATCAAAACTCCTTGAATAAACATGTAAAAGTCATCTGTGAGATATCTCATCTTAGAGGAACCTACTAGGGGGGGGATTTAATGAACTTACTAGTCGAAAAAAAAAAGGGCAAAATGCATTTACGACTTGGCCCGGGAAAAAAAAAATATGAGAGTTTCCTCCCTCTTTCCTAAGCAGAAAGAGGAGAATTGATCAGTCGTCAGGGGGCTCGTGTCGTCACCAAGGGCGACTACCTCGGGGGGAAAAGACGAAAGAAGAAACCACATAGGGGTAGACAAGGGAAGAATAACTCATGTCGAAGGAAGGGAAAAGGAAATAGTGTCTCAATGGGAATAGAAAAGGAAGGGAGAAGGACTTAGTAACCTGGCAAGCAATTTTTCTAGGATATTCTTGAAGGCTGGAAGGGGGGAACGCGTGAGAAGATGAGGACTAGCAAAAGGGGGAAGATATCAAGGGGAAAAAAGGAGGCTATCATCTTTCACCATCTGTAATTGGGGGAAAACAAGGGGGGGAGGAGGGCGTGGGACTGGGTGACGCTCCCATTGATGAAAAATCAGGCGCCAGAAGGATAAAGGTGACCCCCATTTTAAAAAAAAGGTTTCAAGAGGGGGGGAGACGTTTTGACCAAGAAAGCGGGATCAGGGAACAGGGTTGAACGTTGCTTTTGGCACGCCGGTATTACAGGAGGGAGAGGGGAAACAAGAAGGGAGAAAAAAGGAAAAGGATTTTTCCACTCCCTGAATCAAACCATCTCTTCTCTACCCGGGGAAAGGGGGAAAGTCAGCGACCGAGGGGAAAAGAGAATTTGTTTTCCGTATAATTCTAAAGCTCGTCAGGCAAAAAGGACGGGGGGGAGCAGGGGGGGACTTCTCTGCTTCCAAAATTCACTTATGCGGATTCAGGGGAGACCAAAAGAGAAAGATGGAAGGTGTAATCAAAAAAAGCGAATGGAGAAGGTAACAGATACCGTCTGAGTGTAAAGGGGAGGGGGGTCCGAAGGCGGCACTATCTGGACGGAAAAAAAAGAAATTGAAAGAAAAAAAAAATAAAGTGCCGATAGCCGAGTGGGGGTCCCTAATAAGGGGGGGAGGGGGGGGGGGGGATCATCTCCGACCCTGTCCTATGTAGAAAAAAAAGGGGGATTTCCAAGAAAAAAAGGGCAACCCGACAAAAGACACCTTCACGTCTAGTGGTTAAGGTCGGAGGGGGAAGAAGGGATCAAGGGAGGTCATTTACCTATCTCTAAAGAAGGGGGAAGGTTTCGAGCTCGTTCAGGGGGGAAGAGTGGGGACGGCGTAGTAACGGTGGTTCTTTCCCCATCCATCAGTTTGTTGGGGGGAAAGAAAAGACTAGACTAGAAAAAAATATGAGGAAATATAGATAGTGGACAAAAAAAAAAGGAAATGGGGAAAAAGTCTTTGACTCGCGGAAAAACGAAAAAGCTACTACGCTTCATTCCGAAAATAAGATCAAAAAAAGGAGAGGGGGGGGAGATCTGGCAATTTTTCTTGAGAAATGGATGAGAAAAGAAAAAACAAAATAAGGAAACTAGAAGGAAGTGCGGGAAGGGGGAGGTCGAAGAAAAAGTCAATGAAAATGAGTGTTTCCTGAAGAGACGGGGGGAAACCCCGGGGGAACCAAAAAAAGAAAAAACTGATTCTTCACATAATTATGTGTCAAAAGACGGTTTGGAGAGAAGGGGGAGTTCTCTCAATTTCGGCACAATCTCTATATGCTGGCTGGACTGGGAGGAGGAAGTTGGAAAGCGGGGGAAAGACGGGATCGGGGGAAAAAGTCAGGAGTACGGTCTATTATAAAGTTTCGACGGAAAGCTAGTAAAAGAGAAGGGAAGGGGGGGGGAGAGGACTCCTCCATCCGGATGGAAAAAAGAAGAGGACACCAAATTAAGAAAAAAGGGCGGCGAATAAATTAGGTAACAACATGGGAAAAAAAGCCCCCTTACAGAGGGAAGGGGGGAGGGGGAGGAGCATCAAAACCTTTATATCGCGCTTTTGGATTGAAACATGGGAGGAAACTAAAGGGGAAATTGGGAAAGGAGAGGGACGTATTAATACACATCTGTCCACCGATTCCCCTTTCTTCTTGAACCCTATGAACCGTTTTCGATTGGGAAAGAAGCGCGGGGATAGGGAAAAAACATGGTGTTTACATACCTTTTCCCTGTAGGCTTCCGAAGGGGGGGGGGGGTGTTAAGATTTGCCGTCCACCTAGTTTCGAAACGCAAGGAAAAGGCTGATCGGGGGTTCCCCACTTCCACCCACTTGGAACGACTGGGGAGGGGGGGAATTCGGAAAGAAAGAAGTTAAAAGGGCCTTACCGGCAGGCCTCAGAAGATTTTTACGGTTAGCTGTCTTCAACTTTGAGGAGGCAAGGTAACACACCTGGTGAACACGGGGTAGAGCATAATGTGCGGGGTTCAAATGGAAAAAAAACCTTATATCGTTTCGCGGGGAAAAACCGGGGGGGGCTCTGGACGAGTTCCCAAATACATTTTTTAGTTGATCTGGGAGAGAGGGGGGGAGTAAACGGGGGTGAAAGGGGGGGGTATCCGCGATGCACAGCACGGGAAATTATCAGGGGAAAATCTGAGAACATAAGGAGGGGAGGACCATTTGGAAGGGATAGGAGGGAAGGAGACGAAATGGGGCGGAAAAAAGGTCCCTTTGAAAAAGCACAGAGGAAGTAAAAAAAAATAGACCGCGGATACCAATTAGGACTATAGGAAAAACTAGAAAAAAGATTTTACACCAGTTCTTCTAATTCCCACCGCGTATGGGGATGCAGCCCAGCCCTAGGGGGACAAGAAAGGGTCGAAGGAGAAGAGAGAGTCCAGGGGAACATCGCTGTAGGCAGGGTGTTGAATGTCAGTATTCAGTTCACCCCAGATGGAAGGAGAGAAACGCCTAGCTTCAGCCGAAGATAAGAGCCCGAGGTTGATGGGGGGACTCAAGAAGGAAGGGGGTAGTTCAGAGAGGGATGGCGGAAAGGGGGTCTCTTCGGGGGTCGGGGAGCAATGAAAAAAAAAAAAAATTGGTTTTGGGGTACTTCTGTCGGGGCTACGAAGCAAAGCAGTGGAGGGGAAGTGGAAAGATCCTACTGGGGGACTTTTAAGCAGGGATGGTCCTTATGGGTCAGAAAAAAAAGGAGGAAAAGAAAGAATAAATAACCATATCCTTCAGGAAGAAATGAGGGGAGAGAAAAGGCTAAAAAAAGACAATAAAAAGACAGGCAAAAATTAAACTGCTCCGCAGGGAAGGGGAAAATAACCTCAGTCTCGAGAGAATAAAAGGAAGATCGGAAGGGGAACAAAAAAGAGGGGGGATTCCCGCTCGCGATTGGGAAGGGAGGAGGGGGAAATCTGATATACTCATTCAGATGCCGGTAAGAGGAATAAATAAAAAGAAAAAAAAAAAAAAAGAATAAAGGGGGTAGGAAACGAGAATGGTCCCAAGCAGTTTCATCCTCGGAAGAAAGAAAATTACTAATGCTCGTGGACACTCAAGAAGCAGGGGAGCCCGGGTTTCGTCTTTTGCACGTATAGAGGAAGAATTAGGCCCTGACTATTTCCTAATAAAGGGGGGGGGAATGAAGCTGGGAAATCCGATTTCAAGAAAACAGGGGAGGGAGAGGACGAACGAATGGAAAAAGGAGTTTCCCCCCGTTAAAACTGCCGATTGATATGAGAAGGTGATCCAGTTGATGTCAGTTATCTAGGAGGGGACAGGGAAAAAAGCTAAAAGGAGACTGAAACCCCCACCGGGTGGGCGGGAAGCTAAGAGGTCCAAAATATATAGGGGGAGAAAAGGGAATAAAAAAGTGCAAAAAGATAACAGGAACCCGTCAAACGCAAGAGGTGGCGAGGAGTAGTAGGAAAAGAGGGAAAAACATCTGTAACCTTACAGGCTAGAGGAAACTTCCTTTGATAGCAAACTCTATACGTGAAGAAAAGCAGCAGGAAATCAGTAAGGGGGGGGGAAAGTTGGTTGAAAAAAACATTGGGGAGGAACTTGGAAGGGGGGTGGGAACTTGCAAGTAAAAACCCTTCCCTAGGTAGGATAAGAGGAAAAGGAGGAAATGTATATAGTTTTGTTCCCTCCGAGTTGGGAAAGAGGGAGATTGGGACCCCAGAAAAAGAAAACTTGTGATCACTCTACTTTTCAATGTGCTTTGGGCTCGCAGAGGGGAATCGATTTCAAGACTCTTCCCTTCCCCGGGGAAAACAGGGAGGGAAAACGGGGGAAGCCAACGAGTAAGCCGGGAAAAATAATTCATCAAACGGGGCCGGCTATAGCAAAATCCATGGATTGAGGAAAAGGAGTGGAAAAAGGTTCAGTCGAAAGGACGTTACGTGGTGGGTCGTCTTCCAGCTGAAATAAGGGAAGGAGGAGGAAGGACATCGGAAAAAACGCGGGGGAAAAAAGGAAAGAGATAAGGCTTCGTAATGGAACATATAATTCTGAGGGAAGAGGAAAAGGGAGCCGCATCGATACTTCTATCTAGAAGGGAGGGGGGGAAGAAGGTCCCAGGATGAGGGGGGAAAAAAACGTGCCGCTATCCTGTGAGGGGGATTGTGGGGAGTGGGGGGGTGGGGGTCAAAAGAAAACGTTCACCCTAGTTCCTTCCACAACGAAGGGGAGGGAAATTTAGAAAAAAAAAACGAAGACCGGTCAAAAAAAGAAACGCGAAGAGTTGGGGATCTCGTGATAGTGATTCAAAAAAGGGAAGGAGCAAAATTTACCTTCAAATCATCCTTTGTCTTCGATGAAATAGGGGGCAGAGGAAAGTGTGAGGGGAGCTTGGCAGAAAATGAGCGGTGCGGAAAAAAATGGTTTTTGAAGGAAAAAGACTCGCAAAAAAAAAAAAAAAGGGGGAGAGGAATCTGGTGATAAAAACAGGATGCTGGGGAAAGAAAAACAAAGAAAGGGAAATCAAAGCGTAAAAAAAATAAGAAAACAGCTGAGAAGACAAGAAGGTCTCGGAAGAGGAAAGCTTGAAGACTCATTTTTGTGGATAAGGGAAAAAAAGAAGAAGAACGGAAGAAAAAAGGGCTCGGACAATGGACGATCAATGAAGGGAAAGGAAGAAAATGAGGGGACCGGGGGTAAAAAAAAGGAGAGACCCCCCCCAATTCTTTCGGAAAAACACTAAAGGAAGGGGGGGAAACACTAGGGGGAAATCAAGACAAGTGGAAAAAAAACTCTCGATAGCGGGGCAGATAAGAGGAGGGAGGGACAAGTGATAAATCATACAATTCTTACCACTGACTACGGCAGGGGAGGGGAGACGTTGAGGAACAATTGCTCCAGAAGGAAAAGGGTTGAGAAGGTGATGAAGTTCAATGAACCGGGAAGACTAAGCCCAAAAAAAGGAATAAAAAATACGTGGGCGATCTTAGACTGATCCTGAAAAGAAATGAGGCAGAAGAAAGAAAAACGACACGGTCTGAAGTAAAAAAGAGAAGACCAAAATGGGAAAGGCGATACTCTCTTGGGAGGAGGTAAGGTGAAAAGGGAAGCAGGCCATTTTTCCCTAAGGCGTCTGTCAAATATAGTGTGGGGAGAATCGGGAGATTGAAAAGGGATGATGAGAAGCACGCTGAAAATAAGGGGGGAAAGATCGGGGGGAAGGAAGGAGGGGGGAAAAACCCTTTTGGGGGAAGCTGGTGTGAAAGGGGGAACGTCCATTTCCCTTCATTTGGGTTAAGAGGAGCCGTCCACCCATACACGTTACTCAATTCAATGAGGTGAGAAAAGGGGGTGCGGAACAACTGGACGAAGGTAGAGGTTCGTCCTCGCTTCGGTTGATAGGGAAACCTTCATGTTGAACCGAGAAGGGGGGGGTAAAGGGGAAAAAGGAGATATGGAGGAAGGTACATCTCGCCTTTGTAGTTATTAGGGCGGGAAGAAAACCAATGACACCTTAGATGGGTGTAGAAAAAAGAAGGGGCGGCGGAAAAAAGATCCCCACTGGGTGGTGATGGGGCATGGGAACGACAAGAGCTCTGGTGACCCTGGGGAAATGAAAGGAAGGCACATGAAAACAGGAAAGGGGGAATCGACGATCTTGAAATCAGGCAGGGGGGGAGGCATAGAGTCCATTCATATCCATTCAGGAGGGTCTAGAAGGCCCGGTGGAAAGTCGCCAGGCTTAATGAAGGGGAGGAAACGACCCGGTTTCTTAAAGTCAGGTGAGTTAACGAGCGGCAATCCCTTACAAGTGGAGGGGTAAACGGGCTGTATTGGCCACTAGACAGTTCTTAGTTTCATAATGGTCGGGTTGCCGTGGGGACGTGTCATACTTCCCATACATCTGGATGCTTTGGAGTGTGGAAAAAGGAGGGGGGGTTTCCTGACCTCAGATGGAAGGAGAATAGTAAGCGAGCAGTCGGGCCGAAAAAAACGATGAATCTTCAGAGGGGAGCGTTATACTATTGGTTTCTTAGAGTGGGGAGGAAGGCTTCTGAGGAGGAAGGCGGATTGGGAGAGGGGGACGTCGAGGGTGGTCTACGAGAAAAGTGTAGGGAAGGGGATAAAACTCGACTCACATTTTTATAAGGGGTGAAGAGTAATCTCGATAAAAAAAACGAAGGGGGGGGAGATAAGGAGCCATTTGAGAAAGGAGTCAAAGAAAGTACTCTTCTCTAAAGGGGAAGAAACAAGTGCGGAAAAGAAATAACCGGAAAAACAAAAGTAAACCCCGCATACACATAGAGGAAAAGGGAGCAGATCTAGAAAACCCGCTTCTTTACTTACACCTAAAAGGAAAAGTAAGGAATCGGGGGAACTTGACGGGAGACGAAGGTAGAGGCATGAAGAGGAAGGTGTAACGCTTCATAATACGCGGAAAAAAAAAAAAAAAAGGGAAAAAGCGAGGATGTTAATATCACTGCACAAGGGGAGCCGAGATCTGGGGCAAAGATAAGTCTTGGTTGGTGGAGCAGATAGAGAGGGGAAAGGCCGAAAGGGACAGGTCTTCTTCGGGGTGGAAGATAAAAAAGGAAGGGGTACCAGGAAGTTTTACTATATTTTGAGAAGGTCGTGAGGAAGTTTAGAGACTGGGGAGGAGACAATGGAAGGGAAATCAAGAAGCCAACCTATTTTTTCTCCACGAGGGTGCAGGCAAAGAGAAGATGAAGGGTTCTCCGGATATTGCTCTCTTGTCTCAACAAAAAAGAGGCGGTCAAAGCAGAAAAAAAAAGCTAAAAAAGCCATGTAAAATTGATAACAAGCTGTGAACGCGAGGGGAAAAACAAAAGGTCAACGCTTTCATCCGTGGCTCAAGGGAGACGGGAAAAAGGCACGCTGAGCAACCGCACAGAAGTAGAGTTTCCGAAATGTGAAAATGTGACTACACAGGAGAACAGGGGAATGCTTAGCCTATATCAACGGAAAAACGAAAAAAGAATCATCGACAGTAGTAGGTGGAAAAGTTTTCCCCCTTACAATGCCTTGCTTACCAGGGGGGAAGGGGGGGGGTGGAAGGCACTAGTAAAATGTTCACGGACTACACAGAAAAAAAGGGGGAAAAGTCTCAGGTATGGGGGGGGCGTGTTGCGAAAAAAAAGTTCGGTAGCTTTGGAAAAAAAAATCAAAAGAGGGAGGGGGAATCGGGAAACGTTTCCGGGGAACACTCTCCCGGGAGATACAGAGGAAAGAGGTCAAGGCCAAAAGGAACCGGTGGGCCAAGAGAAACACCAAGCGGATATCAAGGGAACTGAAGTTTATCAGAGGGGGAGGAAGCGGTCAAGGCGATATGTCCATTGATGGAAAATCAAGGAGAAAAAGGGGCGGAAAAAAAAAAGGGGGACTTGGATTCTCGGCCCCCTGTAAAAAAATTTTCAATTGAAGGAGAGGGAGTAAATTGATCCAAGTCGGCGACGTAACTATTTTGGCAAAGAGAAAAAAGGATATGAAAAAGGGGAGTACAGGAGGTCACAAAAAAAAAATCCGCAGAATGGAAGTCATCTAAGCGTTGAAAGGGGGAAAGAGAGGAAAAAAGTATAAAAAAAAAAAAAGGGGGGTTAAAATGGGGGGGTTTTTATCATAGCCGCTTGGGGGTAAACGAAAGGGGAGGGAAGGCCCCGATTCTGTTCCATTCCAACGGAGGGGGAAAAAGGGGAGCGAACTCAACAAAAAGATCGTGGGGAGGATCTGAAATAACATAACAGCCTTTCCTGACTTCAAAACAAAGCAGGGGAGATGGGGAATTCAAAGGAAAAACGCGTGTTATGTACGTGAGCGACGGCGTCACGGGGGAAGAGGGGTCTGGCAACCAAAGATTTGGTACAAAAAAATCGAAAAAAACACGTATTCTGATGAAGAGATAGATTGGGATGACAAAAAGGATGGCGGGGGGGGGGGGTGGGGGGGCAAAACAAAGAAACTTTCCTCAGCGAACGTCAAAAGAGGGAAACACAATGAAAAAGGGGAAAATTAGAAAAAAAGAAGGGGAAGAGGAAACTTCACTCTTCATTGTGCATGAAGAAGGGGGAAAAAGAGAACTGAAAATATCCGACAGGGGGACTCGTGGACGGGGGGAGGAGGGGAGAAACCGGGGGAAGGAAGATAGTTAAATAGCGCATTTTTAAAAACCCCGGGCTATACACCCAACAAAAAGGAATGTCGAAAACTCAAAAGGTCGACTTGGGTCTCTACTTGGAGGATAAAAAGGTCGGAAAACTGTAAAAAACCACGCAAGAGGAATTAGCTGATCAAAAATGTGTCCCGTGATGAAAGAATTAGCTGGAAAGGAGCGAAGTCCTTTAGCATGAGGGGGGAGACTTAAGGCGGTCGAGATCGAATTGAGATAACTCCCTCCATTATTCTGGAGCAGAAATTAACCAAATAGAAAAAGAGAAGGGGGCCGAAAAGGTCCTATAATTAACATCAGTGAAAAAAGGAGAAAATGAAAGGGATCTTGTATCAAGAAAAAAAAATTAAGTCCTTTATACCTTTTATTCTGGGTTGAAAGAAAAGGGGGGAAATGTGTATAATTTCTCTTGATATGCTCATGGGAATACGGAAACCGAATGGTATAAAAGAGGGGGAGGTGGGAAAATGGTGACCCAGACCCACCCACAAACAAACGCTCTGCATATTCGGGGTGGAACCAAAACACAAGGGTTTACCAGGCAAAAGATGTAAAGGTAGTCGCGGTAACCGGCAAGGGGGAAAAAAAAAAAGAGGGGCCTTCCTTTTTTCCGAATGACCTGAGGAAGTTTGCAAAGTTCCACAACGTGGAAAAAGCGGGGTTGATGGAAGGGGTAACCGATCTAAGGGGAGGAAAATATGAACTTCCCCTGGGGTGACAGGGCTCAAAGAAAATTCTTAAATTTCTGCAAGATATATCTGCCAAAGTAGGGGGGAAAAGTCTTTAATCACTCAGGGCGGAAGGAAAAAATTAAAACCGGTAGTTTTAAAGCTGTAACTCTGGACTAGCGGGGGGTCTGAGGAAAAGGAGGAAAATCAAACCCCTTTACATGTAGGTATTTAGAAAGTGGGAAAGAGGTCAGGGGAAGACGGAAAAACTCAGGCAAAGAAGAAAACTGGTCAATAGCTACGAGGAAGAAAGAGAGAAAACCTTAATATGGGGGAGGAACTCTAAAAAGTGCATTGGGGGATTATCAATCGTAAACGCGCCAAGGAGTCATGAAGTATAGTCCCTCCTTCTAGGGGAAAAATTCGGCAGGAGAAAGAATAGAAACATAAAAAACCCTTGGAGTTCTGTTCAAACAGGGGGGGCAGGATAAAAAAAAGGGGTTCAACATTGTCCTGGAAGTCGGGAGGATCTGTTTCCTTGATCTCTTGCAAGAAGAGGAGGGTCGGGTAGGGGATTATCTGGCAAAGGTTTGTTGGGGGGGGGGGGGGGGGGGGGCAATATCCCCATCAGCCTTCTCTAGGGAGCAGAGAAATAACTAGGGAAGGGTTAAAAGACGAATGTAACCGGCTTTTGGAATCCAGGGAGGTGCAAGTCTTGAGGATCGACCTCGTTCAGGATCGTCGGGGAGGCGTGGAGCAGAAGAAAAGTTTTGCCGGAGTCAAAAGGGACTTGTCTCTACTTAAAGCTTTTTTCTGCCTGATCCCTCAGGAGAAGGAGTTAGAAGGGAAGGATTTTTTCCCTCTCTCCAACATGGAAAAAGGAAAAAAAACAAGTTGGGAAGCAAGAATTATAGGAAGCAAGGCAGAAAAGAGGGCTAGAGAGACACCGACGTACGGCCAAGAACTGCTCACCAGACGGAAAAAAGAAAAGAAGAGATCTCTAACCAGCGGTCGGGGGGGAGTTTCCAGGAAAGATTCTCGCTAGCAGGGTGACGGCAAGAAAGGAAATGAAAGGGGGGGGAGAACGAGCAAATACCTCCTATTAAAAAAGGTTGTGGAAGACGGGGCAATTCAGTATAAGGAGAGGAAAAGAAAGCGCGTTTAGCAAAACTCGGAAGCAAAGAAAAAGGGAAGAGGGGAAGATGTGGAAGATAGATCGTTAAATTGCACTGATTTCACTAGGAGGTGGGAAGGAAAAAGAAGGGCCGGCAGACGATTCTAAAACCCAAAAGTTATCTGACCCCCTCGAGAAAATGGAAGGGGGAATCCCTATCTGTCACGCCCAGAAATCAGGAAAGCGGGGGGCCATTAGTGAGGGGGTGGAGGCGGGGAAAAAAGGGTCTGAAGAGACCATCAATACTCCACAAAGGTATGGGGAGTACTTTTTCTCGTATTTCAAAAGGAGGGGGCAATGCAAAGGGGGTTTGGCTAAAGGTGTAATAAAACTAAGGAGGGAACCTATCGACCCCGTAAAAAAACAATCGGGGGGTGGGGAGAGTTTCGGGACTCCGTAAGATGATCTACATCTTATAACCACAAATTATTCGGGGGGAAATGTCTTTAGAAAGGAACTGAATACTAAGAGAACCGAGGGGGGAGTTGGTGCCCACCTCAGAAGGGTAAGGGGCGGTAAAAGGTGCTGGTTTGGGGGAATGCAATTGAAAAAAGGGCAATGCGGGGGAATTCGACCAGGGGGCGATGTGAAAACACATCTTACACTATAGGGAGAAGCGCTAATTGGTACCCAGGCAAACAGGAGCTTCAGACTATTTTCAAGGGCGGTGCAAAGAGTCAAGTAGGAACGAGGGACCGCTTATCAGGAAGGGACATGGGGAGGGCTATACCCCCCCCCCAAGCGATGACAGGGAAAAAAAAGGGGGGGGGGTGAATAAGGCTATACCGTCGTCAGTGGCGATAGGACCATGGATTGGGCTAGGGGGAGGAAAAGGGACCGCGGGGAAAACGTTGGAGGGCAGGCTTCTTCCAGTCATACTGGAGTAAAGTATAAAAAGGAACACTGGGAATTTCCTTCTCAAACTGGACGGCAAGGAAAAATAGAATAAGGACGGAGGTCTAAAGGAAATGACCTAAGACGGTAGAAGAGAGATGTCTTGGGGATAACTGGAAAGAGGAAGAACGAAAGAGATCCGACCAGGTCAGCCAGAAAGTGTTTGGTGTTGTGGAGTTGTGGGGGGGACATAGGGGTTTAAATATATTAATTCCCCCTCAATGATTAGGAATGAGAAAGGAGCCAAGACGATAACCCACGCTCTTATCTGTGAAGGGTGAGCTGGGAGGGGGACCGGCTCAAAAAAGAACGTTCCTATACACATTGGGATCTTAGGAGGAAGGGGCTGCGTTCATTGTGTGGAGAGGAGGAGGGGAGGTCGGGAAAAAACTCTTTTTTCAGGACCCCAAATGGTTTGGGTTACAGAAGGCGAACAATGAGGAAAAAGAGTGGGACAAAACCCAGGATGTGCTAAAAAACGGTTGTAAAGCAGCAAATAAAAAAAAGGAAAAAGACTAGACTTCAAAGAGAAAATATCCCTCTTGATCGGGAGCTGAAAACGTCAGGGAAGGGGTAAAATGCCTAAAATCACACCCAAGGAAAAATAACTAGAAAGAGGGGAACTCTTAGAAATCAGGAAGTGGGAAGCATAAGAAGTGGTAAGTAACATAAGCCCAGGCCCCGCGATGAAACCCAACAGAAAAAAAGGAGGTACTTAATCAGTCGGCCGGGTCAAGAGACGTTTTCTGGGCTCAGAATGTGGCAAAAAAAGAATAGCTTGATCTTCGAAGCAGGGGGAAAGGGGATGGAAAATCTACAGTGGATATGGGGTTCCCGTCACTGTGGTCAGAAGTGTCAAGGAACCATAGGGGGCAGACAGAAGTGGGGGGGAAAAGGGAAACAGAAGCAGAATTAATTCCGAGACGATCCCCCCCTTCCTACCCGGGGGGAAGAGAAAAGAAAACCTGAAAAAAACAAAAACAAAAAGA
>Ga0179591_1297094_pt1 | contig 12644 bp, 18 predicted proteins | sample CZOMad2_1_08_16f_FD_182891 | JGI IMG/M metagenome (GOLD analysis project Ga0179591, IMG submission 182891) | Vadose zone soil fungal communities from Angelo Coast Range Reserve, California, USA - CZOMad2_1_08_16fungal (PacBio error correction) | ecosystem: Environmental > Terrestrial > Soil >...
GGTCTAATGACAATCCTAGGAGTTTGCCCGAGTGTGCAAAAGGGCGTTGCTAGGATCAGCAAAGACCGAGGGGATTCAAATTCAGCTAAACTGAGGTGATTCCAAAATTTTGCCGGGCAGGTTGTGGGAAGTCTCTTTCTTGGCGAAAACAAAAACAAAGGGACGTACGAGGGGCGACGCATAAGGAAGAAGTTCTCGCTCAAACGACCCTACTCTCAAGCAGAACGACCGGCGTAAATCTGTCAGTATTCTGAAACAGGAGAGAGGGACGTTCGTCGAGCTGATATCGGGATCGGGTAACTTAGGAGCGTTCGATGAGACGGAAACGGAGGGCTCGGGGCCAGCGAAAAAGAAAAAAAAAAAAAAATAAAAAAAAAAAAGCGGCGGCCACGGAGAAAGTAAAAAATCGTTCCAGAGGGAATCCCGTTTGGGCTGATGTAAGTACATGAGGGACAACTCCCGTCAGAAAACAACCTAAAAGGAGGGCAAAGTAGAACGCAAGAACTCCGGGGTGCCGTCCATAACAAGGACGAAAGGCGCTATTTATGAGGAAGTTTAGGAGGGTCACACGTCCTGGGGGTGAATGATCAAAATTACAGAAATTCCAGAGTGAAGAATGCTTATGAGTACTGCCACACGGAGTGGAAAAAGTCTACTTTGTAGGGGGGCTGAATCAGAAAAAAAATCATCAGTACAACAAGGGGATCTTCTTTAAGGAAGTCTGCTCAGAGAAAGGGCTCATTTCCGAGCCAGAGACAGGGAGGTGGAAGTAAAATACTTAGTCCTTTGAACGATGACTTAGAGCGTTTTTCCAAGCGTCCCCTTAAAAAGAAAAGGGGGCAAGATAAAGAGGCGATTTGGGGGGGGGATCTTAATGCAAAAGTGAAGTGAACACCGCACCCGGAAGAGCAAATGCAAGAAAGGAAGGGTCCATATGAAGAAGGGGTTGGTCCTCTAAGGAAGCGCCGACGAAAAAGGAAGTAACATCCAATGCCAGGAGCCGTAGAAGGGGGCCGAAAAACGAGCTTTGACGCGTCTCCAGACATGGGAACGCGAAGCGAATAGGCAAAAAAACCGCGGGCGTGCTTGATTCTTTGGCAAAATGCGAAAAGCCCGTCGATCGAGAGCCGCAGAAGAAAAGGTGGCGAAAAAAAAGGGTTTGGAAAGGAAAGTACTGAACTCAACGGGGGCGCTACGGTCTTTGGGGGGAGGGACAAGCCTGGAAGTCTGAAAGAATTCGAAAGTGGGGAAAAGTTTCGACCGTATCAGGGAATCTTTCTTGAAAAGCTGAACTAAGAGGGAGGAAAATTAGAAGCAAAGGGGGGAGGGGCGGCGAAGCAATTCCGCCACGACGGGACGCCAATGTCTTGGGATTTTGGGAAGGGAGGAGAAAGAAAAAGGAATCGACAAACTCAGCAGGGAAAAGCTTGAGGAAGAAACCCGCGTACCAAAGGGAACTCCGTTATCGTGCAGGAGAAGTATAAGGACACGTTTACGGGGGAAAGGAAAGCATAAGGTGAAAGATGTCGAGAATGTCTAGGGATCGCGGAAGGCGTTTCACAGTCTTTTGGATGATAAGGGTTGACCATAGTTCGCGGTGGAAAGACTTTCTCGTCAAAGGCACTAGCAATAATCTCCTTTGATAGTTTAGGCGTAGGGAGGCATCGAAATCAGCACAGGCAACCGGAATCCGCTTGCGGGCAAGGATACTATACTCCTGAAAGGTCTGTTTCCGACAGGAAGGAGGAAAGGATCAACAGTTTCGCCTGAAAGGATGGGGATCATCGCAAAGCAGGACAGGGGGAATCGCGGTCTAAAGCTCTTCCCTGAAGAACTTGCGGGAAAGAGGAAAAGAAAATCTCTAAACGTCTTCCACGATAAAGAACATCTAAGAGTAGATTCCCATGCAAGGGCATCTCAGAATAAAGCTCTCCCCCCAACGGCGAGCCAAAAAGAAAATGGCAACAACTACTGTGCAAATCTGACAAAAACCGTCACTCGTAGGGAGGTGTGTGTCTCTTAAAAAACAGCGTAGTAGGGGAGGGGAATAAGATGGGGGGGGATTGAGGTTGCTGATTAATCCCAGAAAAAGCAATCCCCCAGAGAGGGAATTCCGAACTTGCAAAAGAAAAATGACCCCACTCGGCAAGAGAAAGGGCTTTGTCGGGAGAAGGGGAAAGAGAATATATGGTGAGAGGGAAAAAGAAGGGGGGAAGGGAGAGGGGGACGGTATGGGTCAGATGGGGGGGAAAGTGGAGAGGGAAATGGGGGGTCGTGAGGAGACAGGGGGGGGGAGGGGGAGGTGTGGGGACCAAATCTCTCAACAACTCAAAGGGGAAATATAGAGATTGGGAAAAAGTCTCCTTCTAAAACCTACTCCCTCAACCTAAGGGGAATCCTTATGGAAGGGGGAAGTGTTCAAGAAATAAGGGAATCGATTGTTTTGGGGGGGGGTGTCGGGGATCCTTGAACATCAGCATCATCAATTAAAATCACAATCTGAAGAAGATCCTCATCGCGGAGAAAAAAAAAAGACAAAACACGCTCTCGACGAGTGGGAACGGAAAATGATCGTTGTCAGATGGCGCGTCCAGGTCATTACAGTCTAGGGGGACTCGAAGGGTACTCAAGGTAGGCGGCGAGGGAGGGACCTCGTCCCCAAAGGAATGTTCCGCGGAAGAACAGCGGGATCTTGAAAAAGTTCAGGAAAAGAAGTTCTTTTCGAGCGCGCAATTAAAAGACGTGAAGAGAGGGAATCGACGCGATGACGAGACTGAAGGGCGACTAACGCAATCAGGAGGGGGGGGCTAACTGGGGAGCTCCTTCAAATGGAGGAGGCCTTCAACCTCAAGAGAGGCTTCTCTCCTGCAAACTACATCCATCGGAAGAATTAAAAAGGAAGGTGGTAGGATAAAGCTTAGCAGAACCTACTCCTTTGGGCTACCATTTCTCTTAAGAAAGATCTCAGTTGAGGGAATACAAACGCTCACAGGAATTACTAAGAGAAGAATCTTTCCAGGGGGGGAGGACTTAACCGATAGAGCCTATGATAACATTTCTCTAAAGGGGAAGAAAGGCATAGGACCCAAACTTTAGTAGTCTTTTTCTACTCCTAAGAGACGCAACTATACGGCAAGTGGGTTTTGTCGCGGGGGAGCAATCTCAGGAGGAAGAATTATTTGGGAAAGGCATGGGCGTCTTTCGAGTCTTTAACAAAACCAGACATTTGGAAGGGGAGGGATTGCGGGATGTCGAAGAGATCTCTGATGCGCGACGAAAGGGGACCCGACAAAGAAGGCTTTTAGGAGGAACAGGAGGAACCGGTCGAAAATTGGGGGGAGAATAGAATTAGGGAAAAGATTCCTGGGGGCCCGCAGAAAAAGAACGCGTCTTACAGCGTTGAGGGGGAGAAATAAAAAAGTCCAACCCATCGGAGTCGACCGTCGACAACAAGGGGAGGAGCGCCAGGCGATGGGCGGAGTGTTGTCGATAGGGGGAAGCGAAAAAATAGACAAACCGGTCTGCCCTCTGCAAAAAGGAGAGGTGGAGCGAATGCATTTAGTAATGGGAAGCGTCACTCAGTCCCCGCCTCTTGAGGGGCAGGAGAGAAGGAGTTCAAGAGGGAGGATTGGGGGTCTCGCGGGAAAAAACGGCAGGGGAAACTGCTCAGAAGCCAAAAAATCTTCATATGAGGGGGTTTAGGGGCAGAGGACCCTGGTGAGCGTTGGTCCCTTATGCCGTGAATCGATCCTTCTCAAAAAGAAAAAAGAAACCGAGATCAAGGGTTTCTTAGGAAGGGGAATAAACTTAAATCTCTCCTTAAGAGTCCAAATCCCCAGGGGGGAAAGAGACTGGACAAAACTACCAAGTCAGGAGAGAATCCCGAAATGCCTCCTGCGATCTAAGGAAGCTTCCTGAAGGGGAAAGAGAGCGGGAAGTGGATGGTTGGGGGGACCTTTATGATGGAAAAGGAAAAAGTCAAAAAAAAAATTATCATGCAAAAAAGCCGTCGCTCCGTATTGGATGCTCAAAGGGACTTCCACTCTGAGAGCAGGCTAAAAGTCGGGACTCATTCCAAAAGGTGGGGAAGGGAAGAACTGGCATCAGGACTAATTCATATCGCGGGGGGGAATTAAAGAGGAGAGAGTGAGATGGCAGATGTTAGGTGGGCAAACATTTTGGCTACTGGCAGGATTGGCTATAGGAGGCGGAAATTCCCAAATCCGCCGATGTGTTCAAGCTATGAACAATGGAAGCAGATCGTCGATTATCGTTCAGGGCCGACCGTTGTAAGGAGGGGAAAGCGGGGGGGAACTTCCGCACAGATCACTGAAAAACTTGCGACGAAGATTAGGGACAAGATTACGTTCCAGAGAAGGAGAACGAACTAAAAGCGAGATCTTCTCCACAACACCACTGAGGAGAAATATAGAATTTAGCGGGGGATAAGAGGATGATATCGGGGCGTAGGGGAAAGAAGGGAGTTCTTGCCATAACTCGGAGGTGAGTGAGTCACGTCTGGCGATGCCATCCAGCTCTCCAAACGGCTTCCAACGGGGGGAAGGGGAAGGGAAGGTCAGTTTAATAGCTGTTACGTCACGGAAAAGAGGAAGGGCGAAACGTACCAGCTTATCCACTGAGACTGCCATTAAAAAATCGGACCTCCAAATGATTAGGGCAAGTCGAAAGAAAACTCCGTAAGTCGCATCGCTATGAAGGTGATTGCGAGGGCTGACGTCACAAAGGGAAGAAGGGTGTGATGAACAAGATAAATAGGCAGTCAAGTCTCCCAGGGAAAGAAAAAAAATGTGTGCCAGGGTAGAAGGCCGTACTGCAAAAGGGTGCCTTCTACTGGTTCTGTCAGGACGTTCCACCCTAGAAGAGAACCGGCCGAAGGAAAAGAAGGAGTTAGGAACTGCCTCATAGAAGCTTGCTTCGGGGAGGGAGTATATAATTTAAGGTCTTAGATTGTGGGAGGGAAAGCGATGGGCGCAAGGCCGTATTTACTCCGATGAGGAATATCGCTTTAAAGAAATCCCCTGACGGAAAACTCGGCCACGAAGGCTTCTTTATGAGGTTAGAGAAGGGGGTCCGGAGGGCCGTTACCACCTAAAAAGCCCCAATCTTTAAAAACAAAACCTACATGTTGTGAAAGGGGTGGGGGGACTAGAAGGCGCTACCGAAAAAAAGTTAAAAATCCAATGCCAAGGAACCCTCATCTATCAAGCCCTTTTCCAAGAGGGGGGAGTGAATTAGAAAAGCGAACGGAGGGATCGCAGAAAAAGAGGAGATCGGGATCATACTCGTCTGGATCTTTTGTCGAAAAAGGACAAGAACTTAAAGCGAACCGGAACAAGGTTCGACGTTGAGGAAGGTGGAATGAGCGGGAACTCAACTGACTTTGAACGAACGTTCTTGAAGGGGGGAGGGAGGAAGGAGCGAATGGAGAGAGTCGAGGGGAAAGAACAAGTTCGAATAGAGGAATCGTCCTCAAATCACTAACGAATCTGCCAAACTGGGAGGAAAAAGGGAGGGGGCAGCAAGAGAATCGCTGTTTCTCCAGAAACATGTCGCCACGGAGGTTAAAGATCTTTCCGGGGGTGGAAATACACTCGAAAGCTTCCAACAGCTTGGGAAGTGCGACCGGTCTTGAAATCCCGCGTGGAAAAAAAATAAATCTCACGCCGGGTATCGGTGAAAATCTTCTAATTAAAGGGGAAGAAAGAGGGAACGGGGGATTCAAGGAAGGGGGACAGACTTTCAGAGGATTCTAGTTCTTGAAGGCGTATCTTCTTTGAAGTTCCCGTCGGAAAAATGAAATTAGCGTGGGGGATAGGGCGGCGGGAGGACTTCGAATCGAAACTGACGGAGAAAGACAGAACGCCATGTAAATCGCAAAGTGAAGGAAGCGTCGGTGTGGGGGAGGAACAGGGAGGTAGCCACGGCAAGGCATCCGCTTTCTGTAGGGGGAAGAAAGGGGGGAGCCAACACATGACTACGCCATGCAAGGGGCGCTCCTCATTGAGTGACCACATCGGAAGGGGGGGGAGGGATCACCCTTTCATGACGAGGAGGAAAGGAGGGTCGATGAAAGAGATCGGCCTCTTCTACTTGAAGGTCTTCATCAACGACCCGACGATAGGAAGACTTAGAAAAAGCTTAACGGAGGCTACAGGTCGATGAGGAGGAACCTGAAAAGCTCGCAGCAACTCTCGCCCCCCACCTGGGAAATACACCCTCGAGAAAAAATAAGTTCAAGATCAGATCTTAAAACTAGAAAGGAAAGGTCTAGAAATTGGGGGGAGGGACCAACCAGCAGAGGAAAGGAGGTCTTGCATTATAGGTATTTTTTATTAGGGAGGGGGGGGAATGGGACACCAGTCCATCAGCAAGGTCACAAAGAAAAAAAGATTCACATTATTAAAAAGTGAACACTTCCCCATCGGCACTCCCGAACCATGGTCTGTTCTTGTGTCTAGAAAGGAGGGGGTGAGTGTGACAATCAACCACTGAGGATGAAGGAAAAGTAGAGAGAGAGTCTCCGCGAAAAACTCAGGAAAAGAACCTCGACCTGAAAAAGTCCTATGGTGGGTTCCGCAAGTTGCGAAGGGGGAGAGATTATTGGGGATTGAAGTTAAGGGGGATACTGGAAAAAAAGCAATCCAAAATCAAAATCTCATGCCCGCGCCCTCATCGCTGTCTGTTTCAAACCAACACCTTTAAACGAGGTGACGGAAAGAAGAGGGGGTCATGTCAAAAGCGCGGCCATGAGGGAATGAAGGGGGGGGAGAAAGTTGGGGCGATGGAGTTTCGGCAGAAAGGGGGGGGGGCAGTTAACCCAAAATCACTGTTCGCGCAGAAGACATTCTGGGGGAGAAGGGGGGGGGCTAAGTCTTCTATCGGATGTGTCTGTGCTGCGGAGCAAGAGGGGGAAGGGTTGAAAGCAAATAGACGCAGAGGGAATCGGTCCAGGCAGGGGCAATACGACGCAAAAGGGCCTGATGTGGAAGGGACTTTAGCGGAAAAAAGGGAACGGAAAAACGAAGTTGTCTGCTTCGGGAGGGATGACATGCCAACTCACACGCCATCTGAGGACACTCACGAAATGAAAGTTGAAGAGACATCTGTATGAGACACAAGAAAACTGGCGAAAGGAGAGGAAAGACTGACTTGCGCACGCTTAAGCACAAAAGCCTTCAGAAAACTACAGCGACATTGGGACCACGAAGGGAAGAAGAGATTTCACCTCCTTGCAGGGGGAACCTCCGAACTCCAGAAATAACTCTAAGAAAGAGAAAGATTTAAAAGCTCTCCGTCAACTAAAATTCGCTGATACTCCGATACCGCGGGGCTTTACTTTTTTTACTGGGAAGGTCCTTCAAGCCGAGGAGCTAGATGAGAGCGTGAGCTGCGCGAGTGAGACCCTCCATTGGAAAGCTTGCGGAATTGAATGTCTCTCATCTGGAGGGATTGCGCGAAAAAGGGGGGAGAATTAGGTGAGTGTCAGGAGAGGGTCCTCGATAAAGAGGAGGGTGCAATGGTCGAAGATGAATTCGAGACAGGACGAGATGGGTCAAAAAAAAACATAAGAAAACAACCGGGAGGTTCATCTAAACCAGAGTCCCAAGGGGCTTTCGTCGACAAAGAAAAAATTGAGCTATGGAGTTCTTTTTGGAGAGAGGGGGGGGGAAACGAGATCCAGAACCAGGGTGAGTCCCTGTCCGATGCTATCCGTGAAGAGGGGGGTAGCTAAGGGGGAGAGAGTAAAACAATCTGGGGGGGGGGAGGGGCGCCTGAAGAGGGATTATGAGATTGAGGTGAGGAAAGGGGGGGGGGAGCTCGGGAAGGAAGGGGCCTGCTTCACTCATCGGGGGGACCACCAATAAGCTGGCCACCAAAAGGGGATTCCGGCGTGGGTCGGTGGGGAAAGGCGGCAGAAGGAAGGGAAACCAGCATCAAGACGAAGATGATCTCTTCCAGGGGGAGGGGAGTCAGGGGTCGAAAAGGAAAAGGATCTAAGAAGCAGGACTTCGCCAAATCAGGTAAGAAAGGAACAATCGCCGCCCGCATGCTCTTTTTCGAGGAAAGGCACGTTCGCCTAAAGGGGATCTTCTAAGAGGAGGAGGAAGCCTGCTTCAGGCTCTTTTTAAATCCCCCAAAAATGGACTCGGGGGTGTAGAAGCAGTAAAGAAGGAGAAGAAAAATCCGTGTGCAGTCCGCAGTTGTATACTCAAAAAGCGGACCGGCACTCTATAGGCTACTGTAAGCTTGCTAACCCTCTACGTGGGAAAGCGTCAATCACGACGATTCAGGCTCTGACGGCATACTTATTTTTAGAAAAAGGTGGGGTGTTGGTGAACTAATGCCGGAAGGGAGAGGAGATTAAGGAGCCTCTCCCCATTCACATCTATTAACAAGGCAGAGATGAATCGTTAAACAAGGGAAACGGGGGGAAGAACGATATCTGATCCAATGCTCGGGGAAAACCGCTAGACACTCAACTGGGAAAAAAGCTATTATGGGGGGCAAGGAATCCTCCGTCAGGGTCCCTATCCCATAGAGCTCTCTACGACCAGGAAAAGATCTCTCAACAACAACGATATATAGATGGAGGTCTTTCTATGCGTGAGGGGGGACTTACCGGCGGGGGAAGGGAGACAAAGACTCTCTGGCGTTCGGAAAGTTGAGTTATCTCTTCTTCGGAAATTGACACCACTCGGGAAAACGGGAGCCACAAAGATTAAGTCATGGTTATAGCTGGAAAGAAAGGGGGAAAAAAGGAATCTCGTACAGAGTAGCCAACTCCCGGCCAGGAAAACAATGTCGGGCCACCAGAAAGATTTCAAAAAAGAAAGCCAGAAGCGAATAGGCGTTATGCATTTTCGATGACGCACACGTCGAGTTGGGGAATGATTCAACGCTTAGAAGTCACTCTCAGGGAAGTCCGCTGTTGCGGATAAAGGGAACACGGATTTTGCATGGAGAAGGGGGTGCTTGAGGAGGAAATCCTTCAAATGCCAACGTCCATGGGAAATAAGGATCATAGAGGGGAGGCTACCTCATGATAAGAAAAAGTGGGGATTATCGACCCGCATTCGGAGTCGATTTGGGGCCCTAGGATACGGGCGTCTGGGAAGGTAAAGGGGGGATCGGGGGAAAAGTCTATAAAGGACTTCAAGATCAATCGTCGGCTTCTTGAATGAAGGGAAAAAAGTATCGTAAGGCGGCATGCTGGAAAAGCAACCCTTCCCAGAAGACGCCATAATGAGAGCGAGAGTTACCTACGCGTAAGCGGCAAGTCTGACCGCTATAAGCAAACGCTCAATGTCCAGAGGGAAGAAAGAGAAGGCCACTGGGAGCGGGGTGCACGCTAAAGCGCCAAGATAAACTTGAGCGCAGAAAGCTTCCGGATCGCAAAATACCGCTTCGTTTTGATCTCGTGGGGAGAAAAAATGAAGGACGCCATGCCTGGCGCAAGAAAGCGGTTCGAGAAGACGATGGGTGGGGAAGGATCTGGTATATTAACCACTTCTTGACTAAGGGGTCCTGGGGAGACGCCATGGAATACGGGAAAAATTCCTCTTCGGGGGACATCACATTTCGAATAAGAGGGAATAGGAGGAAAAAAGGGAAGTAAACAGGAGAGGCAAAATGCGGAGAAAGAAGGCGCTGAGAAAAGACCGGCATTCCGCAAAAAAAGACTTGCTCCAATTTAGGGGACCTTTTGGGGGAAAGAAAACGCGAAAAAGGATCACACAATCAGGAGACAAGAAAGAGGCTGTGAAAAAAGGGCCCTCGTAAACACCGGAAGACTCCTGATCTTTCGGGTCTTCAATTGACGCTCCTCGGGAAGAGGGGGAGCTATGCCGGGAAAAGGGAGGGAGACTTGATTGGGATTTAGTGGAGAGGGGCGTATCGGCGTGAAGTTTGGCCCGTTCGGGGGGGCCATAGGACCTTCGGGGGAAATAGGATCGTGAACTACTGATAAAAGTCGAGCGGTAGAATCCAGGGATCAAGCCATTTCGGCCTGCTTCTTTGGGGTGATTACATCGGGAAAAGAAAAAAAAAGAATCCTACGGGGGGGAATAAGAGGATGTGTTGGAAGAAATCGAAGAAGACAACTGAGGGGGTTCTACAATCAAGTTGCGGAGAAAGGAGGCCTTCAAACAGTGGGCGGCCGACGCCCCGTTCATGAAGAGGGAGAAGGGAGAGGATGAGCAAGGGGGAACGTCCGCCTTGCGCTTGGGCGCAGCACCTACCAAACTGAAACTTCGTCGGCCACTAGAAGAATAAAACAGTCCAACTGGTAACCACGAAAGCGAAGAAAAAAAAAATCTAGGGGGACCCAAACGGCGAAGCAACCCTCTCTTCCCAGTCCCCTGTCCGAGAGGACAAAAGTAAACAATTAGGATAAATTTTGGGGTAATAGGGAAAAAACAGCTCTGAGGGAGCATGAGATTGCTGATGGGGGGGGATTTCCGGAATTGGGTACATTGAAAGAAGAAAAGACAAGTCAAAACCTCGGCACGACTTGCTTGAACACGGCAAGAAAGGAAAAGAGCAAGAAGAGGAGGTCGTGGCGGCCGAGGGGAGCCGGGACTTTTTTCGGGGAGTCGCCAACAACAACAAAAGGGGAAATATTGGAAAGAACGGAATAAACCTGCCCGCAAAGAAAAGCCGGAGTGCCGAGGGAGTCCGCAAGTTCGCTGTGAACGCGATTGTGTGGCTGATGGAATGAGGTGATCCTTGGAAGAAAAAATACAATCACGAAGCGCAATAACCCAGAATAAAGAATCTCTTGGAGGGGGGGGAAGAGGAACCACCTTCTCAAAAGGTGTACTTGCCTTGAGGGGCATATTTCTGTCAAGGGAGTGGATTTGCTCGACTTTTTGGGGGGGTCTAGGGGGGGGAGGGCATATTCGCTTGCAGGCGATTCCCCCGATCAGGGAGAGATCACCCAGAAGGGGTTCTTGAGGGAGACTGTCTTGTGCGGAATGCGGGGAGAGGGGGGGACTTTATTCGCAATCGACTCTAGGAAAGGGGAAGGTTTCGAAAAAAACCTAGTGGGGTTAAGGCTAACTTTACGGTGAGAAAAACCTCACAGGGAGTGCTTCCCCAAAGAAAGTGTTCTTGGGAAAGTCTACCTTCAAAAAAGAACAACAGGAGCATTATTTCCGGGTCGGAGAAAAACCGCGGGAAAGTAACTCCTTCGTGGCGATCCATTTCGAGGAAGGGATCGATCAGTTGGGAAAGGCTTAGCTCAAAAGAGCAACAAACGCCGGATATGCCACCTACCACGGTGACCGCCGGAGAATACTATGAAAGAGGATCAACATGTGGAAAAACTGCCAATCGGTCGAAAAGGAATCCGTGCTGCGTGGTTCTCCTTCTCCGAGCCCGTATACCGGCGAGTTTACTGTTGGTGAGGTCGAAAGTCGCGGGGGAACTCGCTGATTGGAAAAGCATGGGAGAATGCGCGAGGTCGGACGGACCCTCCATTGGGGGGGTGGCGGAATGGAAGGGGTGGGAGCCAGACTAGCCGGACGCAATTTTGACAGAAAAAGAGATGATAACGGGGGAAGGAAAATCATAACGGTCGAACTTTGTATGGCAAAGAGAATTCGTATCTGAGAGAAAGAGGGGGTGCCGCAGAAAATCAGACCGAAGTTGAGTCAGAAAGAAGGAACCAATCGTCGTCGCGGACCGGGAAAGGGGTCGGCGGATGAAAAAAGTGGACGGGCTTGGGGGGAGGAAACTAAGCACAGACGCGGTATCCTCGGAGGAGGATGGAGGCGACAAGCCATGTATACCTGGAGCGGCACGCGAGAAAAAATCTCAAGGGAGGCACAGTAGGAGAAACGGCTCTGATGGAGCTTAAGGGGGGGGGGGGTGGGGGTGGACATGTGGTCAGAGCTCCGACGGCCGCGTCACTCTCTGAGAAAATCGCAGAGAAAGGGTGTGCAGGGGGGTAGTAAAAGGGGGGGGGGCCGGGGGAGGGGTGGTCCTGAATTCCGTCCTGGGAATCCTGCGCAAACAAGAAAGCAGGCCGAGGGAAGATACCAGTTTTCGGAAAGAAGGGGATCGGAAAAATTCAAGGGATCGGAGTAAGCCTGCAGAAAAGGCATGTCCTACTACCATCTCCTCCCGGGGGGGGCATTGGTCGATTCCCAGAAAATCAGAGAGAGAAAAAGGACCTGGCCATCCGCGGAGGGAGTGGAGAAGGTATTGTTGGCCCTTTATTGGGAAGAAAGGGGGAATATAGTACCTCGTGGGAGAAGGTGTATAAACGGACTGCACAGGTGCCTGCTACTAGAAGGAATAATTCACAACCTCTCAAGGGGAAAATCAGAACGGCGCACACCACATTGGAACATAGCGATGAAAAAAAGAAGACGGAATGCTGAGGGGGAAGTTCATCCAAGGCCTGTTTGGTTGGACACTCGTAACTTGGACGGTTGGGGGAGAGGAGTTACGAGCTTCCTCCGCCTCATACCGGGAAAATCAAAGGAAATCTCTCGGCTGAGGAGTCCACTTCCTACGTTTTGTCCTGGAGTGGTGTTTCCGGACGGGAAAAAAAACTCAACTTGTGAGGGCAACGAGTATGGCCCGCCGCCGGTCAGAAACCGGAGACAAAATCGACGACA
>Ga0179591_1135961_pt1 | contig 12643 bp, 20 predicted proteins | sample CZOMad2_1_08_16f_FD_182891 | JGI IMG/M metagenome (GOLD analysis project Ga0179591, IMG submission 182891) | Vadose zone soil fungal communities from Angelo Coast Range Reserve, California, USA - CZOMad2_1_08_16fungal (PacBio error correction) | ecosystem: Environmental > Terrestrial > Soil >...
AAATAAAGGAGGAGGTGACAACAGACCAGGTAGGGGAACCATACATGAAGCTCGCCGAGAGGGGGGGGACCTGAAAGAAAGGTCGTGAGAAACGCTTCATGGTGTGAGCAGGTACCTTATCATCTAAAAATTCGCCTCCAAGATTGAAAAACCAGGCGAACGATAGGCAACCGCAAGGGGGTTGGACCAGGGGCGGACCCGGAACTAAGGAGAGGGGAGAAATGGAAAAAAAAAGAGAGCTAGAGACCCACGCAATCCGTAGATCCACACACACACGTTCCGTTGGAGAAGGCTGCGGAAAAAGAGTCGACAGCGAAGCTACTACTACTAACTGTTGCACAAAATCTAGCCTAGCGAAACTAATGGTGGGGGGCGACGACAAAAAATAAACAAAAAAAAAAGTGAATTCTGGGGAAGCCCGGACGGGAGTAAAAGCTTTACGCTTGTCAAACTGCAAAATGCTATACTCTGGGATGCTGTTGGGGAGTCTGAAAGCAGCTGAAAGGGAGATAAAAAAAAAACTGGACGCGACCCGTCATTCGAGGGGGAGAAGACCAAAGGAAAGAGAAAAAAGTGAAAGGAAAGGAAGGTCAAGAGATCATGACGGTTATGGGGATGACAGGAAACTATTTAAGTGAAAAAGCATGCACAATCCGAGAGAATGGTGCTTGCTTGCGCGGGGAGAGAGAGTAAAGGGAGAACGTGGAAAATCTACTTTTAGAATCACTGCGGGGAGATGAGGAAGACCGCCACGAGGAAAAGGGGGGTAAGGACACCAGGGCCACTCAGTAAAAAACGCTGGCAATTCGCGATCCCGAACGAGGGGAAGGTGGGATACATCAAGGAAATATCTACCTCAATAACCAAGAAGCTCGACTCGCCGTGACGAAGAAGCGCCGAAAAGAAAAAAGGGGCAGCACCCGGAGAAAGGGGAGGTGACGTAGGATTACTACTGGGACAGATCTCTTCCGCGGAATTTCCAGGGGACGAGACAAACTAAATGCTCTCACCTTTAGGGCAATGTTGTTTAGGGGGGGGAAGCTATAGAGGAGTGCCGCAGGTCGAGAGAAGTTAGGAAGAGAAAGAGATACACTGTGCAACAGAGAGATGTTGAAACGAAGAGTGGGGGAGAGTCTTTTTCTCGCATCTTGGGAGAATACTTCCGAGAAGATAGCCTGAAAGAAAAAAGGTGAGTCAAAAAGAGGCGACTGAACAAAAGAGCTAGGAACTCCCTCAAAGTCAAGCTTTGCAAAAACTTCGTAAGAAAGAAAGAGAAGTAGGCAAGATCTATCCGTTGTTGGCTGAAAAGGAGGCCTGAAGGCTGAGAAAAAACTAAAAGGGTGAAGCACAAATAGGGAGGCCAAGTCGGGGGTCAAGAGGGAAAAAAAAATGAGGGGACTAAAAAGACTACTCTTCACTACGGTGAGGAAAGAGAAGAAAGACTCGGAAAAAAAAAGAAGGCGCCATAGGATTGACCGTGTCTTAATCTTCGAGAGGAGGAGCAGGATAGGTAGATGGAAATCCGACAAGAGGAACTAATTGAGGGAAAGATAACGAAAAAAAACCAGCACCAGAAAGGGTACGCGGCGAAAGAGAAGAGGTATGATTTAAAAAGGAGAGTTAAAGTCAAGAATCTACCGGGGACACTTAAGGGGAAGAGAAGTGAAAGTTGTCAAAAAGTAAGACCGTAGAAAGGAATTTCAGTCAAAACCAAACTCGGAGGGAAGGGAAAAATCCAATGTCAAACACCAACTTACAACACACAAATCGTAGACTCAAGAGGGACACTCGAAACCTTCAGATAGACAAAGGGGGATAGCGGAAAAGACATCGTAACTGAAAACCTAAAGCCTCCTGCCAAAAAAGTGTTCGAAGAAACTCCGGGGCCGGCCAAAAATCCAAGTAACCTAGAAAAAAAAAGCGCCTACGACAAGAAAGAGAGAGTTCAAAACAATGGTAGTCCTTCATTCAAGTCAATCCTTGGCTACACTCTTAAACACGTTCGAAGGGACCAGGAGTGACTAATTATTCTACAGAACTGCAGGGCGTTCCTGACCGAAACAAGTAAAAAAAATTTCTCGAGACAACTTAACACTGTTAAAAAGTTCATGATAAAAGTGGGTCGTGTCAGGTAGGGCAGAGGAAGGTTCTCCGGGTGGTGAAATACTCCTTCAACCGAAGAACGCACGTTGAGGAAACTGCCGAGAAAACGAGAAAAAAAACTGAATACATCTAAAGTGAGAAGCATTAAAGAGTGGGAGTACGAAAGGTGTGGCAAGGGGGTGCAGCGAGGCGGGGTGAGGAGAAAAGAAGAAGGAACAAACTGTAAAGAAAGGAGGGCAGGATAGGTGAGGACACTCTGCCTCGGGATAATCCTACTGGTAGTCAGAAAAGCTGCACTCAGAAGGAATAACGGCAACTCCAAAACCCTTGACTAAGGAACGCTTGTTTAAACCAGAAAGAAGGTCTGTGCATCACACGGATGATTGCAGGAAGAAAGTAGGGAGCATAAGGGAGAGGACACTTTAAGGGCCGCATTCAACTTTTTTCGCTGGAAAAAGAAAGTATAAAAAAAAGAGAGCCGTAAAGATTGGCGGGAAGCTAAAAACGTCACGAGTAAGAGGAGGTTTCAGAGATACTAACTTTGAGCGAGGGGGGTTGCTCCGAAGTAATAGCTGGGGCGACTGAAAATAGAGGTAAGACCTTGTCCTGAAAATTTGCAAGGAGGGAGAGGGGGGTGGGAAAGTCCAGGCTCTGAAGCTGGGGAAAAAGCGTGAGGCACAGGCTGCTAGGAAAGACGCAAAAATGTGCAATTGGGTACGAGGGGAAACGCCACACATCAAGGAACGGGATTTGGCCAACACTGATTAGCAGAGACGGGAAAGCAGGCAGGCCATCGGGGTCAGAGTCGGGGGCAAGGCACTGTCTGAATCCTGCAGGAATCATGCTTGGTAAGTGTGAATGGGGGTCAAGAGAAAAAGCAGGGGCATTAAAAAAAGGGCACAAAAAGGACGAAGCACTGGCGATCGTCAACAAGTCCAGATTAACGGGCACTGTTTGAATGGTTGATCAGGGGGGCGGGGGTCGGGGAACAGGAACTAAAAAAACGCCCATTCTTCAGAGGTATAAGGGGGAGCGAGTCCGATCTGAAGGACCTGCCTACGTCGCTCTCAGAGAGTTTCTCGAGCAGAGGCGGGAGCACGGAGAAGGCTTAGTAGAGTACGCGGGTTTACTCAACATAAATGTAATAAGAGAGAATATCCTGTGATTAGTTTGGCAGAGCTGGCCTCGTACGATGAGCGATGGGGCGTGGCTCGACTGGTACCACAAGAGTTTGGCAAAAGAGCAGGAAGGCTCAAAAACCAGTGGAAAAATATGACTAAGGAATTGTCGGTCAAGTTTGGCGAATTGGGATAGAGGGGGACGCGGGGACGGAAATTAAAAGGACGTTCCAAAATCCAAAGGACTAAACTCAAGGGCCTGCAAAAAGATCGAAGAAACCGAAGGGGAAAAGATCTGTCATGAAGAAAAAGAAGGTAGGTACACCGGGAGGTTTGGCGTGGGGGTTTTTCCTGGGCTAACGGGCCAACAGTCAAAAACTCAACGAGAAGGGATCATCGGTAGCCGGTCCGGTGGCAGGTTGTTCCAATCCAAAGTCGATTTCATCTCATTCAACAGCTTTGACGTAAGAAAATGGAGGGAGGAGGACAACGTCGAAAAAGGGAGGAAAAAAAATAGTGTTGCAGATCACACAGAAGAGAGGTCGCGGGGGGAGTGGGGAAGTAGCTTTTTGAAAAAATGCCAATTCCTTAAGAGGAAGAATTCTCGGGGGGGAGGTGCTTGGAGGGGAGCAGTCGAAGGCACAAAAAAGCCGGTGGGGGGCTTTTCTTTGTAGAAACTCTGACAATTCCCAACGCTTGCAAAATAGAAAGGAAAGGAGACATCCGTCAAAATGAGCGCGGGATCAAAGAAAAAAGCTTGCTCGGAAAAAAAAACATAGGACCGGGCAGAAAAAATATTGCCATCACACGTTAGGGGAGAAATCCATCCCTGAAAATAGAAAAGAAAGCCTTCGGACAGGTGAGAGATTCATGGGAAAAAAAAGGCAGCTCGTGAATCCTTTACAGTGCAAATCAACTGGAGGTACACGTCCATCGGACGCGACAGCAACATTGAAAAAAAGAGGCTGTCGGGGGAAGAAAGAAGCAGCAAGACCGGGAGAAAAAGACCCAGGGAGACTGATCGCGAAGGATGGCAGCCGGTAACGAAAAGAAAAAATACCATCCAGGAAAGACTGTTCTACTAGTGGGATGAAGGAAAAAGGGGCTCTCAGGAGGGGAGAAGTCTTAGCGCAAAGAAAAGGGAATGAGAAAATAAAGGGACAGATTGAAGCAACTGGGGGAAAAATGGAGGAAAGATGTCGGGGACCTAGTAGACATCATACCGATTCGTGGGGTCATCTACGTAGTCAGGCGGACGTAGGGGGAAGCTGGAAACAGGACAATTGCTCAATACATTAAATAAGAAAAGACAAAAAAGGCCGTTCTTCTGGCGCGAAAAATCCCAATATTTTTGGCCTTACGAATGGAAGACAGGAAAAGCCGGTGAGGAGGGAAAAGACTGGGGGGAAACGAGGTTGGAATGGAAGGGGAAGGCCAAGGGGGTACACCGAGGGAAAAGCAAAGCTGCCGGTATCCGAAGGAAGGGAAACGAAAGGAGAAATGGTTAAAAAATTGAGGAAGATGTCCCCAGGGGGGATGGTCAAAGAAAACGAAGGGGAGGACGGGGCAAGAGGGACACTTCCAATCGATCTTCAGGGTGGACAGATCATAGGAACAACTGAAGGAGCTCGTCCAGGGTAGGGTATACTCGAGGGTCCGGAAAAACCACGGGGGAGGGTCAAATAGGTCATGGCGGAAGGCCGTTTTGGAGTTTCTTACGAGCGATGGAGAAACGCTTGGAAACGAGAAGTATGAGGAAAGGGCCCGGGGATTTGAAGGACAGGATCAAGAGAAATACAGTGAGCGACAAGATAGAAAACACTAGAGGGATTTTCAACGAGGGGTAAGGGATAGCGGGGGGGGAAGAAAGGGAGGCCGTATGACGGCTGGCCGGTGGAATAAGCCGGTTGTCAAGCCGGTCCAGAGAAAAAAAAAGGAGAGAGGGTCGGGGAAGGCAATTGGAGACAAAGGCAACGGGGCCGATCGGGAAAGAGGAAAGAGATACGACGGGACCGGTGACATACGGCCGGCCAGAGCCCCAAAACCCATCGAGGTTAATCAGGGCGCCGAGGAAAGGGGGGTTCGAGAAGCAATGTCACTAAACCTTCCCTGAGTGAGGGAAGAAACATCCGAAGAGAAAAGAAAGGGATCTCAGCGATGACGAAGCAAAAACATGGCCAGGGGCGCCCGGCATAAACGTCCCCAGGGGGGGGAAGGCCCCCGCCGGAGAAAAACTCAAGGATCCGAGGATAGCGAGGTGGAATGGAATAAGGTCCACCAAAGGATCGTATTGAGGTACAGAGGAAAAAGGATAAATGAGGGACACACAACTGGCGGGAAAATGATCGTCCTGAAGGCGTAAACAGGGGGAGCGAACCAGAAGCGGCGGCAGACCGCAAAGCGCGATGATTCTTCAACAGGTGCCGGAAAAAAGGGTGTGCGAAAACAAATCGCCCTTATCCAAAACTCGATATGGCAAACTTAATGACTCAACTCCGGGTGCCTGTGCTTGGCTAGACAGTCGAAATACAGAAAGACCGGATGGGGTTGGATTCGGGCGGCACCCCAAGGAGACGTCCAGTGTGGGGACGGGTGGAGTCTCACAGTTGGATGCAAAAATTTTAGCGTGGTTTAGTCAGACCGCAGTCCGAGGTGAACTATAAGGTAAAAGTCGCGAAGCCAATCCGTCGACAAATTCTGGACCAAGGAATATACTAGTAATTATAAGAGGTATAATCAGGTGTGCCTACCCTTTTGAAAACCATGTGAGTGAAGATGAAAGGGGGTATGACGAGAGGGCAAGGGGAACCTCTCCCGGACAGTCAGAAAATCGGAGGTTGAAAGAGGGAAGAAAAGCGTTCTCAGACATGAACCCGAATTAGGAGGGGGGGGGGAAGGTTAAAAAGGGGCATGAAATACTGAAGATGAATGAAAGACCGCGTTATCTCACTGACTGCTTTGTTTCACTACCAGCGGATCAGTGCGGCCTGCTTGCGACAAATTGAGCCGGTCAAAAAGTAAATTTGGCTGGTAAAAAAGGTGAAGAGCGGGGAAATTAAGTTGTTTGTCAAGGGAAAATTGACGAGCACCCGTGATGGGGGAAGGAAGGTAAGGTCAAGCCGGGGTGGAGGGCTGTGGCCAAAAAAGGGAAACAAGGCTGCTCGTAAACGGCTGCGAAAGTAAAAAGAGGGTGGGAAGAAAATTAGGGCGGGGGGATGGCCAAAAGCCTTTCACAACGTTAAGGTACGAGGGAGCGGGATTCTTTTTTCCCCCGGGAAATGGGGAAGAGGTTGGTACGGGACTACGGTCAAAGAGCGACAAGAAAGCGGAAGTGGACCTAGGAGGAGGACGGAAGACTTTCGCCAAGCAAAACAAGCGTCGATGGCGAGGTGATGTGGAGATCTCTACCAAAAAAAATGGAAGAAACTCACCCTCTAAGATTCTGGGGGGAAGAAACCGCTCGCAGGAAAGAAAAAATTTTTGGCAACACACATCACTTGCTAAGAACTAGAGAGCCTGAGGGAAAGGAAAAAGAGTGGTTGGAAAAGGAAATTCCAAAAGGGGGGGGGCACCGTGGAGGAAAGGTGAGTCTCAGGCCCTCTTTCTTATTGTCCCCGGACCGAGCAAAAAAACCCCCAAGGGTGGGGGGGGGGACCGTCCCCGGGGGGAGGGAAAAGCAAAAATCAATAAACGGGAAGTACTGCTCGTTGTGTTCTTACCTTCTTATCTCATAATGGTATGGGGGCCTCTAATATAAGGGGGGATGATCACGTAATCCCACTCCTTGACTCAGAAAATGTTTCTCCCTAAGAATTAAAGCATAATAAAAACCTCCGAGTTTGTTTGGGGATAGATGATAGGGACAATCGAGATTTGGTACACACATCGCCCCTCCAAAGACTAGCATCCGAAGTAAGAGCCGGAAAGAGGGCTCAAATTCAAGAAGGATAGCCTGGGTGGGAGTCCATCCCCGGCGAGCTAATACCGAATGAAGCGTGAAGAGAAAAAAGGGTCAAGTAGAAAAGGAAGCACTTTCAGGAAACGAGAAAGGAAAAAGGGATTTCAAGAGAGATGAAGGGGAATGTGGCGCGGGATCATTTCTCAAAAGGCAAACGACAAACCATCAACCCGTCCTTAGACGGTTCCGGGTGGGGAGGATCGCAAAGGTGGTGCGAGGCCAAGTTGAGTAGAGTATGGACTTCAAATGAAACAACAAAGCAGGAGAAATTCGATGCCGAGATTGAAAAGAATAAGAAAAACGGAAAAGGTTCCCATTCAAAAATCAGGGGTTACAGGGCAGGGGGCAAAAATGCACTGGGAGGAACTGTAAAAAAACATTTTCGGCAAAAAGCGTCAGAAGTAGAAGGTCCGGTCCTAATCAAGAAAGAGTACGGACTAAAAAAGTCCAAAAAAAGGGAACAAAACGGAGAGGATAGTGAAAGGGGTGCACGGAGCAATAAACGCCAGCTTTAAGGAGGAGAAACCATGCCGAAAGCTGAGTAGGGAAAAGCGTCAACAGCATGGGGAAAAATTGGAGCAATTAGGGGGGGGGACAAAGAGGAAAGTGAGAGCGTGGGTACGTTCTTCGAGGGAACTTTAATGCACTGCAAATGCCGCGCCCGGATGAACGCCATAAATTCTTCGAAAAAAAAAAAAGGCGATAGTACGAAACGGGAGGGGACACACAAAGCAGCCTAACGTGGGGTGGCCTTCACTCATCGCTCACCGGAGTGGATCAGACCGTCGGAGTGATCGACGTAAAGTGCGCACCCTCTAATGGGTGAAAGTAAAAGTCAAAAAGGAAAAAAAAAATGTGGGCTTGGAGGAATGTGGTCATGCAGGAATCGGAGAACAGACCGAACAATCTAAAAAGTTTAGAGATGCCGTTTTCAGAAAAAAGGTTCCGGTGTGGAAAAGGAAAAAAAAAAAAAAAAAAGGGGGGAGAAAGGATGCGAAAGGGGGGAAGCATTAAGCCAACGTGGGTATACGCACAGCCGGGTCGCCCGGTTGAAAGGGAGATACACTTCTTAAAAGACGGAAGGAGGACAAAAGTTTTAGGGGATAGTTCATGAGAAGGGGTTGGGGTGAAGGGGTGAAGTGAAGGGATACGGTTCTAAGGAGCCCGTTGGGAGGCGGCCACGGGGAGGTCACGTGGAGGTACTTTTCATCGCACTTCAAAAGGGGCTGGCGCGTGGCGATGAAGAGAGGGGAAATCTTGTGGGAGGTGTAGAGACCGTGGGGGTTTGGCCCTGCGGGCGCGGCGAAAAAAAGGTGGGGGGGGGGAGAGAACCAGATTGGGGTCAAGGAGAGGGGAGTGGAAAAGACAATAGAAATCCGAGACAAGAGGGGCACCTAGCAGATACAGGTTAAAGCTCTACGACAAAGGTACAACGTACGATTTAAAATATTCGGAAATCCCAGTGGGAGGGTGCTGGTTGTAGGAGAGGTTCCACTGAGCAAAAGCATAAGGGCAGGGAAAGCTATCAATGAACTTCTAAAGACCTGGGGGCTGAGAGATGCCGCTTCGAAAAAGGGAAGGGATGGAGAAAGGCCAAATTGAATTGCACGAGTAATGGGATTGCGAAAGAAAATCAGTTTCAAGGAAAGTATTCGTCAGGCGAGAAGAAGGAAAAGGGAACGGAACAGAAAGGAGCACTGGGGAATGTCGGAAGCATTGGGGCGTAGGGAGGAGAATCTCCCAAAAAATAAGTGTCGCTAACTTAAGTCTGGTCGGGAGAGGGGGGGGCAAAAGCTACTGAGAAAAGCGGCTGGAGGAGTAGAGCTAACGTCCGGCCAAGCCTTGCAAGCTCGGGAGAGCTCGGTGCAGAACCTTTCGACCCGCTATGCGTCGACCACGAGGACAAAGGGAGAGTCAAAGACGAGGGGGGGGGTTAGTTACAAAAAAAAAGTTTAAATCGATCGGCCGGAAGGGAAGAGCGCGTAAAAATATCGGCTACTTGCAACCCACTAACGAGAGCTAGGAAAGAGGGGGGGGGGAAAGAGACGTCGGAAAGGAAGAGGAAGAAAGGAAGAAACTGACGACCACCTTCGTACCTACAAAGACCCTCCGGCGGTGTGCAAAAGCTGCGTGAAAATCAAAAAAGGGGAGAAGGGAATGACTTCGGTAAAGAGTAGCGATGAAGGGAGGGGGGGAGGAAAAAGGAAAAATCTCTTGTACCCGAGGGACACACGGGGGAAAAAGTGGTCGGGATCTAGGAAAGCCCAGCCGCTCTGCCGAGACAGAAAGGTTTCCTGCAAAAAAAACTCTGGCAGAAAAGCGACGCAAGCATAACTCTGGAAAGATCGAAAAAAGGAAGGGGGGGGGATAACCTGTAGGAATCAGCAAGGGGAAAAACGCCGGGAAAGGAAAGCAATAACACACATCGACATCGAATTGTGAAAAATTCTGGACTCGAGGGATTCCCCTCAGACCGTTCAGAAGAAACCGGACGAAGGTATTAAATGGAGGAAAAATCAGGAAAAGGAGACGGAGAGGAAAGGGGACCGGAAGTCACTCAGAGCTTTACAATATACCTTCCATCTCAATTATCCGACACAAAATCTAAAAGAAGTAATCACCCGTAGTCGGAAAACGCAAGGAAAGAAAGGAGGAAAAGAAAAAAGCTAACTGGGGAAAAGGGAAGAGACACCCATGTTCGCCGTAACAGATAAGATTTGTTGACCACTAAGGGCTTTAGGTGGGCATCTTCAAACAATGGTGAGAGAAGGAGGGAAAGAAAAGAATTAGGAAAAAAATTCCCTTGGGGGGGAGAGAGGATACCCTGTTTGGATGAAGGACTGCGGTCGCGTTACAATCAGAAAAAAAGGGAGTCAGGGAGAATACACAACGTAGGTCACCCGACGGTGAAAAAAACCAGGAGAGCTGGGAATTTCTACTTCTCGGAAAGTCTTACTGTGTCTAGAGAAAAGAGAGAGGGGGTAAAGAAAAAAAACGAATATACGATCCAACAAAGCCCGGGGGGCCTCGAGTCCGGAAGGAGGAGCAGGGAGCCTTTCCAACCTAGGATTTGAGGGACCACTACAAAGACCAAGGCGGGGGAAAAAAGAACACCCGAAGGGAGAAAGGGGTCAATCAACACACAACGAGGAGATAGAGGATCATTAACCGGCGGAGGGGTTCAAAACTTGATTTAATGACACACCTCCATGAAGGGGGGAAAAGCGAAGAAAAGATTCTACCTCGGGCAACCGGAGAGGTGGGCTCAGAAAAGAAACAGTGTCAAGAACTGTACCCGGAATAAAATCTCCGGTGACGCCTCAACGTCACAGCCAGTCTACGTCGCCACAAAATCATGTTGTCACAACAGTTTGGAGGGGGAGCAAAGTAGAGAGAAAAGGGAGAGGGCAAAGATTGTTACTCAAAGTAGAAATAGAGGCATCCCCAAAGGTAATCTCTGCAGACAAAAAAAGCATGTGGGGGGCAGATGCTGAGGGGTCCTAAAAGAGACGACAGCTGCAAGAGAAAAAAGAAATAAATAGGGTAAAATGGCGCTGAGAACAAAACTGGTTGGTATACGACAACCTGGTCAGAAGAAAACCTTAGGGAAAGCGGGAAGAGGAAATTACGGTAACAAAGCACGTCCGTGCGGGTCCTTCATCACGGCGGCGCTGGCTGGGGGAATTTCTATCAGAGGGGCATAGAATACGGTAAGACTCGTAAGTAAGACAGTAAAGGACTCGATTGGAGAAGGCAGGAAGAAAAGTGGAAAGAGGGCAAGAAGGAGCATGAGTTAGGATAGCAAATCCCCGATTCCGGACCGAGAAGGTTTGCACAATTCCATGGATCAGGGGGGGTGTCGGGGAAGACCTGGAATACGGAAAGGGACAGGATCAATTGGAGAGAACTAAATTCGCCATCTAAGGGAGGTCAATCTCTTCCTCGGAAAAAGGAGCGCAACTCCACTCTTCAAAAGGTTGAAGGGGGACAACCTCACGAGAAGGAAAGTATAAATACACTGAGCGTCCACGAACGCTTATTTTGGGACTCCAGAGGCAACAAGAAAAAGGATAAATCCGCAAAAGAAGAGCTCACTCCCTTTCAGGGGAGCACGCAAAAAGGGGAAGCAAGGGGAGAAGGGGTGAAAACACCAGATCGGGGGGGGGTGACGTGTCGACGGACAAAAGAAGCTTGGCCGAGCTCTTAAGCGTGACAATACTTAAGACTCGAAGCTAAAAAAACAGAGAGGAAAGATCTCCGGGAAGAACAAGGGGGGAAGGTCGCATAGCTAGAGGACCAAGGAGCGCAAAATCGGCAAGAGGACAGAGTACACCTGTGGGAACTAACCCACATCTCTTTTTCAAGAAAAAGCATGGGGGAGAAGGGTCGAATCAGAAAAAGGTCGGGAAGGAATGCAACAGAAGGACGGAATGGGACGAACTTCACCATCCTCTTAAAGCAGCCGCGTCACCGCAAATCTTAAGGGGGGGAACAACAAACTAGAACGAAGAAAGCGAAATGGTAAAAAAAAGAGGCTGCGATGAGAAGCACAGACGCAGCGAGACCCTAACTGTAGGAGAAGGTCGTCACAGACAAGTTTTTGGGCCGAAACTCGCCGTATCTCAAAAGTACTATAGGGACAGAAGGTGGGGCGTGACCAGAAGAGGATCCAGAATCGAAAAAGGTGTAAGTCGCATCTCATTTTTCAGCCCGAGGCACTGCTAAAAGAGGAAATCGACGTGTCGCGGTCTCAAAGAACAACTATCGCCAAATATCGGGGGAAACCACTACAAAAAACCCGGAAAAATGTCTGGTCTGACCTAGGTAAAGAGCAGGGAGGGGGGAGTATCGGTACCGGGAGAGAAAGGTGCAAGGGATGTATCGAACTCAAAATTGTTCGTGGGCCCCGAAAGGGCCGTGCAAAAAAAGGGTGAGAAAACAAAAGTCGCAGGAAAAAAACGAAGATCACCCTGGGAAAAAGGGCAAACAACCACGATCTGGACAAGAGCCACCGTCGGCTCCAAACCTGAGAGATCACACCTGTCTCTTCTGAGGAAAAGTAGCAAAGACATAAACGTGGTAGCTGAAGAAATCCTCCGTTACGGGAAGACGAGAAGAAAAACTCAAGGCCCCAAGCCAAAAAAAAAAAACGCCTACTAGAACCAGCTCCGGAGCCACTGGACGTCAGGAAGGAAAGATGTAAGCCGGGTGATTACCGAAATTCAATCTAAGAATTGAGAAATGAAAAAACAAGGGAGGGGGAAAAGGAGCTGGCCTGCAAACAGTAGAAGTCCTTCCTACAAATAAGAATTCTAGATAAAACAAAGAACAAGGGTCAAGCGGGGGGAAAATGGGAAACGCAACGGGGATCGTTTCGGGGAGGTTCATAGAAAAAGGCCGACAAGAGGAAAAAAAAAAAAAGTTGAGGGGAGGGGAGACGTAGCAAAAAGACGAAGAAGGTGAA
>Ga0179591_1304916_pt1 | contig 12643 bp, 13 predicted proteins | sample CZOMad2_1_08_16f_FD_182891 | JGI IMG/M metagenome (GOLD analysis project Ga0179591, IMG submission 182891) | Vadose zone soil fungal communities from Angelo Coast Range Reserve, California, USA - CZOMad2_1_08_16fungal (PacBio error correction) | ecosystem: Environmental > Terrestrial > Soil >...
GGGCCAAAGGCCATGCCGGGTTTGTTGGATTGGTGCGAAGAACCTTTTTTCGCCGAGCGCGGCACCATCACTGCAGGAAGCTCGAGTGGGGCAAAAGGGAAGGAAGACAAGGGGAAAGGGATTCCTTCCAGGGGGAAAGACCGCGGGCAGACCGGGAACCTATGAAGATCGCTGAACTTACACATTACATAGGGGGGCGCGGTTTGAAACTTTAAAGGGAAAGAAACGGCGGAAACTTAGGAGGAAAGCAGTGTGAGAGGGGGAATCGATCTGCGTGGTCGGGCGGACGTCATCGCCTGCGGTAATCCTTCGAGATAAAGGAACCCCAAATCACAGAAGAAAAAAAGAGAGAGTCTTTTCAGGCCCCATTTAAGGATTCGATCGCGTCGGGAGGAGGCGTGTGGACGCTGCTGCATGAAGCTGGTATTCTGATTACCGGAACCCATGGAATATCACCTCGGAGAGGCAGGTGAAGAAAAAGAGGGAAAAAGGGGTGGACGACCTTCGGTCCATGTGCAAGAACATGGAAGTTAAAGACGGAACGATCTTTACGCTGGTAAAGAAGAAGCTCTTCCCAGAAATGGGGGGGGGTGTCAGAAACCGTCCCAGAGAAAGAAGGCAGTTCTTTCAGAGCAATCACAAATGGGGGTCCTAAATTAGGAGGCTAATCCTGGGTGATTTCGGAGCGGAAGGGAAAAAAAAAAAGCAGGTCCGTACAAAATGTGGGGCCGGGGTGCGACAGGGAGCCGGTTAGAATGAAGAGCGACTACTCGGCGAAAACGTATCTAAGAAAACATGAAGGAGTTTTCCTCACAAAACAAGGAGGGGGGGAAAAAAAAAACCAGAGGAAAAGGAACCCGGAGAGACCGCGAAAAACTGGAGAGTGGGGACCCAGACCCAGCTACGAGGTCGCGATTCTCCAAAAAGAAACTCCCTTTATTGAAAGGGGACCGGAGAGAGGTCAAACGCGACTTGGCACGCTCGATGACAGAAGGGTGTGGGTCTTCGCGGTGGGTCAAGGAACTGGGGGAGGTGGGGGAGGGACACATGAGTGATAGAAAAGTGGGGGCTCACATGAAATAAAAGTTTACCTGATTGAGTATCCCCCTCTTCCGGAGGTGCTGACAGGGAGGGGAGCAGGCGCTAAGAAAGGGACAATCGGGGGGAATGGGCAAGACAAATGTATAGTCCGACTCGACTGGGGGAAACTTGGGGAAAGAAGGGGGATTAAAACTCGTAAATAAGACGGGGGAGTGAAAAAAAGAAGGCTTTTAAAGTTGGACGCGGGGGGACGTTCCGCCGTTCAAGCACCAACCTTCCCACCCAGGGGGGGGTTCCGGAAAAAAGGGTCGTTCGGAGGAAAGACTGATTCCTCATGGAGGTAGCAACAGCCCGGGGGGGACTATCTCTCAACTATGATCGACTAAAGGGGGGCATGGCGAAAGGCAACATTGTACAAAAATTCCTGGACCGTGAAGTGAAAAAAGTGATGGAACTAAAGGCAACGCTGGTCGCGGGGGTGGCAGATAACTGTTCGTAAACAATGCGCCTGGTTCGTTCGTCGCGGGATCAGGGACCGTCGGGGGGGGGAAGTTGGAAAGGCTTCCACGGAAGGAGAAGGGAATTTAATACGGTTAGTCCAAAAACAACGCCGGGGTGATCAGAAGGCTCCTTCATGATTGAGATGGGGGGGGAAGGCAGGGGGAAAAGGGACGGGACTGCAGGCTCGTATGCGGGGGGAGCAGGGATGGACGTCGGAAAAATTTATCCTTTAGACTTTCTTCGGAGCGTTAGCCCACCCCCAAAAAAGAACAATGATTACCGAGGGAGCCGAACGTCGGCCTTCCAGCGCGTCAGGGGGGGGGGCATTCCGCGAAGCGGGAAAAAGAACAACAGACATGGAGCTGTTGCGCATCTGGAGAAGCAGACAACAACAACAAATTCAAAAAGAAAAAAATGCCATTATGTGGAAAGATTCGCTTAAAGTAGAAACCGAACGGAGCGGTTAAGGCACGACGTTTTCGGCTGATACCCTCAGCGTAAATAACTGGCGAAACGCAGATGCAAAAGGGTCGGGAAAGCCTACGGACATCATCTCCAATGCATCTAAAGTGCCAGGACAAGGGTTCGAAGCCGAGGACGACTTTAAGGGGGGGGAATATACAGCACCATGCCGTGGTGTTGTTCCGACCCTTATGAAAAAATTCGAGGCCAGGGGGGGGAACGACCCACGTCAACTGAATGAAAAACGAAAACAAAGGGGGGTGCCGACAGTCTGGGGCAACACCCGGCAAAAAAAGTTGCCCTGTAGCTTGAACTCCATCAACTTTTGGGAACTGTCCATCACGGACGATGAGCGGTACAAGGGGGGGGAAGTCAGAAAAGTGCTCATGAATACGGTGCGCGATAAAAAAAGGGGGGGGGGGTGCTTTTGAGCGGAGAATATCGTCAGATGTCTGAGCCGAACGGGGGGAATGCAGTTTCAAGGAGCGAGAACCGGAGAAGAGGCTCCACTTAAATTCTTTTGAAAAAGACCGTGATTTCTTAGAGGGTTCGAATTCAAAGCCAATCCACCGAAGACTGAAGAAAAATCGACCATAGGGGGGGAAGTGCCAAAGAAGGAGCTGCAGGTCAGTCGGCCGAGCCGGGAGAGGAGACAGCCCCTTGGCATAGTGACTTTCTCCGAATCAAGGTACCGCAATCTTACATGAAAAACTCCCACTTTGGGGAAAAAAAAGAATACCAATTCATCCAAGGCCAGAAGTGGGACGCGGTGGGGGGGCACTCCGTACGCTGAAACTGGAAACCAAGATATGGAAGGAACGGAAAGAGGGTGAATCTCAAGCTCGTCCCACTAGTGGAGGGGGGAGCATCTCGAGAGGCGCTGGAGGAGTCAGCCTGTGTCAACCCCGAAAAGATTTGGTAGGATGAGCAAAGTGAAGTTAAGGGGGGGGGGTTTTGGACCGCATGGGCTGCAAAATCAGGTGTCTTAACACGAAAGCAGTTTTTGGGAAAAGGGGTCTTCTGCCGAAAATTCGGTCTTTCAGAAAAAAGGCGACGGGCGAAAAAACCTCACCAGGCGGAGAAGGGTTCGAAAGAAGAAGAACTGATAGAAAGCACGATGTCGAAACATTGGACTCCGGGCGGGGAAATTGGAGAGGTAAAAGTGGATGGGGGGGGAAGGGTCATGAATTCCATATCAAATGATGGCGAGGGGAATAGCGGCGCTTTCACAGAAAGCTCTTTACCGGGGTCAAGCAAGGGTCGTTACCTGGAAAGTCAAGGGTCGTCTCCCCAAGTTGGGCGGGGTAGTCAACAGAAGCTAGGTTGGGATTCCCTGGGTTCCAGGGAAACTAAGGCAGCAATGGACACAAGAAAGGAGGAGGAATGGGATGGGGGTCCATGGGTCAGAAGGTACGGCCGCTTCCTGGAGAGGGACAGGGGGCGTTTGGCTGTTCCTAAAGAAAAGCTTCCCGTCAACAGGGGGCAAAAAAACCGGAATAAAAGACTCAAAGGCTAATTCACGAAGGATCAGACCGCTAAACCGGGACAAAACGGGGCTGACACTATGTACTGTTTGAAGGGGGTTCATCTCCATCTGTCAAGGTGCCGGTCTTCCCGACAGGGCATTTACACGCAAACGGAGAATGGGCAAAAAGGGGGGGCGGAAAGAAAGGGAAGCGCGCGAAAGAGCGGGGGGTGCCAGAGAAAGTCCGAAACAGCGGTCTGCGTCACCAGCACTCCACGGCCTGCCGGTGCATCTAGCGACAACAAAAACTGATATGATGAAAAAGTAGTCAAACCGGAAAAAAGGGGGGGTGGGGATGGGCTTGTTTGGGAAACGGGTGATCCGGGAGAGCGGCACCATCAAAAAAATACGGAAGGTGGAAAAAGACTCTCTTTACGAAAAAAGCAACCGTACACGGATTCCGTTTATCTGCCCTCGTTCAGAAGAAACCAAAAACCGATGTCGCTGAACTGAAGGGTGGCCGTAATGGGAGCTGGCGCGCTGAGGAAAGTTTTAATTAGTCCAGCTGTGTTGATAGTTTTGAATAGGGACTGCGGTTCGGGCTGCCGCAGCTGTGGATTTCCAAAAACCAAAAGCCTAAAAAAGGTACAGGCGGTCTACGTCTGAAAAAAGGGGACAAATACATCGCGCCTTCTTCGGAGAGGGTTTTCCAAGCTTCTGCATGAGCCGGTGGAGTACCGGAAAAGGATAAAAGAACAGATCTTAAAGTTGAGACAAAACCAGAAACTGGTTTATACTACCGAATTTCCGTTGCACGCAAAGGGAAGGGAAATCCGGTGGACAGAGCTGTAGGGGGGCAACAAAAGTAAAAAAAGGTGAGACATAAATACGAAGATACGGTTGTGTCATAAAAGCAAAAATAAGGAACGGGGGGTCAGTACCGATTTCCGCACGTAGTCTGTTGAAAAATCGGGTGAGGAATCCGAGGGTCCTAACCAGTGAACGGGGATGAAAGAGCAGCGCCTGATGAGCTCGGCTAAGCTACGTAAAACATGAGGGGTCGTGTTGCTCAAGGAACGAGCAGCCCTGGCGGAAAACAAAAACAATAAATTCACAGTGAGAAGGAAGAGGAAACTTGGGAGCGCGCGGGGCACATGCTGATGAAAAGTCGACCGAGGGGAGTCTAGATAGACACGACATCCTTAATGGCGGACGGTCCGGAGATAAAACAAAAAAACGCTAGGGATTTCCGGGAAATATAGTTGTGGTGGGAAAAAAAGGGTTCATCGGAACGTAGGCAAACAAAAAGGCGCACTTCGAATAAAGGTTAAGGGCGTTGGGAAAAGGGGGAGGGAGAGCGTTGGGTCGATATAAATATGCCCTGGCCAGGCTTCCCGGTCAAAGTCAGCTCAAGTAGAAAGTGAATGCCTCAGGTCATAAGAAGGAAGTGATTGGGAGGGGGTCAAATTGCAGCGTCGTATCTTGTCTGAAGAAGTCGACAAAAAATCGAAATAAAGACGGAGGAAGAAAAAGGGGAAGTGGAGCGCGCGTAAAAGGGAAGGCCACCGCGGGAAACGCGTCCTGGGTTTCCGGCCCCGGTGATACGTTCGAAAGACAATCAAGGAATCGCAAAAAAAATGGCTATCGAAAATGATCGAACGGAAATGGCGAAAAGAGCCGTTTTATAGCCCTCTCAAGATGGCAACGTTATGGCCGTGAAAAAGTGGGGGAAAAAATAAAGAGTAGGGTTGAAGGGTGCCCGAAGAACTTCAAAAGGCCGCATTGGAAAAGTCTCTTGACAAGACTTCGACGGGGTCCTGTTCTGTTAAAGTGGCCGCGAAAAAGGGAGGAAAAAGAAGGGAGGCAACAACACCAACCTGGTGAGCGTCAGGAATACCTCCTGAAAAAAAGGTCGACTCTGTCAAACGGCCGGCCTCCACTTGCTGCGGCATATCTCGCGAAATGCTGGGGAACGCTGAGGAATGGGAGAGGGTCCTGGGCGCAGCGGGAGGCATTACGTTTGATGGGGGGATGGATCAGCCGACGTCAAGGCACTTAAACCGCGGACGTCTGTAGAGTCCGCCGAAGAGAGGTGGAGGGAAGATAAACTCAACAACCCACGAGGAAAAGGAGCGATTAAAAAGGCCGATTACCACCGCTCAATGGGGTGCCGTAGTCCACAAGGGGCGAATTATACCCAAAGTGTAATGCACGAAAGCGCAAGACGAAACGTAACAAGCGGGGAAGACGCAGCGAGAAAGTTCCCGCAACATCAGCCATGGCGAGCGCGCTAGACCTCGCCCAATGTGCTAACGGCCGCATTGGACCTTCGCCCGGGGGGAGAAAATGCGAAAACATCCGGGGGGGGGCCGAAAAGATGAAAAAGGAAAACCAAGTGGCAGAACAGGAAATTACTGGAAGATACCCAGATCACGAAATTGAGGGTGTCCTACTCAGGGAGGGAAAACCCGAAAAAAACCACAATGGACGGAGAGCTCCATACTTGGGGGAAAAAAACTTCCATCACGGCCAGAAGACACCGTCATTGGGGCCGACGCCACCAAGGTCCTCCGGATCATCTGGAAATAGCCCAACCGGTCTTTTGGCAACGAAGGCAGTCGATGCGCTCAAAAGGGGGGGGAACGACCAGCGACGCGTGGACAGGGGATACGACCGCGAAGTTAAGCCTCTTTGGTCTATAATCCCGTTGTATTTGCGATTCCTAAAAGAAAAAAAAAGACGGAAGAAGAAAAGGAAATGAACATGCCATCGGACCATTCATTCGGGAAAAAAGGAGCCGCCGAACGGAAGGGCACCTGTGACCAGGAGAGGGCTTATACAGGTAAACGCAATATTGACATTCACTCAAAATGTGTAAAGAGGACTACAATAATCAAACTGCAAAGTGCGCGGGGAAAACGCCGTAAACATCTAACTGGGGACAAAACCCTATATGATCCCGAAGAAACGATCTTGACGATAAGGAAAAACCAGAAAGCAAAGGATTAAGGGGGAAGTGGCAAGAAAGCGTCGCTAAGAGCATGTGTCCCCCCTATAAGTGTCTATATTAAAAGAGGGGGGGTCCACTGTGAAAAGGCAGGGGGTGGGGGGGAAGAATTTGCTTACTCAAGGGAAAACGACCTTAATGAACACGTAATTCGCCGAGTAGGGGACATCGACACGGCGCGGGCGCAGAGTCCCATCACCGTTGAAAAAATAAACAATTGCGGCGTGCCGACCAAGTATAGAATCAACCCGAGAAACCTAAGAGGGAAATTTGAGTTATGAAAGCCCGGGTCTTTTAGTACTGGGGTCATGCACAAAAACCAGATGTCTTAGGCGATTGCGAAAGGGAAGAGCTTCAACCAGCGAAGGACTCGTTACGGAGTGAATTCCTGGTCGCCTTGAAATTACCAGACGACGACTCACCCGTCTTGGGAAAGTGAGAAGGGATTAAAAAGGGTCTCTGTACCCGATAAAACCAGAGCATGCCTGGACGCGTGACACAAACCGAACCAGAAAAGAAAGGGATCAATGGGGCAAGACCGCGCTCCTGTCGGGAGCTGCAGCTTGACGGGTACCTGCGCGAAAAAAAGCTTCCGCGACCCAGCAGAAAGCACCTAAACCTAGCAGCCGAGGTCTCACACGCAAGCAACTTGGAGCTATCAAAAGCTCGCCGCGAGAAGGAAAAAAGATCACGCATGGGACGTTCATCGATGGTCGGGGGTTCCGTTCTGAAAAGGACATTCAACCTCAGCAGCCTTGACACGGTTCATTTGGAGGAAAAAAAAAAACAAAGGAGACTGTCGCGGAGGCTGGCAATCGGAAAAATAAAACAGAAGCAAAAGCACTCCAAAAAAAAAAGAAGTCCTTTTCATCTCTGCGAAAACAAAAAACAAACGGAGATGAGGGGGAAAAAAAAAAGTGGGGGGGGGGGGAGGGGGGGCCACTGTGATCGCCGAGATACCATCACGCAGGAGAAAATTTGTCTCTCTAAGAGCTCTTACGACCAATCAACCAAAGGATGCCGGCGCGGTGTAATGCCAAAGCAACCCGGAACAAACAAGGCGATAACTGGATCGTGATCGCGCAAACCGGTTTCCAGACTGATCGCGTAAAGAATTAAGCCAGCGTAAGTGGGAATCGAGCTTCTGAAGGGATGCCCTTCACTCCTGGGTAGGAGGGCAGCAAAAAACCAAAGCTGCGATAAAGGAATCGATCGTCTAAAAAAGGGGACAAGACACGCCGTCTAACGTCTTGTGGTTTCCAATGCTGGCCAATGGGCGGTAGGGGAGGGAAAGCACCCGGGGAAAAGCGAGAGCTGCAGGTGATCAAAGAAGCCCAGAGGAAAATACTACCTCTCTTAAAGTGCACTACATAGGGAAATCAAAGACACAGGGCGCGGAGAAAAGCTCACACATGTTCGCAAGCAGACGAAGATCTGTTTGTAGGACCCCCCGTCAATCAAGACGTCTTTTGAAAGAGGTCAGAAAAATGTTTGGAACCTGGGGGGGGGGGTTTTGCTAGGGGGGGGCGTCACGAACTGCAATTGATTCAAAAAAAGGGGGGGGGCGGGGGGGGGGGTGGGGGGGGGGGGCCGAAGGAAAAAGCGAAAGCTGAAAGACTATTCGAAGACGAAAGAGGGGTTTTCCGCACGGAAAGAGAAAGAAGCCCCGCAGGGGGACGGAACAACCAATTGCCTTCCCCAACAAAACCAAAAAACAAAAAACAAAAAGGGAAAGTGCAGGGGGGAAAAAGGTCGAAAAGACCCTGCTGAATAAAAACACGAAGAAAAGTTGAGAGAGTGCCTCCAACGGTATTTGTCGGGACAGGACCGGAAGCATCCATTTCAAAAATCGACGGTTTGAACAACCGCGTCGGAGAGGAAAAAATGTCCGTTCCAGGCAGTGGTCACAAATCGCACACAAAGGGTGAGGGGAAGTGTCATGAAAAGTGGGAGTCGGAATATTTGCGAAAGTGAGTTCTATCACAGCCCTCCCTTTGCCCAGGTTACAAAAATGAGGAGAGGTCCGCAAAACCTGAAAGAGATTGCATGGGCAAAGCCCATGTGATGGTCGAGGACGGGTGAAGCTTCCGGTGAAAAGGGGGCAGTAGCGAAAAGAGAAAAAAACACGGGAATTCCCCTAAAAATGAAAGATTTAAAATGGAGAGACGCAGAGGAAGTGCAAATAGGGGAGGCCACGTCTGGGGTTCCGGGGAATTTCGAAGGTACTACAATGTACGTATAAAACCTCATGAGTCAAAATCCCTGGGGGCAAAGGGGGGAGAATAGACTTGGACGAACTAATTGGGAAAGGGTGTACAAGAAAATCTGCGTTATGAAAAGTTATGTGAGCGATAAAGAAAGCCTCCAGGGCACTGATTTGATACCGGGGGCAACCAAGGCGTGTCGTGGCCTCTGTAATATCAATACGTCGACGTGGGGGTGACCAGATGAAACGGAAAACGGGTTCAGGCCACCAACAATGGTGAGCGAAAAGTAACCTTCAAGGCGAATAGCGGCTCACCTGGAAGAAGCGCTCGATGCATTTAGAAAGTCGCAAAAAGAACTGAGCATCGCAGGGAACGCCTCTTTTAGAATGAGGAAACCGATGGCGAGAACCAAATCGGGCAGAAAGCAGGTAATGAGAAGGGGAGAAGTACGAACAAAGAAAACGTTAAGAAAGATCGCAAAACAACAAAAGAGGAAAAAGAGAATCTCAGGCACAGCTCCATGGATGGAGTCCGCTTCGGGAGTAAAACCAAACGGCTTTTTCAGGAAAGGGGGGGGAGACCTCCAGAATCAAGTAATGGGTGAGAGGAAAACCTCGGAAGATGGCTCACGCAAATGGTCCAGTAACCAGCCTCTCCACTGCATCGAATACTGATAAATTCCTCGCCGGGGAGCCCTTTTGAAAAGGGGGGAGTACTCTCACCAGGCCGTTTGGGCCTCCCCTTATGAAAGAGGGGCTTCCACTTGGAAAAAGACAGTAAAAAAAAGACTTGAAACAGAGAACTGCCTTAAATGCCGGCTATTTGTAAACACCCTTCCAACAAAGCTTGCCCTGTAGGGGGAGGGTCTGAGGGCTAACACTTTTTTCAAGGAAGAAAAAGGGCGTTAAGGTTGAAGAAGGCCCCGTGGAACCGTCGATCAGACGGAATCCCACACCCTTTTGAAACTCCTGCGTCTACTGAGTTGGGAGTCAAAAAAAAGGGTAAGAACCCCATCGGGGCGAATAACAGACATGTCCTGGCTCCTCCGGCAACTTTCCTCGAAGTTTTCCGGGGGGGGACGAGTGGTTTGAGGGGTTGCGAAAAGGTACACAGACAAAGACCGGAAGAGGGAAGAAAGGGCCCAGGCAGAGAAAATCAACCCCAACTTTCGGTCCGGCGGGGGAAAAGACCGTAAACCTGAAGACAGAGGGCGGGAAATCATGGTAAACGATATGCATGCGACTCCCATGGGTCGCAATCATGAGAAAAAAAAAGGGAGTCGAAAGTGGAGCTACAGTTCCTAAAATGACCCACACCCAGGGTGATCGGAAGGAAACGTCTCGTAGGGGGAGCTCAGGAAGCCTTCAAGTAATGGATGTTGCTGAGAGAGTCACAGGAGGGAGATAAAAGGAACGCGCCGAGAATTTGGAGATCTCCGGGTAAATTTTTGGGGGGGGGGGGGGGGGGGGGGGGGGGGGGGGGGGGGGGGGAGGGGGGGGGGGGGGGGGGGGGGATGGGGGGAGGGGGGGGGTGGGGGGGTGGGGGTGGGGGGGGGGAATGTTGGGCAATCGCAGGGTTTTGTAAGGGGGTGGGTTGAGGGGCTGCTCAAAGAAAGGAAACACCCTTCATGGAAAGATTCTTCGCCGATGAGATTCAGGCGGCACCGGCGACACCAACGCACCATCACCCTTGGTAGGAAAAAATTGCGGCGTTCAAAAGGATAGAACAAAAGTCGACAAAGCCTCCGTGAAAAAAAATTTGATGAAGTCTTGAAAGACGAGGTCTTTAGGCAAGGGTGGGAGAAGGAAGATGGGAGGGAAGCGGGCATCGGAACGGACCGAGGAAAACCTTCCATGGGAAAAGGTGCACCGTGGAAATTCAAATATCCCCCGGCCTTGGCGATGTATCAAAAAGTGAGGAAGCGGCACACGCTAACCGAAGCAGCGTGAAACCGCACGACTCCCCGTACTGTCTTTTGTCCGGGAATAAGTAGACGAATACGCGTCAAGGTATGGGCGAAGGGTCAAAGAGAAAGGGAGGACCCGAAGGCAGCCGAAACAAAGGGATCAAAACGCTGAAGCCTATTCAAATACGCGCATCAGCAAAGCAACCGGGACCGGCCACAGGGAGTCAGTTACTTTTTGAAGGGAAATCCGGTAGGGAAGGGGGGACAATGACAAATGCCGGTTGAAGCGAGACGCGCAGGAGAAAAAAACACTTGGGGTTCCGGAAGGCGAAAGGGGCCGCGCCTCACCGGCCGAAAGTCTGACTTCCCGCACTCAAACAAACGCGGGAGGAAATAGAGACATCACAAAAAAGGAAACCTCCAGAAGGGGGGAGTGAGGGAAATTGTGACGCCGTTAAATCACGCAAGCCTGAAAAGCACTCCTGCGCGCGGTCCGACAAAGCAACCGTCAAGAGGCGGGGTAACTGCCCGCGGTCATACAAACCCCGAAAAATAGGGAAAGTCAGGAAGAGGTGGTCTGAAAATGATACTGATATAAAAAGGGAATTGACCAGCGTGTGATATGGGAATTAGCCTTCTTTGTCCACCTGTCAATCCTGTGTCGGGGAAGCGTCTCGAGAACTTCGGATAAAGAAGGAAATCAGGAAGAAGACATGGAAAAAAATCCTTAACGGCTGCGGCTTCGGGGTGCACAAAACTGCCTATGTCAACATGGTGTAGCGGGTAAGGGGTAACGGATCGGCAGTTGAAAAAAAGAGAAAGAAGTGGAAAGCGCTTAATTTCCAGGCCCGACCCATGAAATCACCTAACTACTGGAACTGGTGTACGAGAAAGGCCAATAAGGGGGGAAATGGAACAGGGGAAAAAAAAAGACGGCGTCTTTCAGCCATCAAAGTCCTCACTGGCATGTTGCACAACTGGGGTGGATTTCTATCAGGATGGAAAGTACTAAAGGGAAGGGGGAGGCAGAAGCAGGTGCGCCTAATAGGGACAACAGGACGAAGACTCAAAGGTCGTTTTCCAGGGAGCCGGAGCACCCAACCAAACCCAAACAAATAAGAAAAGGACGCCAGGAAAGAGAGAAAAAAAAACTGAGAGGTGGGGACACAGGGAGACAGAGGATGAGATCCTACCACGAACCATCCATGGGGGGGACGTAGTTCCTGAGCCAGTGCCAAGCGAAAGGCTTGGGGCTTAGGCGGGGGGGTGTCCAGGCACTGAAAAGATTGTCAAAAAATCTATTCGACGTAGTGGGGGAATGAATTTTTGGAATGAGGGAGAGGGGATTAAGGAATGTGGTTCAACGGAGGGACGGCATCAGTAAGGTCGGCGCTAGGGGGGAGCTAATGCCAAAAAGGGGAAAAGGGCATCTTAGGGGGCAAAAGAGCGATTGGGGACTGAAGGAGGAGCCAGAAAAAACTCTGGCTTGGTCTAAAAAGGTGGTAAAGTGGAGAGCAGGCGGCCTTCATTCAATCCCACACGGAGAAAAGGGACTAACCGGGGGCGTCGGCTCCACAATTACGGATTTACCGCAGGAGAAAAGCCCGGTGTGGGAAAATGGCTTCACCTATTTCGGAAAAAGAATGGCGGGGGAAGGGGGGACAAGTATGGCCAGTTAGAAAAGTGAGGGGAGAGGTAGAGAGGCACGACTGTGCCGGGTTTTGACTGAAAGGGTGAGGCCCAATAGATTTATGCTCTGCAGGGAAAATAAATTACTTAAGGGGTCCTAGAAGAAGACGAACATGGAAGGAAATACGGTATGCCAAAAAACTCCTTTTTGATAAAGAGGGGTCTCCTTCATGGGTGAGAAATAGGAGAACTTCAGAGGCCGGAGGGGTGAATAGGGCGCAAAGGAAGCTGAGGAGTCGTCGGATCGTCCTTTAGATCTTCTGTCTTGGGACCAGCTTCGCATTAAAGTGGGGGGGAAACCGAAAAAGGAGTGTCAGGATGCCTTCGTAACTGAACTACTAACACATCATAAAAGCAGCTTTATA
>Ga0179591_1318489_pt1 | contig 12643 bp, 11 predicted proteins | sample CZOMad2_1_08_16f_FD_182891 | JGI IMG/M metagenome (GOLD analysis project Ga0179591, IMG submission 182891) | Vadose zone soil fungal communities from Angelo Coast Range Reserve, California, USA - CZOMad2_1_08_16fungal (PacBio error correction) | ecosystem: Environmental > Terrestrial > Soil >...
AATTCTCCCAGAATAATTGAGGGGGAGTGGGCCAGAATGAGCGGATAACAAGAATTGTCACGAACCCCAGGAAGTGACGTGGGGAACCGCCATCGACATTGGTTGACAACAGATTCGCGATCTCAACAATGAATTGGACGTTCAGCCAGATAACAATAGTAGTATACTTACGATAGGCTCGAAAAGGGAAAGGACAGCATCGCAAAAAGACCGGAGGATCAGGGGAAAAATGCCTTTGGCGACTGTAACATCAACGCAGGCCCGGAGTCGATGTGGTCGGCTTGGCCTCTGCCGACTCACGCTTAGCCACAACCAAACGGAGAATGGGTAAACGGCAAGAAGGCGCTTGCTTTTTATTCGCTCGGGATCGCAGTAAATAAGGCGCCGATAAAAAAATGACTTCACAGCTCAAGTCGCGTTCTCAGAGGAAGCGATTGAAGGAGATAGGGGAGAACCCTATCTTTACTGCTCAGAGAGGGGAGGGGGGGGACCTTCGAGGTGTTGAACGACGCCGTCTAAAACTCCGATGAATACAGGGGAACGAATCGTGACCAGTTCGACGAGCTCATAGGGACTCATCGTAGGCCGCAGAAAAACAAAAGCCTGGGGAAAGGGGGGGGGGTGAAAAAGCCCCATCAGATTCCGGCCGTTCATTATACCGCTCTTGGCATCAAGGCAGTTAAAAGAGGCATATTCACACGGGGTTGGTCCAGAAAGATTTCGAAAGAAAGGAAGGGTGCGAAACGAGGGCTTTCATAGGGAAGGAAGCTCGGTTTTGGGGATTAAACAGAATACCAGGGCGACGAATTGGAGCGTGCTCTGTCAGCAGATTTATTGGATAAGGAGGGGGGTCGGCGCGGTCTCGGATCCTTCATAAAGGGGGGCCTAAGGAGAAAGGGGTCGAGGGGGAAGGGAAGAGAGTATGCTTGTTATAAGGTGGGAGTTTGATCGGAGGGGGTTCCAGTGGGGCGAAAGTCTCCGCGCCTATTTATCTCATCATCGGAAGGGGGAAAGAACTCGGGTAAACAACTCCCTTATAGTTGTGTTGGGGGGGGGAAAAAGGTGTGAGGGGCTTCTCGGGGGTAAGAGACGCGGCGAACGGCTTGTTATCAAGGCTCGCACTCGGCGTCCGGGCGGAAGTCAGATGGCGCCGTGGTTTTGGAAATGGATCTAGTCACGGGGGGGAAAAGGGAAGCGTAGATGGCCAGCCAAACCTGCAATGAAACGCTTAGGGCTAAGAAATCAGTTGGATGATAGCTGAATTCTTTGGCGCGGCGGCTATCCCGTAAACAAGGAGCATGCTGCGACGGGTATGACGCAAAGGAACAGAACGAAGCCTCGTCAGGGGAAAAGGGGAATTTCCCAAGAAGAAGATCGGGAACGATATTTTCTGGGTGAAAAAAGACCGGAGAGAACCTAAGACGAGGACGCCACGAAAACGACCTCGTTCCGAGGAGAAGCTACCTTATCTAATCCCGATGAGAGAATGGAGCAAAAAAGGATCTGACAAGCATGACAACTATTCCAGGAGAGAGGTGAGCCAGAATCAAAATGCGTCCGTCAAAGAACGCGGTCGATGTGCATCAAATGCTATTGCCGAGTGGGGAAAGGAGGCCGCCGAGAAGACGATTCAAAGTCCCACCAAAAAAAGGTTCGGATCGATAAAATCGAGGGGATGGAAAGGAGGGGAACCTGGTTCATGGCATGGTGGAGGTTCGAAAAAAAAAACTGCCGGGGAAGGCATGGGAAAAAAAGGGGACTCTCAATAGAAAACTCTAAAAATGGGATAAAAAAACAGATCTGAGTTTCATAAGTGGGGACCGCTTACGCTAAAGAACCTCAGGCAAAGTCTTGTTGACACGGAAACCATCTTAAGCCAAGGAATTAGAAAAGCGACTTTATGTACAAAGAGAGGGGAAACACCTGGGGATCAAACTTCTGCTTGGGACAAAGGTGCGCGTTTGGCACTGATTTCTAAAAGTGGGGCTGGTGATTGAAAGAGCCACGGGGACTACTCCGCTAGAAATGAAAAAGCGGCGTGGACGAGAAAGGTCGCTCTCCGGCGCAGGTAGGTCCAAAATCGGTGCCCTTCCGCAAATGAGCGATCCCGGGAAAAATAAAGAAAAGGGGGAAGGAAGGTCGCAAGGGGAAGATCGGAACGGAGCGCTACCAATAAAAAGGTTTCCTGGTTCGCGCAAAGGAAGGTTCTCTTACAATAGCATAGGGAGAGGGAAGGAAGGGGCAACGAGAATAGGGGGGACTACTTGCTCAAGGCAGAAGGTGTAGGTAGGATGGTAAACGGGATATTGGCTGCATTCTAACAGGGAGAAGAAAGGTGGGAAGAAAGCTGAGACGGCCCTGTTGGGAATTCCGGCCAGGAAGGCGACACGCGGAGCGCTCAAGTCCAGATGGCGAGAGAGAAAGTCCTCAGGAAAAATTATAGACGAAGACCACAAGGGTACGATCATATCTTGACGCAACCGTAGGAGCAACATCCCAAAGAGAAAGCAGGTGCCGAGACGGCTTAAAAAGCAATTTAAATAGGGGGGAAAGCCGTCATCTCTAGAACACAGGAGTGGAAAAAGATATGACGGAGTCGGGAGAGCGTACATGCCCCGTTGAATCCAGCATAAAATCCTGAGGAACTGCGGGGGGGGGGGCACGGGAGGAAGTCTGGAGCAATAGCCAGATCGACATTTGGATTAAGAAGGAGGACCTCCGCTGGCTCCTTCGACGAGAAAATATTAAAAGGGCGCTTCCGGCGGAAAAGTGCGAAGGGGGGGGGGGGACCGTTAGAAATCTTACAACTTTCCGGAAGACGGGTGGCCCACACTTCGATCTAGACAGGGAGATAGCTTGGGAAACCTAGAATCCCTTGAAAAAAAAGGCATGACAGAGATAGATTCCAAAACCCAAGAGTTTCGGAAGGAAGCTCAAGAGATTTGAGTCTACCCTGTTGAAGGAGATCGTGAGTCTCTACCCAGGAAAAAGGATATGGAAGAGCTCCGTAACCAGATAGCTTCGATACCTCAAGGGAGGAAGTCAATTGGAGGATAAGTGCGGGGCACACGGAGGGGGAGGAATCGCAATCATATAGGAAGAAGAATCGGGAAAGCCGACTGCAGTTATCTTCGGCACAACATAATCTCAAAGCAAGAAAAAAAGACAACGATAACTACCATCAACAAACTGGGGGCAAGTGAAAAAAGGAAGCTTTTCGAAAAGACACCTAGGCGGGGGGGACTGTCCGAGACAGAAAGGAACCAAAGTCTAACGTGTGGGAAGGCCTGATACTCAAAAACAAGGACCTTCTTCGAGAGGGTGGCTTTAGCGGAAGAGGGGGAAACCTTGAAAGAAGGGTCTTTAGAAACATGGTCCGAAAAACTCCTCTGGAAACTCAATTCCTCCTAACTGGCAGGTGGCCTTAAACAAGGAGAGTCCACCATGGACAGGGAATACTTGAACTCGTAATCAACAGAAGGGGGGGTAAAAAAAAAAGGAAGCGGATAAAAACACGTTTTCTCCTCAGGCGGATATAGAGGAAAATAAGCACTCGTCCTCTTAAAGAAGAGCGGGAAAGGGACTCCGCAGGGGGGGAGGCTACCTATAGGAGTAGGAAATGGGTGGGGGAAGGATGGGCTTCGGAGGCTTGAAAGAGCTGTTATCTATAGGAGCGCGGGAAGAAGGACGAGGAGCCGATGTCGCTTTAGAATCAAAAACGGCTGTACCCGACAAGACTGCGTTCACGAGTAAGGGGGACATTTGCAGGGGGAAAAGGGGGGAATTTCCGAACGTAGGGGCAGGACGAAGGGGTGTCTTATTTTCAATAGGAGCCTCGAGAGGGTTCAGGGGGATAGAAAAGAGGAAAAGGGTATAAAAGCATCAGAAGGGCGTGGGGGAAAAAAAAGCTGTTCCTGAAGGGTGGATGGGCCTCTCCAGAGGGGAAAAAGGATGCCGGGAAGGGGACTATCGCTTGGATTCACAAAGAAAGGGGGGAGTACTCGGAAATTCCAAGGCAGGAAGTGGGGAGAGCTGAATCATATAAGTCAAAAGGGGAGATGATCTCAGCATACAAACTAAAAATCAAAAAGAGAAAGCAGAAAAAAAACTAATACGGCTTGATGAAATCGAGCAGAAACGTCCTCCGATACAAGGAGGGAGATAAATGGCAGCGATTGGAAATGAAGAAAAACAAAAGGCCACTATCCTCCACTGCACAAAGTGCATAAAGAGGAAAAAAGGCAAGACAAGGAGATGAAAAGAGGTGAGTGCAACAAAACTCGCACAGTGCAAATCAAGATGAGGAAAAAGAAGCAAAGTTACAAGCTCGTGCCCTGGTTCTCTCTGCTTAGATAGAGGCAAAACGGACGAAATTCCGAACTCAAGGAAAGGGAGGAGGTATTCTCCCGCGGGAAAGTTCCTCGAACGAAATCTATTAGTGGACCAGGGAAGAGGACAGAGGGCAGATCAAAGCCCTCATTGTTCTTAGTCGATGCAAGGCCGTATATCTGAGCAAAAGAAAGGAGGAAGGAGAAGCCGAGGGGGGGGGTGCAGAAGGAGGAGAAGACTCGGAAAAAGACTTAGGACGAAAATCGTCTGAGACTTCTTTCATAAGGCGGAGGAAGGCAGCTCCTGTCGCCTTTCAAGAGCTTGCGGGATAGATAGGAAAGAGCTAGAGCAAGCGACGGGGGAGGGGGGTTCTACTTATCCGGTGTTGTAAAAAAACTTGAGTAAAAAAGGAGAAAATAACTCTATAAACGAAGAAACTAGATCCATGATCGGCTTATTGAACGGGTATGGAACTGTTGAAGGTGGAACCGGAAGAAGAAAAGAAGAAGAAAAAGAGCCCCCTGGGGAAACCTTTTGAGGGACATCCTCGACGCTTTAGGAAAGACCTGTCCAGAGGAGGAGTCTACTCCCTCGAAAAACTCTTTCTTAACTTCAGAAAGAACGCTCCGTGAGCAGGAAAGTCTAATGTATTGTGGGGAAGCGAAGGAAGGGTGTGCAAACAAAGGTAAAAAAACGCCTGTACTTCTTGGGGGGGATAACCGGGGGGAAGAAAAGCTCTAAGTCCTCCATTAAAAAGAAATCTTGCCTATATAGAAAGGTCTATCCACCCAAAGAGAGGAGAAAGAAAAGCGCCCCTCTATAGAGGCGTCGGAATCTAGGGCGGGTTAAGTGCGAATGGGTATCCACCTAGGGTCACGGAAAAATCATTCGGAGGGGGAACACCCCCGGGAAAGGTGTGGCCAGCCATATAAGGGGGAAATAGGTCGCGATCACACATCCATCAAGAAGGGGTCAAAGCTAGGGAGTATGGATGAAATAGTCCGAAGGAAGGTCAGCAGAGAACCGACGCGGGATCTGGTCGCTTTGAAAAAAAAAAAGATTTGACAAGCAAGACGCCGGGCAGGTCCCGCAGCGTAGGATGGGAAAATGGGGGGGATGCCGGCGAAAAACATCACTGAATGTCAACTAGGAAGCAAAGAGCGGAGAGGGGGGGCATCTCTCGAGATCTTTGTTGAATGAAGGGGCCCAGAACTGATAAAGTTCTCATCTCCTAGTGCTCGAGGGGACCGAGAGGGGGGAAAAGGATGATAAGAAGCACCTGGTCACGTCTCTCAGAGGAGAAGAATTACAGCTGAGGGGGGGGACACGACCTTAGAAGGAAAAAAAAAGAGGGGGGAAAACGTGGTACCCACCGTCTTGGACTGGGAAAAGTTGGGAGAGTGGGGTGGATGTGGGGCCTTTCCCCCCGGAGAAGGGGAATAGTAGGTGAAAAGGGGGGGCATGAGGGCGCGAAGCAAGGGAGGTAGTGGCGGGAAGGGAGGGTCAGGGGCGGTGGGAAGGTTGGGAGATCCGGAGGCTCATCTCCTATGGAAGTTAAATAAACACAACGCCTGAAGAGTGGCTAGCCCAGAAGAAAATATACCTTTCGGATACCGCCGGGCCCAGGGGCAGGCAAGTAACTTTTATCCTACTGTGGGCAAGAATTGACCTTTACAAAACCTATTCGTAGACAAGCCGTGGGCGACATCGGAGGGTAGAGTAGACTGAGCGTAGGGTTACGGCTTACGATCAGCGAAGGACGTACAGGGCGAAAAGAAGAGTGGTGGCTTGTTGCAAAGATCGGGAGAAGACGAGGTTCGCGAGGACACAGTCATTACGTGGGGGGGATAAGAAGTATAAAGTCTACAGATGGTGGAACTAGAGATAACTATTGGGGAGTGAGGTCTTTTTGTACTGTCTTGTGGTGGGAGATTAGGTACAGAAAAATTAGCCATCAGTAGACGGAAACGCTGCGGAGAAAAGCGATTCACGACAGGATAGGTTGCGGCGGGGAGAGGGGGGTAGTGCTTGATCGACGCGGCGGAGCGGCCATTGGCGCGCTGGAATTTGTCGCTCGCACTCAGAAGGCCCTGGAAAGGAGAAGGTGTCCACGAGGGTACAAACCAAATATGCACGAAACGGCAGCACGTGGCAAAGGAGGGGATTGCCAAAAACGTCAGGAACTTAAAACGCTAGCTAGAAGTGAGGGGGAATTATCTAAGACCTGTGGCAGGAAACGGGAGGCCACGGAAAAAAAGGAGTGACTGACCGAGGCCGAAAAGCGGAAAAGTACGGTGCCACAAGGCGGGGGAAAAAAGGGACCGCGAGGCACTGATTGTAAGGTCAAGCAAAAGACGATGCGCAAGAGAGAAAGTGTACGCGGAAAGAGGAACCAATCTAAATCTTAAACTGGCGGAAAAAAACGCAGATCACACCGAAGGGAAAAATCCGGGAAAATGGTTTAGCCAGCCTCCTTCTTCCGTCGCTCGGATAGGGCAAGGAAACATTAGTTTACTTCGATCTTTCAAAAGAAGGGCCGCTTCGGAATAGGAGAATATCGGAGAATACTGGGCCCCTGAAAGGAGGGCAGGTGTCAACTCGAACTACGTCCCGTCATTCAGCACCGGAAGGCGGCTTCAGTGGGCGTCTCGCCCGTCGGTGACCATGTGAAGCAGTTGACAGGAGGGGGGGTACTGACGAGAAAGAAAGCCAGCCGTCGAATCATTTGGGTTGGGGTCGAGACCAAGAGAAGACAAAGGATAATATGCGACTGTCGGTAAGGGACTTGCGAAAAGCGAGTTCACCTTGAATCAAACGAGGGAGCCAATTTCCGGGTGGAGGGGAGTGAGATTTCTTGGCTGGCTAGACGGGAGGTCTGCCGATAAAAACCACCGAAAGGGTCTTTGCCCAAGGAGCGCTTCGATATGGGGGGGGGCAACACAAAAAAACAGAAGAGAGGAATCGGTGCAAATGCAACCCCATTAGTCACACTGAAGGAATAAATGGTCCGACGGGAAATCTCCGAAATCTGGGCTAGAGAAATACGGTTTCAATGGTTACCTCGAACCGATCCTGGAAGAAAAAGTAAAAATGGGGAGAAACACTGTGCAACTCCGTCAACGATCTCGGGAGCTACAGAGTCGAAGGAGTCGGTGCGACGATAAGGGGGGTAACGCTCACTTTCTTATGAAAGAACCGGCAGATGGGGGGAAAACCATCTACCTTCCCAGTGGAGCTTTGAAGGCAGGAACATTTAATAACAGAAAATAAAGCAACGAATATTTTATAGGTCAAAGAGGGGAAGCGCAAGAGCGCGGCGACCTGTCCTACCCAATATGGGGGTTCGAGATGTATATCTCTTCGATTGTTATCACCAAACAGACAGGCAGCGAGAGTTATGACCCCCGCAAGGGGTGAATCCGCTTCAGCAGATCCGCATATCTCAACTAAAAATCAAACAAAAGGCATTAAGAGAGGATACTGGATCTGAGGGAGGAAATGAAAGACCTGGAAATAAACTCTCTCGTCTTGTGTTTAAAAGAACGAGCGAGCAAGACCAGCACGGGCTCAGGAGTTCATTCTCACCGCACCTGGAAGTGGCTTTCGACACTGAATTGACGTTGAACGCGGCAGAGATCCTGATGTATTTGACTCGATGAAGGGCATGTCTAATCGTTCGAAAAAAAATCCATGAGAAGACCCCATCTGGTACCTACGAAAATAGAAGACAGTACGCAAGAGGAAGTCTGTCAGGTTAGATCGTGGAAATTAAGGGCGAGCATAGATGGAAAGGGGGGAATCAACATTGTAAAAGAAGGGCTGGGAGCGAACCATGGAACACGAGGATGAATCTCCGCTCAGAGTTCCAGGAGGAGAAGGGGGTCGGAAAGTATGACTGTGAAATGTTCGCATGTTTCGAAGGGGAAAAACAAAAAACAAAGTCTAAAGTAAGCGCCAGGCGCATGAGCTAAGCAGAGTCAAAAAGGACGCAATTCGGGCTGTATAGAGGCAGCACCGAGGGGATCGCAAGACCCATGACCGGGAACTCAACTCACGCGGAGTGTTCACAGCAAGTTGGCTGCCAAAAAGGGTGTAAAATCTCTGATCGGGAACTTACCAGCCCGAATTCGACAGAATAGACTGTGGAGGCAACTGGGGAGAGAGTCACAAAACAAGCTTCGGAGGATGCGCGATTTCGGGGTAGGTCGTCAAAGTACTCACTAACTAAATGAATGCTGGGGGCCACATGAGCGGCTAGTCGCGCAATCAAATGGACCCCCTACCAGATTTTGTAAGGGCAGGGCCGCGAATGACATGGAAAGAATATACGGTGCAATCGGCATCGAGGAGTGATACGGATGGCCTGAAAAGAGGTATCGCGCTCCTGAAGAGCGCCGTAAACTCATGCAGCTAATGACCTCGAAACTCAGAATTGAAAGACTTCAGGTCTTGTCAGTGGTCCCTGAGGTTTGAGAGGCTCAGGCTGGATCACAGCAAGGACAGAATATAAGGCTTCGTATCCCAGAGAGGACGACATCGTGGCGTTTCGGACCGAAATTATCGGCGGAAACGACGCGACACGGCGGGCACCGGAAGTTTCAAACAGAAGAGGACTTGCTGTTCAACTGTCGCCGCCCGAGGCGCATTGGCCGGGGAACCTGCGCGGGCAGATATGAAAGATAAGATATTACGAAGCAAGAAGAGGGTTACTTCAGGGGGGGGGGCTGGACATCACTCCACTTGCGACTCCGACTATCTGCACTGGTAGCATTTCAAAAGAAGGTAAAACCCGTTTCACGCATAGTCTAGCTGATCAAAGAGGACAGCGGGCCATGGCGCTCTCGAATTCAGAGAAAGAAAAAAAAAGAAAAGCCAACTGGGAGGGGATCATCGTCTCAATCTCAAGTAGGAAGCTGATGAGATAGGAGCGATTGAATACTGAGCAAAAAAACCAAATATGACCTGATCACAAGCAGGCTCCGAAAGATCCATAGACTCGACCTTTAGATCGTTTAAGAAAAATAGGATTAGAGGTAAAACGAAGAACACTAGTAGGAAAATCTTGACTAGCCCGATCAAAAAAAGCTCGGAAAAAAAAGGGAAACGGCGGCTTTGGAGATGGCAAAAACCGATTCGATTCCGACGGTTCACGAATTAGATGTCGGCGCGGGTCCTTCGCATCGAGGAGTGAAAAGGGGGAAAGTACCTCTGTCGTAAAAAAAGGAAATTGCTGCACATTGGGAGGCTGTCAATTAAGCGATATAAATGGTCGAAGCTTAAAGCGGGGTTAAAAAAGATCCTTAAGGATTCTTACTATGAGCGGCGACAAGGGAACGACGGCGACAATGTCTAAACATCTCCGATGAGGGGCAAATCAGTCGAGTAACAAGAAGAGGTCAGCAAGAGCGTCATTTCCTCGTGCTGAGGAATATCAGGCAATCCGCGGGAAGAGAGACGAGACTGGAGCTGTCAAACTTTCTCTGAGAAACGGGTAAAAAGCCGAAGTAACCAGAGAACGCCACAAGACAGAGCATGGAAGCTGCTACTGAGAATTCAGGGTTCTACTTTACGAGATCAAGCAACATCAGACCGCAAAAATTCAGGACAGAGAAAAAAGGAGTGGGGAAAGCCTCGCCCGATGCTGCCAGAGAACCATGAGACCAGAGGTAGGGGGTGCCCAGGACGGAAGAGTGTCTTTCTTCTTCCTAATCAACTCTCCGTTAGAGGGGGCAGGAAAAACGTCGCGATGAGGAAGTGGGTTGCGAAAGATTTCAAAGTTAATGAGTAAACCTGAAACCGAGGGATTGGGGGGGTCCGTGAAACTGAGGGAAAGCCCCCGCGAGGCCGCATTCACAAAGGGGAAGCAGGGGCAGGAGGGGCGCTCCTCACAACAAAAGAAGGGAGAAAAGAGGGCGCCCGCTATATCGGAGGCCTGCATTGGTACAGGGGGCTTATAACCCAATGTTTTCAAAAAAAACCACAACGCAGGGGGAAGGAAACGTTGTAAAGCGAAGGTGAACAACGTTTCTCGATCTGCAAAATAAATCACTTTTCACATTAGTGAAAAAGCGAGAGGAAGTACGCACCTCAGAGGGAGGGGGTCAACGCGAGGAAAGGGAGGAGGCTTCCAACAGCCGCCGGGACATGGAGGTCAGGCGATGTGGGGAGGATGATTGCTGGCTGAAGTGCTCAAAGGAAGAAAGCACGCTCATGTCGAGATCGTGGGGCGTAGCTCAGATGGTGGAGAGGTTGTGACTTCATGGCGCCGTAAACTTCAAACGGAAGAGAAAAGGATGCGGGGGAGTCGACGGCCGGTTGAATTAGATATCTGGGGGAAGCACCCCTGAAAATCAATTAGAACGAAACGAATGATGAACTCCGAAATAAGCATGGGAGACATTGGTTCCGACCCGTGGGGAATGTCAGTACACCAAATAGAGACAGCAGAGGGGCGAGCCACGAATGCCGGTACAGAGTGACGGAAAGAATAGGGAGCCGCAGGAGACCCGGAAAAGGTAATTGCAGGTTGAGACAGGGACAGGGTCAACTGGCAAAGGTTCACCCTACGGAGAAAAGCGCGGGTGCGCAATCTTCAGTAAATTCGTGACGAGCGGAAAAATAAGACAAGAAGGGTGGGGGACGTCCGATTCAGCTGTAAGAACGGCGACGAGCTTGGTAACTTTCTTGGCTCTTTCCCAGAGACGGTGCGTCGTTTGGATAGAAGCGAACACCGATTTGTTGCGAATGGAGAGTTCAGGGGGGAAAGGGGAATCAAATTACGATGGGGGGAGAAGGGGAACATCATGTGGCCTACGTCTGGGTGGTTGGTTGCAGGCGCCTTCAACGTAGACGGAGGTGAAAAAAGGGGCATCTATCTGATGAGAGAACGCCCTTAATGGGGGGGGTTGAAGGAAAAGAGGGTTGGGGAGCTATTCTCTTTTTACGAGGCGGCGGCGCGAGAATCAAAAGGCAACGAGAGAACTCGCGCGTAGGAAGGGCGAAAAAACTACGGTGGTCGCTCGTTTGGGGGAAGAGCACAGCAGGATAGAACGGAAAAAAAATGGGGAAAGAGGGAGGGTGCCCTCCACCAGGGAAAAACCGCTTCGGGCGGCAAGCTAACTATCGTTATGATGGTGCTGAGCTGCAACTATCCCCTAACGAAAAGCGAAGGCTCTACTATGATACTCCAGAACATACGAGCCTCGTAGGGAAACTCAATGGGAAAGCAATCCATCCTTGCACGCCTCGGAGGTACAGCACAAATAAGCAACCGCGACGATCGGTCGTCCCTTCAGTATGATCCGGCTAAATTGATCTATCACCGAGCTAGAAAAGGGGAAATGGAAGCCGCCCCTGACGCACTTCCAAAACAGTGGGGAAAAAAAAAAATATGTTTCCAGGCCGTGCAATTGAAGGGCGGAGTGACTGAGTTTGCCGGGATATAGAAAAATCGGGGAAGCCGCTTTAGATCGGGATAAATCGTCTTGCGGCACAGGGGGAATGGGGAAAGTCAGGCCGGCTGCTCCGTCCTCATTTGGAGGGTCTCGCGACTCAGGGGCGCTACCATGTGACGCCAACAATAGAGGAAGGAAATTTGGAGCGGAAAAGGAGGAAAAGAACATCGAGCAGCCGGTCGGCCTTGCGTCTCGAAGCAGGCGAAAAAGGTCGAGGTCGGTGAGGGAGGTTTAACAACGCTGGGCAAGAGCGGGGTCCCTTTTGTCAAAGGCGGCTGCCGAGGTTGGGACTTAGTTCTCGGTCAGGTTTGCGGGGGGGGTAAAACTGAAAAGAAAAACTCTTTGCTGGCGGACTATCCAGCGTCCCAAGGCGTCGGGTGCCCCTGCTTCACCGCTCCATGCACGCGGGCGCGTGTAGGCCTTCAAACATCGAGACAGGAAACGAAACTGGAACGGGATCAGGGCCGAAGATCTGGCGATGCTCTCCATGAAGATCCTTGGAAACAACGGGACCTCTGGGAAGAGACAAAGGGTAGACAAGAGTCAGCGTCAGAGATCGGGGGGGCGCTACCTGCTCGAGCAATTGCTCAAGGAGAGGTCAGGGGGGTAAAGAGAAGGAGTGAAGGGAGTTCATATTTTTTTCCGGGTCGAACCTGCCCGTTGGGACGCTTGCGCGAAGGACAGGAAGAAAGTGGAAACGAACGAGGAAGCGCTCAAAGTCAAGATGAAGGTCGAAAGAGAGCGCAAAGCGCGCGGGAGCGTCAGGCAACACATTGGTCGTAGGGGATCTTAAAAGGAGCTCGTTCTTCCATCCGCCAGCCGCGAGCGGGGGTGCGAGGCTTACAGCCGGGATCGGCAGA
>Ga0179591_1279557_pt1 | contig 12642 bp, 19 predicted proteins | sample CZOMad2_1_08_16f_FD_182891 | JGI IMG/M metagenome (GOLD analysis project Ga0179591, IMG submission 182891) | Vadose zone soil fungal communities from Angelo Coast Range Reserve, California, USA - CZOMad2_1_08_16fungal (PacBio error correction) | ecosystem: Environmental > Terrestrial > Soil >...
CGAAAGATTTGGGAAAAGAAAAGTGGAGGGGTAGGGAGGAAGGTACTGAAGTCGAATCCACCGTTTGGGCAAGGCGCAGAGGCGTCGACGGCTCGTCTCCGCTGGAAGGAAAAAACCAGCGAAGGAGGGGAACTGGGGAAGTCGACAGAAGGGGATCAGGCGGCGGGGGCGTCCACGACCTCAAAAACCGATTCCGACGTGGGTACTCCGACGAAACCAAAAATCGACCGGGAATGGCCTGGGGGGGAAAGGCGAAAAAAAGAGAACTGGAAATTGTGGCCCCTAAGTCATCGCGTAAATCTGGGAACAATCAGCTCCGCGGCAGGGGGGGGACAAGACACGCTCTAAGAAGGAACTTCGAGGGGAGAGCAGAGGAAAACTGGGAAGAGAAGTTCTGCCACAGGAAGGCACCTTACGAAGTCTTAGCAGTCCAGTTTAAAAAAATTCGGCAAAAGCCTGGATTATCAGCGAAGGACGACCTCTCTAAAAGCTCTGTGGCTACGCGAAATGAGCTGACCCTCTTTCTGACTATGCAGCGAATTCGAGAAAGGAGGGGGAAAGGCCTCTTAAGGGGGGGAAAGAAGGGGGAGTTGAGATAAGAGAAAGAAGAGAGAAACTGAAGAGGGGCGGACTATGGGAGAAAGGCGAGAGTCTTTTTTCACTATCGAATTGGGGAAAGGGAGGGGAGCAAGAAAAAGAGTTACTCGAGAGGTGGTGGAATTGAGTCTCAGACTCTTCGGGCTGTCGAAAGGGGGTACTGAAATACCTCTAGAGGATCCGAGAAAGGGGGATGAGGATACTAAAGGTGGACGTGGAAGCGCGGCTGCACATAAAAAGAGGAATGACCTTGGGGAAAGCCGTTCAAGGAATTAAGGGGAGAAGGACCTGCATCACTATGGAGGGGGAACCTCTTCAACTCAGGGGGAAAGGGCTTGAAAAAACAACTAAAGAGAGACTACTAAGCGAGGGGAAAAAGGAGCGAAAAAAAGGGCGGGGAAATTGCCCACATCTCATGACCAAGACAATGAATCTTCCCATTCGGGAGGCGACGGGGATCGCCGTGATCTAAAAGGGGATAAGGAGGGGGGATGAAAAAAAAAGTCAGCAACTGTCAGAAGAAGCCCTTGCCACAAAGGGATGTTCGGCGTGAAAAAAATAGTGTGGAAAATCATCTGGGAAAAAAAAACATCGAAGAAAAAAAAAAGCGCTAACTTACGGAAAAGTCGGCGCGACTGGCAGTACAAATAGCAAAAATTCACATTTGCCAAACGGGTCCGGGTTGACAAAAATGGACGGAGGTCAGAGGAGGAAAAGGATTTAAGGGGGAACTGCCTTTACGAAGCGAAACCAGTACAGACGTGCGTCTGGCTGGACCATGGAGCCCGGAAAAAAGGCCTCGATAAAAAAAAAAAACCCAAAAAACGGAAGTCCGTACGAGGTGCGCAAAGACCGAGTGAATAAAAGCTGCGAAAAAGTGATCGAGGGAAAGGACTCCAATGGAGGACCTGGAGAAAAAATGACGCTGGGGAAAAAGCAAACAGAGAAGCCCGGAAGGTCGCTCGTGCAGTGAAAACGGCCGTGGGGTAGGACAAAGAGTGCGTTTTAGGCGCGGACGGGAGGGAACCGGAGAGGAAATTAAGAAAAAATACGACAAAATGAGGCCGGGTAATGCACCACCATTAGGCTTCCAATGCTGGTCAGGGGGGGTTGGTGGGGGGGGGTTGGGGGGGGGGGGGGGTGGGGGGGGGGGGGGGGGGTGGGGGTGGGTTGTGAGCGCCGGGGGGGGTTACGTAATCCGGATGGCCATACTTCCAGTGAGAAAAAATCACAGGTGAACGGGAGTTTCAAGAAAAAAGGAGCGAGCGGAGCAATTCATACGCAATGCGAAAATGGCTTAGGAAGGGGTCGAGCACTACTCAGGAATACGAGCGAAAACGGAGAACTCAAAAAGAAAGGCGGTAAAGGATAGAGGCGACTGGGAACGATAGGGCGTCAATCACTAAGCGAAAAAAGGAGACGGATAGGACGTTCCGTCCAGCAAGGGAAAAAGGGGGGGGGAGGGTTATCGGGGAGAAAAAAACTGCGAAAGGGGGGGTTTAAGGAGGAGGCGCAAAAGCCTTGGCAACCGACACCGCCTCTGAACTATTTCCAATGACAAAAAAGGACTCAACAGAGGGCCTAGCGAGAAAAAAAGGCCCAAAGTCGAGCGGGGGTGTCAGAAGCACGTTGGAAACTCAGTTGCTTCGCATGTGGAGGGGGAAATCTAAAAGGAGGCAACACGGCATAAGCCTTGGAGGGGGGAAGGAGATGGACCTAACGAAAAGGTCGGAAGCGGAATGAAAGCTAAGATCTGGGGAAAAAAAAGACTTGAAAGGAAATCAGCACGGGGAGCGGAGTTGAGCTTCTTCCGTAACAAATGGGGGGTGGGACTTGGTTGTGGAGTGGGTGACTGCCGGGATCCTGCCCGCAGGCAAAGGATCAAAAAAGGATGCCCGTCGGCGGGGGGAAGATTGGAGTGCATGTTCAAACGTAAAATTACAGGCCTCGGGAAGGGACGAAAGATCGCCAGGGGGTCCGTATCCCGCGAAGGGCCCAGAGTCTCCGAAGGGGGGAGAGGTGGCGGTAGCGGAATGGACACAACTGCTTTCCAGAAGGAAAAAAGCTCATGGAAAATGGAAAAAATCCAAAAACAAGAATTGCTCTTCAGCGGCATCCACATGTAAGTTATGAGGGCGACTACTCTCTATACCTAAGCTGGTCCAAAAAGAGGGTTCACGTGTTGTTCGAAAGAGAAGGCTCGAGAAGGGCTGGAGCCACCGCCTTAGTTGGAGAAGGGGAGATAGATTAGAAAAAAGTGGTCATAAAAGAACTATGAGAAAAATAGTCCGTCTTTAGTTCCCGTTTACACCACAAAAGTTGACGGGTATTTCAGGGACGCTCGAGAGGGGTCTGAAAACCAGAGGAACGTAGGCGTGAAATCTTCAACTCCGATATGGGACTTGGATTAAAAGGACCTGAGGCGCTGTCTAGGGCCCTCACCTCGGGGGGGGGAATGAAGGAAAGGGGGAAACCGCCCTCGTACGCATCTCTAAGGCAACAAAAAACACATAAAGAGGAGGGAGATAGAGGGTCTGAGAAAACACAAATACGTCCCTAGGGGAGATCTCCTTCACTATTGAAGGAAAAAGTACTTTCAATCAGGGGGAGAGGCCAAACGAAGGGACGAGAGGGTTTCTCTATAGGGGGCGTCGAACCTCCTTCATTCCGACAAACTTGTGGGGGGGGGCACGCAACATGAGGAGGGAGGGGGCCTCGAGAAACTAATATCATTCTCTAGGCCCTACGGCCGGTTGACTAGCGCAAAAGGCGCTGTTACGCTGGTCTTGCAGGATCACCGAATGAGGGAACTCAGCAAAGAGAGAAGAAAAGAATCTGCGCAAGAAAGCTCCTACAGACGACTAGCTCTTCCCATGCCGACCACCCAGGGGTCGACAAAGGGACTAAAAGGAAAAGAAAAGGTCTAGGGGGGCGGGACTAAAAAACAAGGCGGCATATCAAATATAGAATGTGCAAACTGTCTGCGGGGATCAGGAAGGTATAGAGAAGGAGAAACATTGAGACTCACTTAAGCCCGGGCCTGACTAACACCGTCAACTAACCCAGAGCTAATTGTCTCCTATTCAAGGGGAACTCTCCTCGAACCTCTAAACAAGCAGTGCTCGCAACTGACATTTCAAGGCGTAAACAACTCCCGGAAAGAAGAGAGTGAAAAAGCGAAGAGACGCGCGACTTGCATAAATTCGTCCTTCGCCGTAACCCATCTAAGGAAAAAACTTCTCGGGAGAACTCTCAAGGGGAGAAGGATTTGGGGTTGGGGTGTGGTGGGTGGTGGGGGGTGGTTTGGGTTGTGGTTTGTTGTTTGGGGTTTGGGTGTCGAACTAACAACGGGGGAAAGTTGCGTCGGCACACCGCCAACAAGGATTTTCCTGAGAGAGGCCAAAAACAAGGGAAGCTTGCTTAGAATATCAACGATTAGGGGACGAGTCTGATTACCATGAGGGGTAGAACGCCTCCGCGAGAGTACTATCAAAGGGGTTCCATACCTAAGATTCAGGGAATAAAACAAGAAGTATATGGGGGGGGGCGAGTGGTAAGGGGAGGCCTTCTCGGGCCTCAAGCCTTCGCCCAGAGGAGGGGAAATGAATTAAGCGTCGCTCGTTAGGCCATGGAGGGGATTGGCTAACCGGCTTATAACGGGCATTTCGGAAGGGGGAAATGCGGAATTGGGAAAGTTGAAATAAAAGGCCATAGGGGGAAAGGGTCGTAACGCAAGAATTTAGGCCAGACGGATTGCTCATCGTAGAAGTACGCATTTCTGGGGGGGAAGAGAAATGGGGTCAGGGGTCTGAGGGGGAAAAGGGTAAAAGAAAAAACTATTTAGCCCGGATCGAGCCGTGCAGCGTACACGACGCCTCAAAAGCATCTTTGGTCGCCCCAAGGATCACCTCAGAGGCTAGAAACGACTTGCGTGCAAAGAAAGGGAGAGGTGAAAAAAAACTGGGAAAAAAAAAAAAGATGGGCAGCGCCGCGTGACGTCGGTTAAAACGTGTGGGCGCAGACATTCGTAAAAGAGATTAAACTCGGGGAAGGAAAAGATACGCACAGCAAAGGAAAGAACAACGGAGTAGCGCGTCTTGATACCGGACAGGGATCACGTTCCAGGGTCTCTCTACAAAAACCAGGAGGGTAAAACCACGGGTAGGAAAAAAACCAGGGGGAACAGGGGTGGAGAACGCGCCGCTCTTGTGGGACTGTTCTGGGTGACCTCCTCTCGTCTCTGAGGGTCTTCTAGGGGGCTTATGAAACCAAAAAACCGATGAATCTTGGCCGGGAGGAGATCACGCCTTTATGGATAACGGAAGGGGAACTGTGGTTGCTACTAACCAGCTAAACGGGGAACTAAGTTGGAGGAAGATTCGAGGGGAAAGGGCTGGGAAAGGGTCCCGGTTGTCGTTAAGGTAGTTTGGTGCGTTTCACCACGGGGATCCCTACTATCGAGGGGGACAAGCAACTGTTAAAGGACGGAGAAGCAGCGGCCAGATAGGGTTCTTCATCAGATCGTGCTGCGAAAAACGTCCTGAAGGGAAAGCCCCGGAACATTGCAAAAAGGGGGAGGTGGACAAAAAGACAGGAGAGACCTGAAAAAGGTAGAAAAAGTTACGCTAAGCGAGAGAGTGCTCAAAAGGAGAAATTACCGGGAAGGGTACGAAAGGCCGATCGGAATAAATGGGCGGAATCAAAACATGCGCCATCTCTTGTTAACGACGAAGATCGAATGGCCAGAAAGTCCTTTCCCGAAAAAAAGAAGCCTGGGTCTGGAGATCACAAAGCGGGAAGTAAAGCGCCGAGGAAACCAGAGAGGAACAACGCTGGTCGGAAGCTCTAGAATTCAGTGGGAAAAAGCCAGCGGTAGGCTAGGGAAAAAAATGAAAGAAAGTGGAGGAAGGAATCAACGTGGGCGGGCCCTTCGTCTAAAAGTCAAAAAAGGGAAAGGCCTTCGTCCGGTCTGGGGGGGAATTTGTCAAAGGGTCTTGGGGAAATCTGTCAAGAACAATCGAACATTCCGACCCAAAAGCGCTCTTGGCAGACCTTAAGAGCGGGAGGGATCTGGCCTCCATCCTCGGAGGGGGAAGGGACCACCACGGTCGGGGAAAAGGTATTTCTGAAACAAGGATAAAGGTCGCCACATTGGAAAGTTTCGTCGAGGAAACCCTAGTTCGCTTTGCGCTTGACAGCCAGAAGATACGAACCCATCCCTTAGCAGGGATACGGCTCAATTCAAAGAAAACTCCGGTGGACCGGCACTCGTGGAAAGGGGAAAAGAGGAAAATAAACGCGTGTGATAAACCGCTCTATGAAGGACGAATAAGATCTTACTTCCCTCTCCCCCCTAAGATCCTTGTCTTGGGAGGGGGGGGAAAGTCGAATTCTCAGGAGAGGGACAGAGAGAAAGGAGGATAAGGGCGTGAGAGATCACAGGCGCTCTGCGAAAAAAGCTCGCCAAGGATACCATGATTCGGACGTCCGAGGCCCTTTTGCATCCATAAGCGACGAGGCAGGTAACGTCGAATCCATATGGTGCATTCTAAGGCCGCTGGAAAAAAGACGAGGACTAGAAAAGGCGGGACCCTTACTTGGGGCCGCACGACATTCTGGGTTCGCCGGAAGGCGGTCGTAACTCCAAACCCAGAGAGAAGAAGCGGTTTGGAGACAAACAGCTCAAGGACGGGGGCTCAAGGAAGAGTGCCGACTGGGCAGCAAACTCACCGCGGAAAATGCCTTGGTTTTCAAATACGATCTCTCAGGAAAAGAGAATTCGGAAAAGAGTCGTGGGAAAAAAAATCAGGAAAAGAAAACTAAGGGACCTGGACCGCAGGAGCAAAGGACGGGATTCGTTGCTGAACTTCATTAAAATACGAAAGTCGAAGAGGACTGAAATGTCAAAAAAGTAAAAACGCGACGGTGACCGAGCTCGTAGAACCAAAGCTAAAAGGAGCTTTTTTCGACCACACAGGACCCTCTGGCGGGGGGGGAGGGCTCGAAATTGAAGGGGGGAAAATCTGAAAAAAAAAAAGGCCAGATTTTCTCATCTGACAGAGATAAAAAGAGCGGTGGGCACTAAGGTATGAAAAAAACGGCGAGAGGGACAAGAACTGGGAAAAGGGAAATCAAGGAGCAGAAAGAGTACCAATACGAGTCTGATGGAACGACTCGTTAGGGCAGGGGGGGAAGTTTCGGGAAATTAGAGACCGCTTAAAAAAAAAAAATAAAACGATCGAATAAAGGATGCGCGCGCGGCGAATACAACGGACAAGTCATGCAATGACCGGGTCCTAAGAGGAAAATTGACCAAGGAAAGAGGTCGACCAGGAGGAAACTATAGAGAGACGAATACGGAGTCCTTGCTTCCATTCCTCAGAAGTGAAGACTAATATCTGCGGAAGAGGATCTATGGACAGGGGGGGCTACGGGGTGGAGCGAGAGGCCCTGACGTGCCATAGAATTCTCGGACGGGGACGTTATCAAAAACGTCCAGCTAGGAACGGGTGGAGGAAGGACAAAACACAGGCGGTCATACGGTAAAGCAGAAGGATCAGTCCGTTCAAGAAAGCCCTGGTCGTCGGGGGGGGTCCGGGGTGGTCAAGAAAACTCAAAAACGACCGCCCAGGACACCTCTCGGAGAGGGTGACCTTCCCAAGCAGGACTAGAGAGACCCAAAGAAAAGGGACCCAAAGGCAGATCCCATTGGAACTCGGGGTCAAAGTGAAAACTACCTGTCAAATTGCTAGGTCTACAGACCGGTATGGAAAATGGAAGAAAAAAACACGGACAAGCAGGGGGTGCTCGGCCAAGGGGAGTTCAAGGGGAAGAGTCTAGGACGAGGAGATTCTGTAAAAACGCCAAACGGCCTCTCGATTCGGGGTAATTCGCACGAACACGAAGGGGCACGACGGCAAAGAACCTTGCTCGAAAAAAAAAAGCGCGACGACTTGGGAGGTGTCCCTGAACGAGCTAAGAACTACGAAAACGATTTCACTTCACGGGAAAAGGGGGGGATCCTCAAGCTGGCAAGGGGGGAAAACTGAGGGGAAACGGGGATCTGACAAATCCCGGTCCGCTGATCGGTTCGCTCAGGGTTTAATTGGGCTAAGAAGCCGACTAGGGTCTGCCCGAAATCCACAACTGAAGGGAAGCAGAACGGAGGCAAAAAATGCGAGAGAAGCTTAAGAATACTGAAGGTGACCTTAAGACTCTATGATCTGTAAAAGACGAACCGGGAGGGGAAAGAAGTGTTTGTAAACGCCAAACCAAAAAAAAAAAGGGATTAAAATAGAGGGAAGCACCGCTAGGAGCAATATTCGCACTACTATCTCGAGAAACGTTTGATTAATGCCTCAAAGGGAGGAGGCTGTCAGGAGGTGATCACTAAGAAATATCTTCTTCAATCCTCTGGCCCAAGGAAAAAGAAGGGATTGGGAATAAAGAACCCAAGAGGGGGCGTAGGTATTGTCACCAGAAGGCTCTTACTTATACTTAGGAGATCAAAAACCCTGAAAAAGTCGCCTAAGCTAGGGTACAGTGGAATGACTCATGCAACGGCGGGGGGTTTGGACCAGTGCTCTTAGGAGCCGGAACCCGCAATCTTGGGAAAAAAATGGGGGGAGGTGCGGGGAGGGGGGCCGAGGGGTAAAAGAAGCTGTTAAAGAAAGTGAACAGAGAAGCTATGCAAAAGCCGTGTCGGGTGTACTGGAGGGGGGGGGAATACGGGATGAAGGGGGGGATGGGGGAAAAAAGCGCGGGGAGGGAAGTGAGCGCGTAGGTCAAGCGAAGTTCCATCCAAATTGAGAGGGTTTCTTTGGAGAAACGAAGGGAAAATTTGCGGGGTGAGGGCTGCGCCGGCGGCTCAGGAGCGGACCCTCTAGCACCTTGACAAGGAAACTACCGAGTTAGCGGTAAAATTTAAGGGAGGGAGTGCCTAGTAGGCTCCGCTAATCTGAAATCCTTATCAAAACCTTGGACACGGAGAAAGGCTCAGGGAAACCCCAAAAAAAGGGGCTAGGCAAAAAGGGGAAAGAGCCGCGGGGTCTCGACTAATGTTGTGCTCAGGGCCGAGACGAAGCTTCGGGAGTTCTTGGAAAGAGAAAGGAAAAAGGGAAGCGGAGGGAGGGACGTACTCGCCTACCCTCGAGAACTAAATATTTCTGTAACTTTTTAAAGCTAGAACCGAGGGAAAACGAGGGACGGGCCAAACACTTAGGAGGGGGGATCCGTGGAGGAAAGGAGTAAGGAGAACAAGGAAGTCGAGGACGCAAGTGAGCAGGGACCCGGGGCTTACCAAAACCAATTGTTGAAGAGTGAGCTCTGGGGGGTCATTACTAAAAGAAAATTAGTCTAAACAAAGCGAGCTCACTTAGGATGTAGAGAGGGGGAAAAAAGACTGATACTTGATGAAAGAAGAGAATGGCACGTGAATAGCTAAACAGAGGAAATGCCGCTGGGACTAGCTCTAGTCTGACTCAGGAGGAGCAACACCACAAAGAAAAGTATAGAGACGCAGGTCAGAAGAAAGCAATAGGAGAGTGAGGCTCAGCGCAGCGAACTGGTACGACAAGAACTTATCATCAAGAAAAAAGGCTGTGACTATCAAACTCATACGGGATGGGCGGGGGGAGAAAAAGGACGCTAGGGAAAACTTAATTCAGAGGGAAAGGTTTGGAAAAGACCACTTGCACTCCCTTAGGGGCAGGAAGAAGAGAGCGTTCTTTCTATCAAGTTCTCATGGGAATCGAAACTTGTAAAGACTTCTCAAAGGGGAAAAGTTCTCAAAGAAGGCTTCAAATAGTGCCCACTAGGGGGAGAGAGGAAAATCCTCTAGTCGTCGGGAAGACACATACCAGGGGAGGGGAGACGCTTAAGAGAAGGAGGGAACTTCAGCTGCCAGGAAAAAAAAGTGAGAGAGAAAGAATCAAGTCGTCCTGCGATCTCGAAGCACTTCAATGAGCATAAGGAAATTTTCCACGCTCACTTTATCAAGGAGGGGCTATCCGAGGCTGAAAAATCAAAAAGAAAAAAAGGTTCAAATAAAAAATAAAATCGGTCGTGCAAGACTAATGGGTGCTCCTAGTGCGCTGGGGAGGGGAGCCCTTATCCTCAGGATAAAGAAGTTAAGCAAAAAAGAAACGACGCGCACCGGCTGTGCCGCTCTTTCCTCATATGAAGAGGGGTGCTCTCTCGACTGAAAGAGGAAGGGCCTTCGAAATCAAAGGCGATGACTGGTGGATAGCAGGGCTCTTTCACCGCTAGGACTCTACAAGGGGGAAACTAGAGGGGAAAAAAAGGCTTAGAAAATAAAAACCGCAGCGGACTTGGGGACCAAATCTTGGATAGAGACACTCTTCCACAAAAAAACCTGGCAAAGGGTAACTGAAGGAAATCTACGGAGGATTTCCAAAGGCTGAATCTCCGCCGACTCTGAATACTAGCGAGGTTCAAAACCAGAAGGGGTCCATACTAAAAGGGTATCCGTCCGGTGAGTGTTCGAGGCTTGAAAACGAAGAGCTTTAAAACGGCGTCTAGAGAACCTAAAAAAGAAGTCTGATGACCTTCACGCCGTAATTGCGAAAATAAAGTTAGAGGAGTCTTTCTTGACTCATTTGAGGTCGCACGAGGAAAAGTGCTCAGGAGTAGTAGAAAGGTCGTCAGAAGAAGTATAAAAAGTGAAACTGACGTCAGTAATAGGAAAGGATTCCTTCTTGGGACCACTGCAGCTGGGGGGCTCAGTGACTCAGGCAATCCGGGGGAGAGGGGAAAAGCTGAAGTAAAAAGATCCCGATTTAAAGAAAGGACCGGGGAGGAAAAGGGTTTCAGCTCGACCAAAGACTCAAAACCGCAGCTGAGACCCCAGGGCGAGAAAAGATTAAAAGAGACTGGCTGGGGTGAATAGGGAGATCTTCCAAAACTGGGAAGTCCTTCTAATGGGGAGCATGCTCTCTCACGGACTCGTTACGGAGGGAAAAAAAAGTTTTAGTGAAACTGAAAAGACCGTAGAAGGCGACGTCTGAGGAGCGATACAATTTCCATCATCCTAAGGAAAAAAGAAAAGGGGCTAGGTACGAAAAAATACAAGGGTCAGCTCTCTCCAGAGAACATGAGGGGTCACCGCTAGGAAAATTAGAAGGGTGGTACGTGGGAGACGCGCCGCCTTTGTCAGATATCCTCTTCTTTTCAGACCCTCTGGGGGAGAGTCTGCTAGTACAGGGGAGTCTTTGTGGAGAACAACTCATTAAACAGAAAGAAAGGGCTCGGGCCGGAAGAGTCTCACACGAGGGAGAGCCGGGGGGAAAGCCACAAGATGGGGACCGTTGGTCGATATAGAAGCGAGAACGCCAACGTCGCCTTCTAAAGAAATATGAACCTGAGTGTGACATAGGGGGGTGTGAGAAATGGGAAAAAAAGATCGTAGTAGGCTCGCACCGGGGTACCAGGGGGAGCAAAATACGTTCTCAGGGAGCGGTGCGAAGAAAACTCGGGCAAAGATACCAGTGAAACGTTCAAGCCAGGGAAGGGGCTAGAGGGTCGGTGTCGGGCCCGGGGGAAAACTGGCCGTATCATGAACTGAAAAGGGGAAAGACTCCTTTGAAGGGAGAGGCTGAAGAGAGCGCCTGAAAGAAAGCCAAAAGTGAGGGAATCAAAGCATGTAGAGGGGACAGCGCGTCCATGCCATCTAGGGGGGAGCGCGGGGATGTCGACGAAAAAGGGGCGGGGAAAGAATCAAAGATAGAGTAGGGAAGATGAGGCATCAAATCTTAATGAAATCGCCGAGGTACTCTTCCCACGAAGAACTCTGTAGAGAAGAGAGTAGAGATCACTCAAAAAAAGAAAAAAAGGGGAAAGAAGACAACAGCAGGGGAACGTAGAGCTTTGTCACTAAAAAAAGCGGAGAGTCGGAACCTTTCTTGGCTTCTCAGTCGTCGTAGAAGAGGAAAAAACTTACCCTTACTAGGCCTGTAGCGCAAGGAGAAAAACGCTCCTAAACGGGTGAAAATGCAGGACAAAGGAATCGAAGAACCACGGCGAGGGGAATGGGGGGCCTCCAACGGAACTCTCTTGGTCCTCCTAGAGTGAAAATTCGAGGTACTGAAAGTCGGCACTACGTAAAGCGGGAAGCAAGAAAAGGTCTGATCAGTTAGCTGGGGGTGTCGTCGTATGACACACAATGGGATCCGGGGGTTCGGGGGAGAAAAACCAGCAAAAGGAAAATGAGGGCTCCGGCTCCCAAACAGTGACCAAAAGTCGCGTCCTGAAAGCGTCAATCCAGAGGGGGGAGAATCCGAAGAGAAAGCGAGCAGGAACAGCGTTAGGGGAAAAAAAAAAATGCAAAAAAACGGAAAAGAACTGAAAACGAGCGATCCTTGGCTGGGAAGGGGTACGGAAAATCGCATGATCTATCGCAAAGAAAAACCATCTTGAGCGAAAAAACAACGGGGGGAAAATAGGGTGGGTGTGAAAAAAAAAACGAGAGATTCGAAAGAACAGAAAGCAAAAAGGGTATCTGAAGGGAATAGAGGGACTTTTTATCCATCTGGGAGACGAGATGTGAGAGTTCTTAAAAGAGGTTCAATGACTCGACTGAAGAGAGAAATCGGAGGGGATGAAGGGAAAGGTCGGCGGGCCGCTGGGAGAAGAGCTCCTTCTACATCAGTCTCCTCGAAGTGAGGGGAGGTCACCAAAAAGAACCAGGGATGTTGGGGGGGAAAAACGAAACACCCATCAAAAGGGGGAGACTTAATCCTTTCACGTGAACTTGTGTGCGAACCTAAAAAACGAAGAGAATGAGTTTTTGGGGGAACTAGGAGGAAGAGGAGGAGCGTACCAAAGACGCGAAGCGTGGGCCCACGCAGTATCCAAGGGGGGGGAATTCCTTAGTCTATTTTTACTACCGCATAATTATTAGGGTTTAAGGAACAGCTTCGAACCCTGAAGGGCTAGCCTATTCCGTGGGAAGAGGACTGAGTAGATACTGAGGATAGAAATTAATAAAAACTATGTCGTAGTCTACAGCAAGACATTCGCGCTGTGGGG
>Ga0179591_1302916_pt1 | contig 12642 bp, 6 predicted proteins | sample CZOMad2_1_08_16f_FD_182891 | JGI IMG/M metagenome (GOLD analysis project Ga0179591, IMG submission 182891) | Vadose zone soil fungal communities from Angelo Coast Range Reserve, California, USA - CZOMad2_1_08_16fungal (PacBio error correction) | ecosystem: Environmental > Terrestrial > Soil >...
AAACTGGGAAAACATACCGAGACGACCACAAACTTAAAATCGGGAATGTTTAGTCTAGACGGCGTCATCACTCTAAGAAATCATGACACGCAGGGGGATCTCAAAGACACCAAGGATCGCGCCGGGGGCAGATTGGGCCTCGCTTTGGCAAGATAAATCCCGAGACAAGGCGAACAGTAAATAAAGGGTGTGGCGACAGTAGCGACCTGCTGGTTACCAGACGACTTGTTCTGCTCTTGAGGGAAGGGAGAACGCAACGTAAGCACGAAACCCAGGGCCGCCAGGCCGGGGAAAGGGAATTCAGACGCTCCAGCCCCCCGTTTACGGGGTAAGTCGCTCCGACAGGGGAACCAGAAAATTCTTGAGCATTCAACTGTCTCAATAAGCCGAAGGGAGTAGCACTTTCTAGGAGCACGGATCCTCCCCATTGAACTAAAGGAAGAAAGCGTTCACGAGGATTCCCTCCTGCGTCACCGATCGCTTCTCACGGGGGAAAAACCGAAAGCTATTCTCCTAGATTCTTGCCGTACAACTCGGTCACACGCCAAACTTAAAACCGGGGAACCTGCACTACAAATCAAAAAAGAAAAAACGGGCGGAGACTGCTTAAGAAGCATTAGGGAAGAAACTGGACGCTTTTTTTGAAAAAAAATCTTCAGTAAAGCGGGGGGGTCCTGAGAATAGGCGCCTGGCGTGTCCGTGGGTAGCAGAGTAGTAGGAAAGCAAGCGGACGGAAGGGGAAGGGACTAGGCAGGCGAAGAAAAGATATGGAACTAACGAATCCATGGCCAAAACGACGAAGAGCTCACTAAGGTACTCTAGAAAAAGAACGGAAGACCTCTAAGGGGCGTCTCGCAATGAAAACATGCCGCGCTTAGACGGTTAATTTATCTTGATTCAAAATGGGATGGAAAGTCGGGAAAGGGGGGGTGGGGGGGCCTATACTTTTATCGTCCCACTTAGGAGAGGAGGAAGGAGGAGAAAGGAAGGGGAAGAAGGACCCGGTTGAAAAAAAACTTGGAAAAAAAACTCCCCTATTTATCCGTCATGGTACGTGAGAATTCGAGAAGGGAAAACCAAAAGACCGGTGCTAACTTTACTTGGGGGAGCTTGCACGGGGGAACGCCGGGCGTCGGGAGCTGTGTAAAAAATGTTGCCAGGGAAAAAGGGAAAAAAATCACTTTTATCCTTCAGGAAAGGAAGGACAGGCGAGCACGAAGGAAAGAAGAAGGGGGCTGAACCCGCCGTACGCCTCGAGATGGGGGAATCTCAACCAACGAAATAGAAGAGAGATCAGCTATAGAATATAGTCTCTCAAACGAGAAGGAGAGAAGAGGGGGAATGAAATGTGCTACCTAAGAGAAGATCTACCAAGGATGACAGGGACGGGAAATCGAAATCGAAGACTCCCAAGCTAAGCAACGAAGACGCACACACCGAATACGAGGGACACCGGACTGATCTGCTCTATAACATTCCCCACAGCAAAAAAGATCAGCACGGGTCGCTAACCGGTCAGGGAATTCGGGAACTGACCCGAGGCCATTCTTCTCCTTAAGACGGGGGGAACCATTAACCAGTACGCACAGAAAAGAGAACGACTGGAGATCACATCCTTCCAACGAAGACGAATTGAGACAACCATGACGCTCCGCCTTATCTAATGGGGGGAGAGCTATTCATCCTTACTACTTACGGTCGGTCGCAAAGAAACGAAGCAAGGATCACCATATCTATCCTCTTGAAGGGCGGAAGAGGGACCACGCCACGAGAAAGAGGAATAGGATAAGTCCTGGGCGAGGGTTAGACGACGCCTGTCCCCTCCTGCTACTAGGGCCGTAGAGCCAGTCTGCGGAAAGGAAAATGCGCTCAAATCCTCATTAAATCAACCGAGGAATGAAAAGACGTGGTTAAGACAAGCGCGATCAACCTCCTATCAATTTCCAAACAGAGCAAAAGGTCGGGCTTGATCCTCGTCTGGGAGGTCAAGGTAGAGACTTTGAAATCAGGTTGAATCGAGCCCCAACGGCCAAGGCCAAACAGGAGAGAGAAACGAGGATCTCCCCTGAGCAGCAAGGCTCTCGGGGGGAAGGAAATCGGAATCAAACGAAAGGGCTAAAAGGGATTACCCGAAGTTGAGGAGGGGCGCCGCCTATCCTCGACTTGGGCGCCACGACGAAAAAAAGCCGTGCGAGGGGGAACTCGGCGGCAATTCTCAAGAAAGTCACGGCATTCTCTCATGCCCTTGCGCGAGACGTTCAAGAAAACGGTTCTGGCTTGTAGGCGAATAGGCTTGTAGCCCGCCAAGGCTTCCTCTGGGGGCCAAGGGGGTTCTTCCCGAAAAAGGGGGTGATCCGAGACTCACCCTCCCAGCTTAAGGAAAAAGGGAGAAGGGGGGGGACCCTTTTTTGTCTATAACTAACCACAAGATCCTCGGGCGTCGGACGCAGGGGCTGGACGGAAGTATCATAGAGTCCTAGCACCGAATCTCTAACGGGGGAGAGCGAATTCCCCCCTTCACTGGGAATGCTCGAGGAAGTCGATAATGAAGTACCGGCGGCTAAGTACAACAGACGACTCAGGGGGGAGAGTCTATGTCAACATTAGGAAGGCAAAAAAGACGAGCAGGAGACAAGGGACTGGTCGTGCACTTCCACGCTGCAGAAGCAAACACGAAGAGGGACGCTGCTTCTTACGATGAGGGTGGAACGTTAGCGTCTACCTGTCACTCAGCCAAAGAATTCCCACTATTGACTTGGACGTCAGAGAGGGACGGAAAAGCTTAGGGACCCGAGGAAGGTATCCGCACGCCTCCTGTCAGTCAGTCTCAGGGGCAGCCCTGCGAAGTCGGGGCAGCGAGAGAGAGAACAAACATCTTCCGTGTTGTAGAGGGGGGGCTATGCTATAGATAAGACTGCCCAAAGTTTGGGGAAAGGCTTTTCCTCCAGGAACCGGACGTGGCTCTACAAGGGGAAAAGGGGCCAGCCTTCGTTTTCTCAAAGGTAAAAGAAACAGAGAAAAGGCCAACTGAGCAGTTCAACCAGAGAAAGGGGCTATCACAAAAGATCAGAAGTCGTTCAGTATGAGGACAAAGGAGCAATCGACTCTACACAGGTGAGGAAAATCATGACTCTGTACGCAGAGAGTTCAAGGACAGAGTTCTCTGCTTACAAAAAAAGCGCTTAAGTTTAAGGAGGGAAACGGACTCGCGGCGTCTTCATTCCCGAGCTCTATTGGACCAGCTAAGGACGGTGCCACACAGAGAGTTCCGAGAGTCGATGAGGGTGGCCGAACTCACCTAGATGCATACGAAAAGGCGGAAGGCGTAATCTCATTATTCCAACTCGATAGGAGGCGACAGGGGCGGTCAGATGAAAATGGGCTGATACAGTTTCCGATCAATCGTACCTGTATATTACAGTGAAACGGAGGAGAAAAGCAAGTCTCCTCTCTAGGTAGATGGGGATATCGAGAAATAGAAATAGGGGTACGGCAAGAGAAGTGTCCGAAGGTGAAAACGGCCACAAGGTAAATCCGGGTCTACTACGGTTGGCTCCTACCATGACCTTCCTCGCCGGAAAATCAAAGATACGAAAAAAAACGAGCAGAGGACACAAAAACGAGAAGTGGAGAAAGCGCCGGAGCGGGTGTGCTCGAAGTAGGTCGGACATGTCCAACCCTATTCACCGGCCGTGGCCGAGTAAGGCCAACTATAGCTATCGTCCCATCAGATAAAGGGCCGTCAGGACTTGAGGGGGAGCTTCTTTACTAAAGAGACGCCCTCCCAGCGAACCGGAACCTGGAGCAGTTCTCTCTACAAAAGAGGGTGTCCAGGATGTCTGCCGTTGTGGGATAGCGATTCATCGGACGGACGAATTCTCTTTTTCCTCCTAGCAAGAACGGGAGTTCAGAACTGCACGTCCAGTCTTAATCGACCTCCGGACCCACTCAACCAAGAAACTCGCTCAGTTACCGATGGGGAATTCCGTAAAGGACTACGTTCAGAATCTTCTTTAATAATTATTCACACCACACATCAGAAGGCCCTGGCCCGTTACCGATTCCGATGGTCTTTAAAATAAAAAAAGAAGAAGACATCACAAAGGCAATGGCAATAAGTACGTGGGGGACAGGAAAAACGGGGATATCTTTAAGAGACAGTTTTGGTAAGGCACCGGGCCGTTTAAACGAACGAGCCGGGCATCGCATCAAGCAGGAGACCGGGGTAAAGGGAAAAACAGTCTACTATCTCCGGCTGGACTTCGACGGTAGGGGTCGAAGCTCGACACCTCGGGGAGTCTAGAAAGGCTGCGCACGGGGAATCGGACCCTTTGGAGAAACGAGGGACACCCACAAGGCACAAATCGGGTCCTCTTAATCTTAGACGTAAGACTGAAAAAGAGTCGGGGAAATCCCACCGAGAGAGAGGGGGTTAATCTCACCAGGCCTGGGATAGGCGCTTCTCGGGTATAGAAAGGTGGTCGGGGGAAGCCTTCGTTGCGCGATATGAAAGGTCATTCAAAGGGCCAATTTCTCGAAGGTATGAAACCTCTGCGCTCTGCTCAGGGAAGCCAACTTTCACTCCCAAGTAGTTAAGGACAGCCGTTACCCTACCTATTCGAAAGGAAAGAAACTTGATGGAACGACCCTCGATGCTATTTTTCATAGCCGGCTTCTTGCTGCTTCGAGCCAGAAGGGCCCTGCAGCGACGTGAGAAAAAGCGGGAAGTGTGCTTTCTCGGGCTCTGGAGAGAAAAGGGGAAGGAAAAAAAAAACTGCTGGTGGGAAAACTCACGGACGGAACTCAGTGGATCGGCACCAAAAGAGCGGGAGTCTTTAGACCGGGGTCTCTTCTGTAGAATGCGCAGATTCCTTGTGCCTGCCTCTCACTCAATATTCAAAACCTCTCTGGGATTCCGATATTCCGCCACTCGGGAGAGACGCCACTCTAGCCGTACCTGGGGGAACTGACGTCGCTATCTTACCTTAGACCCCTCATTCCTGTGTAGTCTTCTCTAAAAAAAGACTATTTGGGGAAACTATCTCCTGCCCCAGGAGGGGGGGAAAACTGGGGGAAGCATTCATGCTTCCTTACTCGGATTCCTGGAGAGAAAAGTTTGGAACCCAACATCTCTTAGGTGAGGGGGGCAAGACTGAGATTATCTCACATCCGGAGGAGTGGAACTGAATCACTAACTAAGGCCCGCGAAGGGGTAATGCCTAAAAAAATAAAGGCGGAGGTCTTCCACCATCTTCATAAAGGACGAATGCAACTCAAAGCTCCCCGCCACCCGTCAAGAGATTCCAAAATTTACGGATTCCTTCTGGGGGCGACGAAAAAGAAGGGAGAGCGTCCACTCTTGCAAAAGAGAAAAGGGGGATCAGGTCAGGGTTTAGGATATTTAAAAAAATGCCGAAACGCATGGGGATCGGTCATTTGTGCCCAGGACGCTGGAGGATTAGGAAGGCCTTTTTCGTGCTGAGGGGGGTGCCGAGAGAATATCGAAGGATTCCACTAGACGTTAGGAAAAAGAGGATATTACTCCTCTTCGGCCGGAAGGCCTCATAGAGAGAACGGAACCCCATCTCCTCTACATGAAGACGGCCTGGGGAAAACGAATCGCTGGGTTGGGGACCGAGGTGAAAAGTTCCGGGCAACCTAAGCCCTCGAGTGACGGGGGGGGCGAAGCCTGTCCAAAGCAACGAAGGGCAACGCACTTCAAGAACCTATCCGTAGCTCGGCGACCAGTCTCAAACTCGACCCGGAGATCGTTTTGGTCGCGAGCGACTCAAGGACTAAGGCTTAAGGGATCCCTGCAAGGCATTGTGCGGAACTTCAAGAACGCTAGATTTTCCCCTGAAGGCACTGCACGAAGCGGTGGCCTGGGGTCTGCTTTAAGAAAAAAAAAACGTTCGCGGAAAAAAAAGAAAGGCTCGATTTCTACTAGTCACTGACCTTCACTGGGGGGGGGGGGGGTGAAGGGAGTTCTACCTACTCAATGGGGAACGAAAGCAGGGGGAAGAAAGGAATCTCGGAGCGGGTTCTGGAGGGGGAGGGTGGGGAGAGGGAGGCTAGCATACTAGTGCTAAAATTGGAGGAAAACGAACTGGAGGTCGTCTGAAAAAACGAGCGACCGGAGAGGGGGGGAGAGCGCGCTCAACACACCGGCCGATGTATTATCAAAGATTTCGAAGAAGAAGGAACGGTCGCTAATTGTGCATCCAAAGGGTTAACAACTGTGCGTCACAAAAATGAGTCAAGACTATTGGACAACCCATCTATTCGGCGACGGGGGGGAGATCGCTAAGTTGGGGGACTTACGTAAGAAAGGGTGGAGAGGGTTTGGTTCATAGTCCTCGAATGGAAACGCAACCAAGGAGATTTCGACTGACTCGTCTCTCAAAAAAAAAGTCGAGTCGTCGGGTCGATCGTTGATTTGAAGAAAACTACCAGGAAAGGGGGAAAAGTGAGTAGAACTAGCAGTACAGTAGCGCAGGGCCCAGTACTCAGTCCTCAGTCCGACGTACCCCTCGAGGGAATCTCGAGGGGAAGGAAAACCTAAAAACATCGAGAACTGGAGCTGGGGGTTTACAAGGTGGGCTCCGTCGGACCGGGAAAGGAAGGGGGGAAGAAGACGCCTTCTACTTTCCAGGAGCCCAAGTATCAAACCACGGGCGATAAGCGGAAGGACATCCTCATCAGGCGATGACGAAGGAACTAGCGAATTAAGCCTTTGGTCAAAAGTGCTCTTGGTGGCGTGTGAAAGTAATAGGAGGGTCGAGGGGGATCCCTTCTCATGGTCCTCTAAAAGACGACCTCGGGAAATTTCTACTCCGGAGGCTTTGAAATCATTAAAAAGGGGGACTAGACGACCTTTTGTGTCAGCCGGACAGAGGTGCCAATATGGGTTCATAGCTCCTTACCAATGGGCGACTCCTGTCCAAAGTGGCCACAAGGGGTTCGCGCTCGAAACGCCTGGCGGCGCTGGAGAAGTGGGAAGGGAAGTCCGCGGGGTACGGCCTCAGTGTGGACCGGGGAGAGAAGTTGAGACCGGACTTGAATGGGCGCCTTGGGGACCACTCGGTCCAAGGCCTGCGGCCCAATACAACGCCGAGTACCAGGGGGGAAGAGAGTGGGAAAGGATTCCTGTACCGCAAAAACGGAACTAGGTGATCATCTATCATCGAACAATTCTATAGGTCTTTGCGATTCATCTTGAAAACTACTCGGCCGGCGTGAAGTAGGGGGAGGAGGAGGGACCTACTCTTCTCTTCTTGAGAGTAACAAGCTCTATTAGATGCCAGAGCGTCCTTCTCTCTTGCGGCGGGGAAGGTCTATTGAAAAAAGAAACAAAACCCCCAGATGCTAAGTCCCTAACGCCTCAAGAGACGTAGTTGCAGGGAGGAGAATTGAGGCGATATCTTTCTTTTACCGAAGACCGAAAGCTGGGAACAGAAGCTGCCAGATAAGTAGAGGTCTTTGAGCTGAGGGGGGAGAATGGCGGTCGGTCTGCGGCCTCGTAGAGCATGAATAAGGGGAAAGATGGGAGAAAAAATGCGAATCCCCCCACCCATGTCAGACTATTGCGGATAGTGTCTCAAAACTCTTGCCTACGAGAGAACCGAGAAAGGAGAAACGCTATACAGCGTGGGGCTACCATGCTGCACCCAATTACAAAAAAAGGATTTTTCCCGAGCCGGAGGGCCGAGCGGGAAAAAAAGACTCAACCGGGAGGGGGGAAAAAACACACTCGGGGCCGCCCAGGGCCTCGGGCGAAGAAGGCCTGTCAGAGAAGAAAGGCCAAAGAAAGTCTAGAACGTCAATCAGGCAAAGTTTGGCGCCTGCATCTTACTCGTAGACATAAAATCTTGAAGATCCCAAGCACTAGGTAGCTTCTCGCCACGAAGACGAGGCAGGCCGCCTCAAGTGCGGTAAGACAGACAAGCTTCCCATATGGGCAGCGGAGCCCACAAGCTCTCTTTCTCCCCCGTCTCGGGGCGATCCAAGGTTCTGGGAGGGAGCTGGGAGCGGAAGGGGAAGAATGTTCCACACCACTTTCTCAAAAGCTAAAGAACTAACTTACTCGGCCATATCAAAGAGAACGAACGGGAGGAGCGTCGCCATTGATACGTGGGGAGATCGGAAGGGGAAAGGGGAAAACGAGTTTTATCTTGGGGGAATAAAATGAGGGAAAAAAACCCTTACCTGCATCCGGTGGGTGGAAAGGGCGCCGATATAGTTCTGCCCACGGATCGGGAGGACAGGGACGCGGCTTCCGAAAAATTACTGTCGATCGCCGCGGTACGGGACTTCGTCATTGGTCCGGGCCCAGTGCCAGACGACTAGGAAAGGCTATCTCTTCAGCGAAACGACCGGCGGGAGGGCCGAGGGCAACAATCCATCAGTAGAAGTAGAGGCGTCATGGTATAGAGGAGGTAGGATGGGGGAAAGAGTGAAGGAGCTAACGGACTGAGAGGGGGGTTGGGGGTGGGGGGGGGGGAGGTTAACGTCGTCCCCGCATCATACGAGAGCGACGGAACGGGAACTAACCAGTCGCGAATGGGTCCGGAACAGGTTCGACCCTTCTTATTCCCGCTGGGTGCTGGACGGTGGGAGGAAAGCGGGTTCCCGCCATAACTTTTTCCTCGCGCCTTTACCGGTGGGTCGGGGTTTCCCGATTCGGTCGCGTGAATCTCGTGAGCTCAGGGTGGTACTTTACGTTATCGACCGAGGGGCAAGCTGGGGGAACGTCGCAACCATTTCCTCGCATCGAGGCACGAGACTCTTTTTGGGAGGTCCCGCAGAGGAAAGAGATGGAAGGAAAGAGAGAAGAAAAACCGATTAATATCAGTCATCGAGAGAGGGGTCCAGACCCTTAGACGTACTCAATCGCGGACAGGCACTGCGAGAAGTCTACACACAGAGAACTTTGTACCCAGCTAGTTCCTTTCAGGGGCCACGATCGAAGAAAAAAAAGAAAAACGGAGGGAACACTTGAATACTCACACCCGTTAAGTGCGCGAGGGGGATGATGCTAAGCTGCGACGGCGACAAAGTAAAAAAAAAGATTCTCTACACTTTACTAAATGAAAAAGGGTCGCACGACCCGGGAAGGAAGAGCGCCTGAAAGAGGCACCTTCCTGGAATTCTCCTCCCTTATGCGGGGAAAAGAATTGGACCCTCAAAACCCCACACAAAAGTCGGAACAAAAAAAACCCCACTAACGAACTCAGAACAAGGAAGAGATCAGAGAAGAGGTAACTGACACTTGACAACTGCAGATCGTCGTCGTGTCTATCAAGAAACGCGAGAAAGGGACCCTGTCGTCATAACTGAAAAGGGCAAAATGGGAGGGAGTCGTACCGGCTGACGTCGACACGCTGTCACAAGTTCGAAGGGGACTCCTCCGGGTAATTCGCTATTCTTGCTCGAAGTTCGCTCTCGAGGGACCCACCGGACAGAAAGGGGCTGCTCCTTTGAAACTCAGGAAACTCAAAACCACGCCTGAACTCTTGGACATCGTTCCCGATAAAAGGAAAAGAAACAAAATACCTTCAGAGAGAGAACTTGAGCTTATCCTGGCGCCGAAGGTGAGGCCATCAAAGGAAACAAATAGGGTTTCTTTACCTCAGCACGAGCTTCCCGGAAGCGAAAATAATATATCTATCTCCCTCTTGAGCTGCCCAAACCGCGGGGGCAAAGGGGGGCAGCAGATTAATCACAGGACGTAAACTCTACTCTTCTGGCCTCGGTAGGAAAACGAAGGCCTGTAGGTTCTCCTTATCCTCTTTGCGACCACGGAAAAGGCTCTCCGACTGCTCGGGGGACAAAGCGCTGGAAAGAATGCCGTCGGTCTCGTCAGGCACCGTGTTTCCGGGAGAAAGCCACGGCTTGGGGTGTTTTCTTTATCTCTGAAAAGCTTCGATAAATCGAACTTGAGGAGGTTTGAACGTGTCCCTGTCCAGGGTCCCCTCCCTTCTCGGGAAAGATTGGGAATCTGGGGTTGGATTGAGGCTCCCCTCTTATACCTCGACGTAGAGGTAGCTGTCTCTAGGATGCCGTCTAGGCCTGACCAACGTCTCTTCTATGTAGAGCGGATCCAACCCAGGAGAGGAATTAGGAGAATAGAGGAAGGACTTCATCTGCTTCGAACCGCAAAGTAAGGGACTCGTGTGTAGAGGATACTGTGCACATCTCCTACTGCTGGTATCAGACCAACTAGACGGCCGGAGTACAAAAGTCTTCCGTCCAACTAAGGCCCAGCGAAGCAGGGCGCGAGGGGACAAGTGAATCTTCTGTGATGATCTTCAGTAACTAGGGAGTCAACAAGCCCGGGACCAGGAGAGAAAAGGCGCAAGATGGCATGATTGTTTGTTGGGTGGGGGGGGGGGGGGGGTTGGGGGGGGGGGGGTTAGGAAAGGAGTTTTCCTCTACTCAACTAATGTAGGCCCCGGACGTCGAATTGTCAACGAATATCGAATGAGATGTCATCCCTGTACGTGTCGTCTGAGCTGAGATGTTGCTCATAACAACTTTCAGGGTGCAGGGAACCGCTTATCTATGCAATGCGTCACAGTTCCCGCTTTTCCGAGATGCCTAAAGGGTCTACTCTGTCAAACGGCGACGACCGGGTCCCTCAAAACTGGGAAGCTCGACGAGGTTCCAACTGAGGCCGACCAATCGGGCGACTGGCTGGAAGGAATCTGCGCTCCGCCGCAGCGAGTGGAGCGAGGAAAACAGAGCAACAATCAGACCCAGGGATCATTAGCTTTTACATCACGGCGGGCACCTTCGCTCCTTCACCCCAAGTCGGCAGCGGGTTACGAGTTAAAAACGTCATCAGAAAACCCCCACCTTTCCTAGAAATTTACATTGGAGAGGGGAAAAAAAGATATTTAGACTCATTTTCCGCTCCAAATGACTATAGGAATAACAATTCTAAATTCTCTAGATGAAGTAGTAAAGAATCCCACTCTACTGGGGGGCTAGTACTGAGCGTCGAGCGTGAGTTCCCCGGGGGGATTCTACAAAAGGTTCTGCTTGACTTGAGCTAGGGGACACGTAAAGAGCCAAACGTAAAAGGTCAAGAATCCAGCTCGATTGAATAGTTAATGCAAGGAGATAAATCCTATTGGAGCGTTCCTAGGTATACGGGGCACGTCGGCTCAATGGCGACTAATTTCGCTCAGCCAGGTCGGTGCGCAGGAAAAACATCAACGGGCCCTAAATACTCATCGACAGGGAGGGCAGGACAAGAGGAAGTGAGGCCTGGATCAAGGGCTTCATTCCCTTCTGATAACACCCTATATCATGGGTTCCACTTCCGGAAAAAGACGGGTAAAAAGAAGGCACAGCTTAGGTTTTGCTGGGAGAGGGAATGGAGATCTATGCTTAAAATTCGGTGACTTATGACCTCACCATTCTGAAAGACTTTATCTTGAATCTCAACGTAAATCTTTATCAGACATCCGGAAGTGAGCGCAAGGGATACAGCCGGGAATCTCTTAAACCGAAGAAAAAAGACGATCCAGAAAAACGATTTCCTCACCATATCACAGTCAAGATGATAGCCGAACGTAGACCAACTCCACTACGCACTCCGCCACGATTCCAGGGGGAAAACAAAGCCGGACTCGGAAAAAAAAGGATGGTTATCTTAAAAGGGGCACCAACCCATCAAAAGGCCAGACCGGGGACGATGCCTATCCGGGGAACCTCCGCGACAAAGAAATCTCAGAGTACCACCAAATTCAAACGACGTTCCTGTTACGGAGAATAAGGGAAAGATTATGTTCTTTAATGCGAAGCCCTGGACCGGGAACATCCTGTCCGGAAAGAAAAAAGAAAATTGACCTTGGGTAGGGGGAGAGAAACCGCCATATCGACTTATCCTGGTAGAGCGGGGGGGCGAGTCGTTCAACTGAAGAACCGGACTTCTGGGGGATAAGCTTTTCACCCCAAGGCATCGGGGAGCATTAAGTGACGTGATTACAAACGGATCATTTCAAACGGGCTAGTACTAATGAAAAAAACGGTCGAGAACCCCCAGCTATCTCGTGCGCGATACTAAAAAGAAACCAAACCGCCTGTACGAGGAAAGGGGGAGGCCCGGGTCTCGTCCCGCGAGGATCAGTCAGAGGCATTCCTGCAGAGTTCAACCTGATCTGGGCCCATCTGAGATAGCGAGAAAGAAAAACGATTAAGACCAGCTGCTCGAAAGCGAGTGGGAAACACAGTTCTTTCCAGATTCCAAGAAAGTCAAAACAAAAAAGGAAGATCCTCTATTGGAGAGCAGAAATCTTGAGGGAGGTAGACAGCGAACTAAGGGGGCTCCTTGCTGCGATTATGGGACTTTCATCTCGTCTGTTTGCAGGCTTCACGACAGGGGGACGTAACGCGCTAAAAAAAGGACTTTGCGCTGGAACCAATGCGACGTCTTTGGGATTATCATCTCTTCAGGAAAGCTGAAGGGACGGGTGATCAGGAAGCTAGCTCCATAGTCGATCTAAATTACCTCTCTATTGTCAAGTATCACGAAAACCAGGAGCAGATGGCCGAAAAAGGCTTTCGCTTATTGACCCTCGAAGGGGGGTCACTTGTGGTATCTCTCTATCCACAAAAGGGAAAGGGGGGGGGGGGGTG
>Ga0179591_1345624_pt1 | contig 12642 bp, 10 predicted proteins | sample CZOMad2_1_08_16f_FD_182891 | JGI IMG/M metagenome (GOLD analysis project Ga0179591, IMG submission 182891) | Vadose zone soil fungal communities from Angelo Coast Range Reserve, California, USA - CZOMad2_1_08_16fungal (PacBio error correction) | ecosystem: Environmental > Terrestrial > Soil >...
CAAAGGAGAAAAGAATAGACTCGAGGTATTGGATCGAGAAGAGGCTTAATGTACAGGGAGGGAAGGTGGACCTTCTTTTGCCTTGCTTACTCAGGGAGGAGAAAACAATTTAAGGGGCTTCGTGGGAGCTATCGGGAGACAGGGACGGCTCGGGCAGCCAAAAGAAGGTTGACGCAGGCGACAGCAGAATATCACGCCACCGAGCGGAAAGAGCAAACTAGGCTACAAGTCATCTATATCCTCGAAGACGAAAACACTGTTGTCGAAAACCAGATCTATAATCTCTCGTCAAAAGGGAAACTTTCCGGGTGAGTGGGGGGGGGGAAAAAACAGTGATCGGAATGCACCGGGGACGGGAACGTGGTGGGGGGGCCATCTCGGTGGAAAACATCGGGTTGCGTTTACGATTAGTGCGATAGTTCGGAATCCGGGGAAAAAAAGAGGGAAGGGAAAAGAGCGGCGCACCAAACGGAACCTACCATCAGCTCGCCAAGCAGCATGGGGCGCATCCAGCAAAATCAGAGAAAAGAAAAAAGCCCGGATGAAGTCAGGCCCGTCCGCTCTTCCAACGAAGGGACCGAATAAGAAGGTCAGATCTGGGAAAGGGAGGGGGGAAAGGTATGCAGCAACGATTGCTAATCAAGTCATGTGGAAGGGGAGCCAAATCATCATCCAGGATGAGGCCGGAAAGACATAGATGGTGGCCTTGAGGGCGGGCGGGATATAGATATTAAAGAACGGATCGGGTTAGAGAAAGTGTAACGGAAGCTCGCCGTCTCTGTCTCCTGAGGCGCTAGAGGACAATCTATCAGAAGTCGCCATAATTCTCGAACACAAAAACGAGAATCGCGACAGGCGGCGGGTTCGGGAGCAACTTCCGCAAAAAAAATTCTGACAAGGGGAACTTTCTCGCTTCGCGATAGTTCGTCTGAAGGAACGAACCCAGGAGAAATGTCGGTGCGCTGGACCCCACCGGAGCGGAAGAGGCACCATAAGTATATATCTCTGTGGGGGAAAACGAGAAAAGACGCGGACGCCGCAAGCTAGACAAAGGAGGGGAGCGTTAAGGGCCCGAATTAGTGGCGTCAGAATAGGAAAAAAGGGGGGGCTATAAAACTAAAACAAGTCTTCCGTAGAAGCGGTGGTTGGACCAAAGAGGTTGCAGACCAAAGGGTCTCCTAAGAGAATCGCCGAGAGATAATGCTTTGGGGGGGGTAGACCTGGGAGGTTAAAGGAAACTCATTTTTCCTTCTTCCTATAAGAGCGGGGGTTGTGGGGGTCAGGAACCAGGAAAAACTCGGATGATGTGAAGAGGATTGGAGTTCTAACAACGACCCTGAGTCAGCAAGGGGAAATGGGGTACCGAGTTTGATGCTTAGTGAAGGAAGGGGGGAAGTGCCGGGAAACAATAACGTGGGACTTCCTCAGCAACGAGGGTAGGGTGAACGAGGCTTCTCTTTTTTAACTAGGGGTTCCGGCCCCTTCACCAATACCAGAGAGGTGGGGCCCCCGACAGGACAGGATTAGGAAGTCGTACATCCGGGTGGAGGGACACCGTAACGTACTCTAAGGGAAGCCGACCAGGCTTTGTCAGCTTGGTGTTTACCTAAACCGCGTTTGCAAATCCAAGGAAAAATCGAGGGAGTGGGAAAGGGCGTGTTGCAGCCCAACCCAAGTTGTGGGGCAACCAGGTTTGGACTCCGGAGGCTTTATCGGATTGATGAGAGGATAACGGCGTAGCCCTGTGGAAGAAAACTATATAGGACGGGTGATACGATGCGGGAATCTACGGTATCGTTGATAAAGGAAACCATGTAAAAAAATCGCGGCCGACGTGGGGGGGGGAAAATTAGAGGGGAGGGGAAGCCATTTAAAGGGGAAAAACTAGTATTTGAATCGAACATAATCACGACCTCCCGCCGGAGCCGGGGAAGGGGGAACTATGGCGATAGAGAGGGGTAGACATTCAGACAGGGGCCATCTCGCGGGTGGATAAACGATGATTCTTTATGGGGTAAAAAAAGACTAGAGTTCAAGCGCACCTTTGCAAAAAAAAACCGGGAGAACCCGTCGGCGAACTGGCAGAGGAAAAGACGAGGCGCAGCAGTTATGGCAAGTCTTATGGACCTCTTGTGGGGGAATCATGTTTGGGGCCTCCCTTGTTGTTGAAGATGGCGGGGGAGGAGAAAAAAAAGGGGAGAGGCGCACGTAAGGTTGCAACTCGTGCGGAGCAATGACTGAGACTGGAATCTTAATATGATACCTCAAACACTCTGACTATCGGAAAGGGCGAGACGACACGCGCATGAAAGTTCAGGTATTCAAAGCACTAAGAGCATCGGAAGGCGACATCGGAACGTAATCGGGAGGGAACAGGGAGAGTTGAAAGTTTGTTCTCCATGACCCTTCAACTTTGCAAAGCTCGCGTCGAGGGAGTAGGGCGTGGAAGGCAAGCAGGCTGCCACCTATCAAAAGCGTGAAGGGGGGCGGGGGGGGGCCGGAGGCCATTGTCTTGGTCATCTCTCCGCCGCGTCCCACGGGACCGAAATCTTGCCTTATACACTAAACCTAGAGGGAGGGAAGGCAAGACGGCGCACAGCCTGAGGCGAGCGTTTAAGAAAAATCTTCACTCCACGACAAGACCTGCTGTACTCTATTTTCTGATAAAAAAACATGGACCGGGAGTCAGCTGGCACCTGAGCCTCACGACGCAGCGCGGCTTAAAGGGGGAGGTCGTCGAGTCTCTTAACTAGGCTGTACTAGCACTCAAAAACAAGGGAGGGGGGGAAAGAATCGGCTATCCGACAGGAGTAAAGCCATCTAATATCAACAAGAAATTGATCCACGAGCTCTCACTCGGGCGGGCGAGCATGTTGGGGGACCTCAAATATAACGAAAGGGCGTCACCCAGCAAACCGAGACGTTCTGTCGCTTATGGTTTTAATGAGGAAACGCCTTACTCAGGCGGGAGGAAAGGTCTGATAAGCAATCGGCGTTGAACCGGGATGTTACGTGCTGCTTCAATTACAAATCAATATGGGCAAAAAGAATTCATCGAGGGGGTCCGCTATTTTGAACGAGGGACCTCAAAAAGCCGTGGAACGTCACTCTGCAACGTTGGGGGAAGGGGCCAACTCAGGAGCGAGGGAACGTCCGGGAAGAGTAGCAAAGGGAGCATCGCGCGCTAGCCTTGAAACTTCTTTCATTTAGGGACGCTCGATTGGGGAATAGAATGGATCGCAGAGCGAATGGGGTCTCCTTCGACAGGTCTAAAAGACAACCCGAGCGGCAGAGCCCGCGAGAGCCAAATTTCCCAACAAGGGTAATTCATAAAAATTGACGGGGGAACGCTGGTCACCCAGCGAACGTCTCTTCCTCCAGCACAGGCAAAGGAGAACCAAAGGGGGGGGGGGGGGGGGGCGTTTAAAAACCAGCACCCACCCCCCCCAAAAAAAAAAAAAAAAAAAAAAACCCAGAAGTCCCATCACCGCGAACAAGGGAGGAAAGGATAAAGAAAAGCAACCTACCTCGACAGTTTATCCAAAAGAGACGCATCAATCACTATAAGAGATATCTCGGGGGGGTCCGTCCGACCTAGGCTGGTAGGACCGATCATCAGTCACAGAATGGGGAGAAGAGGAGAGATTGTCTTCCAGACTCAAGCAACAAAATCGCGGGCATGAGATCAAAATCGACCTCGCCAAGAAGACTGACGTGAAGAACCAAGCTTATCGGTTGCGAGGCCAAGGCCACCCGCGTATCCTCGCCGCCATAGCCCAGGAACGGCGTCATCGACATCAATCCGGTGCAAAACCGGACACAGGGGACAAAAAAAGAGGGAGCAACACACAAAACTAATCTATCGGTCCGAAGTACTAGGTCTGGAAAAAATACATGCATTGTTTCACTTCTTTGAAGACGCGGGTACGTCAATCCTCAAGCAAGAAAAGATGATACTGTAAAAGCGAAGGTCGCGTGTACCAAACTCTAAGGGGCCTGGGGTTGGCGACAACTCTATCAAAAAAAAAAAGCTCCCCCTCGCGTCTAAAACCTACCAGAGTTCTAAGACGGCAAAAGGGGAGGGTGAATTCAAAAAAAAACTGCAAAGCAGGAATACCGGCGTACGCAACCCATTCAAAGGTCAAACGATATTGCTCATAAAAAAACGTAAAAAAACATCAAGGGGGTGACGGTACCACAAAAGCGAGAGCACTCGCGCTCTCTCCAAACAAAATAAAAAGCGGGAAGGGAGGGGAAGAAGTTGTCAAAATCAAGAAAATAAAGCTCATCTCGGCGATTGAAAGCGCTGCCAAAAAAGATGCAACAACCGTGTTCACACGCAGTCAATACTTGCAAACAACTAGCCACGGCGAAAAAGCGGAGAAGGAAGAGAGGTTGTAGGGGAAGCCACGTGGCGGGCCAAATGGAACGATTCGTTGTCAGAAAGGAGGAAAAGGTAACCGGTTCTCCCTTGGTGCACCACAGATGACCTCTAAGGATCGTTACCTGGCTGTCTCGGGAAAGGGACAAAGACATCGGGGGGCAGGTTTCGTCCACGTCACGGAGACATGCGACGCGGATTGAATGCGTTTTACGGGAAAAAGGACGTGCATCCCGAGCGAAAAGGCAACGGCCAAAAAAAAGCTGGACGAAGGAGAAGGAGTGGGGGCGCGGGGGGGGTAGGGGGCGGAGGTCCCGGATGCGGTCAACCCAAAGGATAGATTTCGCGAAAGGGGAAGAAAGAATCCCAAAAGAGATCGCATCTCAGGGGGTTTGGCCGGTGAAGGGAAAGAGAAAAAACGCTCGCACGGACATCGAGTCTTCAAATACGGCTGATCCTTGCTGTGGGGGGGGATCTCCGGGTAGAGAGTAGAAAGGGTAGGAAAGAAGGGGGGAAAAGAAGGGGGCCATCGAATCCCTCCCGTGCTCGTTCAACGGAAAATACTCCTATCGGCCACTAGCTTAGACGTTCCGTCCTGTCATCCATGCGCCGTGGGACTGTGGAGGGGAAGGGGGAAGAAAAAGGCGGCAAAGACCACAGTGGCGACGCGAAGTCTGTTTCAGGGGGGAGTCCGGAATGCCGACGCGAAAGGAGGCAGACAACGGCTTCCTACTAACTCCCCGCACCTTGCCCTAGTTCGATCACAATCCGCTAAAAAAAATAAAACGTGAGGGCGGGCTAAGATCACGAGCAAGTGGTTGCAGCACAGACCGTCAGCGTCATGGCGGGAGAACATCTTGGAGGGTGGAAAATGTAAGGGCGTAGGGGAAGGGGCTTTTTCGCGCAGGCATCTCGGTGGAGGGAGATTGATAAAGAGAAAATCCTCAGGAAACAGTGGCCGGCGCACGACCGATGAGAACATTCCCCCCTCGAAAAGCCAGCGCGCTGGAAGTGTCAATCATCGGAACTAAACAAAGAGTCGTCCACTATAAGAAGGACCTCACTCTATTTTGGGGGTAGCGAACGGAAAGATAGGCAATTGGAAAGGGGGGGGGAAAGGGAGCAAGAAAGGAGGACAAAAAAAAAAAAAAAGGATATGAAGGAAGGGGGATGAGAAGAAAAATCGCGAAGAAGAGGGGTTTCGCTAATATCGGGCTGAAGGGTCAAAGGTGGACATTTGTCCAGTCTATGAAGAGCACGTGCAGAAAAGCGCGAAACTAAGGAAAAGACGGGGGGAAGGGGATACTGCGAGCTAACTGAGCAAGGAAAAGGGGAGAGGTCCAGGTCTAAGTACAAGCATCAAGCAGAGGAAAAAAAGTTACTGACGCGCTGCGAATCAGAGACTCGACCGACCAAAGCGGATGCAAAAAAAAAAAAAGGGAGGAAGCGAGAAAAAAGCTGGACGGGATGGGGGGTAGGAAAAAGTCTCAGGGCATCTACAGCAACGTGGGGGGGGCGAAAGACGGGGTGATCATGCATAATGAAAGGGGATGGTTACGAAGGCCTCCTCTTCTGTCAAGTGAAGAAATACTGTCTTCGGCGAAATGGAAGTCCTCCCAGAAAGAGAGGGAGAGAACAAAATGGGGGCCTGGCCGGAACGAAAAGAAGACTAAAAGACCAAGGATGATCTCATCCTTATAAAAAATACTGGAGACGGGGCTCTGAATCCTGCAGATAGCTGCTTGATGCAGGAGACAGGGAGTCTTAGCTTGGGGCCTCTGAAAGGGGAAAAGCCAACGAAGTGGGTTCTCGTGGCGAAAAAGAAGATCCCGACGCCTTAGGGAAGTCTAGCGCGCCGCAAAAAGACTACAAAAAAAACTGGGCGGGAATCCTCGTCAGTACGGGAAGGAGATAAGGGGCCGAGAGAGTCGAAGAGAGGCGACGAGGGGAAAAAGACGATCCTGAAGCCCTTCTCTAAAAACTCCGCCACGAATCGAAGGGAGGGGCGGGAAGGAGCTGCCGCATCGGAGGCACTAAGGGGGAAAAGAAACGAAGAGCAGTTCGAGTCGGCTATCTGGAGATTGATGCACCCAGAATGTGGGCGTATTCGATGTCCAAGGGAGAGAATACAGACAAATTAACGAGATACTGAAGAAGGATAGCGGGTTGGCAAAAGGCTAAGAGTATCGCTCACAAGATGGGAGCGTGCATGAGAGGTAAACGAAGGGCGTGAAAGAACCTATAGGGGATGCCAAAGAGTTGACGGTCGTTGGGCATTACTAAAGGGGTGTTAAACAAGAGAAAAGGGGAAACAAGCGAGGGCGCGGACCGAAAGAACTCTCGGGAGGAGAGATGAATTGGCCGCAAAGTATTGGAGAACTGGCTTCGTCGGGAAATCTCCTCAGGGAGACGTAATTTCGGGGGATAAAGCCGACTCGAGTGTTGGTTGTTCCTGCACCCAACGGGAAATGAATCGAGCGGTCGGGAAAACCGTCCCTGCAGGGGCTAAATACGATGAAAACGGGGAAGTGAATGTTGTGCGCGACCGCGGGGATGAGGGCACGCCGGCGTGCCCACCAAACCTGACAGGGGGAAACTTGCCCGGACAACGGGTCAAAACGGGGTCCGGAAGGAAGATTCAGTCGGTGGGGGGAGATCAGTTCTCCTTTCCCCACATGCCATAGAGGTTTGGGGAACGAAGGAAAATTAGAGGGAGTCGTATCTCACGTGGAGGGGTTCCGTAAGCTTCCTTCACTGCGCTCACGAACCAGATTTCAGCGTGGTAGGGGAAGGAAAGGGAGGGCCATCCTTGTCCGACTAAGGGGAGTAGGGGTCTTCTTGTTTGGCCTGTGGGTTGGCCAACTCGTGAGTACTGAATACGACCTTGTCGGCCCTCTTAGCTCGAGGCGTAGGACGTGTCCGAGAAAGATAGGGGAGCAGGGGGGATTACACACGAATGTCCCCAAAAACAAACACCCCCCAAGTGGGCGTTGGAATCTCAGAGGGTTCGTTTGCAGCTGAATTCGCATTTCCTCCTAAAAGATCTGGGGGGACGCCTAGGCGGAGTGAAGGAACAATCGACGGACTTGGGAAAACCTCGGGATGTTGAACTACTAAAAACAGAAAAGCCGGACTGTCAGTACACTATGCGATAGCGCGATAGTAGCAGGAGGACGGCAAAAAGAGAGAGGGGGGGGGGATACAATGGGACGAGGTCAGAGGTGCGTGGGCCGGTCCTCGGAGGGGTCGAGGCCTAGGTCCAAAAAAAAATTAAAAACTGCCTCTAGTCTCTATACGAGAAGATTATCGGAGGGGTCTGTCAGGAAAAAATCTGTCTTGCCGGGATTTTGGTAGGGGAAGAGCCCCGGGTGGGGTGGAAAAATGAGGCTCGAAAAGAAGGAGGGGGGAAATGCGCAGTGGGGCAGCTAAAACATGTATTCCTACCTGGTCGGGGCGAAAAAAAAGAGAGGAAAAAGATCGCCGGGAGAAATAAAAAAGACGCGTCAAAGGGCTACTTCTAGAGAGCGCAACCGCTGAGACTCTTCCCACAAACCGGTGCGACAGGGGGAACCTTGAAGAAAAGGAATCAAAAAGGGACCGACCTCAACCGTGAGTTTGAGGGGAAAATAAATGCCGGAACGATTAATTCTTTGTACGGTCGGCCAAAAGAGGGATGGGAGGAAAGAAGAAGAAGCAAAGTGCCCGAGTCGGAGAAAAAAGAAGCGGAACGCTTACCACTAAGCACACCTCGAAGTGCCCACTATCCTGCAACAAGGAAACAAGAACTGCGTGACCGATGTGCTCGCTTTAAGATCGGTCAGGCGGCAACCGAGCGGGAAAAAAAAAACGCGCAACGGGAAGAAGTGGACATGCGTTACGAAGAGCTGCGGTGCGGATCTCCTCACAAAAAGGGGGAACATAGAGAGAACAAATGCAGACGACGACTTCGGGCCAAAAAGGAAAGCCTCCACTTCGAGACTCGCGAGAAAGCGTCGGTAAACATGCGAAAGATAAGGACATGGGTCAAAGCAGCACCGCGGGGGGGAGACGCAGTGCTGCTTCCGGTTAAAAAAGGGGAAAGCACCGGGGTAAGAAGAGGCGGTAGAATGAGGCTACTCGCACGCTGTCTTAGCCGTCGAGGGAAAAGGTGGAGGCTAAATGCTGAATCCTTTTCCTAAAGGGGGAGCCAAAACTTATCGGGATTTCCCTCTGGGTGCTTGCGCTCCAAACGCAGGAGTAAAAATAAGATCTATAAGAGGTTTGTTAAAGGGAAGGAAAAAAAAATCAAGTCCCCACGACGCGGATGTCAGGGGGGGGAACTTAGCAGGTTATCCCTTCGTGAGAAAGCACGTTGAAAAGGAAACTAGGGGGTGGTTTTTCCAAATAATCGAGTGGGGGGAACCGAGAGATGGGCTTCGCTCGGGGACCCTGGGTACCTTCTCATGGCCGCCTCAACTCCACCGATACCTTCTCGAGATACCGCGCGGAGGAGGAAAAAAAAAAAGGGAGAAGGAATAAATCTGTCAGGACAATGGTCAAGAAAAAGGGAATCTATACGGACGCTCAAAAAGTGGGGAAAGAAAAAGGGGGTAAAAAAAGTGAAATTGGCCGAAGATAACTCTCAACTCGAACGCACGGCAAGGGGGATTCATCCGAAACACGACCTCGACCGTATCACACATTTTTATCCTTAAAGAAGGAGGACCTCCTTCGTCCATAGGAAGGAGCGAAGAACCATCTCGGCGGAGGACGTGGAGGAGAAATTCATGATACCATCTTTCGTCAAATAAGGAAAGGGGAAACCATCAGAAAGGGGGAAAAGGAGGAAGGAGGCATTTGACTCAAAACTACCCTACGGCGGGAGGAACAGGAGGGGAAGAACACTAGGGGGTGGGAGGGCGGGTTTCTGGTCTAGCATGCTACAATCTCGCATCAAGACCCGCCGAGGAACCGAACGTTCCGTCGTTATGTAAAGAAAAATTCAGGGAACACGCCAGATGTAAGAAACAAAAGCACGAAGAGACGTCAAAAGGAGGCAACGCTGTTTCTGGAACTACACTCTGAAAAAACATTTGCGGTAGAGCGCGGTGCTTCCTGGGATTTCATACTCCTCAAAGCTGAGAAGGAACTGAAACAAAGAAGGGGGGATTCGGTGGACACCTCTTGGGGGATTTTTAGCAGCACGGGCTCAAACTACTTCACTCTATTCGATTCACGACAGGAGGGGGGGGGGAAAAGGACGGGGGGGGAGGACGGTGATGGTGGTACAACGGCTGAATCGCATCATCTGTGAAGGAGGCAAAAAAATCCCCTTTAGAACGTTGATTAAAGAAGGAGGACGTTCGACGACACAAAACGGACAGAAGTGGTGGAATGGACCAAAAAAACATCTAGAATCGAAGGCTACTCGGAAATACAACACTAAGAGAGTCTACTTGGCCTAATTTCTCCAATCCGACAAAGGGAATAAAAAGCTCGGAGAGATTATCATTCTTAGGCCACTGGGTGGTAGTCAATCAGGGGGTCCCAACCTTAGGACTTCTCCAACTATACGGAGCAACTCTGGGGGGGACCTCGGGGTATTGAAGAAAAACTCTTGTACTTGCACGATTAAACAGATAAGTGGGACGAGAAGGTGGGGTGGTGGGGGGGGGGGGGGGGGCGCCTGCTATTTGCTAAAAGTTAAAAAGACACTCTACTGACTCCTGGTGGGATATGAGAAAGGGGTGAAAGGAGGAAATACGCCAGAGTTCGGCCGGAAAAAAACTAAGAATATCAGCGACGCCTACAATGAGCAGCTTTTCGTGTACAGTAGGGCATCCCGAGGCGAAAGGCGCGCGCCAAGAAAAAAGCCGTAAGGGGAGGGGCTCGTGGTGCGTTTTGGGCATTCGAGATGTTCAGAGAGGGGCTCTAGGAGATCTTGCGTTCCCAGCGCCTACTGAAGTAGTAGTCCGCGATCCGTGGGGGGCATAAAAAGCAAGGCTCGCCAGGAATAGGGAGGACTGGCAATCAAAATGGGGATCATGGAAGAAGGACTACTTCTGGCTTAAAAGAAATCAGAAGAAGGATCGCCTCTAGTTGGGAGGGGAACGAGCCCATGAAGCGATAGAGGAATCGGTACGCTCAGGTTAGGGAGGGAGACGCCATGATTATCCGAGAGGGGTCTGGGAGGTCAAAAACCCTCTTAAGGCCCGGTTGAGACTCAGGGGAAGGTGCGGGGGGGAAGGCCGTTACTTCGCAGGCCTCGGTCCCTTCTACCGGGGAAGAAAAGTTGCCCTCAGAAAAAAAACCTCAAGGTCCATGAAACATCTTTAAACCTCAAACACAAGTTCTGAGTCTCGATCACGAAACGGGGGGGACCGAATCAACCAGCCCTTAAAAGAGAGTTATGGCGTTGCAGCCCCGTTGTCAGCTAGTCGGGGGGGAGGCGTAAAGCCGCGTCTCGCAGGAAGGAGGGGGGGGGGGGGAAGACGGATACCTTCTCAGGGAAAATGCCGTTGGGCCTAGACATGTGCAAACTCTCATCACGCGCGTCTAGGCAAGTGAGGATAAAGGCTAAGAGAAAATAGGAAAAGGAAGCGCCGCAAAGGATGCAATGTTCTGTCGGTAAACAGGTGACTCTCCGGAAACTTCAACGGCTTGACGCTCAACAACAACCACTGTATGCGGAAAGAGATGCACATAAAAAACGCGAAGGAGCGAGGTAATGTTCGCGACAAGAAAAAAAAAAAAAAAGAGAGGACGAGGATTAATGGGGGGAAGCGTGGAATTACTTCGTAATCCTCACGTTAATCGCGGCGAGAAAAGGGGACTGGGATGGGCATTGGAATACTTCTGGAAGGGGAACGCCACTTATCAGGGTAAGTTAGGACTATTCTGAAATATCAGTCAAATCCCACCAGGGCAGCTCTCAGCTTCTGAATTCTCTAAGAATCCGAGAACAGAGAAAAAAACGAAAAAAATGGCACCACGGAAAGATGTTCGAGAGCTCACTCCTAGAGGTTTGAGTTCACGCGTGATCTGTATAGCACTACAAGGAAAGGGGGCTAAATCTACTGGGGGAACTTTGTTGGGACTAGGTCTTCCGCACGCTGTCAAAGGGAAAAGGGAGGTCGCCGGCGGCGAGAAACAAACTCACCGCCCTTCTCTAAATGTGAACTGGAGATATTGCTCCTTCCACATCCACCTCCTCGAACACAAAAAAAGGGATGAAGAAACAGCAGGGAGAAGCCATAACAGTAATTAATTAACGATATAGAGGTAGGGATCAGGCATCGTAACAACTAGAGGGGGGAGAGGTCTACTGTAAGCACTAATTATTCACGTAGCGAAAATCAAGCACCAGATGCCGGGAGGAAAAAGATTCCGGAGAAGAGCTCGGCTATCAGAGTCCATGAACAAAACGGGCTACTCACTTCAGGGAGGGGGTTCTCAAAAATTGGAACTTTCTAAAATCTCCTCTATGCGTAGGGAACATCGATACGGTCGAGATGAAGAGAAGAAAAACGCCGACACGCATAGGAGGGAGAGAGGGGCGGGGGGGGGGGGCGGAGCTCGAGGAACTAAAGGAGGGGAAAGGAAAAGGATTCGAGCGAGAATAAAAATGACCGGTAAAGAAAAGAAGATGTCGGGGAAACTGTAACCCGATCGAGAGAACCATGGGCCGATAGAATAATAGTATAGGGATTTAACTTTTCTAAACGCAGTTCCTCAGACATCGAAACAGGGGGGGAACAAAGGGGGGTAAATTATGGAACCTAAGGGGGGCTCAATAACCCCCAAGGTGGGAGCAATGGGAAGTGGTGCTCACGGAAGCGGTTGACCCACAGGCAAAAGCAAACGATGGGAGAAAGACAGAAATCTCATAGGGAAGGAGTGTGGTATGGGGAGAAAAACTCTTTACCTCTCCGAGGAGAACCTTGTGGTCGGAGAGGATAAACTAGAGGAAAAAAATAAAGGGGGGGGGGTGGGAATCAGCAAACAACTTAGGGGAAAAGAGGGGGGGCTGACAGCCTCCTTCAAGGGTAAAGGGAAAAAAAAAGGGCACGTTGGGATGTTGCCTAACCCTTTATTATGAACTTCTGGGGTAACGTCCTACTGGTTCCTCCCACCAGCACAAGGTCTGCGTCCTTCAGCAAGATGTTCTTGAAAGAGGGAGGATACGATCTTGAGAGGGAGTGTCCTTCCCTGCAATCACCAGGCATGCGAGTTGAAAGAAACACGAGAGGGTGGTCGGCCATCTCTTCGTTGAGGAAAGGAAC
>Ga0179591_1275216_pt1 | contig 12640 bp, 11 predicted proteins | sample CZOMad2_1_08_16f_FD_182891 | JGI IMG/M metagenome (GOLD analysis project Ga0179591, IMG submission 182891) | Vadose zone soil fungal communities from Angelo Coast Range Reserve, California, USA - CZOMad2_1_08_16fungal (PacBio error correction) | ecosystem: Environmental > Terrestrial > Soil >...
CTTTGGGGCAGGCCTTCGTCTGCGAAAGCACTTAGGAAGAAAAAGGGAGTAGGCATAGTAACGGAAAAAAGATCCGCGATCTCCGGAGATTGAAAAGGTTCATGGCGAGAGGTGAAAATGCTCGTTCTTAGAAAGGCGAGGGAAGAAAGACTCCCAGAATGCCGTTGGAATGTTGACGCGGAATGGTGGTAGGTTTTTACATTGAATTAGGAGACCAACGGGGATGATAAAGGATTCAGGAACCGTTAAGGGGGCGTTCACAGACAATTCGCTGACGCCAGGAAAATGCAATTGGGCTCGGGACGATAGGAGCGGAGCTGAAGGAATTTCCTATTCTGTCTCTTGAAATAGCAAAAGCGGTCTTAGAAAAGGGCGGCGTGAACGTGGGAGCTCGTGACCATCGAAGAGTGAACGACCAAGAACGCACTGACGACCACAGAGCCGACCTCGGGTAGAGAAAAGGGGGAGACGAGACTCCTCCGGTGGGGGTAAAAGGGTTGCGTGGAGTAGGCGAAAGATTCTAAAGAAAGTGCGCCGAAGTCCAGTACAGAGGTTATCTTGGTCGTATTACCAAAAGGGGAGGCCACTCTGCGGGCGCTCTTTGTGACGAAGGGCGGAGATGCTTTGAGGGGGGGGGGCAGCAATTGTCGTAATGGTCTGGACTGGAGAATTGGGCTGTGCAGGGGAAAAAAAGGGACGACTTCTCGCATCACTCATAAGAGAGAAAAGAAAGAACACATCAAGCTCTTCACGATCCCTCATTAAAAAAAGTTGGGAAAGCCGTGTCAAACGGGAAAATCGTTTAACGGTTCTTGGGAAAGAACCAGCGAGCTTTCCGAGAGGTTTCTCGTTGTCTAGTGGGGGTGGTAGGGTCGCTCAGGAAAGCAATGCTATCAGGGGAAAAGAGTAGGACATCAAACAGCGCAAGAGAATTGGACGAGTGGAGTGGCCTGAACAGGGAAGCTTTCCTGCGCCTCATCGGGCGTGCGAAACGAATCCTTGGTGTAGCTGGGCAAATGACCAAAACCCAACCCAGGTCGGAAAACTACTTACTTTTAAACAGGGAGACGAGCCATCGGCTCGCAGCGAGCCGTCCATTAGGGGTGCGGCGGGCCTCGCATCCTCGGAATTCTTGAAAATCACTATTCTCCTAGGGAAAGCCCTCGTCTCGCTACAGGTTCAAAAGGGGGTTCGGAAAAAATTGCAAGATCGGACTGTTTAACGGGGAAAATATTATCATGTGGTGGAAGGTCCAGTCAAATTGGGTGCTATCCATGGAGATGGTCCTATATCAGCGGGGGCGCTCCTCCGTACCTTCATTATAAAGTCAGAGAAATAGAAAGACTCACAGAGGCGGTGAATCTATTTGGTACGAAGGAGAGAAGGTAATCAAGGGGTCGCGACTGCAATTCCTCAAGGGGAAGCGGCGGGGGACACTGCAAGGGAATTAGGGACTACATGTAGGTGAAAAGAAGAGGCTCAATACTTAGAGAATCCTCGGCAGCGGGGGGGCGGCAATCCGGGAGCTAAGGACTTAGAGTTCCACCCCGAGTAACGGATCGTATTCCGGTCTAGGATACTAATTAATTAAAGAAGGTGATCGATATTTCTGGTACCCAGGAAAACCCACGGAAGGGGACGCTGTTTAGAGTGGGGAAAAGCGATTCTCCTCTTATGAAGTTAAGCCGACACCGGTCATTGGGCCGAAGTAAATTTTGGGAGTAGAGCGCAAAATGACTGTTAATAGGAAGAAAACGAGCACATCTTACCTGATAGAAAAAATCAAGGCAAAGGGTTCAAGGGCTTTATACCGTGGGAAGTGATTATTGGCGTCAGGGGGAAGGGGAGCTAATTTATCTAAGGACGTCTAGGAACAAAGAAAAATGTCTAGGAAGAGAGAGGAGGTAAGGTGAGGTGCAACCAGGAAAGCGTAAAATATCAGACCTGGGGAAGAAGACACACTTGGGGGCGTATGATGGAGGTCAGAAGAAAGATGCTCCCACGAGTCGTCGGTAATCCCCGTCATTTTAGAGGAATACATGTGGAGGGGAGGCCAAGCGGTGAGCGGAAAGCTAGGTCGACCGTGCCAAGCGGGTTAAGCCTGACAGGTCTTCATGGGAACAATAAACATGAAGGACCGGTTCACCTCAGGGAAGGAGGAAACGAAGGGAGGTTCAGGAAGGATGGGTTAACTGAGGACGCTTAGAGCATCTATGCCGAGAGAGAGAGAGATCTACTACTAATTAAGTTAGCAGAGTTCAACTTCAAAGGGGGAGTTGCCACAGCACCATTAGGGCGGACGAGTTCCCGGCGGAGGGCGCGCGAGAAATGGGATTGATTGGCAAACCATTAGCAAATTCTTTAAACGATTTTATGGGGAAAGTTCTATTGTTGGAAGATCCTTAAATTTGCAGGAAAGGGCGAGGACGAAAAGGGGGAATTCATTGGAAGATGGGCAATCCCATTTCGCGTCATCCATTCCAAAAACCTGCTCATGGCCTGGGGGAGGAAGAAGAGCCCAAGTAAACAGAGCGTATCCCAGATACGGATCCGCACATAGAGGGGGCGGTCCGAATGAGCAACGAGGATTCCAGGACATCGAGATCTAGTCGCAAAGGAATCTGAATTGAAGGAAGCGCGGTCTAGTGGCTTTACTGAGACAGGGCAAAGGTAGTGAAGCGGGCGTACATGTTTTTACATTCCCTCTTTGAACACCAACGGAGGACGCCGCGCGGGGACATACAGGCAAGGGGGCTGGGGACGTGATCTCCGTCTCAGGGAAGCGCTTTCGAGGTCGGGGTCTTCGATACGCGTGCAGAGGGGGCTTCATGCTTAGGCGGCGGAGTGAAAAAAAGAATAAGACGCTAGAAAAGTTTTTTCACGCGCCATCAGAGTCCTGCAAATACCGCAAGGCAAAAGGGGCAGGAACGAAACATAAACAGGTCCACTCTATAGTAAGCCGGTCAGGGGTGAATCCTTTGATGACGAGGATTAGGGGAAGAGATACCCCCCCCAGTAACTTAGAGAAAACAGAAATAATCAGCGGAAAGTCAACTCCGAAACTTCAGCAGGGGTTGCTTCGTTCCTTGCGGAGACATCACTCAAGAGAACGAGAAACTAAGTTCGGTCGAACTTAGATGAATAGTTCTTCCAAGCCAGGCGGCGAGAGGTCTTCAGTTTAGTAACGGCGGTAGAAGAGAGGGGGAGTCGTGCTGGGAGTAAAGGCTCGTCGGACGTCTCGAAGGGTCAAAAAGCAAGTACTACCTGGAGATTTTCAAGGAAGGCGCTAAAGTCAAAGGATTATCCGCTCCTTAGCGGGGTCTATCCAGCACAACAGAAAAAGTCGGAAGGGAATGAGAAAAAAGGGTAGGACCAAAAAAAATGGTCCGCTTAAGTATGTCGGGCGAGATCGAAGCAGCTCCGGCGGAAAAGTCGGGTTCCCCTTGCAAGCAGAACAGAGGGAGCTTCAGGAGAATTAGCTAGTGAAACTCGCAAATTTCCGAAAGGGATAATGCGGCCGGGTTAAAATCTCACGCGAAAAAGTCTCAGGACGTTTTCAAGTACGGGAGACTCAAAGTGTATCAAAAACAGTATGCTCCGCCCATGCGATGACAAACCCGATCGCGGAATCAAACGCTATTAACGATAGGAGACCGACGGGGAACGTGGGAAGAAAAAAGCCTCGCGCCTTGTCGATCAGATCGTAACAACCAAGGAAAAATCGAGTGGGGAACGTCAGGATCTAGCCAGGGAACGTCCTTCTAAATTCGATGGGCGAATAAGAGAATCCGCTTGAGAAAAAACCAGGCTCAGAGAATAGTCCCGAAGCAAGGTGGCATATCGGAACGCCCGAACGGCGCGCATCTCAGGAAATGAGCGATCAAGGGAGGGAGGAAGAGGGGATCCATTCAGGCGTGTGCACGAAAAAAAAAAAAAGTCTAAGGATAAGGCCTGCGTGAACTGGGAGGAGAGGGGGACAATTATAGAAGATCGATCAGAAGAATTCCGGGGGGCGAGAAAAGTACTACGCGAAAATTAGTGTCCTTTGTCATGAAGCTGGTCTGGAAAGAAGTACGCGATCGACAAGCGAGGAGCAGTCGGAAGAGAGGTTCGTGCAAAGATACCGAAGCGGGGGTCATCCCTGCAGAAAGCGGGGGGGAGTCACGCAGAGACAACGAACGGGAAACAGGTAATAAAGAGTTCAAACCCACGGCCGCCATTGGATCGGCGCCGGAATTTGACAAGAAAAATTCGAAAGCTTTCGGGGGAACACGGCAGGCAAAATTACAAAAGACGGCGAAGAATGCGTTATGATTTCGGCGTCAAGGTGATGGTGGGAAAAACTACGTGGCTCTGAAGGGGCCGCCTGATTATTCGGTCCCGCCGAAAACGAAGCAGGGAAAGTAGAGTAGAAGACCAAAATCGGAACGGCCGACTTGCTGCAAGTAAAATCGACATAAGAGGCCGCGGGGTGACTTTTCCGAAGGCGACAGCGTTAGTCAGGTAGGAAAAGGGGGAGGGGGCGGGAACGCAGTGAGACAAAAAGCAAGAAATCGGTGATGACACATCGAACTAAACCGCAAGGGTAAGGAAGTGAGAAATTCGAAGCAGTTTAGAATGGAGTTATCAAGGAGGGGGCTAGTCTCTAGGGAGGCCTCATTCGCGCGAGTATAGTGGGAGTGACGGTAAAAAAAAAAATTTAAGAAACGTTGACCGTCTTCTCGAAAGAAACGGTGAAATGGGGGGAATAAAGGAGCTCTGACATAACAAGCTAATTACTGGAGAGGGGTTGCGACGAAAAATTCCGACAGAGAAAACAATCGCCTATCAAAGGCAAGACCTTGAGGCTTACGCCACGGAGGGGACAAGAGGGTCGCCGGTGTTCGGCGGAGAGGACCGATTGAAAACAGGGTCACGCTGTCCAGGGTACAAAGTATGAGGTTTCAGTGTCATTGAGCTCAGAAAAGGCAATTCAATCTGAAGGGAGCAGACAAACAAGATTTAGAGGTGAAGACGGGAAGAATGTCTCTGGGGCACCTGTAGGGTCCCCGACGGAAAGCGATAACTCCTCGTTGGGGGAGGATGGACGAAACATAATCCGAACGCGGAGTAAGTGTACGACGGAGGAGAAAAGCGAAGAGATAGACATCTCACTGCCAAGCGTTAGTCTCGCTCAATCAAGAAGAAATAACTCTGGCTCAAATCGAACGCACCAGGGGCCCCAAAAAGAACCCGGTCTTTTCCTCAGATAACGGGTGCGGCGCCGATCTAAAAAAAGGTGGGAGGCTTGAAGGGGGGGTTAGTCCCACCAGCAATTGATCAGGTGAATGGTGAGACGCGGATGGAAAAAAGGTCAAAACATTTCAATATTCTCAAGATGATCGATCCAGCACATTCAGAGGGAGTCGGGAAAAAAGAGAGAAAAATTCAACTTTGAAACAGAAGGTGATATCCTCTAAGGGTTAATAATTCGAAACTGATAAAGGCGCTGACCTCCAGGAAAAAGACGCCCTGAAGGGGAAAGACTTGAAAGGTCAAATTGACGAAATGTCTTAAGTTTGGAAAATTTAACAACTAGGAGAAGAAAGAGGCTCGAAAAAAACTTCGCTTCAGGAGGGAGGTCAAAGGGTCCAACGTACGGAGGTAGCCGCTAGGCAATAACGCTCAAAAAAATTGAGTCGGAAAGCTGGTGCAGGGAGAGAACGCTTTAATCCTGGGCGGCGTTGCTGTTATCTTAAATCGCGAAACCCTTGAAAAGGAAGTGACCCTCGGTTGGTCCAAACTCGGACGAGGTATATTCGGAGCTGTCGCCTGACAATTTAAACAAAAATGAATCGCAAAATGGCGGTAGAAATCAAAGGAGGCAGCAAAGGTGTCGAGGACCTCTTCAAACTGAGAGACGGCATCTAGAACGGTCCAATGGGGTGGCTGAGTGTTAGTTATTCTTGGTCTGTGGAAGACTAAGGGTAGGGGACTATCAGCTCTCAAAAAAACCAAAACGGACTTATTGAAAAAAAGAAAAAAGAGTAAAGATATTATCAAGGAGGAAAAGCCAATCGGTAAAATATAACCCCGATTGCAGCCGAGAAGCAGGACGCTCGAGGGCATTCGAGAACGGGTGCGGCGTGTTGGCCGGAATAACCGTCGGGTTCCAAGAATGGTGAACGGCGGGGCCACGGACTGACGAGTAACTTCAAACAGGGCGCGCGGGTAAAAAGAAGAAGATAAAAAGGTCCGGAAAGGGGTGATGAAGAGGGACCAGAATAGCCGAAGGGGAACATGCGGTCCGCCTTCGATACCAGGGGGAAGAAGGGTGGTGATGCCGATGCGGGTAACGGGACGCATAGAAAAAACGTACCAAAGTGCCGAGAGCGCGAAAGTTTCCGCTACGTCGTTTCTCTAGCGTAGTCAACTGCGAACATACAACGCGACATCTTGCAAAATGAAGGTGAGGGACAGTTGCCCGGGGTGGTCCGCGGAGAAATGTTAGGAAGATTCTTACAAACCTGAGAAACAGCAATTAAAAGAGGGGGGGGAGAACGTTCTATGTCGGGGCGGGAGGACTCGGGGGGGATGGCGCCGGAAGAGGAGGGAGAAGAGTTGAACAGTTCATTGGTGGATTTTGGCATTAACCAGAGTGGGAGGGGCAGGCCATTCCTCCACCTGCTCATTGACTGGGGGCGAAATGAAAAAAAGAAAGAAAAGAGTCCCGCCTGGCATCAATGGGACTGAGCGGAGAAAGTAAGAACCGGTGAGTAACGAGGGAGAAAGGGCCGAGAAGGATTTTCCAGGCAAGGTAGGAGAAGTCCGAGAGCACTTAAGTCCGGGGAATCTCTCCTCGACGAATAAAAAAGGAGAAATCGTCGGTCAGGCAGTAAAGGAAGTCGAGGCGAGCTTTGGGTTTTTTTCTGCAAAGTCCCAAGAAGGATTTCGTCGGAAACTCGAGCTTAAGGGGGAGGAAGGAACAAGAGTCCTTCGGATAAGCCAGTCGAAAAGAAGAGCTGCCAAAGAGACTGGGTGATAATTATCTATACGCGGTTGGGCACTCTCCATGGCGGAAGGGTCGAAGACTGGCTGGGAGAAGACAACCAAAACGGACCCATCATTGTTTAAGGAAACCGCAAGAAAAGGCCTAGAGTTTCAATAACCTGCAAAAGATACCACATCGGAAAAGGACCGGTCCGCCTGTATCGTAAGCAAAAGAGGTAGTGCAGGGATGAAGAGGCTACAATGAGGAAGCAGAGTCAAGAACAGTCGTAATTACTGGATTTCAAAGAATCATCTTATTCACAATTCAGTGGAGGGTCTAGGCCGAGCGCGTGCCCGTAGGGGGACAGGGGGGGGAAAAGTAAAACCTCAATCTGGGGGTGTAGAGAAGACTTTCGCCCTTAGAGCTTAGCAGAAGAGGAGTACAAGAAACTGGACGTCAAAAACCTTGCCGAGATTTCCGAGCAAGATCACGAGGAATATGGTCAAATTGAGTTCTGGGAAGTAGATAGAGGGTAGCGCGATAAAGGTCCGCAGGAGAGAAATATGCATCTCTTTCAACGAAGCGAATTGGAGGAGTCGGCCTAGAAGGGATCGGAGAGAGAATACAAAGGAGAAAGGGAAGGAACGGTGAGGTAGGCAGAACAAAAAGGGGCCCTCAGGTGGCGGGGACGACTTCTCGCGTATCCTAATCTCAAGGAGTTTTGGCCAACTCCACTTGACGAAATCAGAAACAAAGAAAATAAATACTGAGGAGCAAAGGGGAAGTCATTTCAGGCAAGAAACTGAGTGAAAGCTGGCGGGACCGGGGAAAGTCCCTGGGAGGGAATCGAACAATTTTTTAACGTTGGGGGTAGGACCTTTTCTCGTGGTAGCGCGCCTCAGGAGAATGAAAAAAAAAGCTTGAGTTGCTAGTTATGACGCCAAGGGGGTCAGTGCATACGACAGCCGGCGATCTTAGAGGAGGGAGCAAACCAGACAAAACAAGTGGAAGCCGCTCGATTGGGGACGTCAGGAGAGAAAAATTTTACTAGGAAAAAGAAAATAGCTCTGAGGAAGAAGAGAAGAATCAGCGTGAATACAGAGGAGCTCAAATCAGGAAGAAAATCTGAGAGTACATCCGTACACTCCTGCGAAAAAGGCGCAACACAATCGAAACACACGGAGGATAGGAAAATAGAGGAAAAAAGGGGAAAGACATTCAGTTTCGAGGCTTGGGGAAAGATAATGCAAGAGATCCACTGGAGAGCCTGGTAGCGTCTTCAAGAGGGTCGAGCGATATCGCGATGAAGAAAGACGCTAACTGGGAAAAAAAGGAGAAACCACTAGAGCGGGAGGGTTGGGATGGGAAAGTTATTAGGGATCGAGAGAAAAAAGATCCGAACGTCAATGGCGGAGCAAAGTACTCTGCCGTCTTCTAGATCATAGGGAAGACTGGCTCAAAGAACGAAGCAGGGGTTGCATCGCCTGTCCGCGCAAGAAAAGGCAAGAAAGAGATTCAGTAAGTGATCCAATAGTCAGAAGTGAGATCAGCCGAGATTGGAGACCCGGTCCCGCAGGTGCTCTATCTCTTTTAGACAAAGTGCGTTCCGGAGGAAACCCTGCTAGCTTCCGACAAAATGGAAGGGATGAGTTACAGGCAAGGGTGGAAGTTGGGGAACAACGACTAGAGGCGGAGGGGGACGGGGGGAGCCTATGATATCTTCCCAATCCTAAAGGGAGAAGTCTGGTTACCGATCATTCCCTGGCGCGTGCCTTGATTCAAAGGAGGGCTGGAGTCCGACCCCTGTCCGAATGTTCTAGCAGGGAAATAGATGCACAGAGTCGTGAGACGAGGGGTACAAGTGGAGGCGACTCAAAGTCGGGGGAGGATTAGACAAGGCACGAAGACACCGCTGTAGACCATCGGTGGGCCTAAGACCGCACTTGGAAAACGAAAAAAAGAAAAGGGAGGATACCTCAGAGGCCGCAACGGTTACTAAATTTTCTTGAGAATTCCTCGGAGAAGCTATAAGGCGCCGAAGAAAGGTCGACTCTATGGAGAGGGTCTTACTGGAACGAGACGAAGGGCTACACTCCTCCTCACCCCCGGTAGGAGGCCGAAATGTGCGTCAATTGTGGGACATACTAGGATGGTGAGTGAGGAGGAAAGCTAACACGGATATGGGAATGGGAGGGAAACATCTCTTCCGACAGTGAGCCGCAAACATACTCCTCCCATTGCAGGCACATTCGGAAAGGGAAACCTTATGGTGCCGGATGCGGGGGAGAGGGTTGGCCAGTTCTGAAACGATTCATAAGGATGGAGCGTGGGAATTCGAGTTAAGGTGCTGGTAAAGAGAAGACCGGGACATCCTCATGAGGGATCTCTTGCACAACTGTATCCATGATTCAATGGGGACGTGATTACCAAGGGCTCTTGCGCCTGTATACTGCCTATACGATCGGAGGCGAAGAAAATGACTCCTTTTTGGGGCAATCTGGGTAGACAAACAAATCCCTTCGAAGAAATCGACGGAACTTGTATTACTGATGAAAGGGAACGAATCAAGAAGAGAAAAACTCGAAACTGACGGACCGGAGGGGGGATTTAGACATCGCAATCCGAGGAAACTCACCTCTGGAGCAGTGTAAAGCACTCTTCTAGAGGAGGGAACTATCGAAAAGGGGTAAAAGGAAAAGAGGGGTTTCCTGGGGGAAAATGGAGCCCACAGCCCTAGGCAGTTTGGGAGATAGAAGGGGGACATAACAAGATTAAAAAAGAAAAAATTTAGCGATCTCACTAAGAGGATCGGGGGCGGCCGGCCGGCACATTCAGGAGACGAAGAAAATGGCCATCAGGTGGAAGGATTCAGCAAGGGTGTAAGAAGACGAACACATGACCGGCACTTCCCTACAAGGGGACTTAACACCTTCCATGGGGCAAGATTGAGGCCTGGCAAGAAGGTGAAGTTGAAGCCCTCGAGAAAAAGAGGAAGATCTAATGAGCGAGCGAGTCCCATCTATTCACGCTAAGCGTAGGACGAGTGGAACCCGAGTCGGGAAAAGGAAAAAGCGCGTCTTCAGGTCTAGGAAGAAGAAATGTACGAATGGTGGACTACTCTTAGGTTCTTTTAGGAAATGACTAAAGTTGAGGACCGGGGATACACTTTGGACACGTGAACAGTCTCCCAGGCGTCATAATTATAGAAATTTCCCCGGGGGGGCCACATCCTTACCATTTAGGGTACTGAACGCAAATTACTTGATAAGAACGAATAGTCCCTAAATTTGATAGAGCACGGCGTCACTGACGACGACCCCCCGAAGAACCAGTGTTCAGGTATCACGGGGGGACCAGTGATTATGGTCGTGGACCCGGACAGTGATCTAATTCTCTGGCCTAGATCTCTACGCAGGGGGGAAGAGGAAAGATAGAGATCAGATAGGGGGGATGATGAAGCACACGCCAATGAACGGTCCCCGTTTGAGAACACGCATGTTTAAGCACGTGATACCTGATTCTAGCAGGGGGACTCGCTCGATCACCTGTTGCGCTCTGGGCCGAGAGAAAAGTCAGTGCCTTCCTAAGAATGGCGGGAGGCATGGGAACGACCTCATACTCCGGGGGCGCTCGCGTGCCACGGGGGAAAAGGGGAAGTTTGGTCGGAGTTCAGAGGATACAACGGACGCGGAAGGATCCGGAGTTCATATTCTCGGCCAGAGGGGAAGACGAAGCGCTTAGCAGTGAGGTGTGGGAATGTGCATACTGTCTTCCGAGATGCCTCAGAAAAGGCTCAGGGGAAGGCTACGCGCGGCAATTAAGAATAGTGCACCGGCGCCCGGGCCCATGGAAGGTTCTACGTCACATCTGAATGGCAGAGACGAAGTATGCGCATTCGTAACCACAGTCGCTGAGGGCGTCACCTCTTTTTGAAAATCGATATTTTGTAGTTCCTCTCTCTGAATGGGATGAGGGAGCGAGAATCTTGAGAATAGAGTACGGCATGGGGTCTCGTGTGAAGCCCAGGTCGCGCGCCGTCAACCACATTCACCTGGCCTGTGCATCGGACAAACAAAGGAGGGTGCATAATTTTTAGATAGGAGAAATTAAAGGAGAAAGAGGTCTCAGAAGAGTCTTAGCACAAGAATTCCAAGGCATCTAGTTAGCAGGACGCAAGCATAAAGTATACGGAAGTCTCAGAGGGTCGAGGAGGGAGCTTGCTAATCGGGGAGGGGAATATCTCGGTCTTCGAAGGGGCTTGGTTTTTGGTCATGCCTTCGTTGCCCACACCGAAGGAGTTCCTCGAAGCTCGAGGCTGCAGGATACAAGCGCACAGGCGGAGCCTCGGAAACGCGGGGGCAATGAGGCTTCTCCTTTGCGGCGATTGCAGGCGAGCGCATTGCGGTTCGACGGAGTGAGAGAAAATACACCTGAAACGGCGACCCTCATTCACCGACAGAAAGTAGAATCGTGTCCAAAGAAAAAGGGGAACCGACGCCCTCATCACTCAAAACATCTCTTTATGAGTCGTGAAAGCAGGTGAGAAGGGAGTTGAATGGGGGGGGAAGAGTTAGATTGTCAGCAGGACAGGCAGTAATCCGGCAAGTAACTGCTCGTTAGTTCAGCAGAGAGATCACGTCTCCAACAAATGCCGGCTAACGTTCGAGAAAATGACGAGCGGTGCCGCGGTCCGGAGCAGTTCAGCACGAACACTCATATCGGCGAAGAATATACCCGTAGAAATCCAGTAGGGAGGAGACGAAGTTTACCAAAAAAGTGAGTCTCGATCAAGTCGCGGACGTTCTCTTAGGCGAATGTTGTTACTACATTTCTGGGATTCTAATATCGTAGGAAAGGGGGATTGGCTTAAGGAGGTAAGTTCCCAGAGTAGAAAACCTATGTGCATCTATTGAACTCTCCGAAATTCGGGGAAGGGGGGAATACGGACGCCTCGGGATCGGAGGAAGGGCGAATTTCATCACGTAGGACAGTTAATTGAAAATTTAGGGAAAATCAAGTTTAGCTTCTTATGGGCCTGGACGCATAGTCATCTCGGCGAGCCTAAGCCAGTAAGTGTCCAAATCAACAATGTGCCGAAAATCAGGCTGAAGGAGGGAGGATCACTACAGGGGTAATCACCTTTCCTTGTGCTATGGTCAAACGAAAGAAGTTCGCATGGAGGGAACATTTTACAATAGAATTCTTTCAAAGGGCGGATCGGGGAAAGGGGAGGGATCGTAATATACGGGAGATCATTTAATGCGAATCCATTCCGGAGGGGAAAACAGGTAGTTCGGTACTCGCGAGTAACAAGATGATCCCTTGCCGGAGTGGGTATTCTTTTGGGCTCGACTACGCGGACTCCTTCAGCTTCTATAGCGTCCGAGTTTCTCTACGGCTGTATCGCTCCTCCTGAGACGCCCCACTTTCCCTCTCTCCTTTGGTCGGGGCTCCATTCAGGTCTCCCCTTGACGTCGTCCGAGTGCGCAAATTCGTCTCTGAGCGTGCCTCCTAGCTCATCTATCTGCCAGTTCCCTTGCCTATCCTCGCCTCCCTTCGTCTGACAACTGCTTCCTCACTGACCGGTAGGGATTCTGGCACCTCTCTTGGCTAGACACGTGCCTTATACTGCAAGGGCGGTGCGCCAGGCAAGGTGTCCTCTCCTTCCCG
>Ga0179591_1370624_pt1 | contig 12639 bp, 8 predicted proteins | sample CZOMad2_1_08_16f_FD_182891 | JGI IMG/M metagenome (GOLD analysis project Ga0179591, IMG submission 182891) | Vadose zone soil fungal communities from Angelo Coast Range Reserve, California, USA - CZOMad2_1_08_16fungal (PacBio error correction) | ecosystem: Environmental > Terrestrial > Soil >...
AACTTTCTTTTTTCGGGGCCTCAAAGGGGAGAAAGGAGAGAGGACCATAATCCGGATGGAGGACCGAGTTAAATCAAGCGAAGGGAAAGGGTGATGGTTGGGTTTGGTCATCCCACCAGGCAGGGAAAAAAGAAAAGGCGGGGGGGGTGGGGGTTTCCTCGAGGAAAAACACCCGCGGCTGGTCAAAGTCAAAACGCGGCCAATTGAAAGGTGACTGGGAAAGGAAATCGTACGGGACGGCTGTCGGCCGGAAAGAAAACCGGAAAAAGGGGAACCAAGGAAACCTTGCCAGACCAAAAAACAGAGACAGAAGCCGCCGGCCCGGCGCCGAAGAAAAAAAAAATTAACGTCTGAAAGGCCGAAAAGGGGGGGGGGTAGGGGTAAGGAAGGAAAGAGGAGTCAACAGCTGGGGCCGGCGGGCCGAACAACGCCGCTCTCTAAGAAAAAAGAAAGTCGAAAGCCGCTGGCCTGCGCAGGGAACCTTCGACCCGCATCCCACCAACGAGAAGGAGGAGGGGAGGCGTTACCACGTCTCATGGTACATAAGAAGAGATACAGGGACATGCGGGGGGGCCCTCCCATCCATTCCTCAGAGGCGTCCGGCCGGTGAAAGAAAGGAAGGAAAAGGAGGTCTGCCCCGCGTCGTCGGAACCAGAAGAACGGAAGTAGACCTACTGGGGGCAGGAAATTAAAGGGAAATCAGCCCACCCCGTGGAAGCGCGATCTACTGGGGGGGGGGGACAGCCGGGAAACTAAGGGGAGAAGGGGAAAACCGCGGTATTCCGAAAAGTCACGAGAAAGGGGACCCAAAATGAGGCAAGAAGAGCTAGTACCAAAGCGGCTTGTGGAGACCGCGGAGAAAAAGGCTTCCAACATAAAAGAGGAAGTTTCTTCCGGACGGACCGCGCATCAAAGCCGGCGCGGGGTGTAGTCCGGTGACACGAAAAAGGAAAGGAAAGGAAGGCCGGGCGTGGCAGACGCGGCATTGAGGAAGAGAATCGAGCAGGGGACCGGAGAGGGCAGAGTTCCAGAAAAAAAAAACAGCCGGGGCCTTGACGCTTCAAACAAAAGATCCGGGGGGGAAGCGGAAGTGACTCCAGCAAAGCGTGCAAGTCTCAGAACAATCGCCCGAGCCGCGTCACACCGCCATCTCTTCTGAAGAGACTCGAGGTGGGAAACAACCGGGAAAATACTGCCGTTCTCGACCAGCGAACTGACTAGACGCAACGCGGAGAACGGAGAGACGCATCCAACTTCCCAATCCAACCAGAGAAGAATCCTTGAAAGTGTGGGAGGTGAAGAAGACGCTCACGCGTAAAAATTAGGAAAGAAATCGGGGCCGAGGGAGAACCGGGGGGAAAGGAAACCTGAACGACCAGGGCCTATTCACTTTCAGGCTGCGGACCAGTTGGAAGGGCCGTCAGATGCAAAGTGTTGTAACCCGACAACCGTGCCCGCCCGGTGGCCTTTGACACCGTCGTCATTTTCAACCGGCCTCGAAATCAATCCTCTTCGACCGAGGGGAGAATAAGGTGAAAGGGACGTCGTCGCTCTTTGGAAGGAAGGAGTGACTGGAATTTCTCACCACGCGGGAGTGAGTATCATCTAATTGGATGCAGGGAAAAGAGGTGGAAATGCTCTCGCCGCAAAGCGCCAACACAAAAAGGACCTTTGAGAGGAAGGGTTAGCGCAACAGGAAATGAGGCTTAGTGTATGAGGTCACCCCCGCAGTCAAGACGACTTTAGAGGAAAGACATAATCACCTCCCCCGACAGACGTATCAGTTCATACGAAAAATCAAGAACAAACAAAAAAGGGAAAAAAGAGGGCCAACTGACCTCTCATCTGTGTAGGTAGAAATAAAGATCTATAAAAACAACAAAAAAGTATGGGAAGAAAAAAGAGAAGTCAGGATTTCAGATTGGAAAAGCAGGGGGGGGGGGGCAAGGGCTTGGGGTATGGCTGTCAGGAAAGGGGAAAGGAAATAACGGCGGGGGAGAGAATGCGTATAATAGTGCGTCGTGCGCAGAGGGTACCTGAAGATCAGAAGAAAAATCGGTCGCAGGACCTGCCTCCACGGAAATTTTGGCGGACTCGGCGGAGGAGGAAGGGGAAGAAGAACCTGGCGATAGGGGGCCTCTCTTCGCCAAGAACAAAGAGTGAGACCTGCGCGGTGAACAGGGACTAGCAGCAGGGCAAATAGACCGAAGCGGGAAAGAAGCTAAGGCTGGCCGGTCTTTAACGGATCCGCGGTGTAAGGAATAAAACAAGGGAGGAAACTTCGAGGTCGGACCAAAAAGCAACAATTAAAAGGGCCAAGAAGCCTGACCCTGAGCTAAGACCTGTTCTCAGATGAAAGGAGAGAACAACGTCCTTCAGATGGAGAACGTTACTCAGCAGGAAATACACGACCTTACAGGGGCGCTGGTGTGCTGGGCACGGGGCCGCTGAAAAGAAAAAAGCAGATCTAAAGAAGTCATAAGGAAAAGGGGAGAACGGGCGCGTTCTGCCCGTCAAGGGAGGCGCAATTCAACCGGACCTAGTGCAACGCAGAAAAAGACAGGTGATGAGAAGCTAGACCCGTGGGAAAGAGGATACCACCTAAGTTGGTACAAATTAAGAAACCAGTAGCCGACCGGGCTGATGGAGTCCCCGCGTAAGGGGCAAGCTGAACTCGAATAGAGGCTAACCGGCGAAATGCTGCCGAGAAAAAAAACCTGGGGAAAGGACTGGGCCAAAAAAAAGTCAGCACTTTCCTTTCTCCAATGCAGCGGGCACCGAGGGACCACCCCAAGCCAGGATAGTATAATGCCGCGCGCCGCGAATAAATCTCGGGGGTACTAAGAGTGACAGGACAGAGGTAGGACACAACACTCACACCGCGGCTAAACTAGTAAAAAATGAAAACATGCCTTGCGGCCACCGGATGCAGCTACTTAAATCCAGAAAAGGGGAACCGGAAGCGAGGGGGGGGGGGGGGGAGTGCAAACTCAGACGTGGGGAGACAGTGGGCATATGCAAGTCGAGCCTTCCACGGGTGTGCTGAAACTGCAAGTTGAAGAAAAACTGGCGCGGCCCGGGCCAAAAAAAGTGGAGAAAAGAAGTCAGAGAGGGACAAGAACGGTTAGGCAATGGGGTCGGGCGGCCATCGGGCCGAGCAATTGATTTCAAGAGGTGACAGAACAGGAGAGCTCGTTCAGGCCTACTGGTCACACAAGCGGGAGACGGTGGGAAACCAATTTTGCGGGGCCTGAAACTCAGCAGGGTGCCCCAGGCGGCAGCACGGTACAAAATTAAAGGGGAGAAACGCAGTTTGTGTCAGTCCGCCGCAAGCCGGTACAAGAGGGCAGAGACTCCTGGGGAAATACGGGCGGGCGCAGACGGAACGGCGGGTGCGGACCCCCCTTTTGGGAAGGAGCGAAGGCCGGCGGCATTAACGAGGGAGGCGGGAGGCAAAAAAGGGCGGGGGACGGTGGCCGGGAATAAGAAATGCAACAACATAAAGGAGCTGCATTGGCCCGTGCTAAGGTCCCCCTGCAAAACTGCGCCATCGCAAGGGGCCAGAAACTCTGACCGGCCTGCCTACTAAGTCGGGACCGCCGGGTGGGCCCCCCCCAAAACCACTTATTTTGCTAACTGATGAGTGAAATCAAAACGATGAACAACGAGGTACGATACGCCATCTAGGACATCAGAACAAAAGACAGGGTACAACAATAAGGACTCTAAAAACAAAAATAGGAAGATAGTCCTGAGTTTCTCACACAGGTTTCTATCGATACGTGGAGACAGGTAACTCGGGGAAATCGATGTTCCGGGCTGGAGTTGCAAATCATCAAAAAAAAAAAATCAGTGGGTGTGTGATGGGTTTTGCCACCGTCCAGGCCCCCGCGTCTGAGGCGGAAAAGGGGCCAGAGGTAAGTGAAAAAGTCGCGGACCTTCGCGTCCCGGTTAGAAACCCTGAAGGCAACTGTAATGCAGGGGACCGGGAAGTATTGGCCCGAAAAACACGGGGCCAGCCAAACCGCACCTGCAACTCAAGGACTAGAATAACAGACGCTTCCCGTCTTCTCCGAACCAAAACGTTCGCATCGGAGCAAACAGAGGGAGGCGGACAATGACCCTCGCTCGCGTCGTCCTCGAGAAAGGGCCAATTGTGAAGGGGGAGCTTCGCGGACCCCGATGGTGAGGCCAAACAGGCACGGGAAACCTGAAGAGCCGTAGGTCTTAGGCGTGCAACAAAAGAAACTAATAAACCACGGAGGGGGGGAAAGAAAACTAAAAAATCGTCCATTCCTCTTCGGGAACTTCAGGGAGCACACTGTAGGGCCACAAAAGGTCGGGCGTACATCGAAGCCTGAACACTAACGGTGGGGGGCCCCGAAGGGCAAAAAGAAAGTTGCGGAACATGACGATCAGCTCCACCCCGGGGGGTACGGCGAAAGAAAAGGGGGAAATCAATGGAATACCGACGGCACTTTCCGCAGGGGGATTCAAACCAGTGGCCCTGGATGTGACGAGGACGATGAAGCATGTTCAACCCAAAGGGGGGGGCGGTGTGCGTGTACGGTGGCCCGAAAAGCGGTCCACTTCAAAATGCGGACCAACCCTCTCGGTGGGATTATGGAGAAAGGCGAACTGAAAAGGGGACTGAGGCGCTTTGGCAGGTTGGCCGTGCCATGGTCTCAGGAACGGGACTTCACAAAGGCTTTGGAAAAGAATCGGCGTTCGTCCAGCTCCATACAAAAATGAAAAGTGCTAAAGATCCCAGGAAAAAGGCCAGCGTCCGCTGCCAAAAGCACCGGGCCATCTTCCTGTTCCCCAAAAGAAGTGGAGCGCCAAAAAAGAGAGGTGGTCCGACTTACCACGAAGACGAAAACAACAAGAGAAGGAGCGGAGGGGCTAGAGGGAAGCTCGGGGAAATGAGCCTCGCAATTCTACATTTCTTGACGTCTAGGAATTCAAAGAACAGCCGCGGCGCGAGCTCTCATCAAAACCTGGGCACAAAACCTATCCAGGAAATGGACGGCATTGGGGAGCTGGTCCCACGAGGGGTTGACGGGGGGACGCTGTGAAATAGGTGAGAAGCTCGCTAAGCACCGAGTGAAGTATTGAAGTAAGGCTTGCGTAAGGGACCGGCCGGTCCAGGAGCTCTGGAGGCGCACTAACCATACGGGTCCAAGGTCCGTCCGGAGTGAGTCGGATAAGGGTCAGAAACCGGCAAAAAAGAAAGGAGAGGTCACCAATTTGCAGCGTCGGATGTGACAGGCTACCGCGCTCTTGGCGACCCAAAATCTTCCATGATAACCCGGACAGATGGACTTAAGCGATTGGAGCCGGTACATTTACGCCCAGCCAAGACGCCTCCTCCACCAAGGAGGGGGTGAGGACTGAGGCGAAAAAAAAGCCGATAATGTTGATAAGGCGGCAGGAGCCCCTCAAAAAGAAAGATAAAGGCATACGGCTAACCCCCAATCTGAGGAAGGGGGAAGATCATGAAAAAAAAAGCCTACCCAAAAGGCAAACTATAAGGGTGGGAGAAAAAGGAGACTCTCCAAAAAAAAACTGTATAGAAGAAAAGGGGGTCATTGCCCTACCGATCCATGGGGGGAACTTGAGTGGGGGTCTTCTTTCATTATAACTGACCAACTTCGGGGGAGGATTATTCAGATGAAGAAAAAAGGAGACGTCGTCGTGGGATGAGGAGGACCGTCAGAACGCCAGAGGTGGAGAGAGGAGATCCAAGGAAGGTTGGGGATCGCGACTAGGAAAAAAGCAAAAAAGACTGGCTAATATTAAAAAAAGTCGCTGCTCCAATTCATCCCTCCATGAACCAGTCTTGGAGACAAGAAGAAGTCGCCGCACCGCGCGTTCCGGGGCAACGGAAGAAGCAGGAAATATCCGCGTAGAAATACCGGTAAGAGAGGGGGTAGGCACCACGCCGTCTTCCATGAAAGGGCCAAAGGCCGAAGCCAGGACCCGCCCTACAATTAAGGTCGTCTTCACTGCCGGTCCCACCATGGGCTGACCGAAGTCTCTGTTGAAACGCGAGCAGGACCGAAATGAGGGGGGGCTGGTGGTTTCTGGGAGATTAGGTGGGCGCGAGCTCGCGCAAGAGTGCACTTTCTTTCGCAGGTCCACAACTCATGGGAGTGACCCGCGAGGCGCAGTGGACCGGCAGAGAAGGCGAAATCAAGGCCGGGGGAAAGGAGTGAGGTTACAGCAAGAGAGACCACCGACGAGTCAAACAGTAAGGGTACCAGGAAAGAGGAAGTAAGGGCAAAGCGGACGAAGAACCGGGCTCGGGCTGGAGGAATAGCACCGCGAATAGGCATTAAGCTGACAGACTGCAGCTAAATAAGTCCTCCGTACAGGCTTAGAGCCAAAGGAAAGGCACCTGCGAAAAAACCCTGAGAACCGTCGCCTTAAAGCAGGCCTCAATAGGAAATCGAGTCGGGGCCGCAGGGGGCTGAGCGGTCGCCAAATACAATCCACAAGGAGAGACCGCGACGATCGGGAAGTCGGCAAAAGAATCAAGGGAGAAGAAAGAATACATTCAAATCCCGCTTAAAGTGTACACCTCGACGCAGTTGAGGGGGAAAGAGTAAGAGGAAAACGTGGTCTTATAATAACGCCAACGCTACTGGCCCTGCCAAAACTTGGAAGACGCCGAGACTAGGTTATCTGGGGACACAACGCGGCAAGACAGAATGGGAGCTCGGCCATCGTTCCGGCCGATGAGTAAGGTAGGTGGGGACTTGCAAAAAAAAGGAAAGGATCATAGGAAAAAAAACTACAGATGGTGCACGCCGGGCACAGATGAAGCCGTTTGCGGGGGAGGTTCAAAGAGACAGGAAAGAGCAAGGAGAAGGACGAAGTCCCGGGACGAAAGAAGGAGCTTGGGCCGACTGGAAAGAGGGGAACGGTACTCTGGAAGAAGTTGAGGCCACGGACCGGGGCGTTCTGCAACTTCTTCCAGGAACTGAGAGTGCAAAGACATGGGGAGGGAGGGAGACGGTGCTGCACCGGGCCGGGGGAATATTCGGGAAACGAAAACTGAGGTCAGGAAAGGGCTACTCCCCCGGGGTCCGACGACGGAAATCGACCCTCTCCAAAAAAACGGAAGCCGAGAGAGGGGGAAGGACGGACCACCATCCCCAAAAACTTGATTGGAGTGTGCAAGCCAGGGGGATAAAGAACGAAAGGAACAAAGAAAGGGAGGGAAAAAGAACCATCGAGCAGCACGAACCTCTGCAAGACCGCAGAGGACCACTACAAAAAAAGGAACTACTCCAAAAAAAACAACATTATAAAAAGAGTAGAGAGTGCAAGGGGAGGGTAGTGGAACTCGGCCACGCATAGGGAACGTTCTGGCATCAGGCGAAAAGAGGTCCTACGTGGAGGAGGGGAGGGAGTCACTAGCAGCGCCAACCATCATTGTTTTGTGTAGTGGGGAAACACGCCAAGAGACGAGGCCGTTTCCAGAGGGAAGGGAGTGAACAGGTGGCCCGTCGCGGCCAAGGGGGGTAGACCCTGATGAAGAAATCCCGCTGGGGACAAAGGGTATTAAAAAACCCGTAACCACGGGCAAGAAAAAGCCGCTCAATCAAAAAGAAGTCAAGGGAGCAAGCCAGACAAACGCAAAAAAAAAAGCGCCCGCCCCGGTACGTGGCCCTTCACAAAGGCTGAATCCCGCACAGACCGCCAGACACGAATCGCGTCGTTGAAAGGGTCCCTTACTCCACGCCGGCCAGGAAGGAAAAACTGAGGGACGGACCGTTTGTAAGGACGAAACGGCCGTCCCCACCGGCTCTGAAGTTCTGTAAGGACTTGACACCACTTAGGACGCCAGCGGTTAGGAATGGCAAGGATGAAGCGACCACCTCACCATCAAGCCTCGCGTACGGGAAAAGGCCAAAAAAGGATCCGACAAAGGGATGTCGGCAAACCGCGTCCGGCGGACACGACGACCCGCGTTAGTCGTCTTCCGGGCCCAAGAAGTCGCAGGCCAGGTACTAAGGCCGGGATTCGCTCCACCCGAAAAAAAAGGGGAACAGGAAAAAACGTGTAGAACGACGGCGGGAGGGGACGGCCAGCTTTGCCCTGTAGTCAAGAAATGCCGAACAAGGGAAGGGACAGCGACGATGTCGCCGGGGCGTCGGGGGCAAATGGACGGGCGAAAGCGTCCCGTCACCTGCAACCTACGCCTTTTCTGGAGTCGCGGAAGAAAAAGAAGACGCGCGCCGTAGAGGGACGTTTGGTCAGAAAAAATGCAGGGGGACGCAGGCCAGGACTTGCACGCGCTGCGGGTGGTGAAGGCGCATGTCTATTCAACAGCCGGGCACTTAACGGCAGAGAGGGGGACTTCAGCCCTAGCCTGAAAACTTGTCAATCCAGCAGCAAAAAGAATAGGATCAATGGGCCAAGTCTGCCCTTGGAGAAAAGGCCCGCGTCGGTGTCAACTCTCCGCCTTTTACACGGCCAAAAAAAGAAGGAGTTCAAGACCAAAGGGCAAAGAGCGCGCCGAGTATCCCTCCTGAACTAACCTGCAGGTGAGTGGTAAGATCGAAAAAAAGGGAAAGAATAAAAGACGCCGCTGGATCTGCACTAAAGGGACCAGGGCCCACCAAGTCCGCCTTGAGCCGGAAAGGTGAAGTGGAAACCAGCGCTGTCCACGCGGCACGCTCATCCCCTGGCGTGTGGCGACAGGATCTTTTCAGAACGAACCAAGGGGTAAGGGAAAGTCAGTTCAGTAGTCGGAAGGGGGCCGGGCCGATAAGCTGCCTTCAGGAGGGTGGGACTAAATCGCCGCCGCTTCCCGTTACCGAAAAGGGACGGTATCGAAAAGGGGTAGGACACCCCGGCATCGCCAGCCCTCTGGAGGAGCTCTTTAGAGTCACTCTTAAAGCGGGACCGTGCTCCCATTAGAACGCGCGAGGGGAAAAGACTTGGGAGGATACACAGGTAGGGAAAAGCTCAGACGAAGAAGAAAACCAATCCGTGGATCGATTCTAGAATGTCAGGCGATGAGGCTCGGAATTCAACCCCAGAAGACTCTCAGGCATAACGCTCGAAGCAGAAACCCCGAAGGGGGAAGAAGGGGACGTGCAGCCAGAAAGCAGGCCCCCAGAGGGGCCCATTCCAAAAAAAAGCATGATTCTCTCATGAGGTAGGGAAATAAAGAGAGAGAATAACTACCCATATGAATGAATGCCTTGGAAGGGTAATGGCTTCATGAAGAAAAGGACAAGTGACGTCATCGAGGGGGAGAGCTATGCCTGCTTATAAGCAAAAGGGGCCAAGCATAATGATCTCGATGTGTCTAGGGGGAGCAAAAAAACCGCACGATACCTCCCATCGAGAGGCTACCGACTGCCGAAAAATCAATTCTATGCGCACGAAACTAAGAGGTTTATACCTTAGCACTCGGTACTCCGGACGATGGCAGCATTAAAAATTAGCGGGGGTATAAACGAAGAAGGAGGAAGGGGCTGATCCCGCGTAACCGTCCGGGGTTAAAGGCAGAGGGGAGACCCCTCATACTAAAAGGAAAGCTAAATCCAGCGGCCGCCCGCCTGACCAAGCAAGTAAAATGGGAGCTAAGCAGACGGTAGAGCCCCGGTCGATGGGCTGAATTCCCGCGTGCGACTCTTAACAAGACACCTGCCCAGGACCTTCCACTGAGGAGGGGTGCTGGGCGCGGGGGGGGTTCCATTAGCTCTGAGCAGAAAAGCTTGGTTAGGCAGTAAGAAGGAGACGGTAACCCATTGAAATTCCAAGAGAAAGGTCGAGATAAAGGGAGAAATGAGCAAAGGAACGTTGTTGTTAAGAGCTAGTCCGTGGTCAAGGCGAGGGGGGGACGCAACGTAAACGCACTGAGGGGAGGCCAAGGGGGTGGACTGGACCTGGGACCCCGGCCCCTGCTTTAAGGGCTCAAGCGAGGTCTAGAAAGGCCCCGAGGAAAGAAAAGAAATGACCTCGGGAAGATACCTGCCCGCAGGAGGTGCCCACGCACGAGGCCTTTCCTTTGAGCGCCCCACACACAAAGAAAAAAGGCCCAGCGCATCTAGGAAAAAATCAGGCCGCTAAGAACAAAGTGGGCCGCAGGGACGGTCCTAGACCGGGCACTAAAAGAACGGTACAAAAAGGATCCGGCCCAAACATCCTGGGCAGGGGCCACGGGGACAAGAAAAACGAAACCCCGGACGGGTAGTGTCACGGGTAGCCCTTCTACGCCGAGGGGGGGGGGGAGAGGATCAAGTACGACCTGGCCAAGACGGGAGGATTTGGAAAAAAAAAACCGGAGGGCTTTAAGAAAAAACTTACCGACATCCTGGTCGCAAGTCGTTCACGGCTTAACTCCGAAGGGAATGGAGGGAGAAAAACTTACATCAACAACGGTCCCGGATCCTAAATTGCTTTCAAGAGAAGGGTGCAAGGAAATCCACCTACTGGAAGACCGGGCCTGACCCCATCGGACGCTCATTCCATCTGTAAGGCGGCTAATTGGACAGAAGACAAAACTAAGTAGGGGACAGGTGCCGGCATCCGGCCCATCTTAGGGGAAGGAGTAACGCTAAAAGGGAAAAAAGTTGGTCAGGAAGACAGAAGTACAGGAGGCGCCGGCCTCGGCGGCAGGGGGGTGAAAAGGTTTATCTGAACTGGTTGCTTGAGGCCTTGACCGGGAAATAGAACAAGTCCCGTAACGAAGGGGAAATTGCAGCCCAAAAACTGGACTAAGTCAAAAAATTGAAGACCCTCTAGAAAAAATCACGCTTGGACCGTCCTGGGCAAAAAACGACCACACTTGGAGGGAAGCCGGAAACCAATCCAGTCTTGATGACACAGATGTACATTAGAAACGACCATCGAAAAAAAAAGACTCTGCCGAAGAAGTAACCACTACAGTAAAATATCGAGTCAAAAAAAAAAGAGGAGGAAAAAGATTCCTGTTCTTTGTCGGGTTCAACCTATGGTACGGAATAAGGGGTGGGTTAAAACTAGATGGGATCATAGAAAGGTCGTATCACGGTAAGTGATCCACAGAACAAGAACGGTTTTGTTAAGTTGCACCATTTAAAACCAACGCATAGAAGGCCGGGGCCGTTTTCAAGAAGAGGGATTAGGGCGGAAAGGAGAGAAAAGGTTAAGCAAAATAACGAGCAGCGTCCGGGAAGGGATGAAGACGGGGAAAACCAGGCACACCGGCCAAGGCAACGGAAAGAACAACGACGCTTCCCTCCGCACCTTCCTAAGTCATCGAGGCAGCAACCTGCCCAGAAAGAACGTGCTCAAAGCAAAAAGCGGGTGCACCGGCGTCCGCAACCAGTGGCACCCCTCATCTTTGGGGACCGAGCCGGGAAACTAGGCAGCTTCGTCAAGAATGCGAGACGGCACCTCCAAAGAAGTGGCTAGTGAAGTTACCGAGGGGTCCAGGCCCAAAAAACGTTCCGCACCGCCCTCGCCGTAGAGGAAAAAACGTAGGCCAGAAGAAACGGGTCACCGGGCCCGTATGTCCAAAAGCAACACAGCCCACCATCCGAGGAAAAAAAGGCAAAAAAGTGGCCAGACAAGAACGGTAGGCGGCCGCCCGTCGAGCAGAAACCGGCGGGGGGTCTGCGGCTCCAAGTGGAAAGGCCGTCTACCAGTCTTAACGGAAGGGATCAAGGCAAGAAGCGAAACGAAAGGGGGGACAAGCAACAACGTGTAGAAGAAGAAAAACCACGGTCCGCGGGATGGTCCAGTCCGCCACAGTCTGAAGATCGGCGGTACCGTAGCTAGGTGGCGTTGGGGGGGTCCCAACTGAAAAAAAAAAACCGGGCAGGACAAAAGCGGACAAGAAAAACAGATCCTTGGCTTCAGGGAAAACCTCCGGAAGGACCGGGAAGATGTGGGCGCTGTGGAGCAGGGTTCGTTTTCTCTCCAGAAGGGCATGCAGGCTGGGTAAAAGAGGGAGGGAGAGGAAACAGCGGACAGCACTCTCCTGGGCAGGGGAGTGAAAGCCAGCCGAAACGTTTCAAGCGTCCGCGGGGGTGACAAACACCAGTCGGCCCTGAGAATGGTAACTCAAAAGGCGGGAGCCGACAGCGTGGGCTGGGGGTCCGACACGGACTTTACCAGCCTAACCATCCTATTTACACCATATAAGGAGTCCGGCGAGGATATAGCTTGTACCTGCGCAAGCTGGGGTCAAAGATTGGACGAATTGGGGGAGCGTGAAGGGGAAGAACCTCCGCGTAAGGAGCGAAGGGGAGCACCCACTGGAACAAGATCCAAGCAACCAAAAAGCCGAAGGAAGGGGCTTTTCCGCGCAACGTGAAAGTCAGACCCCTCTACCTGAAGGGCGAATACCAACGAAACTATAAAGTGTCTCTGGAAAAGGCAGGGTCAGGATGGGAAGGCCTTCCGGCAAAATGGACAGAGGGTCGCTGGGTAATCATCACAACGTGAAAAAAAGGGGGAGGCCGTACTTTACGCGGATCATGGGGTAAACCAGGCCAGAAAACAAGGAAGCTACCGCTTCGGCCGAGGGCACACGAGGAAAGGACGGGGAGTACCAGGGGGAGGGGCTCCCAGGTCTCAAAAAAGTGCCTGAAAAGAATGAGCATAGGCACATTGGGGGGCGCCTCGAAGTCCGCA
>Ga0179591_1272694_pt1 | contig 12636 bp, 11 predicted proteins | sample CZOMad2_1_08_16f_FD_182891 | JGI IMG/M metagenome (GOLD analysis project Ga0179591, IMG submission 182891) | Vadose zone soil fungal communities from Angelo Coast Range Reserve, California, USA - CZOMad2_1_08_16fungal (PacBio error correction) | ecosystem: Environmental > Terrestrial > Soil >...
GAGGGAGCCTGGATGGGGGTAAAGGTGATGCGGACATGGAGAGAGGGGGTCCTTCTGTTCACTGGAATGGTGAGTGTGCCGAATTGAAAAAAACATCTCGGCTACTTGGGTGAACAAGCGAATAATTTGAGCGAGACATGGACCGGTTTGCTGGGACACACGTGTAAATTACAAAAACCTGAAGGGAATGATTCCTTTCAGTTTGTTGAAGTGAGGGCCCCCCTGTTCATTATAGGCTAGAATACAGGATCATCAAAACGTCCGGTGATTTTCGTTGGAACCGGTCCAGCAAGGCTTTGCAGGGGGGGCTAGAAAACGAAAACTAAAAATAAAGATATGTGGAAAAGGCAATGAACATGTGCCGAAGAGAATGGGGGGAAAGTTTAAATGTGACACAACCAAACCAAAATCTCTCCGACATCGGGGAGGGCAAGGGGAGTCGTGATCTAGAGCGGAATGAAAGAGATGACGGGGAACAAATCAATGCGGCAGTTGGGGGACCGAAAAAAGAGGGCAAAGTCCTTGCCGGACCGTCCTCGCACAATAACAAAAGGAAGGCTTAAAGACGATTGGGGAAAGAGGACATGTCCCCGAATCCCAAACAGGGCAGATCGCAGCCCGAGTCAAAAAAAACGTTACAACACCAGCGCCCAAGGGGGGAAAAAAGCGAACCAGACCGCGAAGTTGACAGGAGGTAATAATGTTGTACCGGCTCAAAGAAAAAAAAGAAAAAGAAAAGGGGACAAAGGGGGGCGGCCGACAAAAGCCGGCCTCGGTGGTCTCTAACGGACAGGGGGGGGACTGGGAACAAGGGCAACGTGCGAACCGGAGCATCCAACTCAGCAAGGGTGACTCAAGTTGCAAAAAAAGCCGAAGAGGTGAACCAACAAAAGACCAATGGAAAAAAAAAAAAAGGAAAAAAGCCGCACTACGACAACGACGATTCGAAGAGGTGGAAAAGGCGGGACCACCGCCCAATGCGGAAAGCACGTCACGAAGAAACGTTCGCGGGCAGGCGACAGGGGTGGGGGGAAACGAAAGCAACGCGATTGGAAGACAGCAAACCTTGTAGGGAATCGCAGGGTCGGAATGATACAAAATCGCAGGAGAGGGCCAAAGGGGAGGTGGGGGGATGTTACGGGTACGGGAAGCAGGGTTGTCGGGGGAGATCAAAAAGTTGTTAGAGGAACTAAAGGACAAACGTATATGAGGAAGGGACGTGTGCGACAAAAGGATGAGGGGGGACGAAAAGGACGGGGGGGAGGGGGGGTCCACAAATCAGAGAAGGTCCAGACTTCAAACGGGGAGAGGACTGGGTGCGTCCAGGGTGAAAATCGAGCGCTTCAGAGAAGAGGGACTGGGTTTGTCCTCAAAAATTCTAAGGGGGGAGAAGAGGAAGAGCAGGGGAAGAGGCACTACGCTTCAGGGGCTCAACAAACACCCCGCAAACTCCTCGACGATGGGCGAGTTCCTAGAGTTGCTTTACCAATATGTGTCTCCCTGAAAAAGGAGACGTATTCATCTTAACAGACAAGGGACGTTAGAGATATCCTCTGGGTTCGAGGAAACTTCCTATAATTCTTCCGGGAGGACCCGAGAGAGGGGGACTAGTCCAATTAATCGGAGAGTACCAATGAGGTTTAGGGTGGACTCTAAAAATCCTCCTGGTAATAACTTTCATCTGGCACCCTAGAAGGGAAAAGAAGTGTTTTGCTGAAAGAAAGCAAGATAGGCTGTAACCACAGGGGGTCTGGAAAAAAAACACCGAAATCGTGACGAATTATACTTTTTTTTCTCCAACAAATGACCAATCAGGAAGAGGGTGGAAAAATTGGGACTGGTAAGAATTTAATCCGGGCTGGGCCAAAAAAAAAGGGACAAATGTCCTTTAAAATCGAAAGTCCTACGAAAAACATAAAAAAAAGCTTTCAGGAAAAGGGGACGATTGTTTGATCAATCAAGGGGGGGGTTACATGACGGAGTCTAGGAATCCGGCATACCCCGCGGGGGAGAGCTCGCCGGGGAACTCGGAAAGTCGGGGAATGTATTGAAACTGGTGAATACTAGGCTTGCCGCGAGAAAGGGAAAGCCGTTTACAGACGAAAAAGAGAAAAAGGGGGAAACTACCATTGAAGAGGAGGGAACCCGACCAGTAAATTCCATGAGGTAAGAAGAAACCGTCGAAACTCAACGGAGATCTGCTCGGACAGCTGGGGAAAGAAGAAGGAATCCCCGCCTCCGACGAAGGAAGGGAAATATGTGGGGGGGGAAAAAAACCGATTTGTTCGCGCGATTGAAGAGGAGAAAAAGGAAAAGAAGGGGAAAGAGACAGGCAAATCACCTTGGAGGGGGAATGAAAGGATCTCAAGCCACCGCGTTTGCAAGGGTCCGTCGTCTCTGAGAAATTGAGTTTCGGTAGAAAAGGGGGCAGAAGCAAAAGGCCCCAGTCCAGCGCAAGCGCGAAGCAACAGGCCTTCAGAAAAAGGACAGGCGAGTCACAACGAGGGGGAAAAGAGAAGGCTAGGGGGGAGTTACTCCTTGGAGTTCAAAGGGGATGAAAGGGTGGTATTTTGCAGGACGGGGGTTTATCAAGAAAGGCGTCAGGAAGGAGAGCATGGTGAGGACCAGGCACGCCGGCGCAACGCGTGCAGGGGGGGGGTCGCCTTTTTGAAGCTGGAACCCAAGTGCTTGGGGAAGGGAGTACCAATACGCCCGGACCAGGTTCACGGCGGAGGGGAAAGAGCTATTGAACCAAAAGACACCAGGAGTTCAGGATCTTCCAGGGGGGAGTCTTCATCTCATACAGGCGGCATGGAAATACAATTAGGAGGGGTGGAAAGGTATTTTTTCGAATAAAAAAGGACACTTTTGGGTGACTCGGGGGGAAAAGTGCGAAAGGGGGCACAAGAGGGGAGTCGTTATTGTGAGAAAAAAAAATTCTCTATCGAAGGAGGGATCCCCAGAACTCGAACTACCGGTCCGCGCAAAAGAAAAAAAAAGGATCTGAGGGTTGTTACTATGTGGTACCTCAACCTATGCAGTATCAGACGTCCGGTGGGGGAAAGACTGTCAAAAAACCACGAAACACCGGAGTTACTCGGACCCAACACATATGGGGAGGTTATATAGGAGCCTGGGAGGGAGCCACTATCCGGGTTAGAAAAAAAGGGGGGTAGACAAGGTAATCGCAAATTTTGCCGTGAAAGAGATTGGAAATCATTTCGCTAAGCCGCTTTTTCAACGTGGGTCTCTGGTGTCAAGGGGGGGTCTGCGAAAAAAAACAAAGCGCACGGATGGGGTGCAACGCTTTACGTTGGGAGGCCAAAAGTTTGCTCCACGGCCTATGGGGTGCGTCCAAACAAATCAGCGAGAGGGGACCAGGCGATGCAACAGTCATGAAAAGGCCAAGACACCTAGTGAAGGGGACAGGGTTCAGGAAAAGGAATCAAGTGGCAAGTATTCAAGCACGTAGTATTAATTTTTACCGTCTATGGGTCATAATAACGCGACGAGAACCTAAAGATACACCGTAAACGGGGGTGTCCTCGAAAACACAATTCGTGCGGAAGGGCGGAAGAGCCTCTAAGAGGGTCTCAAGAGGGGGGGAAAACCATCGAGCCACGCGCCGGAGTTGGGTAAAAGGGACAAGATCCCGGGAGAGAAAAATTTTAGCCGGGTCCGGCACCGCGGAAGTGGATCACGCGAAATGGGGGTCTCTTCACGCGAAAAGGGACGTCGCTAAACTTCTGGGAGACTTACGTACCCTTCCCTCGGTTACCACCGTATTTTCCACAAGTTTCACAAACTGTCGAACTGGCGTCGTGAGAATGAAAGGGTTTTTGGGTGTGTTTTGTCCCTTCGGGGGGCCCAATAGGAAAGAGGCCTAACGGGAGTCTAGCCCTGCAAGACAACAGGATGTACGTCGCAATATTGTGAAAGAGGGACGCCACGTAGGCTATGCGGTTCTTAAGGAGTGTAGGGGGGTCCTGTCCTCATGGTATGTTAAAACCGCACCGGGAAGGGTTGTTGTGGGATCAATCTGCCGTTGGGGGAAAAAACAGTCATGTTCACTAGACAATTGGGGGGGGGGGGGGAGTATAGCAGGAAAAAATTGAAAATAAAGGGGTCAACAATTCCTGGCCAAATTAAACAGCACCACCCGCCAGTCACAAAACCAAGCGGGAACTAATAGGAGGAAGTTTCCTTCTAAAAAAGAAGCTCGGGCATATCAACTAACGCTTCCTTGGGTGAAGACTGGCCTTTATCAATAGGCCTCTGAACAAGTTTAAAAAACCGGGTGAGCATAACGGTCAACTCGGGAGGGGTTCCATTTTCCCGACCGAGGGGGTATGTGGAGGGCCAGGGAGCGCTTTTTCCAACTCTGGGGTCAGGGGGAAGAAAGTTTCATGGGAACCGGTGAGGGAATTGAGGGCTTGGGAGGTGGGGCAAGGCTGGGGGTTTATACGCTTTTGGGGGGGGGGCGGAACCCTACTAGGGAGATGCTCTGATAGATCGTAGGGGGGGTTTTCATATGAAGTCACAGGCAAACTAATGTTTGTTTTCCAAACTAGGGCAGAGAAAGGGAGTGTGGTCAGGAAGGGGGGGATTCATCAGCATTTTCAGGATGACTAGAAAGAAAGCCGAAAAAAAGAGGTACGTGCAGTTTCAGAGACGGGGGGGGGGACCTGGTTTGCGCGGTGGGGGAAGGTATGTACGGACCTTTGTGGGTGAAGTGGCCCGGCGGGTCGGAAACGAAGGGCGGAGGGGATGGAGGGAATAAGGAGGTATGACCCGAGTCGAAGGTGGAAAGTGGGTGCAGGATGGGGGGAGAAACGGGCCCACAAGACAGCGCAGTTAAGACCATTGGGGAAAAATGCCTCCAGGAATTAACTGGGGAAGACTTCAGAGACTGACGCTACGAGTTGGGACTTCAGGAAGCTATGAAGCAGGTCTTGGCTGCTTGAAGGTGTGTCATAAAGGGGGGCCATGGGTGGAAAGTAATTTTTCAAAGACAGGGGGGCAGACGAGGCCGAAAGGTCATGGGTTTGTTAGTAAATTGATTTTGCCGATTCGATATCTGCAATGGTGCAGTGAATCGGCGAAAAAATCCGGTGGGAGCCTTAACCGCTTTGGGGAGAGGCCAGCAAGTATATGAAACAAATTTCCCTAACTGCGGGGGCTCAATTCCCTAGAAGATAAGGAGGCTTTTCCCTCATGTCATAACAACTCAGGGACTCGTGCCTGTCAAGGAGAAATCCTTCACTTTTTTGTTTCCACCCACACGGATATTAACAGTCCGCCGTTTGTGAAAATAACTCGTCTGTGGGCTTTCTAGAATGGTTGGTCCCACGAGAGAAGTTTGCGCCGGTGAAGGTGGTCCGAGCACAACAGAAGATAGGAAATCTGGTGAAATGTGCCCTGGACTATGATTTAGAAGAAGAAAAAGGGTAATAACATCAAAAAAAAATCCCAACACTGAGGGGGGCAGGGTCTGAAGGAGAGAAAACAGCTTTGGGGGGGGGAAAAAAAAAATGGTCAATTTTTCGTATCTCAACAAATAGATAACTACCGCTTGTGGGGGGTTCGGCTCCTTGGTGAGGGGGGGCTCAAAAATGGTGGTTCTGGTATCCCTCTTGAAGGAAAAAAAGGCCTATCATCATGACATCTGCGGAGGGCCGGAAACATGAACCAAGAGGTGTTTGTTCGAATTGATGCCGTGTGAAGGGGGGGTTGGGATCTATCTCAAAAAGAAGACGATTCTCTGAAAAATACTACGATGCGTTTGTTGTGCTCCTACCTCTCCCCCAGATGGCCTTCCTCGATGTTGGTGATTTTTGCGCATCTCAAAGCGGGGTCATGGGCACACGGGTCGCTGACCCGGATAAATGGCATTTTATCCTCCGGATTCTTCTTGAAAGAGTCTCGAGGTCAAGAGGGGGGGGGAGGGGAACGCCGGTCATGGGAGTTCTGGGGGGTCCCCCTTCTCCTCCCCGGTGGGCCCAGGTCAGCTTTTTTGTCGGAGCACCCGGAGGGGGTCTCGCGCAATCTCTGGGGTTACGTGGCTGAAGGTGCTCACTCACCGGGTCTCCGGGTGTCGGTGAGCCGCGTCCTGAGCACGGACGTCAATCAAGTGATATGTGGAAGTAGAACTGAAATAGGGATACAGCTAGCAGGCTTTAATCGAAAAACCCTCTCTGTTGGACGTGCGGAAAACTTGTTTCTAGCTGAGGTGACCAAGCGGCGAAACATCGCCAAAAAATAATGTGTGGTGCGTTCGGGAAACAGGAGGGGAAACCGCGGGCTGGGGGAAAAACCTTTCGCTCGCACCAGACTATTGTGGACTAGCCGATCAGACGTATTCACCTCAGTCCTCAAGCAGAAAAAGGCAGGCGAGTGAAAGCACCAACAAAGTCGACCTCTGAAAATCCGTGGGGGTTGTTGGTGAGGTTATCGACTTAGAGTTTCGATGGGTTAGGAAACGAGGACGGAAATTCGCGTTGGGCGGCGCGGTCTGCACGCGATGGAACAAGAAAAAGTCACAGAAAGTATCACTCTGAACAACCCCAAAAACGGGGTAATCCAGTCGGAACTCACCGGTGGGTGGAAATCCCTGTGCGATGGTGGGGGATACAATAGATTAGGCTACCTGGGTCCTCGACAAAGGTAACAGCAACAACAATTGTTAGTTTCTATTCCAGGGTTGCCCTGATCCCACGCTCACTATTGTTCTTTGACTTGTCCGTAGGGCGGGCTCTGCAGGTAGCGCGGCCGGAGCAATATGTGATTTACACAAGACTTACGTGGGGGGGGTCCCGGTGGAGAGTTCTCCGAACATCCATTCTGGGGTGTCTGCGGTTGTTTTTCGGGAGAAGGACCGAAAAGTACGGCGACAATTCTTCAAGAAAAAGAGCGGATTGTCAAGGATCACAAAAGGGGTAAGGGGGTAGAAAGATATTAAGTGACTCAAAGCTTTCCGGGGGACGGGGAGTTGGGAGGAAAAACAAGTCAAACGGAAAGTTAGTCCTTTGGAAGGGGGCGCGCCTCCTCCCCCAAGTTTCCGAGTAGAAATCTAAAAGCAGGGAAACATAAAAGGTAACACATCCTAAGGGGGCTGGACACTTTTCGGTGGGGGGGGGGGTGTCAACTAAGCTCAAGGAATCTATGAGACCCTGGGGGGGAACATTGCCGGGTTCCGGCCCTTTGGATTGTGACTGCCTCTGGGGGAATTCGGCACTCATCGGAAAAAGATTCAAGCGAATACGGGGGCGGCAGTGAATAGAAGCAATCGTCGACGAAACACTTATTGGGAGAAGTTGGGCAGCAAGTCTGATGCTGAGGAGAAGGAGAGAGTCGAGGAAGTGATCCGTCGGAATGAGCCTCGAGTTTGTATGCATCCCATGGGGGGGGACTAAAGGGGGGGAAAAAGCCGGAGTATCTGCATCGGAGCATTCCAAAATCGCTAAAGGAAGGAACTAGGGGTCCTAGACTTTTGAAGAAGTCCGTGACGTGAAAGAATATCGGGGTTAAAGGGGAAAGGTTGTGTCCAAATGCTCGGGGATGCCGTGGAACTGCACGGAAGCCATCAGAAAGAGACCAACAGCGAAAAGGGGAGAGTCAACAATAATGGGGGGGTAGCACGAACTTTACAAAGGATATGGGGACGACCGGGGTATATTTGGGGGAGTCGGGTAAGGAGGCTTGGCCGAGTCTGGAAGGTCCGGAAACTTTAATAGGGAGAAACCTTTATCGAATAGGCTGTCAAGTTCTCTGGTAAGTCAGGGCGAAACCAGAACCGATACTAGGGATAAAATTGTCGGAGCTCCTGTTCAACGTTTGTTAGGCAATCATCCCTGGTCTCAGAAAGACTCGAGGGATTTCATAACAAGCCCTTCTTGGCATGAGAAAGCGAGATCCTAATCGTCTCGGAAAACGGGGGAAAGATGGGCTTGTTAGCTAATTAAACAGGCTCCTAGGATCTCCAAGGGGGAAGCTAATGAGACAGAGAGAGAGTTTGGTCGCTATTTCTCAACAAGGGTGGAGCATTACTTCAGGTAAAAACATAAAATGGTTTAGGGCTCCCTGGGGGCGCGAGACCGCGTGGAGGCGGATCGCAGGGGGAAAAAAAGGGGCAAATCGGAAAACCGCAACGACTTCTGGAAGGGGGGTCAATTAAAAACTCTACGTGGAAGAAGAGAGCCTGTCAGGACAGTCGTGCTTCGGAAGAGCGTTGGAATGAAAACCTTTTCCTGACTGAAGAAAAAAGAAGGAAGGACCCAGGGTTGGAAGCGAAAACGAAAGAGTCTCTAATAAGGAGTTGCCGAGTCTGGGTAACGGTCCTTATTCATGTGATGGGGGATCAGAGGTCTATCTCAGCCAGAAGGGAGGGGTAAGTTTCGCCAGAACTCAAAGGGAAAGGGATCGGGATCGACAATGGGCGAAGGTCGGGGGGGGAAGAAACAGGGGGGAAACCGACGGCACCTTTGACAAATTCCAGGGGGAACGAGCAGCACTGGAAGTGATATAGAGCTAAGCGTCTACTAAAGAGGGAAAAACAAAACCCCAGGTTTCCGTACCGGGTGAGCTGCACTACTGAGAACACCGCTCAAAAACTGACTCCCTCAAAACTGTCGATGAAGGATTGGCCCGGGAAAAAGGGGATTTTCCGCTGAAGAAAAGGGGCAGGGGGGAACAGCTAGGCCGACCGTTGCATTAAAATCACCTCTAATTCAAAAAAGGGAAGGGACCGTTTGTCAAACTAAGGTGTCTCATCAAGGAAGAAAAATCTGCAACAAAAAGAAAAAAGCGGACCACGCAAGGCTAAAAGAGGGGCAAGGAAAAATTCGTGGTGTAAAAAGTTATAGAAGTTAAAAGGGGGGGGGGAACGCAACAGCGATGAATCACAGACCCCTGACATACAGGAACCGCTTGGGGAAAAAAAAAAGCCCACTGACAGTCACTAAAGAAGAAAGTCAAGTCAGGAAAGAAAGAAAACTCAAAGCACGAAGGTTTAAGCGGCTGCCGGAGGCCACAAAAACAGCAAAAATAGCGCACACAACAAAAAACAGTTTCGGGCCGCACGCAGGGGGCAGTGAACAGGACACGATGGTTCAAAAAAAACAATGATATATCTGACCCGGGTTAGGGGGTCTCGGGGAGAAAGAAAGACGACTCCTTACTGCAAGAAGTAGGGGGGAAGGGTACGGGGTAAGGCGAGTGAGCCTCAAGAATAAGAAAACATGTTCTATGATACGAACCTTGGGGATATGAATTCCGACCCTGGGGAAAATTATTGATTTAGGTAGAGTGCCGGGCGGGGCCAATTAGCCTGAGGGAAGCGAAGGGACCCTGGAACTTGCAGCGGTTGGGGGGGGGAAAAAAAAGGGGGTGGGCTAAGAAGTCTGGCACCGGGCCTCCCGGGTGTGGGGCTTTGTAACAACGTGAAGAAAATGGGTTTTTTAGAGCGGAATAATCGGGAAAAGTCCTCAACGCGTCAATGGACCCGTCCAGACGGGTGGTCAGAAACTGAGTTAGAGGGCGGGCAACTGGGGGGGCATAAGAAAATCGACGACTGCCCAGGGTGGGGCTAGGTGACGGCGAGGGCGACTATAACAAATCGTGGGGATCAGGTACAACTTTTTTGAACTAAGGGGAGCCTCCTACTTCCATTAAAATAAGAAAAATTAACAATTAGATTAGTACTGGATTGGCGGTAAGAGGCTAGAAGACGCCGTGGGGGGGTGGCGCGCCTTTCCGAGTGGTGAAGAGACCATTGCAAAGCCGCTGGCCCGGAGGAAGCGCTTCGTTGACACACTAAAAAGATAAAACGCGTGAAAAGGTCTTTTCAAAAAACTCAAAAGGGGCTTTACCACGTCCAAAATTAAAAAGTTTTACAACCGCTCAATGAAAAAAGGGAGGGACTCGCGCAGGAACTGAACTATCAAAAATCTCAAGGTATTCAACAAAAAACCGTAGACACCTACCTGAAAGGGAAGATCCCGACCGCCAACAGGGGGAAATGCGACCCTGGCTTGGGCGGGATTAAGTGGGTTGGATCTATACCTAAGCAGTAAGCCGAGACCAACAGAGCGGAACATTGCCCGCGGGGAGAAAAGGAACTAGGGCACTTTTTAGAGCGGCTACTCGACCGTCGGTTCCGAAAAGGAACAATTGGGCCCGAATCCAAAAGGAGGGGAAAACCTAAACCAGGAAAATTAAAATAAACTCTACAGGTTCAGAAAATAGCACGCGGGCTTCCAGCTGAAAAGAAGGGAAAAGGATCTCAAGAACGAATGCAGGGGGCCTATCTGGGGTTACAAAACCGACTCGATGAAAAAAGGCAAAGCGATGAAAACGAGAACGGGGAAGGATCAGGTCGAACTCATGCCCGAGAGGTTGGGAAAGCCGCCGGATGCCTTTGACGGGGGGCGGCGGCTTCAAAGAGGGGAAGACAAGAAAAGCTTTGCCCCCGAGGCAACGAAGACATAGCGAGCACTCTGGGGCGGAAACGAGCAATCCTAGACAACAAGCGGATAGGGGAGATCTTGGAAAAAAAAAACAGGTCTACAGGGGGGAAGTGAAGCTATATGAGGGGGGGCGGGCCTTCAAGGGCAAAAAAGGCTTTTTCCTAGCAATGAAAGGAACAAAAATCAGGAGGGATCAGCCGCGACAGAAGGAAACGCAGGTGAATAAAGGAAAGAGTGGGGGGGGGACTTATTCATCCGACGATGGTCCTGGGAATACTAGCAAAAAAAAAGGGGGAAAGGGACCTATTGGCCAAAACACCCGCCTCCGCCAAAAATTGAAGGGGGACCGTCGCCAGCGTAGCGGGTCAGGCAATCGGAGGGGGGAAGGCCCCGAAAGCAATCACGGGGATGGGGAAGGGTTTGGCAGAAAGGGTCAAATTTCTCATACTCCAAGGATAAAGGGTGGCCGTGCCGAGAAGACTGGGATTTCAAAGCAACATTTGGGAAATCTTGTGGGGGAGATTGGTAGTCGAGGCGGTACTCTAAAACGCAGAGGGGAGAAAACCTAAAACTAGCGGACTCAGAACAATGAAAAGAAAAAAGAACGGCGTTTGGTTGAAGAAGGGAATGACGGCGTTATCGAATAGGGGGGGATGGCAACGCAACATGAGTGGAAAGGAAGAAAGGCGAAAGGTCAGGGCGAAGAAAGGCCGTCGAAGACCCCACTTAAAAAGAGTAAGGGTTAGATTGGGTTGTCTTCTATAAGGCGAAAATGCGGTAAGAGCACTTGGGGCATGGGGGAATAGACTTGTATTTTCGAAAAAGGCTCAAGGGGAAGTTAAAGGCTTTCTTTAGGGAAAATCAAAAAAAAGGGGTTGATCGAGACAGGGCAGTTACAGGATGCCAACCCTCAAGATCAAAGAAGGGAGGGGGAAATTGGTTGAACAAAGGGACCAAACCTTTCCGAACACCTGGGATCTCCCAACTCAACGAGGGTGTACCAGGACTATAAAGGATCCTATAATAAGGGGGGTGGCAGCGAAAGGAATTGGTAGGAGAGGCCTTCGACCTAAACTCTTAAAAAGTGGGAAAACAGGACGAAAACTCAGGCCTGATAGGAAAAAGAACTCCTCTCAACAATAGTGAACTGAAAGGGGGGGAACGAACTTTCCGGGCGAAGACTCTGCATTGCAAAGGAACCATCCGTTTCCTCAGAAACACGGTATGAGTCCACTGCGGAGGGGGGTAATAGTGCCGGCAAGAAAGGTAAATTAAAGAGGGGGGATCTCTGGAACTTCAGAGTTAACCAAACAAAAAGGGATCAACAGGAAAACCTGCCGAAAACTCACGTACATCGCGGAGGGGGATTTTGGGTCTTGTCCGTCTGGCAAAGAAAGACTCCGAAGACCAAAGCAACCCACTCTGCTTGCTGGGACAGGAATGCGCTTCACGGGAAGCCATTATTTACAAAAAAGGAAAAGGGGAGTTGGGTTCCAAAACCGAAAAAAGACTTTGTGTGTTGGGGAAAAAAAAAGAAACGGTGGGCATGGGGGTTCAAGTTTTCCGAGATAGACAAAAACTTGAAATGAAAAAAAAGGAGACAAAAACTTCTTACATTCCCAGGGAGAAAGAGTTCACAACAATCGCAAGAAGAAGAGAGAATGGCTCTCGTTGTGCTAACAAGCTGCCAGACTCAAAACAGAGGAAATAATCATTTGACCATGGAATCAAAGGGGGACCGGTCATGAAAAAAATGCGTGACAAAGGGAGAGGTGCTGGAATTGGGGGGGCAGGCAGGCAACCAGGAGGGGGACTGGGCACGTTCAACGAGGGGCTAACACTGTTGTCCCAAAAAGGGGGGGACTGTTAGACAGTGCTAGCTGTGTAAGAAACACCACGGGCCGCAGTTTTTGATAGACGCAAGGTGGGGGGGGGTTGTTCTAGAAAAAGAGGGGAAGAATTGCTCGGGGAATCGCGGAAGGGGTGCAAGAAATCAGTCAAAAAGAGGTTCACCAAAAAAAAATTGCGAAGCCGGGGCTTGGGGAGGAAGGGACCAGGGGAGTTGGAGAAAAAGCACATTGTCTCTAATTGACGTGAAAAGCAGTGTGTCCAGGTGGATGGCACTTCGACACTTGTGAGGGGGGAAAAAAACAGGTGAAAAACTGCAACAGGA